>SKDY01000014.1_pt1 | contig 154938 bp, 152 predicted proteins | sample 4826591 | NCBI WGS metagenome assembly SKDY01 (sample SAMN11008823, study PRJNA524170) | human gut metagenome | biome: Human fecal sample; material: Feces; isolation source: fecal sample from pouch patient p10, p22 | host: Homo sapiens | place: Israel: Tel-Aviv | collected 2016-06-15 | reverse complement strand
AATCTTCAGCGGACGGGTAATCCAGCATCCAGCCGGCACGGAACGCGGTTTTGATGGTGCGGTTGGTCACCTGGTTACGCACGTCGCTGAACGTGGCGTACGGCTCGCCAGCGGCGTCGATGTCGAGTGTGTTCTTGATCTGGTTGCACACGGCATCGACCCATTCCTTATGGCCGCCATCGGCATTATAGGCGATTCGGAAGTTGCCGGACCATGGCTTGATGGCATTGGCTTTCTTCCACAGTTCCTTGGCCTTGGAAGCGTTGTACTTCAGGTTGTCGCCGTTCTTCTCCAGCTTCTTCACATATTCGGGGACGAGCGGTGAAGTGAAATCGGTGGCCGGGGTCTTCGTGTTGTTGTAAACCTTCTTGACGATCTGGTCGCGGTTGATGGCCATGGAAATGGCCTGACGACGCAATTGGCCTTCCTCGTCGTTGCCGAAATGCTCAAGACGTTCCGGAATGACGAAGGACTGGAATGAGGATCCTGCCTGGCTGTAGGCGATCACGCTGGAATCCTGACGGAAGGTCTTCACCGCGGACTGTGGAATCTGATCCATCACGTCGAGGTTGCCGGACAGCACGTCGGAGTAAGCGGAATCCTCATTCGTATAGACGCGGTATTCGATGCCGTTGTTGGATACCTTGCGGCTGCCCTTATAATCCTTGTTCGGCACGATGATGATGTTCTTGTCATGCGACCAGGACTTGAACTTGTACGGACCATTGCCAATCGGAGCCTGACCGAACTTCTTGATGTCTTTAAATGCCACGCTCGGCAGCGGGAACATGGATTGGTGCGCGAGCTTGGTCGGGAACACGGAATCAGGCTTGTTCAGCTCGACGACCAGCGTGTAGTCGTCCGGGGTGGAAAGACCGGAAAGTGTGGCCTTCGGATCGACGTTCGGATCCTGCAGCTCGTCATAGCCTTTGATGGTGGAGAAGCGGCTCGAGGTCTTCTGCGCGTTCTTCACATTGGCGGCGAAACTCCAGGTGTCGGCGAAGGAATGGGCGGTTACTGCCTCGCCGTTGGTGAACTTCCAACCCTTCTTCAGTTTGATCGTGTACTTGGTGGCATCCTCGTTCGGGGTGATACTCTCGGCGACTTCGAGATGTTGCTTGCCCTTCGCGTCGAAGCTCACCAGACCTTCGAACAGGTAGCGGATGACCTTGCCGCCGCCCATTTCGTTGGTGTCGCTCGGAATCAGACCGTTCTGCGGCTCGCTGTTGTTCACGGAAATCAGCGAGGTGTCGCTGGAATTGCTGGTGGCGGCGTTGTCATCGGATGACGAGCCGCAGGCGGCGACCGACATCAGCATGGTTCCCGCCGCGGCCATGGCGACCAGGCGGTGGAGCATGTTTCTCTTCATTGTTTTCTCCTCTGATGTTGACATTCCGTCGCTTATGACGGCGGAAAGACAATAGACGTGATTATAGGAGTTTTGTTAACCGAGCTCACTGCTCTGTCTCAATGTGAGATGGAACGTTTCCATACAAAAGGGCTAAGAGGGTAATGCAGGGAGGGAAGAGGGGCGGGATGCCGCTGAGAACATCAGTCGAAGCGGACGCCCTCGGGCTTGCTGGGCAGCGAGTACAGGAATGCTTGGATGATCAGCGAGATGCCGGCCATGCCGAGGCTGACATAGAACAGCGTGAGCAGCATTCCCGGGAAGCTGTTCGGGTCATGAAAGTCGAGTTTCGGTGGCTCGTGGGGGATGACCATGATCATGCCGATTTCGATGATGACCAGGCCGAACGCAATGACGACCAGCATCGCAAGGGCCAGAATGGTGCCGACGTGCCCAAGCAGAAACCACCAGCCGGTGCGGTTGGCATCATGCAGCCTTCTGAAGGAGATGGCCATGATCGGCACCATGGTGGCCAGCATCCACAGTATTCCGGACACCGTTCCGGCAGTCGGAATAAGGAATATCAGCACGCTGACCGGAATGAAGAACAGCATGGCGAGCCAGAACTCGCGTCTGCTGGAACGCCCCCGAAACTCCATGTAGCCGATGAAAAAACGTTTGACGGCATCAATGAAACCGCAGTGGTAGTCGGGCGTCCATGTGCCGTTGCCGCTGTAGGGGAATCGCATATTCGTAAAGCCTTCTTCTCAATGAAACGCATACGCTGGATTCGCGTCGCGCGTCCACCGACGGTGGTGTGCGGCCATCGTAACATGCTGCTATTCGCCCATAGCGCAACCGTTGCAATCGCAATGATTCGGCGGATTTTCCCGCAATATGGCGTGTGTGGCCGCCCATAGCGTCGGTCACACACGAAAGACGGAAAACTTTAAAGCAAACCGTCCGCCTGCAACGCGTCATGCATACGGTTGAGGCAATCCACCAGCAGCGGATACGGCATCGCCATGTTCACGCGCGCGCAGCCGGCTCCCGCGCGGCCGCACGAACGGCCGTCGGTCAGCGCCACCTTCGCCTTCTCAAGGAAATACGCGGCCGGATCGTCAATGCCAAGCGGGCCGAAATCCAGCCATGCGATATACGTGCCGCGTGGGCGAATATAGCCAACGCCCGAGAACCGCGTGCTCATCTGCTCATCGAACAACCCAAGATTGCGTCGCACGTAGGAAAGCGCGTCCTGGAACCACGGATCGCCCTCGTTGTAGGCGGTGGTGGTGGCGATCGCACCGATCGTGGCGGTCTGATGCTCGCTCCACTCCGCACGTTCCGCCCACATCTCACGGTCCGCCGGATTCGTCAGCAGCACCTGCGCGCACTTCGTACCCGGAATGTTGAACGACTTCGACGCGCTGGTAGCGGTCATAGACTGCCGAGCGGCCGCCTCGCTGATGGTCGGATACGGAATATGACGCCCCTCGAACACGAACGGCGCGTGAATCTCATCATTGAAAATACGCACGTCGTACCGTTCCGCCAGCTCGCACAGCCGCTGCTCCTCGGCCAACGTAAGCACCTTGCCGATCGGATTGTGCGGATTGCACAGCACGAACGCATGGCAGCCAGCCGCGAACGCGTGTTCGATGGCGTCGAAATCGAACAGCCATTCGCGCTCGCCGGTCGTTTCGTCGGTTCCCTGAAGCATTTCGATTTCGATCACGTCGACGTCGTACAGCTTCGGCACGCTCAGGAACGGCATGTACGCGGGCGTCGGCACGACCACGGCATTGCCGGCGCCGACCAGCTCGCGCAGGAAGATCTCGTACGCTTCCAACACGTCCGGCACCACGCGGATGATGTCCGGATCCACGTCCCAGCCGTAGTGGCTTTTCTGCCAGCCGGCGCACGCCTCGGCCACGCGGCGCTTCCACGGTTCGGGAATGTAACCGAGTTTGCAATGGTCGCAGGCGCTGTCGATGGCCTGCTGGATGCACGGCGCCAGGCCGTAGTCCATTTCCGCGATGAACGCGCCGATACAGCCGGGGTAGCGGGTCCACTTGTCGGAACCGACTTCGGCCAGATCTGCGGCGGTGGTGCGATCGATGGCATCGGCATCAAAGCCGGAAAAAATACGATTCTGCTTTTCCATGCGTTCCAGCATAGCCGCCGCCCGGTTACGCGTGTTGCGATGCCGTAACGCACATACGACGGCTGCCATATGATTGCATTATGCGATTGCTGTCATGCGGTTGCCGTTAGAACCGTTGGAAACGCATGACAGCGCTGCGGAAGAACGGATTTCAGCTTCCCAGGAACGCTGGAATCGCGGCCGCCGCCGCATAGCCGGCGCGGTACATGCGTTCCAGACCTTCGAACGACTTGCTCAGCGTGTTCAAGCCGTACATGCTTTCCGGCGCGAGGATGAGCACACGGCCATCCTTCTCGTATTCCTTGGCCAACGCCACCTCGTCGTTGTACGTCTGATAACGGTTCATCAGCTTTTCCGCGGCCTCCGGGTGCGTGCGCTTCAGAATCGTGGCCGGGCCGATATCCTTCTTCTGTTCGCGTACGGTGTCTTTCGGACGGGTGAGGATCACCACGATGCGGTCATAGCCGTCGTCGATGGCCTTCTGCACCGGAATCGGATCCGCAATACCACCATCGTAATAGGGCACGCCGTCGATCACATATGGTTCGCACGCGACCGGCACCGCAGAGGACGCCTTCATAATGTCGAAATTGTCATAACTCACATCCGACTTGTCGAAATATTTCGTGGAACCGTCATCCGCATTGCACGCCACCACGGTGAAGCCGGTCGGATTTTTCTCGAATGCCTCATAATCCACCGGATTCTCGCCGTCGTGGTTGCTCAGCGTGCCGTACACATAATCGAGATTGGCGTAATTGTGGTTTTTGATGTAGCTGTCGAAACTGGCATATTCCTTGCGGAATGCGTACTGTGTGTAGAACGTGTGGCTGCGGCCGTGCTGGCCGGAGATATAAGAAACCATATTGGCGCTGCCGGCGGAGACGCCGTAGCAATGATCGACGTGCACGTGGTCTTCCATCATGCGGTCCATCACGCCCGCGCCGTAGATCGCGCGGAAACCGCCACCGACGTCGATCATCGCTGTTCTGTTGGCCATACGCACCTGTCCTTTCGCGTCGTCCCTTTTTCGGGTTTCCCCTGACTTTACGCGCCTTGTCGGGACATTCGCGTTCAGCGATTAAGTAGTGACTGTGCCAACTGCGCGATTCGTACAGAAGTGTCGGAATTGGCTAGTTTAATATCACCTTCCGTGTCTTCCGGAGCGAGCTTGCCAAGCGATTCGAGTACCACGCCAAGGTGACGTACGGTACCCTCGTTGCCGTCGATAATCTCCGCTGTATCAGGCAACAGTTCGCGGAAATAGTCGCGATAAAATACGAAATGCGTGCAGCCGAGCACAACCGCGTCAATCGTGGATAGGTCGTACTGGTCGAAATACTGGTGCAGCGTACGCATCACCACGTCGTGATCGTCGAGCTGGCCGTGCTCCACGATCTCCACCAAGCCGGGGCAAGGCTCCGGGAAAATCGTATGGTCGGCTTTGAAACGATCCATCAGCACCGCGAACTTGCGTTCCCGCAACGTCAGGGGAGTGGCGGCGACGATGACACGCTGACGATTGCCATGACCGCGGTCGCATGCCACCTTCAGCGCAGGTTCCATGCCGATAATCGGAATGTCGTATCTGTCGCGCAATTCGTTGGCCGCGGCAGAAGTGGCGGTATTACAGGCGATGACGACCGCCTTCACACCCTGCTCCACGAAGCGTTTCACAATGGCGTCGGATAGCTCACGCACCTGTTCGGGCGATTTCGTGCCGTACGGAGCGTTCGCGGAGTCGCCGAAATACAGCACATGCTCGTTTGGCATGTCGCGGCGGATCTCACGCGCCACGGAAATACCCCCCAAACCGGAATCGAAAACGCCGATAGGTGCCGTTGAAGCCATACGTCCTCCTTTGCCATCGCGCGCATGCCCGCAGGCGCATACGCCAAACGCTTTCAATAGCCTACCGCGTGTAGAGTGAACTGGTATGAGCATTCCAAGCATTGTTTACAAAGCGCACGCCACCGGCAACGATTTCGTGGTGTATCTCGACGAAGACGGTACGCACGAGCCGACCGCCGATGAAGTGCGATTCCTGTGCGACCGCCATTTCGGCATCGGCGGCGACGGTCTGATCCGTCTGGCGCATCCGCAGGCGGTGTCCGATGTGAACGAAAGGCAGATCGCCGATTGCGCGGCGGGCGATGCGGACTGGTTCATGGACTACCGCAACGCGGACGGCTCGCTGGCCGAGATGTGCGGCAACGGCACACGTGCGATCACCTTGTTCGCGCAGCGGCAGGGCATCGCCGACCAGCCGGGCGGCAAGCCATTCCATCTCGGCACCCGCGCCGGCGTGAAGATCCTGACTTCGCTCGGCGATGTGCCGGGCCTTGGCAAGGACGTGTTCCAAGTGGAGATGGGCGCATGGAAGCGTGGCGACGTCGACGGTTACGAAGTGACCATTCCGGGCACGTCCGGTTCCGCACGTGGCACGTTCGTGGACATGGGCAATCCGCACGTCGTGGCCGTACTTGAAGACGCGTTCGCCAGCCTGCCGAACGTCGAAGACCTTGATCTGGTCACCAAGCCGGTCGTCGCGCCCGAGATTCCGTCGGACCAGAACGTGGAGTTCGTGCGCATCGACGAGCAAAGCGAAGGCGACGATGCGGGCGAGGCCACCATGCGCGTCAACGAACGCGGTTGCGGCGAAACCCTGTCGTGCGGCACGGGCCTATGCGCCACCGCCATCACGTTGCGTGCCAAAACCGGCATCGACCATTGGACCATCACCGTACGTGGCGGCACCTTGCGCGTCGACGTGACCGACGAAGACGTGAAGCTTACCGGCAGCGCCACCATCGTAGGCAAAATCGAACTGCTGTAACCGCTGCGGCAGCAAACGAAAAGCGGATAGGCAAAAGGCCGGCCCCGCAGGGTCGGCCTTCATCGTAAAAGGCTCGATGCAAACCGTATCAGGCGAACAGCATCGGGCCGTCCTTGACGAGAATGACCACGATCAGCGCCACAATCCACACCACATCGACCATCAGATCGAAATTCAGCCGGTAATACTTGCGCAATCCAGCATGGCCGGACGGCATGTCCTGCACGGCCACCGTGGCATGCGACAACGCCATGAACTGCACGGTGGTGGAGAACATCAGCACCAGGCACCACGGGCACATCGCGTTGATGACGAACAGCGACTGCGTGGTCAGCCAATACGAATACGCCAACGCGGCAAGGCCTCCAAGCCATGTGCACAGCGCGAACCAACGCGGCACGGCCACCTTGGCCAGTCCGATCACCGCGATCGTCACGAACACCGATTCGGCGGCAATGCCGAAGAACGCGTTCGGAAAGTTCAATCCGGCGAACTTCACGATCTCCGCCTGCCAGGATTCGGCCACCGTGGAACAGGACAGCACGGCGTTCACATCGCAGTTGAGCTTCTGCCCGGGATTGCGTGCCATTTTCAGCGTGTCCGCCGACAGAATGAACGATACGAGCAATGCCACCGCCGAAGCGAGCAGCATGATCAGATACGTCCACGTTGCGCCGTGACGCCACCCGCGCGGCTTCGTGCAGTCGTCGTCCATGGCGACGGCTGTGCCGACGCTCGTTTCGTCATCGGCTGCGTCCACAGCGGCCTGGCCTTCAAAATCGCTCATCGTCAATCCTTGGAAAATCAAAATACAAACGTTGTCATGTCTCAGTCTACGCGAAAAACCGCGGATTCGAGCTTACGATAGTCATATGAGTCACGTGAGTTACGCGGAACCACCCGCACAAGGTTGGGATATTCATTGCCATACCGTCTTTTCCGACGGTACGGAGACGCTGCGCACGCTGGTGGAGCAGGCAAGGAAGCTTGGCTTGCATGGTGTGGCGATTGCCGACCATGACACCACCGCCGGCTGGGACGAGGCGACGGAAGCCTCGGAGGAAATCGATTTGCCGTTGCTGCTGGGCACGGAAATCACCGCCGTCGACGAAGATGTGTCCGTGCACATGCTCGCCTTCCAATACGATCCGTCCAACGAGCATATTTCCAGCATGTTCGCCAACACGCGTGCGGCGCGATTGCGGCGTACGAAACGCATGGTTGAGCGGCTGTCGCAGGATTTTCCGATTACGTGGGACGATGTGCTCGCCCAAGTGAAGGAAGGGGAGCGCACCACAATCGGCCGTCCGCACATTGCCGACGCGCTGGTCGCGGCGGGCGTGTACGAGACGCGTTCCGACGCGTTCGCCGACGCGGTGAGCGCCAAATCCAAGTATTACATTCCCACGCCGTCGCCGTCGACGCACGAGGTCATCGCCGCCGTCAAGGGGGCGGGCGGTGTGGTGGTCGCCGCGCATGCGGGCGATCCGCAACGCAACCGCCGGCTGCTGTCCGACGAGCAGCTTGACGCGATGATCGCCGACGGCTTGGACGGCTTGGAAGTATGGCATCGCGGCAATCCTCCGGAACAGCGGGAACGATTGCTGACGATTGCCGCACGGCACGATCTGCTGGTGACCGGCGGCTCGGACTGGCATGGCAAAGGCAAGCCGAACGGTCTGGGCGAGAACCTTACCGACGACGACACCGTACGCGAAATCCTGCATCGGGGTGTGGATTTGATCGGTCGCGTCGGCAGCTCACATGCCGCATGAAATCCGGATATGGAATTTCCAAGCGTGAACCGGATACATGAATCGAATATGAAAAAGGCGTCGAACCTGATATGGTCCGACGCCTTTTTCATATGGAACGTGTCCAACGCGTTTGTTGGTGGCGATCAGAGATTGCCGAAGCCGACGGCGTGCTTGGTTTCGGAACCGATGATGGCATAGCCGAGAGAACCGGCCGGCACCACGATGCGACGGCCCTTGTCGTCGGTCAGGTTGATGGTCTTGCCATTCTCCACGGCCTCGGCGATGACGTTGTTCACCTCGTCGGCGCTCTGCTCGGTGCTGAAGGTGACGGTGCGCGCCACGTTCTGAATGCCCAGTTCGATATCCATGATGCTCCTTGTAAGGGTGTTCGTGTGCAAATTCGTTTGCAATGTATGCGCTTATTCTACGCGCGGTTTCTCATCGGTGGCGTCCTCGGCCTGCAGCCGGTCGACCTCCGCTTTGGCCTTCTGCATAGTGGCCTCATCGCGTTCGAGCAGCGGAATGAGCATGGTCGCCGCTTCGCTATGGGCTTGAGGAATTTCCTCCTCGTTCGTGTCGTCGCTGCCATCGGCGGTCTGCAACGTGCTGATCACAATGGTCGAACTGGACGGCAACGACTCGTGACGTTCCCTCGCGGACTGCTCCGGAACGAACGTGCTGACGGGGGATTCCTCACGTTCGCTCGTATCGTCCGAATCGGCATTGCCGGAAACCATGCCGGCGGAGGCGATATGTTCGGCGGCAGTCACCTCGAACGCTTCCGTGGCGTCATCGACGATCTGCTTCGTCTTACGGACGGGCTGGGAGCCGGTGACATCGAAATCGCCGGTCCTGTCATCATCCATATCGGTCGCGTCGATATGACGTTCGCCGGTCGCGTCGGCATCGTTGCTCTGCTGCGCCACCGCCTGCCTGCGGCGTTCCGATTCGTCCAACAGCGTGCCCACGGTGATGGTGCTCGGCGGACGGTTGCCGGCCTTCTGCTCGTCCTGACGCGTCTCGCTCGGCCTATGGTTTTTCGCGGTGAGCATACCCAACTGGTGAGCCAAACGCTCCACCTGCGCCTTGAACTGCATGATCTTGACGCTATCGGCCTGATTCAACGCGCTGATGAAATCGCCCACCTGTTCCATCTGCAGCCACAGGTTGGCGCGCAGCATGATCAGATCATCCAGACGATTGCCCAGCATGCGTCCATACGCGCTGAGCAGCGCATTACGGTGGTTCTCGTCAAGTTTGGAGAAAATCCACGCCAAATCACGCGCCGGATCATTGACCTGCATATCCTGCCAGTTCGTGATGGCGGTGATCGACGAGCCCGAGAACAGCACATCGCCGTCGGACAGGCCACCATGCACCGGACAAGTGGCGAACGACCACAGGCCGTCCGTTTCAAGAACGTCGGACCAGCTCGTCGTGATTTCCTGCGGCACATGGCCAGCCTGACGCAAACGCTTGATCCATGCGGTCAGCTGCGCGCGAATCTGCCCCGTGGAGAACACCGGATAGCCGGCCTCCTGCAGAAAATCCGGACGAAGACGGTGTATCGCGCCCAACGCGGTGCCCACGCTGGCACAGTCGTCCAACGTCAGCAGCGTCAGCGGACGCGCCTGACCATCATGATGCGTGGCGATCATCACGGAAACGTCTCCTGTGACGGACCTCTCCTGTTCGCCGTTGGAGAACGCCAGAACGCGATCGACGTCGAACCCCAATCCGCCCAACTCGCGGTTGCCCATCAACGTCTGCGCGGCACGCACGCGACCAGCGAGACGCTTGCGTCCCTTCGGTGTGTTCGAAGCGAACGTGTCATACAACTTGCCCGCGGCGTCCTGCACCACGGCATGATCAATGCCATACCCCTTGTCGGTGGCGTTGACCTGCTCGCTGTCACGCGTGCCAGCGATGGTGGCGTTCGGCATCGCCGCGCTCGCCAAGGCGGCCATCATAAATCTGCTTCGTTCGGTCACAATTCCAACCTTAATACACACTGAAGGCTAATAAGGGCGCGACTTGCCACGAATTCACGGTTAATCGCGCCGATGGCGTCCGTCTCGTCACGCAATCTGCCACAATGGAGCATATGGATGCAACAGCGGAAGCGATTCTCGACGGACTGGACGATGCACAGCGCATGGCGGCGACCGCCGTGCGCGGACCCGTCCGTATCATCGCCGGCGCAGGTGCCGGCAAAACGCGGACCGTCACCCGAAGAATCGCCTACGCATGCGCCACCAAGGCATGGGATCCGCGCGCCACGCTCGCCGTGACCTTCTCCGTCAAAGCGGCCGCGGAAATGCGCAACAGACTATCCCAACTCGACGTCGCATCCGACGTCAAAGCCGCCACCTTCCACTCCGCGGCACTACACCAACTCCGTCGGATCTGGCCAGACGTATGCGAAGGGCCCATGCCGTTCATCTCACGCAATCCGCGCGAAATCGTGGAACATTCCCTACGCCGAGTCACCACCCAGCAGGTGGACGACGACACCGTGCGCAACCTGCAAGCCGAAATCAACTGGTGCAAAATCTCGCTCATCGCGCCGGAAGACTATGAACGCGTCTGCGCGGCCATCCACCACCAGCCGCCGGCAGGACTGGAACCAAGCCAATTCGTGGACATCTACAGAGCCTACGAAACCGAAAAAACCAATCGCAACGAAATCGACTTCGACGACATCCTGCTCATCACCTGCCACCTCATCGAAAGCGACGAAGACGTGGCGGCCAACATCCGCTCCGGCATCACATGGCTCACCGTCGACGAATACCAAGACGTCTCGCCCCTGCAGCATCGGCTGCTCACCCGATGGCTCGGTGACAACCGCAACATCTGCGTGGTCGGCGACCCGGCACAGACCATCTACTCGTTCGCCGGAGCCAGCAGCTACAACCTGCTCAACTTCGCCTCCGAATTCGGACCCCTCACCGCCGACGTCAGACTCAACAACGACTACCGTTCCACCCCGCAGATCGTCAACTACGCCAACCGCGTGCTCGAAGTCTCACCGCAACGCGCCGACTATCTCAAACTCAACTCCAAGCGAGACCAAGGCCACCGAGTCGCGCAAACCGTCTACAACAGCGATCTCGAAGAAGCCCGGGGCGTGGCTGCACGCATCCGCAGACTCGTGGACGAGGGAGCATCTCCGGGCGACTGCGCCATCCTCACCCGAGTCAACGCGCAGCAGAAAATCCTCTGCCGGGCACTGGACGAACAACACCTGCGCTACCGCGTCAAACGAGACAGCGGATGGCAGAACTCCGGGCTCGCGGATGACGCTCAGACCCGCTTGGCCATGTTGGAAGCACTTGGCGCAGGCGGCGACGTTAAAGGCGTGACCATCTCCACCATCCATGCCTCCAAGGGCCTGGAATTCAAACACGTGTTCCTGATCGGGTGCTCCGAAGGGCTGATTCCATACGGTTCACCGCCCGAAGGCGACCTTCTGGAAGAGGAACGGCGATTGATGTACGTGGCGGTCACGCGTGCCGAAGACACGCTCGACGTGTCCTATGCGCGCGCCCGCGAGGACGATGGGTCCGATCGCGGGCGCAGGAAATCACGCTTCTTCCGGTGACTGCGGGTCGCCGGAAGCGTTCGTATCGCCGGCGTCATCTGTGCCGTCGGCGTCGTTCGTGCTGTCGGCGTCATCGCCCTTGTGCTCTTCCTCGTCGAGCAGCTTGGACAGTTCGGCATCCCAATCGATGCTGTCCGGAATATCCTGTTGCGCCGTGGTCTGTTCCGTACCGGTAGTGGCGGATGCGGCGCCGTTCTCTTCGTTGGAGCTATCCTCGGACTGCTCGTCCGGCAGTTGCGGCAGCAGATCCGGATGCGACCATTTCGCGTCGCGCGCCTCGGGGCCTTCCTGCGCGCCGATGCTTTCCCACAGCGCGGCCGCCTCACGCATGCGCTTGGGGCGCAATTGCATGCCCATCAGGCTTTCGAACGTGCGTTCCGCAGGGCCTCCGATGGCGCGTTCGCGGCGCAACATCTCACGAAGCTGTTCGATATGCGGAATATGCGCCATGCCCGCACGCCACACGACGGCATCCACCCAGCCCTCCACCAAGGCAAGCAGATTCTCCAACGCCTTCATGGCCTGCTTCTGCTCCGGAGTGTCCGGGAACGCCACCTTGGTGATGTTCACCGCGCTGGCCATGGAATCCGGATCGATGGACTCCGCCTCACGGATCTGCTCCTCCATGGCATCCATGTCGATGGTGATGCCACGCGCGTATTTGCCCAGCAGCGCCTCGAAGCGGGGCATCAGCCACGGCACGGAGGCGAACAGCCTGGCATGCGCAAGCTCCTGCAGCGCAAGATAGCCCATCACTTCGTTCACGTCGATATCCAGCGACTTCGCGTATTCGGTCACGTTCTGCACGATCAGTCCGCCGGCGGGATTCTTCAGCAGCGCGATGCCCTGATCGAAGCTGCCGCGCACCTCATGGGACAGGTCGCCGGCGGCACGCCCCAACTGCATGGCGAACGACGTGTTGCCGACGAATCGCATCAGCTTCGCCGGATTCTTCATCTCGTCCGGAATCGGAATTTCGATGGGGCCTGCGAAAACCCCGGAAATCTCGGTCTGGATTTCGCCGTCGCCGAAACGCTGCGACAGAATCGAAGCCAGAGCGTCGTTCATCGATTCGGCCACGGGGGAGGCGAACTGCGCCCACGCGTCGATTGTGTCCTCCACCCAGCCGGCGCGGGTGAGCAGCTGCGTCTCGCCTTGCGCCGGGTTGAACTCGCAAGCGGTATCAAGCCACAGGTTCGCCTCGCTGATGGCACGTCTTGCGATTTCGCCGGTTTCGGCGTTCACGCTGCTGTCCGATCCGGCACCATTCGCCTGCTGCAACGCGAGCGATTTCGCCAGTTTGATGTTGATCGGCCCCTGTTCCACGGCCTGCTGCATATCTCCCATGGTGTTGAGTCCGCCGGCGGTGAACGCCTGCATCATGGACTTGACCTCTTCGGGCTTGGGCAGCGTGCTCGGATCCTGACTCATCAGCTGGTCGCGTACGGCTTCCGGCATGTTGGAAAGCTGGTTCCATGCCATCTCGCCCTGAATCGGTCCGAAGCAATCGATAAGCCACTGGCGGATCGCATTCTCATCCATACCGTTTCCTGCCTTTGTTCCACGCGATTGTTAAGTTCGTTGCCTTCCATAGTATGGGAGGCATGGCCGATATGCAGGAAACACAGCGAGTTCACGCCAAAAGCACACGTAACGGGTCGTCTCAAGGCCTTCTGCCACGTATCAGACGACGTTGGCGTCAGGTCGGACGGTGGTTCGATGTTCGCCCTTGGCGATATCTCGCCGGACCGATCGTGGCCGTGCTCTGCGTGCTGGTGCTTATTGCGCCCAGCGCGTACGTGGTGCAGGAGCCGGGACCGACCCAGGACGTGCTCGGAAAAGTCGAAGGCAAGCAGGTCATCGACGTGTCCGGCGTGAAGACGCATAAGGACTCCGGCAAACTACTGCTCGTCACCGTCAACGCCTCAGGCGTTCCCGGATATCCTGTGACCAACGCGCAGGCGTTGCTGGCATGGGCCAATCCGAAGGCCACGGTGATTCCGCAGGAGGCCGTGTTCCCCGTCGGACAAAGCGCCAAGGACTATGCGAAGGAAAGCAACAAGGAGATGTCCTCATCGCAGAGCGCCGCGGCCACGGCCGCGAAGCGGTTCCTCAAGGCGCACGGTTATGACGTGTCCGGTATGAAGGTGTCCATGCACGTCGACGACATCGGCGGCCCGTCCGCGGGCATGATGTACACGCTCGGTCTGATCGACAAGGTGACCGGAGAGCAGCTTTCCGGCGGGAAGACCATCGCGGGTACCGGCACGATGAACGCCAAAGGCAAGGTTGGCGCGATCGGCGGCATCCGGTTGAAGATGATCGGCGCGAAGCGCGACGGGGCCACGTGGTTCCTTGCCCCGGAATCCAACTGCTCCGACGTGGTCGGGCACGTGCCACAGGGCCTCCACGTGGTGAAGGTGGGCACGTTGGATGAGGCGTACGACGCGCTGGTCGCCATCCGCGATGGTAAAGGCGGTTCACTGCCGCAATGCACCGTCAAGCAATGAGCGTGCGGCGGAAGGAGATAGGCGTGATACAGGCGGAAATCGCCGTTTCATCTCGAAAAGTGGGCGATTCCGGCGTTCGTAACGTATATGTTCGAGCAGTGTTGGTATATTGACGAACGTGAATCAAACGGCATCTGATAACGCTGAAGAATTCGGTTTCCACGCCGGCGACCTGGTACAGGAATGGCTGTGGGACGATGATGTGGATGACTCGATCCGCGCCAAGATCGAGGAACTGACCGGTGAGGAGCTGGTCGACGAGGATTATGACTCCGCAGTCGATGGTGTGATCATCTGGTGGCGTGATGGCGATGATGAGGACGAACTGGCCGACACCATTGTCGACGCCTATGCGGTTCTCGGCGATGACGGCCCGCTGTGGGTGCTCACCCCGAAGCCGGGACGTCCGGGTGCCGCAAGCTCCAGCACCGTGCAGTCCGCGGCCAAGACCGCCGGCATGAATGCCGCCACTCCGCTGACCGTCAGCTCCGATTGGAACGGTATTCACCTGCGCGCGTTCGGCAAGGGCAAGTAAACCAAGACTTTTCGCGATTTTTCTCGCGTATACGAAAATCCCCCGAGCCCATTGGGTTTGGGGGATTTCGCTATTACGTGGACTTTCCGGCAAAACACAAACAAAACGTGGGCGGAATGTGGGCAAAACACGGGTGCGCGCGTTGATATTACGCGGGATGATATGCGATTCCTTGATTTTTCACGGCGTTGCGAAAAGTGGGCGATGAGGGATTCGAACCCCCGACATCCACCGTGTAAAGGTGGCGCTCTAACCAACTGAGCTAATCGCCCGCAACGAACTACTGTACCGTATCCGCGCGATGAGCCGCACTCGTGTGTCGGCATGGCGGATATGATGCCGCTTGATCGGTACGAAACCGCCGTGTGAGCGATGAGCCGCACGTGTCGATTCACTGAATTTTCATCTTTTACGGCGTCTGCGTCGAATCAATCACGTAAAGTAGTGACGTTAATACGTGTAGCAGGAGGTCGAACGCCAATGGCACAGGAACCTGAAACCGAGAAGAACGCATCGGGAATCGCTCATGCCGCGAAGCGAAAGTGGGGCTACGATGCGGAACAGGTGGATGCTTTCCTTGAACGTGCGCACATGCTGTATGAAGGTGAGGGCGCGCAACTCACCCAGCATGATATTCAGAACGTCTCCTTCGAACTGGTCAAGGGCGGCTATGTGATCGCCCAAGTGGATGCCGCGCTTGCCCGTCTGGAACGTGCCGTGGTCGACAAGCAGACCACGTGGGAAATCTCCCAGCATGGCCGTGTGGCATGGAAGGCGCAGACCGAGGACCTGTTCAAGAAGCTCGACGCGCATGCCGAACGCGAGCACGGCCAACGGTTCAAGCCGGGCGAGGGCAAAAATCCGAGCTACGACCGCAAGCAGGTCGACAGCGTGATCGACAAGTGCCTGACGAAAGCCGCCGGCGAGCTGGGTGTCGAGGAAGTCAGTGAAGCGGACGCCAAGGCGATCGCCGACACGAATTCCCAGACCTTGAGCAACGTGATCTTCACTCAGCGCAAAGGCAAGAGGGGATACGACGAACGTCAGGTGGATTACTATCTGGCCGCCTGCGCGCAGTTGCTGACCCGACTCGAATCGTATGCGCGCGTCGCGGATTTCGTCGGCGAACCCTCCGAAGAGGCGATGGCCGCGGCCGCACCGTCCGTTGCCCCGGCTTCCAGTGATTCCGCAGCTGGCGAAACCCAGATGATCGCACCGCTGTTCGCAGCTCCTTCCGCCACGGTTCCGGCTGCTCCGGTTCCTCCTACTGTGCCAACCGTCACGCCGGGCGAAGAGGATTCCTTCGACGCGCTGAACAAGGCCGAGCATGAGATCTTCACGTCCGCGGTCACCTCCCCGGTGAGCGTGCCTGCCACGCCGACGAACACTCCGCCTGCGGCTCCGGTGGTTCCTCCGGTGTTCCAGCCGCAGACCGATTCCGCTTCTTCCGCGCCGAGCGCCGTTGAAGAGACCCAGGCGTTCGATCCGCTTGCCGATGATGCGATGGAAGATGCCGCGCCAAAGACTCCGGCTCCGACCACGACCGATTCGCAGGCTCCAGCCGCTCCGGCATTCCCGCCGGCTCCGGTTGAACCCGAGCCGCAGCAGGATCCGTCTTTGGCCGCGTTGGCGCATCTGGCCCACACCATCAATGAGACGAACCAGACGGAAAACACGTTCACGCCGCAGGTTCCGAGCCTGTCCGCGTCCGACTTGCCTCAGGTCACCACCGGTTCGACGAGCCTGAGCTCCCTCGCAGCCTCGGTGCCGCCATCCTTCACGCCTGAACCGTCCGCTCCGGCTGAACCTGCCGCAGAACCGGCAGTTGCCCCGGCAGCTGAACCGTCCGCCGAACCCGATGCGGACAAGCAGCAGGAGGACAAAAAGCCGGAACCAAGCCCGGCCTTCAGGTCGATTTTCCCTGCGTCGGGCAACGACGACAATCTCGATATTCCGGATCTGTCGTTCCCGTCCTTCGAGTGAACCAACGGTAAGAAACAGGCTGGCGGAATCGTCAGCCTGTTCTCGCGTTTACACAATCCCAACTACACAGCCTCGACTACACAGTCCCAACTTACATAGTCCCAACCAATGCCGGAACATCGGCAGATCATACGGAGAGCAGCGCATAACCCATGCAACCATCAACCGTAGTAATTCTGGGCTCCACCGGGTCCATCGGCACCCAAGGCCTTGACGTCATCTCACGTCATCTCGACCGCTTCACCGTGACGGGTCTCGCCGCGGGCGGAGCACATGTCGAACTGCTTGCGCAGCAGGCGGCGAAATTCCACGTGCCAACCGTCGCGATCTTCTACAAGGAAGCCGTCCCCGCGCTACGTGAGGCGTTGGAACAGGCCGGCGCAGGCAACGTCAACATCACAGCCGGCCCTGACGCGGTGATCGCCATGGCAGGCTCCGGCGCCGACGTGGTGCTTAACGGCATCACCGGCTCCATCGGCCTTGAACCGTCCATCGCGGCACTGCAGGCAGGCTCCCAGCTGGCATTGGCCAACAAGGAATCCGTGGTGGCCGGCGGACACCTGCTGTTTAGCGCGCAGGTACGCGACAAGCAGATCAATCCGGTCGATTCCGAACATTCCGCCATCTGGCAGTCGTTGCGTTCCGGCACGCACGGCGAGGTGTCCAAGCTCGTCGTCACCGCGTCCGGCGGTCCGTTCCGCGGCTGGAAGCGCGACCAAATGACCGACATCACGCCGGAACAGGCCTTGAACCACCCCACATGGAACATGGGGCCGGTCGTGACCATCAACTCGTCCACGCTGATGAACAAAGGTCTTGAAGTCATCGAAGCAAGCCGACTGTTCGACGTGCCACCGAGCCGCATCGACGTGACCGTGCACCCGCAATCCATCGTGCATTCCATGGTGGAATTCCGCGACGGCGCCACCATCGCGCAGGCTTCGCCGCCGGACATGCGCCTGCCGATCGCCCTCGGCCTGTCCGCGCCGGAACGTCTCGGAAACGTCGCCGCCGCATGCGATTGGACGAAGGCGGCCACGTGGACGTTCGAGCCGCTCGACAACGAGGCGTTCCCCGCGGTGAACCTGGCCCGGCACTGCCTCGAATCGTCCGAAAAGCATACGGCCGTGCTCAACGCGGCCAACGAGCAGGCCGTCCACGCGTTCCTCGAACACCGTCTGCCATACCTCGGCATCGTCGACACCGTGCGCGAAGTGCTTGACGAGATGGACGCCGAACTGCGCGGCAACCCGCTGTTCGCTTCCGTGGAGGAAATGAGCCGACTCGAGCAGGAGGCTCGCGCCCGCGCCGACAAGCTGATAAACAAGTAAAGAGCACAAGCCGTAAGAACCATCGCGGGACGCATAACGCGCCTCGCACATGCAAGGATCACGTATGCCAGAAATCGAAAAACCGTTCCGCAAAACCGGTGACGCGGCCATCAGCGAAAGCCCGCTGCATCCGCGCCGCAAGTCCCACCGCATCATGGTCGGCCCGGTGCCGGTCGGCGGGGGAGCGCCGATTTCAGTGCAATCCATGACCAATACGCTGACGGCTGACGTACCGGCCACCCTGCAGCAGATCGCGGAACTGACCGCGGCCGGCTGCGACATCGTGCGCGTGGCCGTGCCAAGCCAGGATGATGCCGACGCATTGCCGGAAATCGTCAAAAAATCGCCGATTCCGGTGATTGCCGACATCCACTTCCAAAGCAAGTACGTGTTCCAGGCCATTGACGCCGGCTGCGCGGCCGTGCGCGTGAACCCCGGCAACATTCGCAAATTCGACGAGGTCGGCCCTTCGATCTGCAAGGCCGCCACGGATGCGGGCATTTCCCTGCGCATCGGCGTGAACGCCGGTTCGCTCGATAAGGAGCTGTACGCCAAATACGGCGGCCCGACACCGGAGGCGCTGGTGGCGTCCGCGATGAAGGAAGCGCGCATGTTCGAAGACGTCGGCTTCCACGATTTCAAGATTTCCGTCAAGCACCATGATGTGGTCACCATGGTGCAGACGTACCGTCTGTTGGCTTCCAAGGGCGATTGGCCGCTGCATTTGGGCGTCACCGAAGCCGGCCCGACCTGGCAAGGCACAATCAAAAGCTGCCTGGCATTCGGCGCGCTGCTGGCCGAAGGTATCGGCGATACCATCCGCGTCTCGCTGTCCGCACCTCCTGTGGAAGAGGTGAAGGTCGGATGCAAGCTGCTGGAATACATGGGATTGCGTCCGCGTAAATTCGACATCATCTCCTGCCCGAGCTGCGGTAGGTCCCAGGTGGATGTGATCCAGCTGGCCAACGCCGTGACCGAAGGCCTGAAGGATGTGACGGCTCCGATCCGCGTGGCTGTCATGGGCTGCATCGTCAACGGTCCGGGCGAGGCCCGCGAAGCCGATTTGGGTGTGGCGTCCGGCAATGGCAAGGGGCAGATTTTCATCAAGGGCAAGGTTATCCAGACCGTGCCGGAGGATCAGATCGTCGAGACCCTGCTCGCCAAGGCGCAGGAGATCGCCGCGCAGATGGAAGCGGACGGCCAGGTGCCTGCCACCGCCACCGGTCCGGTGGTCGTGCCGGTGACGCAAAACGGCAACTGCTGAAAGCCATGTTCCAGCGTGCCGTCGGTAGCATGCAATCGCAGGCTTCTCAGCAAAGGCCGGTAGAATGAGCGGCGTGTCAGAGCAGGAACGTCAATCATCAGCCGCCAGCCAATCATTACGGCAAGAATCGGCTTCATCGCCCGCGCGTCCGCAACCGCAACATCAACCGTGGACGCGCGGGCGGCGGCTCATGGTCAACCTGCCTATTTTCATCATGCTGCTGGGCATTCTGGTGTCCGTGGCCAATCTGACGGCATCCACATGGAACTACGAGCCGACCGAGCAGACCATCGAAACGCTTGACGCCAACACCGCCGTGACCTTCGCCAATCCATCCGGCGAAAAACTGGCGAAAAAAGGCGATTACGAGGTGACGAAACGGTACGTCACCATCAAAGCGAAACGGCCTTCCACCGGTGAGATACAGAACATTAAAGTGCTGATCCGCAAACCGAAAGGGGCTGGGAACGGACGTCCCGGTGTGGTTTTCATGCACGGCGCCGGCTATGGCACCTGCGACAATTCCTTCGGCGACATGGCCTCCGACCTGTCTTCGGCGGGATTCGTGACGGCGGTGCTTGACAAGCCGGTCTGGTCCACCAACGACGCCAATCGCGACTACCCGGGTTCCGCCGCCATCTACGACCAGGTCATCAACCTCCTGCGGAAAATGGATACGGTGGACGCCTCCAAAGTGGGCATCTACGCCACTTCCGAAAGCACATGGATCTCATCGTATCTGCTGCAGCGCGATCCGGACGTCGCTTTTCAGGTGCTGCTCAGTCCGATGGTCTACGAGCCGCGGTATTCGCTGGGCTTCCTCGCCGCACAGGACTTCGCGCTCGTCGGCGCGCATGACGGCTACCAGTCGATCGTCCGCCGCGTATTCAATATCGACGCGTCCCTGTTCGGACTCACCAACCTCGACATCGACACGTTGACGCCGAAAGCGTATGCCATTCCGACATTGGTGGCGTATGGCACGAAAGACGTCATGACCGCGCAGGTGGAAGGCACGGAGAAAATCGTCGATCTGGCTCACCAGGCCGGCAACTGGGACGTCACCATACGCACGTACCCCATCGCCAACCATGTGCTGAGGCTCGGCGACGAAGCCAATTCCGGAACCCCGTTCGCCGACGCGTACGTGGACGATGTGGTCGACTGGGCCGTCGGCACCACGCACGGACTCAAACAGACCAGCGAACGCGTGGCCGGCACCAGAATGTACCAGTCAATCGCAGTGCCATTGGACCTCAAAGCCAATCGCGGCCTGACCATCTACCTGGTCGCGTTGCATGCCAGCATGCTGGTGCTGCTGCTTGCCGCAGGCGTGCTGTGGCTCGCCGTGCTGATGCGTAAGATCTGGGCGCGTGCCCACGGACGACGGTATCGGCTGGGGCTTGCGCAAGGGTTCAAAAACTCGCTGGTCACGTTGACTATCGCCACTATGGCCACGTTCGTGCTGTTCTGCGCCGGCCTTGGCGATGTGATCATGGGTGTGGTCAAACTGGCATGGGGCAGTGCCCCAGTGGAGAATCCGGGCGTGATGTATTGGAGCTGGCCGGTGATCCAGATCGTGTGCGTCGCCGTGGTGTGGGCATGGTCCCGCGTGTTCATGCGGCTGATCGAAGAGGCAACCCATCGAGGCATCGCGCAGTGGCCGCCACGTAAGGGTGCTATCGGCGAAATCGTCAGCGGACGGCAGCCGGTGCTGGCTTCCACGCGGTTCGGACGCGTGATGTTCTGGCTGACCGTGGCCGCCATGTTCTGCGTATTGCTGGTGTTCGCGTTCTGGGGGCTGTTCATCTACTGACGGGGCGAATGTATCTCGGAACGCGCACGTGCGGCGAGCGTATGCATAACAGGATGCGATGAACGGCAAGAAAAGGAGGTGCGATGCCGCTGTATCAAGACGAAGGCGTGGTGCTGCGCACCGCCAAACTCGGCGAAGCCGACCGCATACTCACCTTGCTCACACGTGACCATGGCAAAGTACGCGCCGTCGCGAAAGGCGTGCGCCGTACCAAATCGCGTTTCGGAGGCCGACTCGAACCGTTCATGCGCGTGGCGCTGCTCATTGCGGAAGGTCGTTCGCTCGACGTCGTGTCCCAAGCCGAATCGATCGCCGCGTATGCAGGGCCGATTTGCGCCGATTTTCAAGCGTATACGGCGGCGAACGTGATCTGCGAAACCGCCGACAAGCTGGTCGCCACGGAAAAGGAGCCTGCGGCCGCGCAATATCGTCTGGTATTGGGCGCGTTGAACGCGCTTGCCAAACATGCACACGACTCGTCCGCAATCGGTGATTCGTACGTGCTGCGTGCGCTGGCGATCGCTGGTTGGACACCCCGTCTGCGCGTCTGCGTGGTGTGTGGCGAGCCGATTTCGTCCACGCTGTCCTGGTATTTTTCGATTCCCGCCGGCGGCCTGATGTGCGCCGCCGACCACACCCCCGAATCGGAAGCGGTGTCGTGGGATGCGATTTGCCGGCTTTCGGCGCTTGTCGATGGCGATTGGGGGGAGCTGGACGGTGTTCCGGCGGCCGCGTCGATTCAACGGGAAACCCACCAAATAGTGGAAGAATGGGGCGAATACTATTTGGAACGGCCGATTCGTTCCATGCGCTTGCTAGATTAGCGGGTATGGCTTTTGAGAACGTGGATTACAAATCCCTTGACATTCCGGCGGCACCGTTTTCCGACCCGTCGATCATTCCCGATTTTCCAAAGAACAAGGTTCCGCGCCACGTCGGCGTGATCATGGACGGCAACGGCCGTTGGGCCCAGCAGCGCGGACTCATCCGCACCGACGGCCATCAGGCGGCCGAACCGGTGGTGTTCGACACCATCGCCGGCGCCATCGAAGCGGGCGTGCGCTACCTGTCTCTGTACACGTTCTCCACGGAGAATTGGAAGCGTTCGCCGCAGGAAGTGCGTTTCCTTATGGGCTTCTCGCGTGACATCATCCACCGTCGTGTCGATCAGATGAACGAGTGGGGCGTGCGCGTGCGCTGGTCCGGCCGCCGTCCGAAGCTGTGGAAATCCGTCATCGACGAGCTGGAAGTGGCGCAGGAGAAAACCAAGAACAACAAGACCATCGACGTGGTGTTCTGCCTGAACTACGGTGGCCGCGCCGAAATCGCGGACGCCTGCGCGGCCATCGCACGTGAGGTGCGTGACGGCAAGATCTCCGGCGATCGTGTGACGGAGAAGATGATTGCTGAGCACCTGTACAACCCGGATATTCCCGACTGCGATCTGGTGATCCGCACGTCCGGCGAGCAGCGTACCTCCAACTTCCTGCCGTGGGAAGCCGCCTACGCGGAACTTGATTTCGTGCCGGAACTGTTCCCGGATTGCGGCCGTGAGGTGCTGTGGCGTTCTATCGACCACTACATCCACCGCGATCGTCGTTTCGGTGGCGTGAAGCGATAAGGAACAGCCCGGTGGGCTGTTCCAGCTTCACGCCCGAGCGGCTATGCCGCGAGGGTAATGTTGAGCCGGCCGTAGGCCGTCAATAATTGCAGGACGTGAAGAAATAAGAAAAAGACCCCCGCGGGGGTCTTTTTCTATTCTGCTCCTAAAACGGCTTTTAATCGCCTGCCAGTTGCGCGATTCGCCACGTGAAATCAGTTATGAAACGATCATGATCCACGGTGAGCGCCACGTGCACGCGTGGCGCCGACGGGTCAATCAGTCCGGCCGGATCGCCGATGGTGCGGCCGCGCGTGCCATGAAAATCGCCTGTCTCCGTTTCGACCTTCATCGGCAGATCGAAACATTCCACCAAACTCGGATCCGCCGCTACGGCTGCGGCGAGCGGATCGTGCAATGGCATGCCCGTTGAGAAAAGGCGTGCGTCCGCCTGAATATTTGCGGCAATCGAAAAGTCGACGATATCGGCAAGAAACGTCCGCGCATCGGTACGCGGATCATGCGATTGCGATGCTGCCTGGCGCCACCGCATAGTCGCGTCGGAACCCAGCAGGCACTGGTGCGTCACGTCCAAGCCGACCATGGTCACGTCCGCGCCGGAATGGAATACACGGTCGGCAGCCTCCGGATCCTGGATGATATTCGTTTCGGCGGTCGTGTCCCAGCAATTGCCTTCCTGCGTGAGCGTTCCGCCCATCATCACCAATCGCAGTTTGCTTGCGATTTCCGGCGCCGCAGTAAGTGCCGCATCGACGTCAGTCAGTGGGCCGGTCGCCACTACCGTGACGTCGCTGCCGTATTTACGGACCATATCGACGATGAATCGCACACCTTCCGGTAACGCAGGGGAGTGGGCAGCGCCATCGCAGGTCGTGAACGAAAGTGAGAACGAATCGGCGGCAGGATTCGCGTGCGGGTCGTGTACGTCGTATCCGCCGACGGAAATCAGCCCGCGCCTCACTCGAGTGTCCGATTCTCCTGAATCGGACACATAAGTAGTGCTGAGGGTACCGGGAATGTCCGATTCACCCGAATCGGACGCATAGACGGTGTTCGTGGTGCTCTGAATGTCCGATTCTGCAGAATCGGACACATAGGGTGCCGAATCGGACTTCCAGATGTCCGTTTCACCAGAATCGGACACGCAAGCAACGGCAGGAGAGCCAACAGCCGGACCGAATCCGCCCAGCCCATCCGTACCATGGAACTGCGCGCAACCTGCGTCGGGAATGAACGAGGCCGCCCAGGAGGGACGTGTCGAACCACGTAATACCGGAACGTTCCGGAACCCCAACCGTTCCAGTACGTAAGCCGTGTTGTATACGGCAGTGTCGGCTGCAACGTTGCCGTAGGTGCCGATGACGCCCAGTATCTCGATGTTGTTGAACGAGGCGAGATATGCCAGTGCAAGCGCGTCGTCAATGCCGGTATCGACATCGAGAATTAGCTTGCGATTGCCGTTCGTGGTTTTCATAGGCACAGCCATAGTCACAACCTCCAACTGCGATTTTCCAGCACAAAAATGTACGGTACCATATGTGCCAACAGCGTCAGCACCTCAATAACCAATAGTGCCAAACATGCGCTTCGACCCGTGATTTCGGGCGCGTTTCACATGTTTGGCACTATGAAAGCTGAAGATGGAGCAGGCGACTGCTTACTTCAAGAACTCGTCGGTCGAGATGTCCTTGGCCACAGGCGCGGTGTGAATCACCTTATCGTGCGAGTCGGTGTAGGCGTTCTCTTCGGCGAGGAAGTCAAAGTACTTCTGCGCGCCGGCTGTGTCGTTGGTGCCGAACGTGAACGAGCCGTCCTTGATCTTGGCCGGATCGCCCCAATACTGGTCGTCCACGATAGTCTTCATACTCTTCTTGACGAAGTCGAGCTTCAGATTCGCGTCCGGAGCCTCCTTGACGAGAATCGCAGCGGCGTCATCAGGGTGCGAGTAGGTGTATTCGTAGCCCTTCTTGGTGGCCTGTACGAACTTCTTCACAAGTCCTGGGTTGGAGGAGATGGTCTTGTCGCTGGTGATCACGCCGATGGTGTCCGCATTGCCAGGCACGCCGTAATCCGGCTCGGTGAAGCAGTTGAGCTTTGGACCGTACATGTCGGCCTGTACGCCTTCCCATGTGGCGTAAAATCCGCCGAAATCGGCCTTCTTGCTGGACAGCGTCTGGAACGTGGACGTGCCGACGGTCACCTTGTCGAACGTGCCCTTGCCGCCGTCGGTCTGGATCATGCGGCGGATCACTGCGTCGGATTCGTTGGAGCCGAACGTGGCGAAGGTCTTGCCGTCGAAATCCTTCGGGGACTTGATGTCCTTGTTCGACGCGAGCGAACACCAGATGGCGCTCGGCTTCTGCTGCACCTGCATGACCTGTTTGATTTTCGCGCCCTTAAGCGTGTAAATGCCCACGTTGGTGAGGTTGGACAGCGCGAAATCCGCCATGCCGTTGTTCACGGCCTGCTCCGCGCCGGCCTGCGCCACCGCCACGATGTCCACGTCAAGACCGGCCTGCTTGAAATAGCCTTTGTTCTTCGCCACATACACGCCGATATGGTTGGTGTCGGGCGCCCACGAAAGCATGAACGTCACCTTGGTGAGGTCGTTGCCGTCCGTCGCGGTTTTCGTGGAGTCGTTGCTTTGCCCGCATGCGGCCACGCCGACGAGCATGGCGATCGAGCCGAGGATTGCGATTGCTTTGCTGAAGATGGTCTTCTTCATACCTTGCGATTTCCCTTGAATCTTGCTTCTCTACCGTTTTCTAGGGATGACGCTGCGGGCGGGGTTCGGGCAGAAAACGATACGAAGGGCTAAGGCCCCCGCTCGTCCAATGCCCCCGACGTTCCTTATGGTGCCTGCCGCCACACGGTTGACCGTTTGACGCCGAAGCTGTGGAACATTGCCGGTTTGCCACACATTGGCTAAACAGCGAGTCCCATTATACGGGTGTGCATGACGATGATGAGGGCCGCAATGGTGATTGTTGCGTTTTCACTGGTCCGCGTCCGGATCGGCGTCCGCGTCGGCTGGGCCGAGCAGCAGGCGTTCGCTGAGATTCACGAGGCACATGAGTATGCCGGTGATGACGATGATGACCAGCGTGGCCGAGAAGATCAGCGGCGTGCGGAACGAATTGTAGGCTGCCTGCAGCCAGATGCCGAGACCCTTGCGCGCACCCAGATACTCGGCAGTGGTGGCGGTGGCGAAGATGTATGCGGCGGATACGCGGATGCCGCCGTAAATCTGCCGTGCGGCGACGCGAAGCTTCACATGCCACAGCGTCCATGCGCGGGTCGCGCCGCATGTCAACGCCACATCGGAATAGAACTGCGGCACCGCCTCAAGCCCGCGAACCGTCTGCACGGCGATCGGAAACAAGCCGAACACGGCCACGATCACGATTTTGCCGGAAATCTCGAAACCGAACCAGATCAGAAACAGTGGCGCGATTGAAATCAACGGCATCGTCTGCGCGGCCGACAGCAGCGGGAACAACGCGGCATCGGCAATACGGGAGCAGTACAGCAGAATGCCGATCAGAATGCCGCATGTCACGGCGAACAGGAAGCCGACGGTGCCTTCCAACAGCGTGACTTCGGTCGCGGGCCACAGGGTCGGCCATGTTTCGACGGTCGCCTGCGCGATTTCGCTGGGGGCGGCGATCATCGTGGATGGCACGTGCCCCAATCGCACCCATGCCTCCCATACGACAAGCAGTGTGATGACGGCGATCAGCGTTGGAATACGACGCTTCGCCATACCGAGTAGTTTGTGTTGAACGTGCGCTTCCGCCATCGTTCACCTTGCTTTCTGCGTCAAAGTGGACGCGCACGTGACCGACTGCGGGAAATCAGTAAGGTGAGGAGCCTGCCCGCCAATCGGCCAGAAAAGATTGTTACCGGCTCGCCAGTATAGACGGTGGGGCGGAACGTAGGCAAACCCGCACAGCAAGTACGGCAGTAACGAGAGATAACGTGCGTTGGATACCATCCCAGATATCACTTTAGATATAGAGAGACAGATATAGAAAGGCCTCCGCACCCTTCCGATGCGGAGGCCTTCCCATATACCCCTTGCTACTGCCTTATGGTTGTTTGCCTGTCAACCATGACAGACGTCTATCATTCCAGTCCGATGGACTTCATGTGGTGAAGCACCAGGGACTTGACCTTGAGCGTGCCGGATTCGGCAACAAGCTTGATGGCGCGCGGGCCTTCGGAAGCGTAGCTGAAAGAGCTCATGGCCTGGCGTCCGTCGTTCACATACACTTCCACGCAGCCGCGATCCACAAACACGCGCAGCTTGAGTTCGCCGGAAGCCAGTTCCTCGGCGGAAAGCGGGGCGGTACGGTAGCCGCGATTACCCTGTGCTGCGGCTTGACGGTCGATTACCACACGACCGATCTGATCGTCGAACGCCACGTACGTGTAAGCGCCATCTTCAGTCGCATGAATCTTCAGACCAGCACGTTCCGCAGTGGAGGCGTTGAGATCGATGGTCATTTCGATTTCCACGGCTTCAGCATCATCAGCAATGGTCTGCTCGCCATTGACACCAAGTGAGATTGCGCCGAAATCGGTAGTGTTTTCGCGCAAGCCATCCATCTCGGCAACCGGAGCGGTGTGCAGATCGCCGTCGGCGCCCAGCGTGATCTCACGCGGCAGAGTGAGATTGCCGCACCAGCCGTCATCCTGCATCGGAATCGGCTCAACGAACGGGCTCATCCAGCCGTATACAATCTGACGCTCGCCGTCATTGAACGATTGCGGAGCATAATAGTTGTGGCCGCAATCCCACAGACGGAACTCGGTTTCCGGCTGGAATGCCTCTCCCGGAGTCCACGTGCCAATCATGTAGCCGGCGTTGGAAACGTTGCGGTTCATAAAGCCGGAAGCCTTGGCACCCATGGCGGAGAAGCCGATAACCCACTTCTCGTTGCCTTCGACGTCCTTGATCGGGAAGAAGTCCGGGCACTCAAGCATAAACACGTCCGGATCCGGATGCTCGAACAGCACCTGCTCATAGGTCCACTTGACCATGTCATCGGAGGAGAACAGCCACATCTGGCCGCGCTTCTCGGCAGAGGAGACACCGAAGGTCATGTACCACTTGTCGCCGGTCTTCCAGACCTTCGGGTCGCGGTAGTGGTGGTTCACCTTGTCGGTCGGGCAATCAATGACCATACCGCGCTTAGTGGCGCTGGTCAGCTCATCGTTGTCTGGTTCGGCGAGCATCTGCACCTGCCAGTCGCCGCCGGTGTTGTCCTTGCCGTTGGCCCAACGGTGGCCGGTGTAGTAGAACCTGAGCTTGCCATCGTCGCCGATCACTGCGGAGCCAGAGAAGACGCCGTCCTTTTCCTCTTCCAGAGACGGGGCGAACATAATCGGCTCACGCTTCCAATTGACCATGTCGGTGGAGGAGACGTGACCCCAATGCATCGGACCCCACTGGGTGCCATACGGGTGCAGCTGGTAGAAGACGTGCCAACGGCCCTTGTAGAAGCACAGGCCGTTCGGATCGTTGATCCAGCCGCCATTGGAGGCGATATGGAACTTCGGATACCAGCGGTTGTTACGCTTGGCTGCGAAGGCCGCGACGCCGGCCTCGGCCTTGGCGAGTTCCTCGCTGTGGTTCTTGATTTCGTGAAGGACAGGTGCGTCCGGAGTAAAGCCAGTCATCGTTGAATGCCTTTCTGAATCTGGGTTATGAATTGTTGGGTAAAAAGCTTTTTGAAGATGGTGCCCAAAGCGGAAAAAGGGAAACGCTTCGGACACCACGATTGTTGTTATGATGCGTACGGTACCGATGATGATCGCGGGAGAAGGGATGTAGGTTGCGACCACCATCGACGCCGTACGCCGACTTAGTACGGGCTGAGACTCAGGCCTTCACTTCCGCATCAGCGGCCTTCATGGCCTTGAGCTGCTTGTCAGTGTAGAACGGATCGCCGCCGACTTCCTGATCATCCTTCTTGATGACGAAGAAGCCGTAGACCAGAGCCGCAAACACGATGGCAGAGATGGTGAAGAAGGTCGGACGGTCGCCCATGGCATCATGCAGAGCACCCATCGGGGTGGAGAAAATCACCTGGCCGACCTGGGAAGCGATCTGGAAACCAACCATGTACAGGGTGGCAGACAGCTTCGTGTCGAAGTGCAGGGTGAAGTAGCGGAACGCCGGCAGGCAGAACAGCGGTACCTCGATGGAGTGGAACAGCTTGACGATGGAGACGGAGACCGGGTCATGGAACACGCCGCACAGACCGATACGGGCGAACATCACGGTGGCGCCGAGCAGCAGGGAGTTACGCACGCCGATCTTCTTCATGATGATCGGGACGACGCCCATCATGGCGGACTCAAGGAACACCTGGAAGGAGTTCAGGGTGCCGTAGGTGGCGTTGCCGATTTCGGTGGTCGGGAAGAGGGAGGCGTAGTAGTTCGGGAACATCTGCTGATCGAACACGGTGTAGAAGGTGTTGGTGAACAGCATGAAGACGATGAGCACCCACAGGGTCGGCATCTTCAGGACGGAGACCATTTCCTTGAAGGACGGGTTGGTCGGAGCCGCGTTCGGATCGGCCTCCTTCTTGAGTTCTTCCTTTTGCTCGGCCGGAACCCAGAAGGCGTAGACGCACAGCATGCCGAGGCCGCAGATGGAGCCGACCCAGAAGTTCAGCATCGGGTTGATGTTGAACAGGAAGCCTGCGCACAGCGCCACGATGGCGTAGCCGAAGGAGCCCCAGGCTCGGGACTGGCCGTATTCGAAACCGAATTTACGGGAGTAGCGTTCGGTGATGGCTTCGAACAGGGAGCAGCCGGCCATGAAACCCGCGGACAGCACGATGGAGCCGAGAAGCACGCCGATGAATCGGGTGGTGCCGCCGGCGGTCAGCATCGGCTGGTACACGAACTGCACGAACGGGCCAACGCATGCAGCGACCGCAGAGATGAAGATCACGAGCTTACGCTTAATGCCCAGCTGGTCCTGAATGGTGCCGTAAACGAACATGATGACCAGGGTGGCCAAGGAGTTAATGGAGTAGATCTGGCCCTGTTCCGCGGAGCTCATGCCCAGACCGTGGGTCGGGTCAGTGAGCCAGCGGGAGAAGAAGGACCACCAGATGCCCCAGGAACAGAAGAACATGAAAATGCCGAAGGAGCTCTGCAGATAGGAAGGATTCTTCCATACAGAACGTGTTTTACTTGCCATTTTGATTCTCTTTTTCTCTTCGCGCTGCCGCTGCCGCGCGGCAGCGATCGCTTCCGATGTTGTTTTGGCTTGCGCCTGCTCTGATTTCAGCTGCCGTGCCGAAAAGCGAACATGGCTTCAAGATAGCATATGGCAACTGCTTCGTCAATCGTTTGACGTCAATCGTTTGACGTCAAACGATTGTAAGGATTTGCGGATAGTTGAAATTAAGCCTGAATCAACTGCTGGCGGACTGTTGGCACGATTGCTTTATTCGGCGTGTCGTGAACAAACGCACAATTTTCATGTATAGAAAATGGCTGTGCGAACAATCGTAAGCATTTGAATCGTTATAAAAACAGAAAAATCAGGATATGACGGAATCTTTTTCCAACAATGCGCAGTGGATCTTCGCCGGAATCGGCGCATCAAGCGGCGGCAGGGAAGCTCTGGCGGATGGACATGAACTAGTATCCACATCCTTGCCTTCAATCATGGAAATCAGCTTGCAGGCTGACCAATAGCCCATTTCGTAATGTGGCAGTTCGACGGTGGTCAGCTGCGGTTCAAGTGTCTCTGCGAACACGCGGTGGTTGTCCACGCCGACCACGGAAATATCCTTGCCTACCGTAAGCCCTCTTCTTGCCGCGCATTCGTACACATACCAGGCGCGCGCATCATTGAAGCAGAAGAAGCCGTCCGGATGCTCGTCGTCGAACAACTTGTTCACGGCGCGTAAAGCTGGACCGTTGTGCATTACGTTGCATACCAGCGATGGGTTGAACGCACGTCCGGCCTCCTGCAACGCGGTGCGGTAGCCGGCAAGACGACCGTCCTGCGCGATCATGTTTTCCGCGCAACCCACGTACGCGATGCGTTTGCAATCGGCCTGCAGCAACCGTATCGTGGCGTCATAGCCGATCATGAACTCGTCGGGCTCGACGCTGGGAACCTTGTTCTCATGATCGGTGGCGTCCACCATCACCACGGGATAATCGCTCAACGATTCAGGCACATGCGAGATGCGGTTCGACATCTTCGAATAGAAGAATCCATCCACGCCGTATCGTTTCAACGTGGCGATTTCGTTCTCCTCGCTCGCCTTGCCGTCGGTGCTGACGGTGAACAGCATGTAGCCGTAGGCACTGGCCGCATCCTGTGCGCCCAGAATGATGCTGCCTGCGTATGGTGTGGTGGCAACTTCCTCGCTGATGAAGCCGAGGATTCGGGTTTTGTTGGTACGCAGGCTTCGCGCCAACGGATTGATTTTGTACCCGAGCTCGGTCGCTTTGTTGCGTACGAGTTTGGCGAGCGCGGGATTTACCCTGCCTTCGTCGCGTCCGTTGAGCACCAGGGATACAGTGGAGATGGATACCCCCGTTTGTTCGGCGATTTCCTTCATTGTCGTCATAATCGCAACACTATACCCAAATAAACGCGAAAAGCGCGCTTTTGCCAAGAAAAAGCGCGCTTTTTTACATGGAATGGTTTCGTTTCACCACTGTAAAGGGGGTTATTTCGACAGAATCTCGTTTACCAGTTCCTGCTTGGCGTGGATCTGTCCTTCGAAACCGGGGCGGATGTCGAGACGGATCACCACGTCGGTGCGGTATCCCTGGCCGGCGAGCTTCATGGTAGCGTCGCGGATCACCTTGAGCACATCGTCGATGTCTCCTTCGATGTTGGTGAACATGGCGTTCGTCTCGTTCGGCAGGCCGGATTCACGGATTACGTCCACGGCCTGCGCCACGTACGTGGACTTCTCCGGGCTGGCGCCGGCGGGGGAGATGGCTACTGCGGCAAGCGTGTTGATATATGGTTTGCCGGTTTCCGGATTGACGGGCACTTCCTGCTTTTCTGCGTTGCGATCGAGCGTCATGATTACCTTTCTCAGCGTTGTCTCGTGTGTTTTCGTGCGATTACTTGTTGTACTGTTCCAACGGTTGCCGTGGTTCGCGTGGCTTGGCTCAACGCCACTTCCACGCGTGGTCCATCGGACCGGAACCATGTCCAAGATCGAGCTGCGCTTCCAAAGCGCCGGTCAGGTACAGCTTGGCATGGTCGACGGCCGTCGGCAGCGCCTCGCCAAGAGCCAAATGGCTGGCGATGGCGGAAGACAGCGTGCAGCCGGTGCCGTGCGTGTTCGGGTTGTTGATGCGACGGGAACGGAACCAGGTGATCTTGCCATCCGGCTCGACAAGCACGTCACTCGCGTCATGCGTGCCGTGGCCGCCCTTGACGAGCACCGCGCAGCCGAAATGGCCGGCGAGCAGATGACCTGCGGTCACCATGTCGTTCTCGGTGGAGATGGATTCGCCGTTCTCATAGTCGATTGCGCCCGCACCCTGCTCTACGGCCAAGTCGCACAGTACCTGGGTCTCCGGCATGTTCGGCGTGATCACAGTGGCCAGCGGGAACAGTTTGGACGTCAGCGCCGCGATGGCATCATCCTCGATGAGCTTCGCGCCGGACGTGGCCACCATCACCGGGTCAAGCACCACGTTCTTCGCGTTGTGCGCGGTCAGACGGTCGGCGATCACGGTGATGAGCTCGGCGCTGGACACCATGCCAATCTTCACCGCCACCGGCGGAATGTCTTCGAACACCGCGTCGATCTGCGCCGCAAGCATTTCCGGGGGAGTGTTGGTGACCATCGTCACGCCGGTGGTGTTCTGCGCGGTCAGCGCCGCGATCGCGGTCATGCCGAACACGCCGTTGGCGAGCATGGTCTTCAAATCCGCCTGAATGCCGGCACCGCCGGACGAATCCGATCCTGCGATGCTCAATACCGGTGGCAATGTGCTGGTCATGGTAACTCTCCTTATTAGGCTCACTGATTCATTGATTATCTTCACTGAGCTCACTGATACAGTGTAGAACCACCCTTGCGGAACTTCTCGCTCATCTCAGCGGGCTTGTCGATTTCCTGTACGACGGACTACTTCACACGCGGCGCATAGCCGTGCTTCGCGTCGCCGCGCACCGCCTTCCAGCGCGTCACCATTTCGCGGGTGGCCGCTTCCGGATCGTCGGCACCGGCGATCGCGGACACCACGAACCAGCCGGCCGCCTTCGAACGGGCCAGCATCTCCATATCGTCGGCATGTACGCCGCCGCCGACCACTACCGGGAACTCGCTCGCCGCGCAAATCGCGTTGATCTGTTCCTCGTCAAGCGTGTGCCCAGAACCGTCGTTGCCGCCCACGGAAGCCTCCGGCTTGGTGGTGGACACATGTAGCGGGCCGGCGCCGATGTAGTCGATGCAGCCGCTCGGCAGCTCGTTGATAAGCTTCACCAGACTTTCGGTCTCGGCGGACAGGCCCACGATGGCATCCTCGCCGAGCAGCGCGCGAGCCTCCTGCGGTTCCATATCGGTCTGGCCGATATGCACGCCATCCACCTTGATGCCCTTGTCGCGCGCCTGCCACACCACATCCACGCGGTCGTCGATCACAAACGCCACGGAATCGGACTTGCCGCTGTTCTTGATGACCTGCGCGATATCGCGGGCCATTTCGGTGATATCCTTCGCATCCGCGTTCTTGGCGCGCAATTGGATGAACGTCGCGCCCCCACGCAACGCGTCATCCACCACATCCGTCACCGGCCGGCCCTTGCAATCCTGCGGACCGACCACGAAATACGCGCTCATATCAAAGCAGTCGCGCATCGAGGCGAATGGATAATTATTCATTGGTCTCCCCTTTGTTGTTCTTTGGGTAAGTGCTCCAGAAGAAGTCTTGTTATTTTCCGTTTATTTTCCGTCGCACCGCACTGAACGTATATATTCCGTATATACGATTGCGATGGTGCGAAACCATCCACGGAACGTTGCGGTCAGTTGGTTTCGATGATGTCGGACGCGGCCACCTGGTCGGCGGTGACGTTCCACAGCGCGTTGAGCAGCGCCACCTGGAACGAACCGGGGCCATCGGATTTGACTTCGGCGATTTCGGACGCACGATCATACAGCAGCGACGCGGCAAGGGCGGCGACCAGCGGCTCGGCCACGGCAAGATACGTTGCGGTCACGCCGCCGAGCGAACAGCCGGCGCCGGTGATCTTCGTCATCATCGCGCTGCCTCCGGGCAGGCGGAACGTGCGCTCGCCGTCGGTCACCAGATCAACCGCGCCGGACACCGCGACCGCTCCTGCTCCAACGGGGGAGCGCTTCGCCAGATGGCGGGCGAGACGCTTGGCCGCGTCGACCGCGGCATCGACCTCATCGACGGCTTCCACGCCGGCGGGACGGGTCGCGGGCTCGGTGCTGTCGGCGTCGGCGAGTCCCCACATCGCGTCGAGCGCGATGATCTCGCTGGCGTTGCCGCGCACGATGGTCGGCGGAACGTCACGGAACGATTCGAGAATGGCGGTGCGTGTCTCGCCGATGCCGGCCGCGACCGGATCGAGCACCCAGGTTTTGCCGTTCTCATGTAGCTTGCGCGCGATCTCGGGCAGCGCGTTCTTGAAGAACGGCAGCAACGTTCCCACGTTGATGTAATTGGATCCTGCGATTTCGGCGGTGGCGATCACGTCATCCGGCAGATAGCTCATGGCCGCGGTGCCGCCCGCGGCGAGCTGCGCGTTGGCCACCAGATTGATGGTTACGAAATTGGTGAACGACTGCGCCAATGGTGTCTGCCCGCGCACGTCCGTGACGGCTTGTTTGATGGCGGCACGCAATGTGCCGAGTGCGTCATTGGTGGATGGGTCATCGCTCATGATCTGCTCCCTACGTTGGTCCTAACCAACAGGTTCAAAGGGTCAGGCGTTCATGCCTATCTCAGCTTGATGGACTTGGACATCAAGCACCCCCGCATGTTTACAACAGTGGTTAATCTATCTGCGTCCCTTGACAGGCGCGATTCCGTAGGTGATTTTGGGCTTCCGTAGGTGGTTGCTGCCGGATAAGCATCGGCGAGATGCCTGGAATTAGGCGTTTGCTCGTGTCCGGATTCGAAGCTGACCGCCTACGGAACGCAAAAATCACCTACGGAACGCAGTCAGTCGCTTTACGTGACATTTTGCCTGCCGTAATAAAATGAAGTCCAAGAAACGGCTTCATTCCAACGATTCCAAGCAGACGCCCACGCCGTGTCAAACGGAAACGTTAGGAAAAAAAGCGCATTAAAACCACTCCTGAGGTAGTCTAGAGGTGGTATCTCGAGTGGTACCACCAATCACGAGAAGACACGAAAAAGGAAAATCGAAATGCGCAGGTTCGGCAAGATCGTCGTCAAGCCAAACAAGTCGAATCCAAAATACATCGAGGCATCCTACCCCACACCGGTGGACGCCTTCGGACAATGGCCCGGACTGGCGGCGAGGCAGACCACCACCTTCCCGCTCACACCGGAAGGCCGCGACGATGCGGCCGCATGGCTCTCCGCAGCGCGAAAAAGAATCGATGCCGGAGTCTGGCAGCCCGAGAGGATCATCCGAAGGCGTGAGCGGGAGAAAGGCATGACCTTCGCCGAATTCGTGGACAAGTGGAACCGCGTCCGCTTGGAATCGGGAGTGCTGCACGAAGGCACGACGCGGCTGTCGGAGTATTACGGACGCATCCTCTGCAGACGCTTCGGCCACATGGTGCTCGACCGCATCGGCCCGAAAGACATTGAAGCATACGACCAAGAGCTTGCCGCCGAGACCACGGACCACGAGCGGCGCGTCAGGCTCCTCTACCTTCGGCAGATACTCGCCGCCGCCGCCAAACCGGACGCCGACGGCCATTCCGTCATCAAGCGCTCGCCTTTCGATGTCAGGATCCCACCAGTCCGCCGCCGAAGTGAGACCGAACCGGCCACCGCGGAAGAGCTCCGAGTCATCCACGATTCCATGCCACGCCATCTGCGCCTCGCCATCACGCTCGCCATCGCCGCCGGAGGACTGCGCATCGGAGAGGTCTGCGGACTGCAAAGGCAGGACATCGATCTCGATCGCCGCACCATCACCATCCGCCGGACCAGACTCGCCGAGAAACGCTCGATCGCCGGCGACCCGAAGACGCCGGCCAGCCGACGCACGGAGCCACTGCCGGAATCCGTCATCCCGGAAATCAAAGCACACCTCGACAGATGGGTCCAGGACAAACCGGACGCATGGATCTTCCGTGGACGAATCAGCATCATCCACGACCGAAATTCGCCGATCGCACTATCGAGCATGCGCAGCGACTTCATAGCCGCCCGCCACAAGGCCGGACGCGACGACCTCAGATTCCACGATTTGCGCGTCACCGCGCTCACCATGCTCGCACAACAGGGCGCCACCGTCCGCGAACTCATGGCCGCCGCCGGACACACCACACCCAACATGGCCATCCACTACCAACGCACCACCGAAAAAAGACAGCGGGCGCTCGCCGACAAGGTGGCCGCCACGCTCGATCCGTCCAAGGCGTCGAAGGCGTCCGAGCGTGACCAGGAGATCGCCAGGCTGCGCGCGCGGCTCGCCGAACTAGAGGCGATGGGGGAGTAGATACGGTAAAGCCCGGCTTTCATCGGGCCGGGCTTCGTGATTACTGCTTGGTGAGAGTGCCGCATGAGCTGATCTTTAACTGCTGACCATTACTCACCGTCACTTCCGGATAACCGCCACCAGGGAAGTCGTTCTGGATGATGTTGTCGCCGTTATCGGTGGAGATCTCCCAATAGCAGTCGCTTCCCACCTGGCTTGTGGCGCGGTATGTGCCGGCGTCGATGTCCTTGCCGACCTGCCACACGCCGTCGGAGATGGAATTCTTTTTCGCCTGGTCCACTTGGCCGGTCAGGGACTGCAGCTCGGCCTTCTTCGCGTCCACTTTCTTCTGCAGCTCGTCATGCTGCGAATTGAGGTCCTTGATGCCGGCCTTCACGTTGTCTGCTTCGGCGATTGCATCCTTGGCGTCGTTGTAGTCGTCGGCGACCCCGTTGTACTCATCCACGAGGCTGTTGTATTTCTTGATGAGCTTCGCGTAATCCTTGTTGTCCGCCGCCATGCTCTGTGCCACTTCCTTCGTGGCCGCCGACTTGGTGCCTGCAGTGTAGGCGATTGGAGCCGTGGCCAGTACGGCGGCGCAGAACAAGGCGACGCATACGCATGCCGCGGACTTGAAGCTTACGTCGCTTTTCGTCAGAGCTTTGATTTTCGTTTCCAGCTTGTGTGGCTGGTGGATTTTCAGACCATTCTTCGATGACATGGCGTCCCTTTCTCTTCTCTGATGCCCGTTCCAAGCTTAGATAAGACAACACCCCTGCCGCAAAGTAGCTGCAGGGGTGTGTCGTTCAGTCGGACTTCTTTCCGCTCGTGCCATCCATTGGCTCCGAGAGATAATCCGGCACGGCGGCTTGTTGCTGCACGCGCCTGAGCATCTCACGGCTGAGCTCGAGCATCGTGAATTCCTCGATTGGGTGGACACCGGCGTTGTGGACTTCGTCCGGCGTGAGCGTCCCCTGTTCGACAAGCGCTTCGATTGGATTGCGCCCATACGCTCGAGCGATCGTCACGGCATCCTCCGCGGTGAATTCACCCTTGGTCCATTTGCGGTGGAATGTGGTCATTGGGATACCGGCCTTCATCGCGATCTCTCGATTGCTTGCGCCTTCGGCGATCTCCTGCACCCATTCCTCAAATGAATTTTTCATGTTCACCTCCTTTCCAGATTTTCCGTTTATGGAAAATACTGTACCACATCGAGTTGCATATTTTTTCCATCAGTGGTAATTTGTATTCCAGAAACGGAAAACGTTTGAAAGGACGGATGACATGGCAGACGAAAACAAACTGCAAGCTTTGAGAATCTCTCCTGGATTCCTCGACAACCTCCAGAAGGAACGCAACCTCAGCCACGAAGCGTTTCTCGCGGCCTGCGGACTCAATCAGCAAAGGTTCGACGAACTGTGCGAAGGTGCCTGCCCCTCGTATCTGGAATTTTCCAGAATCGTCGACGGATTCGGACTCGCCACCGGAGTCCCCATGGTCCCCGTGGCGCTCGCCGACGCGGCGTGAGGGAGGTGGGGACGATGGCCGATGTGATGGAACCGCCGAAATACATGATCTGGGTGCCACTCAAGGAGGCCGCGGAAATGGTCGGGCTCTGCGAGAAGACGCTCATGAAGATGGCGAAGGAAGGCAAGGTCAAGATCAAACAACCAAACGGCCCGCACGGCAAGCGCCTCGTCAAGGTCGCGAGCCTGCAGGACTTCGACGCCAAAGCGAAACACGGAATCTGAAAAACACGGAAGGACACGAAATGAAGGACATCAGGAAGGAATGCGTCAAAGCAATCTTCAACGACTTTGACCAGTGCGGCGACGCCATCAGGCCTGCCGTCAACGGTGAATGGGAGGAGATCGACGCGAGCCGTCCGCTCGGCCACATCGTCGGCTATGTCGACATCTGCGTCGGCGACCTCGTGGACATCGTCGTCGACGCGATCAACAAGGAGCTGTGACGATGAGCTGGATGGACGATGGAGGATTCGAGATCAGGACATTCGCCGACAAGGCCGGGGGAGCGATGGCGCAGATGAGCTTCCGCACCTCCACGGGACACTTCGACATCATCCTCAGCAAAACCGACCTGCAGCGCATCAAACGCGAATGCGGATGCGCCATCAAGGAACTCGACCAGAAAGGGGGAAACGGAAATGACCGATAGCGACTTCCACCGCGAAGACGACGTGAAACCAGCGGAGAAGCCGCACGTGGCGGCCATCCTCGTCCTCGCTCTCTCGGCGGGCCTGTGCCTGTGGGTGCTGTTCGGCACCGACGCGTGCCGCCACCCGCTGGAGCACGTCGCGGCCTTCGTGTGGCTGACCATGGCCATCCCGCCCATCGCGATGGCGTGGGCGGCCGGACGGAGGCCGGATCTGGCCGCCAGGGTCGAGTCCATGCTCGGCGCCTGACACCGGCCGGAGAACAAGGACGGGACCAATCGGTCCGACGGCGCGTGGCCGAATCCCCTTATCCATTACTTTCCCGCACATTGCGCGGATTGCATACACACGGCCACGACCAATCGGGCATGACGCCCCTGGAGGTTCGAATCCTCCCTCCGGCACTGGGATGCCGGCCGTCAACGCCACCCGGCGGCTTTCCCTTCAGCTTCGCCGCACGGGAACGATGGAGTCTTCTCTCGTCACTTCTCTTCGGGGCTCCAGCGGACGGCATCCGCCAAACGTCGCAACGACGACAGAAAGGACAACGAAAATGCCAAAGGCAAGCGACCAGGAACAGGCCGAACGCTGCGCGACCCCGCGCCGCGACCTGAGCAAAAGCGAGTACACCAGCGCCTTCCGCTGGAGGTCCAGGCGGATCGATTCGAGCGTGGCCGCGCACGCGTCGCTGGTGATCGCCGAGAACGACGGCCTCAGCATCGACGAGGCCATCGCCAAGGTGACTGGCGGACGGGTTAATCCAGCGATGCCCGCGCCGCATCCGGCTCCGGAGCGTCATGAGCCGATCGTCGTCACCGCCGAGCCCGAGCGTGCTCCGCTCGGCGAGGACGCGGAGGAGCTCATGTTCGTCGACTTCGACCAGATCCCGCGCGACATGCAGCCCAACAGGACGCCGAATCCACGCTACTTCGGCGTGGCCGAGCAGCTCCGCCGCCACGCCGGCCGCTGGGCATGCGTGAAGACCTTCGCCGACCAGAAGGACCCGCGCGAACGCGCCCGCCAGATGCGCCAGCGCATCCGCACCGGCAAGCTCGCGGCATTCCGCCCGAGCGGACGCTTCGACGCGGTCATCACCACACCGGAACCGGACGGACCCACGCTCGTCTACGCGTCCTGCCGTCCGATGGAGGCGTGAGGGACACCATGGCCGGAGAAACCACACTCGCCATCGTCGGCAACCTCACCGCGGATCCCGAACTGCGCACCACCCAGTCCGGCAAGCAGGTATGCAACGTGACCGTCGCGTCCACGCCACGCGTCTTCGACAAGCAGACGAACCAGTGGACCGACGGGCAGGCGCTCTTCCTGCGCTGCACCGCGTGGGGGGATTTCGCCACGCACATCGCCTCGACCCTGTCAAAAGGCATGCGCGTCATAGCACAAGGCAGGCTCACGCAACGCTCATGGCAGGACGAGCAGGGAGCCAACCACACCGTCATCGAAATGCAGCTGGACGAGATCGGGCCAAGCCTGCGCTACGCCACCGCACAGGTCACCCGCATCAGCCGTCAGCAGGGCCACCAGCCGGCGGGCGGATACACCGGAGGCGCGTCCTTCGGAGCCACGGTGCCGACTGCCGGCCCGCAGGCTCCAGCCACCGACCCATGGGGACAGCCCACCGACGGAGGAGCCGCCTTCGGAGCCTTCGGCACTCCAGGAGACGACGTGGAGAAGGAGCCCGAATTCTGATGATCGAAATCGACATCCCGATCAGTAGGCACATCTGGTGGACCCAGAACCGCCGAAGCCGCACATGGGTGACGCCATACCAGCGGAAGAAAACCGTCAAACGCATCGCCCATCTCATCTTCCTCGACCACATCAACCGGAACGGAGGCAAGCGTCCGGCGGACACGGAGACCGACTGGCCGGTGCACGTCACCGCCATCATCCACCCGCTCACACACGGCAGATTCGACCCCGAAAACGCCGCCCCGATGGTCAAGGCCATCCTCGACGCGGGAACCCAGGCCGGCATGTGGCCCGACGACAACGCCGAATACATCATCGGCCCCGACTACCGGCCCGGCACGCCAAGCCCGGACAAGACCACCTACCACATCGCCATCCGCATCGAACAGGCCGACCACCGGTAGCGGGCACGAAAGGACACGACATGGCAAACAACGAAGGCTACGCACGCCTGTCCAACGGCCTCTGGCGCAACACCAAGATCCGCAAGATCGCCAGAAAGGACCCACAGGCGCTCGCCGACTGGATCATGGCCATCAGCTTCTGCAGCGACAAGCTCACCGACGGACGACTCACCGAGGACGACATGCTTTTCAACCTCGGCTTCGACGAGGAGTCCATCGACAGGCTCGTCGACCTCGGTCTGCTCGACCAGGACGATGACGGCTGGACCATCCACGGTTATCTCGACCTGCAGAACAGCAAGGCCACCGTGGAGAAATCCAAGGAGGACGCCCGCCAGCGCAAGGCCCGAAGCCGCCGCAAGGCCACCGAGACCACTGGACAAGACCAGTCGCAGGTGACAGACGAGGACGTCACACGTGACTCACGCGTGACCTTTAACCAAAACCAAAACCAAAACCAAAACTCTCTCACTCCTAACGTCGTGAGAGAGTGCGCGCCCGCGAACGAGACCGAGACCGAACGCAGGGAACGCGAGCTCATCGACATGTGGACGCCCACCGAAGCCCACCAGGGAGTCGCGGACGAACTCGCCGGCAAAGGCCGGCCACGCGTCGACCTCGACGAACTCGCCACCACCTTCCGCCTCAAACTCCACGCCAAAGGCCTGAAGCACTACGGCTACAAGGCCACCCTCGACGGCCTCGACAACGCCTTCTTCGAGTGGATCCGCAGCGAATCACGACAACTCGCCGAAGGCCGACCCGCCCACTCCGGCAAACCCGCCCCCGAGCCGAAGCCACACACGCACACCTGGGCATGCGGCCACGTCCTCGGCCTGCTCGACCGCACCGACACCACCGCCACACCCGACGAAACCGCCTGCGCCCTCGCCGACATGCTCAACAACGGCCTCGACCCAGACAAGGCATCCAAGGCGCTCGCCGACATGGCGGCACCGGTGCCGGAGGGAGGCGGAGCATGAGGGGCAACGGCCACGTGTTCGCGCACGTCGACTGGCAGCGGATGGACGAGGCTCAGCTCGACGGCATGCGGTACGTCGCATACACACCGACCGGAGTGGTCGACGGACGCTTCGCGCCCATGCCGACGCGCAACGGCCTGCCGATGCCATACCTGGTCGACGAGGCCATCGGCTTCCCGATCCTCCTGCTGACCGCGCCCGACAGGGACAACATCCTCCTGCCGCCATTCGAATCGATCCTCACGCTCGAACGGAAATCCTGAACACCGAAAGGAAAACACCATGGAAGAACAGAACAAGACCACCGAATCCGGACAGGCCGCGGCCGACCTCGACAGGAGCCTCGGACGCCTTGACGCGGCCGCCCAGCTCGACAGGCTGGTCACCGGCCTGCAGCAGGCCGCCGGACGCCTCGACGCGTACGCGGCATCGCTCATCGGCAGCGACGACATCATCGTCGACGAGGCCGCCAGCCTCATCCTGCACCTCAACCGCAAGGTCACCGACAGGGCGCACAGCATGCGCAACGCATGCGAGAACCTCGAACAATCCGACCGTCTCCTCGCCGAGAAGGCCAAGAGGAAAAGCCTCATGGACCACATCCTCACCATCCCGCTCGACGGAGAGGACGACTAGCATGACCACCACCAGCACCAAGCCGGAAGCGCTCCTATGGATCGACGTGGAGACCACCGGCCCCGACCGCACCACAGCGCAGATCCTCGAAATCGGCATGGCCTGCACCGACAGCACCGCCACCCATGACTACGGCGCCTTCCACGCGATCGTCAAACCCGACATCCTCGACATCAGCCGCATCACACCCTGGGCATGGGAGCACCACACAGCCAACGGCCTCATCGCCGAAGTCCGCGCCGCCAGCACACGCCAGAACGGCCCAGCCGCCGTAGGCAACGCCGCGGAGGAATACCTCGAATCACTCGAACAACGGTTCCAGCTCGTACCAACCGGCACCAACGTCGACTTCGACCTCGGATTCCTCGGACTCCTCGCCATCGACACCAGCCCGCTCAGCTACTGCAAACTCGACCTGACCACCATCAGACGCCTCGTCGCCATCCTCGGAGGCCCCGACCCATACACCAGCCACCACGAAGGCCGACACCGCGTCGAGGACTGCATCACCAGAGACATCCACGACTACCGCCACTACCTCGAAACCATCCAACTCAAGGACAGCGGCAAATGAAACGGAAAGGCGGACGATGGACGGACTAGCCGCATTCATCCTGCTCACCGCGGTCTTCATCGCATGGCTCGGCGGAGACCACGACGGCCCTGCGGGACCACGGAAATGACACCAACCACGAAAGGAAACACAATGAGCGTGCTCTACCACGGAGGAGCCCCCGACCTCCAACCCGGCGATTACATCGAACCCGGTCACAGCCGAGACAACCACGACGATTGCCCGATCTGCCGCGCCAGACGAGAAAAAGGCGCGGACGCCATCGAAGGCACCGGACACCCCGAACAGGTGTACTGCACCAGATACCGCGACTACGCCGCCCTCTACGCGTCAATGTACGGCAAGGGCGACGTGTACCAGGTGCGCCCAGTCGGAGAACTCGAAGCCTCCGACGAGGACTTCGACGGCTGCTACCGGTGCGACCGGCTGGTGATCGTCAGAGCCGTCGAAAGACACGTCACCCTCACACCCAAACGCCGCCGCAAGGTCATCCGCCTCATGCAACGCCTGGACGACGGCCCATGCATCAACCCACTGCCACGCAACGCCACCCCGCAGATGATCGAAAAATTCATCCAACGCTCCGCCGCCGACACCATGCACATCATGCGCCAAGCCGAAAGGAGCATCCGATGACCGACCACGACACGGAACACAAAGGAATCATCATGACCATCACCGAAGACACCGACATGGACCCAAAACCATACACCCTCACAGCCATCTCCATCGGCCTGGAAGGCGCCGCCACGGGAATGGCGCTCGCCGGCGGCCATTGGCTGCTGTCCCTGCTGTTCCTGCTGCTGACCGTGCTGTTCGCCATCAACGGATGGCGGGCGGTCGGCAGGGCGCGCATGCGGAAGACCGAATGCAGGGAATTCGTCGTCGACGGATGCCACAACCTCATCATCGCCGGCGATGACTGACACCAACCACGAAAGGACAAGGAAATGACCAACCACGAAGTCTGGGACAAGACGATCGAGCTCAACGGAGTCTCAATACAGAGCGTCGTCTGCATGGAGGAATGCTCCGAACTCATCAAAGCGATCAGCAAACGCCTGCGCGGCGAGCTCGACATCGAGAACAACCTCGCCGAGGAGATGGCCGACGTGACCATCAGCCTCTACCAATTGACCCGCATGTACGACGTCGACGACGCCGACGTCCACGCATGGATCGACCGCAAGACCGAACGGCAGCGCAAGCGCAACGCGCTGCAGGGCCATTAAAGCGAGGACACGGAATGAGCGCTCCATCCGCCGAATGGATCATCGGGTATTTCGCGGACGGCATCACGGCCATGCGGACGAAGACCGAGAAGCGATACGGCAAACAGCCACTCGAAATCAGACTCGCCCACGAAGCCGAATGGAAACGCGAATACCGCAGGAAAAGGAAGGAAAACAATGAGAGACAGTGACGCAGACATCGCCATCAACACGCTCAACAAACTCATCACCCAGGAACTCAAGGCCGCACGCGCCGGAAGTTGTCAAGGCAATAGGCCCCTCGAGGAATGCGCGACGACCAGATCCAACGCCTATGCCTTCGCCAGGGACAAGATCAAAGAGGCGCTCGCTGATGCCGTGGAGGAGCGGGATGCGGGGAATCCTTTCCTGCCCCGGCGTGACGAGTTGGTCACGCAGGACATGCACACCTGCGATTTGTGCGGCCGGTGGTGTTCGGGTCCCGTGTACCGCGTGTGCCTGTGCTACGCGGACCAGTCCAGGGTGGCGTCCGATGTGTGCGCCGACTGCATGTGGAGGCTTGGATTCAGGCCGGTCAGGACGGTGCCGCTCGAGGCGTATTGGCGCTATGAGCGATGGGTGTCGGAGCATCCGACTGGAAGGAAGGACTGACATGGCCACGAACGCCACACAGAGGAACGAGGTCCTGCGCGAATTGCTGCGCTGGCATTCGGAGAAGGGGAGACTCGCCGCCAATCGTCTGTTCGATGGCGACGTGCCTTCCCGGCAAGCGGATGTCGCATATGGAGAACTCCAGGCACACGCCGAATCGACCAGCCATATCCTCTCCATGCTCGGCTATCAGGACGTCTTGCCTCCTGCGGGGAGGTGTCCAGATGATCTATGTGATCGTTGACGGCGAGCTGGTGGACATCCTCACCGAGATGGACGAGGCGCTCGCCAAAGCCAAGGCGCTCGCGGAATATGCGGGCAAGGTCGAAATCGCGGATCTCGTCACCGGAAGACGCACCATCATCGAACAAGCAAGAAAGGGGAATCGCCGATGAACGGATTGGAAGAGGAAGTCAGGCGCGAGAAGGAGGCCCTGCGCGGCAGGGCGCCGTCGTTGCGCTCGCCGATCGCCGAGGCGGTCATCCAGGCGTACGCGGACGGCTATACGGCCGGGAGCCTGCGCCAACCGTCGGACGTGGAGGTGGCCGCCGCGCTCAGATACCTGCTCCGTCAGGGACTGCTGCGCGAGGGCATCACCATAATGGCCGCGAAATTCGCCGTGTCGGGCATGTGCTCGGCCATGGCGGAGGCGCTCGAAAAGGAGGAATCATGATAAAGGCGCAATACACGAAACGAAACCACATGCTCAGCATCATCGACACGAACGTCAGCCGCACGCCGACAGTGAGCGCCAAAACCGGATGCGTCGACATCATCTTCGCGGATGACGAGACCGCCATAGCCGTGCGCGACGCCATCACAGCCGAACATCCGTTCGAGCCAAAGGAGCCGCCGGCGAGCGCCGTGGAATCCGATTACAAGGCTCGCATGCGCGTCGAATACCGTGAGCTGTCCACGAGGATCGAAAAGCTCCGCACCATGCTCGAGCGACATTCCGCCGGCAAGCTCGATTTCAAGCCCACGTGCCCGATAGAGCTGCTGTGGCAACAGCTCGTGGTCGTGGATGAATACGCCTCCATACTGCTTCACCGGGCCCGCTTAGAACATGTCGACCTAGACGCGCAATGTCGCTCAATTGCGGAAAAGAAGATCTACATCGTCACCGCGAACGCGGCCGACAAGGACGCATACCGAGACTATACGACGTTAACGCTGGGCGATGCCGATTACCCATTCTTCAGCATGCGCGGCAAATTGGCCATCCAATGCGGGGAATTCGTGAGCATCATGGGCGTATACGGCACGTTGGAGCAAGCCAATCATCGCATGCGAGAACTCGACAAGAAAGGGTTTGACACTGTGCAGGTGCGCGAATGCGCCGTCGACGAGGACTGTTGGAGCTATGTCGGAGGATACGAGGAATGAGCAGTGACAACATCAATCACCGTGAAAGGAGGAGAGGACGGAAATGAGAAAATCCACCGAACACGACATCATCAAATGGCACGAACGCGGATACACAGTGGCCGAAATCCACCAGATACTACCGCATTGCACCACCGACGAGATAACCGCCATCATCCACAACCATCCCACCGAAAAACGGCGCTCGCCGACGGTAGAATCTAAGCAGAACAAACGTTCTAACCGAAGGAAGTCATGAGGGACACTGAGACGCCATGCCCGAATTGCGGCAATCCAACCACGGCAGGATGGTCCATCTGCCAATCCTGCCTGCGCCGGTATGTCGAGGACATCGGCTCGCTGGCCCACGTGATTCCGGCACTCCGCGCGCTGGCCGACAGGACCGCCCACATCGGCGCCCGCTCTCACGCGCCATCGCGCGGAGTCGCGCCACTGCCCATCAGCACGCACTGGCAGGAGCAGTGGGAGCGCGCCTCGCGCCTCATGCTCGACATCGCCTCCACCGTCGATATCCGCTACGGTCTGCTCAGGCCGGAATCATGGCGCAAGGCATGGCGCAAGGCCATCTCCAGCCGCAACAGTCTGGCGGCCAGCGGCAGGACGCCGGACCTCATGCTCGATCTGCACGCCACGCTCATCGATTTCGACGGCATGATGCGCGAGCGCGATCCTCGTGTGACAGTGGTTTCCTGCACGGAGTGCGGCCAGCGGATAGCGGCGCCGTTCGGGATGAGGGCCGGTGATTGTCCGTCCTGTGGCGTTCGCCTGGATTTGGAGGCGTTGGTCACGGAGCATGAGCGGGACGCGCGTTCGCGCACCGTGGACGGCAGTCCGGCCGAGTTGGCGTCGTGGCTTTCCAATGTCATCGGACGGCGCGTGTCGCGCAAGCAGGTCGAGTGGCTGTTGCGGTCGGGCAGGCTGCATGGCTGCGAGCGCCTTGGCTCGGGCAGGTGGCGTGTGGTGGCGGGTGAGTTGCTTGATGCGGCGTCGCATGTCGGCTGATGCGACACGCCGAACATTTGTTCGATGTCCGCTCGCCGTTTAATGTGTATGGTGAGCGCGAATTGTGGGTGGCCACAGGTTGCCTTGTTCGTGCCCTTTCGTGATTGGAGGCCATCCGGCGTTTGCCGGGTGGCCTTCGTGCTTCGGTAGGCTCAGCGGTAGAGCTGCGGGACGGCACGGATTCCAATGAGCGGACCTCTAACCGGTCATGGTTTCCAATTCTCAATTGCCCGTCAACGATATGTGCCGGCCCGCGGGTCGCTGGTTCGACTCCAGCCCGAAGCGCTTATGATTATCCGTGTCCGGCATGGTCCACTAGTAGAACCGGCCACCAGGGCTCGTCAGCGCCACATCCATGGGGTGGTTCACCTGATGTGCTTGAGAATGGCGAATCTGGCAGTGGTTTGCGGGGGAGCTTTCGAGGTGCGGGTACCCCGACATGCCGGACCTTCTCCACCAATGGGGGATTCGATGTACAAGGTATGCTCCACCTCCGGCTGCCCGCATCTGGTATCCTCCGGCTCCCTGTGTGACGAGTGCAGGAAAGCCAAGGACAAGCGCCGCTCGCGCGGCCGCAATCCATACACCTCGAAGGCGCATCGTCTCGCACGAGCCCGTGTGCTGGCGAGGGACCCGCGATGCGTCTGCCCTGGTGACGGACCCGACGGATGCGGCAGGCACCATGGCCTGTGCGGCGCCCCCAGCACCATCGCCGACCATTGGCCGCTCGAACGCGTCGAACTCGTCGAAGCCGGACTGGACCCCAACGATCCGGCGCGCATGCGCGGCCTGTGCAAGCGTTGCCACGACAGCAAGACGGCAAGGACGAAACCTTCAGGCTTCAACGGTCGAAGCCTTCGCTGATTCATCTCATCTGCTGCGCGCATGCGGTACGTCGAGTCAAGCCGACGACGTCCGGCGCGCGCCGCAAGCGTGAGGCGAAGCGGAAAACGAAAAGCGATCAAGTCTTTTTCAATTCGGTTCGCGGCCCGCCGCGAAGACGAACGCGCGGTATTGGAAAACGTTGGAAAATCAACGAAAACAAACCGGCGAAACACCCACGGGGGTACCCCCTAACGGATTGGCGGCCGGAACCGCCGGAGAGCTGTCTCCGAGGTGCGGAGGGTTCAAAAGTTTCAGAGGGGGCGGGCGAAAGGCCCGGCCGCCCGCAGCGAAGGAACGGCGCGAGACCGTCCGACGATGGAGGAGACATGCCAAGAGGAGGAAAACGCGTCAGATCCGGTCCGATGCCGGATCCGTCGAGCGGTGCGAGCGAACGCAGGGGATACACCCTGCGCAGCCTGCCGAACACCGAATACAAGGGCAGGCCGCCGAAATTCCCGCTGCCGCCTTACGTGATCCGCTATTTCGACAAGGAGTCGCAGGAATGGGTCGAGGACACCGCCGGTTCGGAGTCCTGGAACGACCGGGAGGCCGAACTGTGGAAACAGCTGTGGCGTCTGCCGCAGGCGCGCGCATGGAAACAGCCGCAACTGAAATACTTGCATTACCAGATCGCATCATATGTCCGCGAATGCGTCACCTGCGAGAGTCCGACGGCGAAGGCCTCGGACGTGGCGATCAAGATTCGGCTCGAGGACCGCATCGGCCTGTCCGAGGCCGGATTGCAGGCGCTCGGCTGGAAGATCTCCGAAGACAACGTCGACATGGCCGCCCACGAGGTGCCCGCCACGGACGCGGAGGCCGCCGCCAGCGGCATGGACACCAAGATCGTCCAGTTCCCACGACGCCTGAGGGCGTGACATGGCCGACGACTGGATCATCGACTTCCCGACCCTCGCCGACCTGCAGGACGCCTGGGTGCGGCGGCACGTGCGCCAGCCAGACGGAATCCTCCGCGGCAAGCCCTTCTGCTGGTCAGATTGGCAATTCTGGTACGCCGCACACCGCTGGAGGGTGCGCGAGGACGCGGAATTCGTGCCCCCCGAGGAGGTCACGGTAGACAATCCGCTCGTCCTCAACCAAGCTTTTCAATATCGTCTGACCGGCTGCATCGGCCCACAGAAGACAGGCAAGGGACCGACCGAGGCGTCATGCGCCATCCTCGAGGCCTGCGGCCCCGTCGTGTTTGCCGGATGGGCGAAGCCAGGCGACGTGTACCGATGCTCCGACAACGGCTGCCCCTGCGGATGGGTCTACCACTACAATCCGGGCGAGCCGAAGGGCATGCGCCACCCGTCGCCACTCATCCAGCTGACCGCGAACTCCGAGGACCAGGTGCGCAACGCCTACCGTCCACTCGTCGCGATGATACGGCTCGGACCATTGAAGCGGCTGCTCAAGGTGCGCGAGGGCTTCATCCGCATCCTGCGCCCCGGAATCAACTTGGACGATGACGATCTCGACCTCGACCGCATCGACGTGGTCACCGCCTCGGCCACCAGCCGTCTGGGCAACCCGATCTCGGACGCCGAACAGGACGAGGCCGGCCTGTACACCAAGTCGAACGGCATGCTCGACGTGGCCGACACCCAACGCCGCGGCGCCGCCGGCATGGGCGGCAGAACGCACTTCTGGACCAACGCCTACGACCCCGGCGAGAACTCGTACGCCCAACAGCAGTTCGAATCGGCCAGCAAGGACGTGTGGATCTTCTACCGCAACCCCGACCTGAATCCCGATTTGCGACACAAGGACGGTACGCCATACAGCTTCAACAACCGGCGCGAACGCCGCAAGATCCTCGAATGGGTCTACGCCGGCAGTCCCTGGGTGCCCTTGGACTCCGTCGAAGCGGAGGCCGAGGCCCTCATGGAGAAGGACCCGGCACAGGCCGAGCGCTTTTTCGGCAACCGAATGGTGCAGGGAGGCGGCGCATGGCTCGAGGACGGACTATGGGAGAGCTGCTATGCGGGACAATAGACCACTCAACAAATCAAGGATGCGGACGATGAGGCAATACAATCTTCCGCTGCTGCAAAAGGTGCGGACGGTTGGCAGATACGACATGCCAATGCTTGCAAAACAGGACGTCACCACCCCTGACACGTTGATGGGCTTCAATTACGCGACCGGCAAAAAGACAGTCAAGCATTGCGGAATCCATTTCTTCATCGATGACTACCAGTTCCAGAGAGTCTGGAACCAGCCGGACAGATACATCGCGCCGCTCAAACGCTTCCAGTGCGTGCTGACACCTGATTTCAGCACATACATGGACATGCCGGAAGCGATGAAGATCTATAACGTCTTCCGAAGCCGTCTGATCGGAGCATACTGGCAGTCCTGCGGACTGAAAGTCATCCCAACACTTCAATGGGCGGGCCCAGAATCGTTCTCTTACTGCTTTTCAGGCATTCCAAACAACTCCACCGTCGCGGTAAGCACTGTCGGAGTGAATGACAATCCGACGGCAGAGCTCTATTGGCGGCTCGGCATGCGGTACGCGATCGACAGGCTTGAACCGGAAAAGATTCTCCTCTACGGAGATGCCATTCCGTTTTTCGACTTCGGCGCCACCGAAGTTGTCGCATTCGAAAACAGCAATGTGGAAAGGATGAAAAAATGGGCGGAAGAGGATCAAGCTCAGGCGCAGGACGTGGCGGACATGGCGGCGGAGGGGGAGGCTCTGCCACTGACCTCTCATCCGTAAGCGACTCGGATCTCACCAAGATGATGCGCGACGCGGGAAACCGCATGGACACCGCATCGGAAATCATGCAGAGAACCGCGCACGGAGCCACGCAATACAACCAGCGCATGCCGGAAAGCGTGTTCCCGGAGGCAACCAAGGCGAACTACGACAAATACCAAGCGGCTTCCAAGGCATTCCACACCGCCAGAGCACAGCGCGACAGAATCTCCGACGAACAGATCCGACGCCAACCAAAATCAAGCGGCACAAGCCACGCATTCGTCAATTCCTTCGGCGAAGCGACGACAAGGGAGATCACAAACCAGAACTACCAGCGCTCGCAGAAGAGTTTGTCAAAATCGGTCTTGAGGAACATGGGATACTAGCATGTCCGAGCATGAGCTTTGGCTTGAGAACCCGCCGAAAGGCACAGAGGTGTGCCTCGGCTTCGACGGCTCCGAGAACGACGACTGGACATGCATCAAGGCCGAGACCCGTGAAGGTTTCATCTTCACGCCACGGTATGGCGCGGATCGTCGTCCGACGATCTGGAATCCGAAGACGTGGGGCGGCCGCATCCCGCGCGGCGAGGTCAATGCCGCCATGGACGAGCTCAACGACCGATACAAGGTGATCCGCGCCTATTGCGATCCCGGTTTCCGCGACGAGGTGTCGTGGGAATCGCAGATCGAGGCATGGGACTCCCAATACGGGCCGAAGAAATTCATCCCCTGGTCGATGAGCGGTTCGAGCCGTATCACCGCCGTCTGGGAAGCGTTGAAACGCTTCGAATCCGACCTGCAGCATCACGCGATCACGCAGGACGGCTGTCCGATCACCATCACGCACATGCGCAACGCAAGACGCTTCGCCAAGTCCGGCGAACGCTACGGGCTGGGCAAGCCGAAGCAGACGCGGAAGATTGATGCGGCGGTGACGTGCGTGCTGGCGCACGAGGCGGCATGTGATGCACGTGCCGCCGGTTGGGGCAGGAAACGCAAGGCGTACCTGCTGACTGGTTCTACTACGAGGGGGTTCTAAATGATTCGTACCGCCGATGACGTGAATCGCATGGCGAATCTTCTCGCCTTGAAGATCGAGAACCGTCGGCCGGGCATCAGGAAGCATACGGATTACGTGCGTGGCAAGCGCGGCACACTGAAATTCGCGTCCGACGAATTCAAACGCTACATGGCGGACCGGTTCTCAGGTTTCGCCGACAACTGGTGTCTGCCTGTGGCGCAGGCGCCGGTCGAACGCATCCACTTCAAGGGCTTCATCCCATATGACGACCGCGAATTGGATTCGCACGTGATGCGCGTGTGGGAGCGCAACGACTGCGACCGCAAGCTGCAGGAGAGCGCGCTGATGATGACCACGACCGGACGTGCTTTCGGCCTGGTCACGTCGATGCCGGACGGCAGGGCGCGCATCAGCTTCGAGCATCCGGACAGCGCGGCAGTGCACTATGATCCGCTCACCGGCGAGGTCGACGCCGGCCTCCTGGTCCGATACGACGAGGAGCACGAGTTCGGCACGCTGCTGCTGCCGGACATGGTCTTCGACGTGGTGCGCGTGCGTGCAGGCGGGGACGACGAGCGTAACCGTCTGCCGCCCGGCGTGGAGGGCTGGCGGTTCGTGCCGGATTCGGCGCGCGAGAATCCTCTCGGCCGAGTTCCGCTGGTCGAATTCCGCAATCAGATGCTCCTGGACGACCTGCCGATCAGTGATGTGGAGCAGGTCGAATCGATGCAGGACGCCGTCAACGTCTGCTGGGCCTACACGCTCAACGCCCTGGACTTCGCGTCCATGCCTGCGAGGGTGATACTCGGCGGCGACTCCCTGTCCGAGCCGGTCTTCGACAAGGCGACCGGAGAGCAGGTCGGTGAACGCCCCGTGAACCTCGACAAGCAGGTCATGGAGCGCATCATGCAGATCACCGGCGACAACGTGTCGATCGGCGAATGGACAGCCAGCAACCTGCAGGCTTTCCTGCCGATCATCCAGAAGGCCGTCGAGCACATCGCGGCCGAGACACGCACGCCCGGCCACTACCTGCTGACGAATGCGGAGGTGCCGGCCACCGGCTACGAGGTCGCCGAAGCCGGCCTCGTGTCGAAGACATTGGAGCGCATCAGCTTCATGCGTCAGCCGGTGCGCGAATTGTGCGTGATGGCCATGATGCTCGAGGACGATGAGGAATCAGCCCGCATCCTCGAGGATTCAAAGGTCGTGTTCGCCACACCGCAATACCGGTCCGAGGCCCTCATGGCCGACGCGATGCTCAAATACAAGAAGCTCGGATACCCGTTGCAGTGGATCGCCGAGCAGATGGGTCAGAGTCCGGAGGACATCAAGCGCATCATGCGCATGGTGGACGACGAGAATCACGATCCGGAGATGGCGGAGATAGCCCGCAGCCTGCAGGTCGGAGGTGCATCTGATGACGGTGACGCTGGAGAGCCTGTCGGACAGTCGGCACACTCTGGCCAGACTGTGCCTGCTGGCCGTGAGGGCGGCGGACAAAACGTGGAAGGGCGTGGATCCGAGGCGGGTGCGTGACAGCTGGAATCGGACAAACGCCGATTTCCTTACGCTCTTCGCCACACTGCAGACCCGCGCCGCGAGCGATGCGATGGACTCGTCCACGTTGATGCTCGCCGAACAGGGCGACTACGTGCGCCCTGACGGTATTGCGAATCCCCTCGCCTTCGGGACGGGTTTCGCGCCGAGCGGCATCGACCTCGAATCATATTTCGATATCCCGGTGACGCGCACTTTGTCGGCCATCAAGTCAGGCATGGGCGAATCCGATGCCATGATGGCAGGTCGTGCGACGCTTCGCCAGATGGCCATGCAGGCCCTCGAGGACACGTCAATCAGCGCGATGGGCGTCAGCATCACGCAACGTGCCGGCGTCGGCTATGTGCGAGTCGAATCACCCGACTGCTGCCCAAGATGCGCCATCCTCGCCGGAAAATACTTCCGGCACAACAACGACTTCCTTCGTCATCCGAAATGCCACGGCCGCACCATACCCTGCAAAGGCAAGGAAAAGGCCGAGAAACAAGGCTGGATCACATCGCCGATGGACCGCTTCAACAACATGAGCGAAGAGGAGCAGGACAAGGTCTTCGGGCATGCCGACGCGCAGGCAATCAGAGACGGCGCCGACATCTACCAGGTCGTCAACGCGCATCGAGGCATGCGGCCGGTCGGACGCGGCAACATCGGCATGGCCACGTCCGAAGGCACCAGCCGCTACGGGTGGAGCCGCATGATCCGCAAATACGAATACGGCCAACGCCAGAGGCGCAGGCTCACGCCGGAGGGCATCTACAGCTTCAACCTGCCGCGCGAGCAGACCATCGAACTTCTGAAGCGCGAGGGATACATCCTGCCCGACAAGTGGCGTGAGCAGGTGCCGGAGCTTCGCCGCAGCCAATGGCTGCACGACAACGGATACCGCCAGGGACGGCATGAGGAGCTGACCGCGGCGCAGAAGCGTCTGCTCAATGCGCGGCTCCGCTACGAGGCCGCATTGGACGGCCACAATCCCTACCAGCCCGGCAAACCGGTCACGCCTGACGTGCTGGCGAAGGCCGAGAACTCGTATCGCCGCTGGCTTTCCAGCAACGGCGAAAAATACACCGAATGAAAGGAAACACTATGTCCGATGGACAACAGCAGGATCCGAACACCAACGATCCGGGCGCGCAGGAGCCACCCGTCGACTGGCACGACAAGTTCCTAGGCCAGAAAAAGGTCAACAACGACCTCGAGGCGAAGCTCAAGACCGCCTACGAGAAGGCCGACCGCGTGGACGACCTGGAGAAGCAGGTCGCTGACTGGGAGAAGCGCGGCAAGGAATTCGAATCCGCGCAGGCCACGATAGCCGGACTGCAGAAGCAGGTGCTCCAGGCGAACGTCACCGCCGCGGCCACCGGCAAGCTCATCAATCCGGGAGACGCATTGAAGCTCATCGATTTCTCCGACCTGACCGCGGACGATCAGGGAGGATACGACCAGAAGGCGATTTCCAAGAAAATCGACGATCTGGTCACGGCACACCCGTATCTCGCGCAAGGCGGGAACAAGGCTGGCCTGGCGGGAATCATCCCACCGTCAGGCGCCCGTGATGGCGATCATCAGGCGGGACAGCTTACCAGGGACGATCTGAAGAACATGACCCCGAAGCAGATCGAGGAGGCGCGCCGCAAGGGCCGTCTGGATGACCTGCTCGCAGGCCGCAGCAAGTAAGGAGGCCACCAGCAATGGCAATCACCAATTTCATCCCCGAGGTATGGTCCGCCGCCATCCTCGAAGCCCTGCGCGCGAAGCTCGTCTTCCCGAGCCTGTGCAACCGCGATTACGAGGGCGACATCCGTGAGGCCGGTGACACCGTGCACATCACCGGATACGACGACGTGACCGTGCGCAAGTACGTCCGCGGCCAGGCGATCACCGTCGACGATGTCAATGACAAGGAAGCAGCCGTTCTTGAAATCAATCAGTCCGACTATTTCGCCTTCAAGGTCAACGACCTCGACAAGGCTCAGGCCAAGGCGGACATGACTGGAAAGTTCACCAATTCCGCCGCCTACAACATGATGAAGAACGTGGAGAACTACATCTCTAATCTCATGGACACTGCCGTCAGCACGCCGGCGAAGACCGTGGACGTCGGCACCCCCGCCGACGCGTATCTCGCCGTCGTGGAAGCCGGACGGAAGCTTGATGTGCAGAACGTGCCTGACGAGGGACGCTGGCTCGTCGTCAGCCCCGACTTCTACGCGCTCCTGCTGCAGGACTCCCGCTTCATCGAAGGCACCGAAGCGGGCCATAATACGCTGCTCAACGGCGTGGTCGGCCAGGTGCGCGGCTTCACTGTCGTGAAGTCCAACAATGTGCCGCACAAGTCCGCCAGCCCGGACACGCAGTCCATTCTCGCAGGCACGAACGCTGCCGTCACCTTCGCGCAGCAGGTCAGCAACGTCGAGGCTATGCGCATGCAGACCGACTTCGCCGATATGGTGCGCGGCCTCGACCTGTACGGCGCCAAGGTCATCCGCCCCGAGTGCCTGACCAAGATTACCCTGAACCTCTCCACCGCCACCGGTCGTTCCCTGCAGGATGCGCAGACCCCTGTCGTGAGCGGTACCACCGGAGACAGCGACGGTGAAGAGGATGCTGCTGCAGGCAAGAAGAGCGGCAAGTAGTCGAGTCCGATGATCGGAGGCTGAAATGACTGCACTGGCCACTTTGGACGACCTGAAAAGCAACGGCATCGAAGTGATCGATGAGCAGACGGCAACCAGTCTGCTCGACTCGGTCTCCGATGCCGTCCGCTCGGCCGCCGGCTGTCCGATCACCATCGGCGAATGGACCGTCGACATCCCCGGAGAGCAGTCCAGGAAACTCGACCTGCCATGCAAGGCCGTCAGAAGCGTCTCCAAGGTGCTCATCGACGGCAAGACCGTCGACGACTGGCGGCTCCTCGGATCCGCACTCTACCGCGAAGAGCCGTGGAGCCCCTTCGGACGCATCCCGTCGGTCGTGACCGTCACCTTCACGGGTGGCTGGAATCCGATACCCGCCGATATTGTCAGACTGGTCTGCTCGTACGTCGCAGCCGGACTCCACCAGCTCGAGGACGGAGGCCCCGGCGCCCACGCCGGCGTCAGCTACGAACGCGTCGACGACGCACAGGTCGGATACGCGCAAGGCGATGCCGCCCAAATCGACGTGACCGAACTGCCGGAAGCGACCAAGCGCAGCCTGCGCAACCGCTTCGGCGCGAACGTCTCTTCGATAGGGGTGTTCCGATGAGAATCAGCGCATCATTCCTCTCCAAGGCCCGTCGTGACGCGGAGAGTCTCATGACCGACCGGTGCACGGTAACCCGACCTGACGAGTCCACCACGGATCCGGACACGGGACTGCCGAACACCGGCACGGAGCAGGTGTACAAAGGCAAGTGCAAGGTGCAGACCTCGGGCGGTCTCGCCAGCGAGCAGACGGAGGGTAGTGCGGCGCAGGCCATGGGCGCTGTAAGTCTCGTCTGGTCGCTGTATGTGCATTTCCCTTACGACACGTCCGGCCTGCGTGCCGGTGACGTGGTGGAGGTCACGGATTCCGCGAATCCGCTGCTTTCCGGCCGACGGTTCCGGCTCGTCTCCCCGCAATCGGAGAAGAGCCATGTCACCGCCTGCCGCTGGAATGTGAAGGAGGACGCATGAGTCTTGTGAACGTGGACGCGAGCCAGCTGAAAGCCTTCGGAACCACTCTCGCAGGCGGTGCCACCGTGCGTCGTGCATTGGTGTCCGCCGCAGTGAAGAAGGGCGCGCAGAACGTCAAGGAAAGCATCGAGGGCGATCTGAAAACGTCCAGGAACGCCGCCTTCCGGCGCATCGGCATCCATTACACGATGCAGACCGTCGGAGCGTCGGGCATCGCCGCCGACATCAGCCCTACAAAGGGCGGTGCGGGCAGTCTGGCCAACATCGCCTTCTTCGGCACCGCCAAGGGCGGTGGAAGCCACCGCTTCTACGAACACGCCGAAGAGGAATTGCCGTCGCTTGCAAGGCATGTGGCGCAGGCGGGGACGGAGGGATTCGCATGACCTCGATCATGACCCTGACCGGCACCATCCTCGACCACATCCCGCAGCCGGCCAAAGGTTGGACTGTGTACCGGCAGACAGCGCCGAAGCCGACGGACAAGCCGCCGTGGATCATCGAGACGGTGACCACCAACGGCCACCTCGTCGGAGAGACGCAACGCCCTCATTGCGGCATCGGCACACTGCAGGTGCGCATCGTCAGCACCACCGCGGATTCCGTCAACGTCATCGCCGACGACCTCATGGTCCCCGGCCTGACCGGCAAACGTTTCGTGGCGCAAGGCTTCGACACCGGCTGTCTCACCCTCTTCTCCGACTCCGGCGCCTACGCCGCTGGACTCACCGCCGAGGAGACGGCGCTCCTGTACCAGTGCCGCCTGCTCACCTTCAAATTCAACTGGTCGCGCATGTGACCGAAACCAATGTTTCCAACCCCTTTCGGCATTAGCCGCGAGGGGTTTCGTCTTAAGGAGCGAAATATGGTCCTCAATCTGGGAACCGAAATCCCGTCCACGCCAGCGGACGGAAAGGTCAACACCATCTGGGTGCCGTCCATCAAGGACATCAACCATCCGACCGCGTCCGAAATCTCCAACGGCACCGACCTGTCAAACTACGTGACATTGGGCGGTTGGTCCTGCTCTCCAAGCCAGGACACGATCAGCGACCAGCGCGAGAACAGCTCGATGGACTTCGAGAACCCAGGCAGGAAGAAGATCAGCAACCCGTCCGTCGAGGTCATCGACAACACCAACACCGAGCACGCCAACCAGAACGCCGCGATGGACACCCTCAAGGAGGGCGCGGAAGGCTATTTTGTCCGTCGATACGGCAAAGACACCGACCGCACCTTCGTCAGCGGCGACGTGGTCAACGTCTACGCCGTCCGCATCGGCATGAGCGCCAAGGACGCGATCGCCGCCAACACGGTGCTGCGCTCCAAGGTCAACTTCACCATCAAGGCCCCCGGCTGGGCCGAGAACGTGAAGGTCTCCTGACAATTCTTCCCGCGTCGGACTTTGTTCCCTTCGCCGACGCGGGAACCTCTCAAATTCTTCGCAAAGGAACACCAACACAGGACTTTTTACGGAGCGAAGGAACATCATGCTCAAAGTGACACGCAAGACCAAACAGGTCGACATCATCCTCGACCAGGAGCTCGCCGAACGCATCGCCATGCTCGGAGACCAGCTCGCCCGCGAACTCACCGCGGAACAGGTCACCGAGGCCGGCGCCAACAACGCCGCCAAACGCACCGCCAAACGCATCGAGGAATTGAGGAAGCAGGCCGAGGCAAGCACACTCGTCATCACCCTGCGCGCCATGGGCGTGAGCAAATGGGCCCAGACCCTCGCCGCCAACACCGTCACCAACGGCGCCACCGCCGGAACCCGCGACATGTTCGGAACCGCCGCCACCGCACTGCCGCAGATGGTCGAGACGGCCACCATCGGCGGCAAGCCCGTCGACGACGCCGACCTCACCAAGGACGCCCTGCTCACCCTGTTCGGCGAGATGACCGACGGACAATTTACCCCGCTCTGGCACGCCATCAACGAGCTCAACGGAACCGTCGCGGACCCAAAAGCAGCATTCGACCTAGCCTCGAAGGTTCTCCGCGGCTGATAGAGGACCTACGGCTCTGCCGCCAGCTCGGCATCAGCTACAAACGGTGGATGGGATGGACGCCATCCATCACCGTCCAACGCGACAGCCACCGCCGCATCATCGGCTACCAGGCCGAACCTGAATGGGACGAGACCGAACGCGACTGGATGCGCGCACTCGCCGCATACGAGCAGACCCTCTGCCCACTGTGCGGATTGCCGCGAGACATCTGCCAGTCACCCGACGCGGAATTCAACCTCCACGCCGAAACCAGCATCTGCTGGGCGTCCACCCACATGCAGGAAGCCATGCGCCGCTGGCAGAAAGCCAACAAGGACAGTCCAGCCAGAGACTCGCTCGTCGCACACCTCACCGACTGAAAAGGAGGGGAAATGGCCGACAACAAGAACATCGTCGTCCGACTCATGGCCGACACCTCGCAATACGAGGCAAGCCTCGCCAAGGCCGGCAAAAGCACCGAGGAGCTCGCCGGAGGACTCGAGAAGTCCGGCAGCAAGACCGGCATCGTCACCAAGGGCATCACCGCGGCAGGCTTGGCCGTGGCTGCTTTCGGCGTCGCATCCATCAAGATGGCCGCCGACTTCGACGAACAGATGAGCACCGTCCAGGCCAACTCCGGCGCCACCAGCGCACAGCTCGGCCAGCTCCGCGAGGCCGCCCTGCAGGCCGGCGCGAGCACCGTCTACACCGCATCGGAATCCGCCGGCGCCATCAATGATCTGGCCAAGGCCGGCATGAGCGTGTCCGACATCCTCTCCGGCGGTCTGACCGCATCCCTCAACCTCGCCGCCGCAGGCCAGATGAACGTCGGCGACGCCGCGGAATACATGTCACAGGCCCTCACCATGTTCCATCTGTCCGGCAAGGACGCCACCTCAACCGCCGATGCACTGGCGGCAGGCGCCGACAAGGCCGTAGGCAACGTCTCCGACTTTGGTGACGCGCTCAATAACTGCGGCGTCATGGCCAACAGTTTCGGCATGAATCTGCAGGAAACCGTCGGCGTGCTCGGCCTTTTCGCACAGAACGGCATCGTCGGCGCCGAGGCAGGCACCCAGCTTAACTCCATGCTGATGCGCTTGGCGCATCCAGCTGCAGACGCCGAAAGCACCATGAAGGAACTCGGCATAAGCACTCATGACGCATCCGGCAAATTCGTCGGCATGTCCAATTTGGCCGGCCAATTGCACGACAAGCTCGGCAAACTGACCGACCAACAGCGTCAAGAAGCCGAAGCCACCATCTTCGGCAGCTATGCGATCAAGGGCGCCGGCATCATCATGGACGCCGGCAAAAGCGGCGTGGACAAGTGGACCAAGGCCGTGTCCGACAGCGGCTTCGCCGCACAGCAGGCGTCCAACAAGACCAACAACCTCAAAGGCGACCTCAAGATGCTGGAGTCCGCCACTCAGTCCGCCATGACCAAAATCGGCGAAGGCGCGCAGGGGCCGCTCCGCAAATTCGCCCAAGGCATCACCGACCTCATCACCGACTTCGGCAATCTGCCTGCGGGATTCCAGCAGGCCATCGTCCTCGGCGGAAGCGCCATCGGCATCTTCGCCGGACTCCACAAGGCGCTTACCCCTCTCAACACGTCCACCAGCAGCGTCGCGCAACGTTTCGGGCTGCTGCTCGATCCGTTCCAGCGTATCGTCTCGGCAGGCCCGAAGCTCGCGTCCGCCTTCCGCGACATCCAATCCGCGGCCAGCGAGACGCCATCCAGCCTCGGCACCCTCTCATCGGGATTGACACGCAGCCAGACAGCGATGCGTGGCCTGCGCTCCGCAGGAGCCGGACTCGTAGACCTACTCGGCGGCCCGTGGGGCATCGCTTTGACTGTCGCCGGCGCCGCGCTCGCCGCATTCGCCAGCGCCCAGCAAAAAGCCAAGCAGGCGCAGGACGAGCTCAAGACGAGCATCGAATCCAGCAGCAACATCGCGGAAACAATCGCCGACCATTTCCAGGATTTGAAAATCGGCGGCGAGGACGCATCCAAGGCCTTGAAGGAAATGGGCGTCAACCTCACCGACGTGACCAGCAGCGCCATGGGCAACGGCACCGCCATGCAGAAGGTCAAGGACGCGCTCGAGGCGTACGTCCAGGCCGCCGGGGACGACACCTCCGAGATGTCGAGGCGGCGCGCCGTGGCCGACGACCTCACGTCCGAGATCAACAAGGAGTCCAAGGCCTACAAGGAAGCGTCCGACAAGGTCAAGGAAAAGACGAAGGCCGCGAATGAAGCCGTGGGCGCGGATGGCAAAGCCGCGTCGGCCAGCAAGGACAATGCTTCCGCAACCAAGGATCTCGGCAATGCGGCATCCGATGCGAGCAACCAGATCGATGATCTTGTCAAGTCGCTTTTTGGCTTGGAATCAGGGAATCTGACAGCCGACCAGGCAGTCGACCAGCTCAACCAGAAGATTGGCGAGCTGACAGACACTTGCAAGGATAACGGCACCGTCTTCAATGCAAATGGTGACTTGCTCGATCGCTTCAGCGAAAAGGGCACGAAGACCAAGCAGGCCTTGGAGGACATCGCCGGTGCCGCGCAGAACGCAGCCGAGAAGATCCTCAAACAGGGCGAGAACACCAATTATTCGAATGGTGAGATTGATCGCGCCAATCAAGTGCTGCAGGATGCGCGTGATGCAATCGTCAAGCAGGCCGAAGCGTCCGGCATGAGCGAACAGGCCGCCAACAACCTCGCAGACAGGTGGGGTCTGAGCTCGGACAGCATCAAGGCGAACATCGAGAGCATCAAGCTGACAGCCGAGAACAACAAGGCGAAGCTCGACGTGGATGATTCCAAGGCCAAGAAGAAGACCAAGGACGCCAAGACGAGTCTCGGCAAGTTCCACGAGATCGACGAGAAGGCCACGCTGGACGCCGACGCGAAGAAGGCCGCGGCCAGCGCCAAGAAGGCGCAGAAGATGATGCAGGCCTTCAACAAGACCCACGTCAAGGCGACCCTCGATGCGACCGACAAGGCGTCCAAAAAAGCTAAGACGGCCTCCGCGAATGTCAACAAGCTCAACAACAAGAAGGCTACCGCCAAGCTCGACGCCAAGGACAACGCCTCGCCGAAGGTCGACAAGGCCAACTCCAAGAAGCTGACCAACAAGCGCAACACCTTGGACTCCACGGACAAGGCCACGCCGAAGACGAACGCCGCGAACGCGAAGAAGCTGACCAACAAGCGCAACACGCTCGATTCGACCGACAAGGCCGGACCGAAGGTCGACGCAGTCAACGCCAAGAAACTCAAGGACAAGAAGGCCACCGCCTCGGTCAACGACCAGGCCACACCGGTGCTCCAGTCCATCAACAACTTCAAAATCGCCGACAAGTCCTTCACCGTCACCGAGCACACGAAGAAGGAGGGCGGTTACACCGGCGGCATGTTCACTGATGGCACCTTCCAGCGGTTCGCCGGAGGTGGCATGTTCTTCTCCGGCTACGTGGATCCGGCATGGGCGCCCGGCAACAGCCTCAGCGACAGCGTGTACTTGCTCAACGCCCGCCTCGCGGCAGGCGAATACACCCACAGGGCCGCCGCGGTCGACTACTACGGCCTGGAAACCATGCGTGCCATCAACGAGATGAAAATCCCACGCGAGGCATTCAGCACCTCGCGCGACATGCCGATTGTCGTCAAGGTCGAAATGCCGGCCGAAGCGGGAGCCACCACTGTCAACATGCCGATGAAGATCGTCACCACGCAACAGCCAAGCGTGACAGGCACCATCATCGGCCGCACCGCCAGCGCGGCAGTAAGGAGCGCTCGCTGATGTCAGACGTCACACTCACCGCGAACGGGTCGAGCGTCACCCTCCACGGCGACGGCGACTGGCAGGGGCCCGGCATCGCGCTGACCGGCATCGCCGGATGGTATCAGACGCCGGACCCGAAGATCACCGTCACCGCCAGGGGACAGGGGGACGGTGGCCACGACATCGCCGAATCCGACATCCTCTACGCGGCGCGCGTCGTGACCGTCGGCTACCGCGTCATCGCCGGAGACCGACAGGAGGCGCTCGGCCTGCTCGCCCAACTCGACCGGGCCGTCCATGGCCTCGTCACCTGCCGCGTCACCGACCAGGGACAGGACACGCAATGCGTCGGAGGCTACTACAGCCGGTCACTCGAGCAGAAGATCCAGAATCCCCTCTGGCAGAACCTCAGCGGCGACATCACGCTCGTGTTCGAGCGGCCGGAGCGAGTCGCGGCCGAAGCTCGTCGGATCCAGCTCACCGCACAGCATGTCAGCATGGCAGGCGGCGGCCTCGACTACAGCACAAACCACACCGGTCTCAGATACCCGCTCTCATACGGCCTCAAGGCCGAAGGCGCCGGCACCAACGTCGGAGTCCTAACCAACCAGGGATCCAGCCGCGCCTACCCGGTCTTCATCGTCAACGGTCCCATGCCCGACGGCGTGAGACTCGACTTCCCCGGATTGCAGCAGTCCATCCACTGCACGCAACCGGTCCAAGACGTGCCCCTCGTCCTCGACTCGCGCACGCGAACCGCCTCGATCGGAGGGCAGGACGTGAGCCGGACGCTGGAGGAGCGCGGCTTTCCTACGGTCCCGCCCGATGGATCCATCAACGTCGTCCTGAGCAGCCTTGGCGGCGGATTCGTCGACTGCGCGGTACGTGACACATACATGTAAGGAGTAGCAATGAGCACTGTTGCATTGGGCATCGCACCGAACACCAGCAACATCGGCGTGACACCGCTCGTCCACCGTCGAATCCTCGGCGCCCAGTTCGCCAACTGCGGCATCATCGACGGGTTGAACGTCACCGGCAGGAACGATCTGCGGTACAACGTCGGCGCGGGAGTGGCCGTCTGCTCGCGTGGTGACAGCGACGGCAAGACCATCGCCTACCACGAGGGAGGCCAGACCCCGGCCGTGTCCGCCGGAGACCCATCAAATCCGCGCATCGACATCGTCTGGATCTGCGCGCACAACCAGCTCGAATACAAGGATTCCGACAATTACGTCACCCTAGGCGTCACCCAAGGCACGCCAAGCGCGAACCCGGCCGAACCGACGATACCCGCCGGCTGCACCATGCTCCGCAAGATGCGCATGCCGGCCGGCGCGACCTCGACGGCCAGCGCCACCCAGATGTGGACGCCGGACTACGCCCTACCATACGGCTCCAGTCTCGGAAAACTCGGCGAGAACTGGGACCGTCGTGACATGACGGGCGATTCGACCGTCAAAAAATACTATTTCGAACAGCCCATCGACTTCACCCTGCCGACCGACAGGATGGTCGAATTCCAGTTCAAAACCAATCTGAGCTCCGCCGGCGCGACCTCCTGGAGCGACATGTCGCACCGGTGCGAATGGGCCATCGGATTCCAGCTCGACGGCAAGGACCTCGACCACTCCTGCGCCAACTTCGTCAGCTACGGCGCATGGCAGACACATGAGACCTCTTATATCGCCGCCGTGGCCGCAGGACGGCACACGGCAAGGCTGCGCACGTGGCTCCAAAACGGATCCGCACCCGTCTTCCACTACAACCCATCACAGGACAACAAGGACGCCCTCTGGTGCGGCCGCCGCTTCATCATCTGGGACAGGGGGCCGGTGGTATGAGCTGGCGCGCCTTCCTCTACGACGTTCAAAGCGGCCAACTGGCGCAGGAGATCGACATCCCCAGCTTCTCCTGGTCCATGACCGTGTCCGACTGCTCATTCGTCACCACCAAGGACAAAGGACTCGGAGACGACTCCATCAGCGGCCTCGAACTCCCATGGACCGAAATCCCCGGCACCACACCAGCCGCACGAGCCGCGGCACTCCAACCATACAAGCGTGGACTCGCACTCTTCTGGCGCTCGCCGATGGACGACCCGTCCTCATTGGGCACGCCGATTCTGGCTGGCGCGCTGGGTGTGCGCACGTCAAGCTGGCATGACGTCAGCGTGCCGGTCGTCAGCATGTTCGGCATGCTCGAGGACCGGTATCTCGTCCACGAGGGGGCGTTCGGCACCGGCGCGAACCACACCAGCACACGGAAATACCGGTTCGAAAACCTCAGCTGGCGCGCCCTGGCATGCGAGGTCATCCGCCAATGCACCGAGATGAAGCCCGGCGGCTCGCTGCCGATCGACTTGCCGTATCTCAACGAGGTCGGCACGCACAGTCTGCCGTCCGACGGCGCGACGGAGGACAAGACCGCGGCCAAGACCAAATCCAAGAGACGCGAGACCTTGGCCGATGGCTACGTCGAGACCGTGGTGGACGGCGACACCAGCACCATCACTGAACAGCACGTGTCGAAGCGGACCAAGCAGGTCGCCGAAACCAAGCCGTACAGTTACCAGACGCGCAAGGGGACAGTGACCAAGCAGCATACGACGACCAAGACCATCACCACGGCGCAGACCACCGTCACCAAGAAGACCGTCACCAAAAACCACGCCGACTACTCGGAGCGGACCGTGACCACCACCACCGTGGTGTTCTCGTTCGACGCGGACGGCAAGCAGACCGGCAGCACCACCGCCACGGACGGCCCGCACAAAACCATCCTGCCGCGCCAGACCGTCGCGGAATACCAGGACTCGAACATCGGCAGCCACAAGTGCTCGGACATCCTCAAGAACATCGCCGACGCGGACGGCGGCCCCGACATGCAATTCAGGCCGTACCTGGCGGATTCGCAGCACATCCGCTTCCGTTTTCTCGCCGGCAGTGACGGAGACGTCCACCTCAACCAGGACAGGCGGCTCAGCCTCTCCTGCCATCCGCAGGGCGGCACTCTGGAGAACATCAAGATCGACAGGTGCGCGCCCATCATGCGCGTCTATGCCACGGGATCCGGCGCGGACAGTGGCACCATGTGCGCTTTGGCCGAAGACCTCTCCCTGACCAGACGCGAGGACCCATGGCCATTGCGCGAGACCACGCTCAGCGCGTCGGACGCGAAGACCTGGGAACTGCTCTCCTCGGCCGCGAACGCCGCGATGCTCGCCAACCGGCGGCCGCTCTGCCAACTGTCCGGCGAGATGGACGCCAACGACGTGGATGCCAACGGACTGCCATTGCATCCGCTCGGCAGCTTCTGGCCGGGGGAGACCTTCGATGTCGCCATCGACGGATTCCCCGACTGGCCGGACGGCGTCACCACCATGAGGCTCATGCAGATGAGCGGAGACCAGACCGGCAAGGTCACCCTCAAATTCGACCCGATCGCCGAACCATTCGACTAAGGAGTCACCACATGGCCAGTCACATGGAGATCAGACCAGCCGACGACTCCCTCGCACTTGCCCTGGCCAGCGCCGCATACGCCAAGGCCGGCTCGCATTCGACCTGCCTGACCGGCACCATCGCCGTGGACAACGGCGACGGCACGCAGACATGGCTCGGAGGCGGAGTGGCCGAGCCCATGCCCGGTGCCGGTGGCCTCATCCCGTTCGTCGGGGACACGACCCCTCCCGGCCGTCCGATCGGCGTGTCCGCCACATCCTCATTGGAGGTCGCGTGCGCCAGATGGGACGGCGAGCTCGAAGGCGGCATCCCCGCCGACTTCGACCACGTGGAGCTCTTCGCGAAGCCTGACAGCACGGGGAAGACCATCGACCTTGGCGCGCTGCGCGGCAGGGGGGAGATCACCACCGGCATCCTGCCCGTCGGCGATGTGGTTGAGATCTGGGCCATCGCCTACGACTGCGCCCACGACGCCGACGGCCTGCCCGCCCCGAACGCGTCGCCGGCGTCCGACCACGCGACCATCATCATCGCGCCCGTCGTGTCACAGAAGGACCTTGCCGACAGCGCGTCGGAAATCCTCGCCGCCGCGAAGACGGACACGGGCACACAGGTCGGCAAGGTCTCCGACGACCTCGCGCAGGCACGCAAGGACATCGACGCGAACGCCAAAACCTTCACCGGCACCGCCCGCGGAGCCACCATCATCGGATCCGAATTCCGAGACAGCGAGGATCCGTCCTCCGCGCACATCAAACTCAACGCCGCCGGCATGTATCTCGGCACCGGCCTCGCATATTCGCTCGCCACCGGCGTCCTGAGCATCAAAGGCGCGGTGCAATCCGGAGGCTCAATCTCGGGCGCCACCGTGACCGGCGCCATCGTCCAGACCACTTCGGATGCCAACCGCGGCGTCAAGCTCACCTCCGGCGGTCTCATCGGCTATGACCAGGCCGGCAACGCCAAATTCACCCTGAAGACCGATGGCAGCGTCAAAATGGACGGCCCTGTCATGACCAACGGCCGCATCACCGCGCCAATCCTCGAAGGCGGCACGATCACCGGCGGCACGATCACCGGCACGAAAATCCAGTCCAGCACCTCGGACAAGGTCGGATTCAAATTGACGGGCGGGGTTCTCGATTTTTGGGACGACCAAGGCGAGAACACCGTGCATCTGAACGGCAAGGCCAACATGCTCGCCGGCAGCTTCGCCACCGCCCTGTCCGGACCGCGATTGGAGATGCGCAACACCACCACCGACGACGGCAGCGTCTACGGCCTCCTCGAATGCCACGACTCCAAAGCGGTCGCATGGTACGTCCAAGGCCAATCCCGCGGCTTCAACACCGACCAGCCTGACCCCGGAGCCTACCGGCGGCTCAACATCGGCATCAACCCCGACAAAAGCGAACTCAGCGTAGTCCGATACAACAGCGGCGCATCCCGCGTCGTCATGGAGGCCGGACGCATCGACGTCAACGGCAGCGACGGCTGGGCCCAACAGGTCGGCGGCCTCGGCATCTACGTCAACGGCATCCGCATCGACCCAGTCATCTACACCGACCTCAACGACTGGTTCGTCCCCGCCAACGGCTGGACAACCTACTGCGGCGACAGCGGCAAAGACCCACGAAGCCACATGACCGTCACAGGCAACACCTGCTACATGCAACTCGAACTACAACGCGCAGACCGAAAACCCGTCACATTCCAATCAGGCGACTACTGGGACATCGGATACTTCAAACAAGGATTCATCCCAAAAATCGGCCTCAACGTCCCCTGCATCTTCAACAACGGCCTCTACGGCGGCGCATTCGTCCCAGGCAACACCAACCCCAGCAACACCACCGGCATCAACGGCGACGGCAACTACCTACGCGGCCACCTCCGCGTCGGCGTCCGCCAAACCAACGACGCATGGTGGGTCAGCGTCTTCATGATGTACACCCTCTAACCGAAAGGAAACCATGACCGACACCACACAAAACATCCTCGACCTCCGACCACCCAAAGAAAGCATGAAAGCCGAACTCTACCGCCTCGGCCTCCGCTACACCTACAGCACCGACAACGGCGAAATCTGGCAAAACGACACCCGAGGCATCCGAGCCACCATCACCAACAACAACCCAGACACCACCACACTCGAAGACATCACCACACACATCACACAAAACACCGCGCTCGCCGACCTGCGGAACATCACCCGCATCGACACGATGACCGCCTCCGACTGACGAAAGGACAGGCAATGGAAATCACCGCCGACGCCAACACCGTCATCGACGACCTCGCACGCCAGATCGCCGACCTCGCGAAACAGAACGCCATCCTGCGCGCACAACTCGCCGAAGCCACGAGACGGCTCAACACCACCGAAAACAAGGAGGAAAAATGACACAAGTCAAATTCGACCTGGGAAAACTCGACACCAGCGGGGTGGTCGACCTCGCCAACGACCCGATCAGCGTCACACCGACCAGCCGGTTCGCCACCGCGACCAAGAAAATCGTCGTTGACGAGACACTCAAAACTAACCTCGACACACACGGCGTAGCCACCCTCAACCTCCCGCCAACAGGCAAGGACTGGGCGTACACCCTGACCGTCGGCGCAGGAACACGCCACGAATTCAACGTCACCTTCGACGTGCCGGACAGCTCCAATCCGGTCAATTTCGCCGACCTCGTGACCGTCGACCCGACGACCCTCATCCCCAATGCGGGTAATCCGCTCTCCGACATCGACCAGTCCGACATCGACTGGGCCGTCTCCGCAATCAACGCATAAGGAAGGCAGCAAATGGTAGACACAGACAAAGTCATCCGCCTGAGCGACTACGTCCAGCTCGAACGCGCGCAGAAAAACGCGAATGGATCCAGATTCGCCTACGACGCGGCCAAGAAGGTCGTGACGAACGTGCGCGAGTATTTCGCCGCGCATCGTGACGGCAGGACGTATGGCGTGCGTTTCCCGCTCTACAGTTTCTCGAATTCGCCGGATGGTGTGAAGGTCGGGGATAATGCTGGTTTGACCGTGGTGCCGTCCACGAATTATCGTGCCGGACGTGACGATTACGCGGGACTGTCCGCGTTCCGCGTGTTCGACGCGAACGTGGCGGTGAACGACGATGGCACGCCGGTGGTGAAGGCCATCAAGGGCTTGGCTGGCAATTACGCCAATGATGGCTCGAATGGCGACGTGTTCGTCATCACGACCGTTGGCTTCTATAAGTTCGAGTTCGATACGAACTATCTCACCATCTGGTATTCGGACACGCAGTATGACGGCTATTCTCCGATGCCGGGCGCTCTTCTGCCGGATGGCACGCTCCGTCCGTGCATGGCCTACGCGAAGTATCCGCTCAGCAACTTTGGCGGCAAGGTCGCGTCCGTGAGCGGCCAGAAGTTGACCGCCATGAGCGAGCAGGGCAGTGTCGCGGTGCCCGGAAGCAAGGGCCAGGGCTACAGCGGCAAGACCAGCGCCGACACGTTCTACACGCAGGTCATGTACCTCTTGAAGTACGCCACCAAGGACATTGAACGCTACTTGGGTGGCGACTTCAACGGTTCCGGTCAGGTCAACGTCAGCAAGGCGGAATCGAACGTGACCCGCGTGCTGGCGAAGACATCGGACGCGGCGAGCATCGACCTCGGCTCCTACATCAGCGTGGGCACCGGCACCGACCGTGGAGACGTGAAGACAGGCGAGGCCGCCGCCTACCGGAAGGTCATCAGCAAGACCACCGTGGATTCCGCGACCACCGCCATCAACGTGTCCGGCGCGGCCTTCACCACTGCTACGACCATGCATGTCACCCAGATGCCGTACCTGACCGGCTCCACCGATGGCGTGCTCGGCATTGATGGCATCCCACGCGAGGACGTGTCCAAGACCCACCAGCCGGTCAAATTGCAGGGCATCGAACTCTTCGACGGCCTCTACGAGACCGAAGGCGATGTCATTTTGAAGAACGTCAAGGACTCCGACACTTCCGGCCATACGGAAGTGTGGAAGGTGTTCGACACGACCAAGGCGAGCGGCACCGCCATCACCGCCGACTATACGCATGTTGGCGACTATCCGGCAGTCACCGACAAGACCGACAACCAGTGGCAGTGGCAGACCGACTTCGTGGAGAAGTACGGTTTCCTGCTCCCGACCGGCGTCGGCGCGACAAGCACCAGCGGCCTGACCGACGCTCTGATTATCAACCCGATCGCCCAGCCCGGACTGCACGAGTTGCGGCGCGGTGGCGGTCTCGGGGACGGTTCTCGCTGCGGGTTGTTCCTCGCGCTTGGCTGGGACGGTTTGTCGAGTGCTTGGTGGGACCGCGGCGGTCGCCTATCCGTTCTTGGCCGCACGCACGCCTAGTGCGGGCGGTTGGGGGTGAGCGTTAGCGAGGGGGCGAAAGCCCCCTCCGCTCCCACCGAATATGACCATTGGTAATAATTCATTGGGATTCGTGACGGTTTCGCCGGGTTCCTCCTGCTCTTGCAGCGCGGTGGCAATCTCAGGAACGGTTCTCACTGCGGGTTGTTCAACGCGAATGGCAGGAACGATTTGTCGAATGCTAGGTGGAACTACGGCGGTCGCCAATAGGGTTATCTCTTAATTTTCCGTCACGACTACCCTCCGCCTTGGGGATATGCGAGAGGGCTTGCCTCGGCCATGCCGAAAATCAAATCAAGAACGCGACCGGTAGCACATTGCGAACGCCGCCAACATCCCCCTATAGCTTTTATGAAAACATACTGCAAACACAGTCGCATCATCGGACGCGAGAGCATCCGCCATCAAATCTACGATTACGTCTGCGGCACGGCATTGATGCCATTGTTCCGCGCGAAGGTAGGCAGATGGCAGACGGCAAGCATCCCCGGCAGGGGCATAGCCGACGCACGTCGCGCGATCAGGAAATGGGTGCGCGAACCGTCCAGCAAAGTGTTCGTAAAACTGGACGTGCGCAAATGCTATCCAAGTATCAGCCGCGAGGTGTTGAAACGGTTGCTGACCCGCGACGTGGGAGACAAGCGGTTATTGGATTTGACGTTTCATCTCATCGACCAGTACAAGGGCGATGACGGACTCAACATAGGCAGTTATTTGAGCCAGTGGCTCGCGAACTACTACCTGAGCTACGCCTACCACTTCTGCGAACAGCATCTCTCCAAGGAGCGCGTGAACCGCAAGACCGGCGAGATAACCACTAGGCGGCTCGTAACGCACCTGCTGTTCTATATGGATGACGTGCTTCTGGTTGGCCGCTCGAAGCGTGATTTGACCATCGCCGTCAAACGCATACGCGCCTACCTGCATGACGTACTCAGGTTGGAGATTCACCCGACGTGGAATGTGAAGCATGTCGGCATGGAGCCAATCGACATGGTGGGCTTCACGTTCTACCTAGACCATACCGGCGTCAGGGCGGGCATCTTCCTCCGCGCACGACGCTCATTCCGTCGATACGCGCGGAACCCCTCTAGTCTTCGGCTCGCATACCGTTGCGCCAGCTACTACGGCTGGCTCAAAAACAGCGATTCAATCCAATACCGGCGCCGTCACGACGTCGATCAGATCGTCCGCCACGCAAGGAACACCATCGCGGCGCACAACAGGAAGGAATGACAATGATCCAGAACGTCAGCTCGGCCACGCCATTGGACGCGGTCGAATACCATCTCCGCTACGACGGACTAGCCGACATCCGCATCCGCAAGAACATCAAGCAGGTCAATCACGAGGCCACCGACCAGATGTCGGCGTGGAGCGAATGGACGGCCGTCGAATCCTACCAGGTGCTCCCGCTGCAGGAGCAGGAGGCCATCGAGCAGGCCGACATGCTCTTCGAGGGCGACGTCACCAGTTCCCAGCCGGTGCTCGATCGCATCACTGCGTTGGAGCAGTCCTCTCTGGACAACGCCCAGCTGCTGGCCGACCTCATCGCCGATGACTCCGACGGTGATTCCACCGATGACTCGGCCGACTCCACGCCGTCCGACACTGCTGCGGCGAACGACAAGACCACCACCGGTGGCGCCGATTCCGCCGATACCACCGGATCCGGAAAGGAGGAGTGACCATGGCCAAAGTCAACCGCGCGGCAGCTGTCCGCATGTATGTCCGCCTTGTCAAGGCAGGACGCATGGAATTGGACGAAGTGCCCGAAAAATACCGGGACGATGTGCAGTCCAAGCTTGACCCCTGGGAGGACTGATGCCTCCGCTTGATCTCTTTTCAAGCACGGAATTCTGGACTTCGCTGCTCGTCGCCTTGGTCGGAGGCGGGGGAGTGGGCGCCATCATCGGTGCCGTCTCCAGCAGGCGCAGGGACACCGCGGACATCGCCGCGAAGGCGTGCGACATTCTCACGGATTCCGTCATCAAGCCGCTTCGCGATCAGGTCGAGTCGCAGGAGGAGCAGATCCAGCATCTGGAGGTCCAGCAGCGCAAATATTTCGCTCTCACGGCCTACACGAGGAGCCTCTTCCATTGGCTTCAGCAGTTCTGCGAGATCGTCGAGCCCGACTTCCTCAAGCGGCATCCGAAGCCGCACCTGCCGGACGAGCTGCGCGCCGACGTGGCGCCGGAGACCGTGGAGGACTCATGACCTTCGTCATCGCCTGGATCGGTCTCGCCGCGCTCGTCCTGCTTTTCAACCGTGGCGCCCACATGTGACGCCGCCATAACCCATGAAACCCCACGTGAAAACGTGGGGTTTCCCGTTTATAGAGAAAGGAAAAGAATGCGCAAGCACAAGCCACCGTGGCTCAAACGATTCCGGCTGGCGGTGACCGGCGTGGTCATGGCCATCGCCATGGTCGTGGCGCCAGCCGCGATGGCCGACCTGAACGGATACGACGTATCCGGCTATCAGGCTCCGGACATCACGCAGGTCGCTCCGGCAGACTTCGCGATCGTCAAGGTCAACCAGGGCTGGTACATCAACTCCAGCTGGGGCCAGCAGGCATCCGGCGCCGTCAACACCGGCAAGGAGCTGGGACTGTACGACTACGCGTCCGGCATGGATGCCACGACCGAAGCCGACAACTTCGTCAACCACATCAACGGATACGTCGGCAAGGCCATGCTCGTCCTCGACTGGGAGCCATACCAGAACGCCGCGTGGGGCAACAGCAACTGGGTGCGGACGTGGGTCTACCGCGTCCACGCCCGCACGGGAGTGTGGCCCGTCGTCTACTGCTCCAAGGGCTTCGTCGGCCAGATCCCGGCGGACGTCCGAGCCAAGTGCATGCTGTGGGCGGCCCAGTACGCCAACAACTACGCGACCGGCTACCAGGACTCCCCATGGCTCGCCGGATCGCAGGGCGAAGGCATGCTCCAGTACACGAGCACCGGCTACCTGAACGGCCGCGGTCCGCTCGACCTCGACAAATTCTTCGGAGACAGGACGGCATGGCGCAAGATCGCCTGCGGCGAACGCGCCGGCTGCTCCACCACCGGAGGATCCACTGGCACGCCGAACGTCCACGTGGAGAAGCGGACGACCAATACCACCGACCTGAACGCCATGGCCACCGCCGTCATCCGCGGCGATTATGGCAACGGCGCCGATCGGCAGGCCCGTCTCGGCGACAACTACCAGGCGGTGATGAACATCGTCAACAGCCGCCTGTCCGGTTCGACGTACTCCGGCCCGACCACCGTGACCCGCACGACGACCCGCACCTATGTTGTCCGCTCCGGCGACACCGTGTCGGCCATCGCCGAGCGCACCGGCCTCAAGCCGGCCTCCGCATGGCGCGTGCCGTCCGGCAACATCAACCGGATCTATGTCGGCCAGACGATCACCTACTACGGCTCGTCCACCGTCTCCACGCCGTCCACGACCTACTCGTCCACGCACGTGGTCAGCGCAGGCGAGAGCCTGTGGAAGATCTACGGATCCGGCTGGTACGCCGCGGCCCAGCGCAACGGCATCCGCCCGCCGTACACCATCTATCCAGGCCAGCGGCTCCGCTGACCGGACTCCGGCTCCACGATTAAGCGTTGTGGAGCCGGTTCCTGCAACACATAAAGGAGGTGTGGAATGGACAAGGACACCAAGACTGAGCTCGACTATCTGCTGCCCGACAAGGCATACGAGATCCTCAAGTGGGTCGCGCTGATCGCCCTGCCGGCCGTCGCATGGCTGGTCGGCGCGGTCGGCCCGCAGTGGGGACTGCCGCACTGCGGCGAGATCGTCACGACCATCAACGCCGTCGGCGTTTTCGTCGGCGCCCTGATCGGCGTGAGCCAGCTCACGGCCACCAAGCCGGACGATGATTCCGGTAAAGATTAAGCGTTGCCATAAAATCAGCGACAACACTTAACAGAACTTCGTATGGACTTAACAGCTGTTAAGCTGCCGCTAAGTCCATACGAAGTTGCCCCTCTCTCAGCATCAGCTGGGGGAGGGGCTTTTTCGTGTTTTATTCGGCTTTGTTCTTGCGTGGCCTGCCGCCGCCGACTCCACGGCCGGGGCGTTGCGCGTTCCACCGGTCGATGGTCTCGGGGAGCCATCCGCGAGTGCGGCCGATCGTGGCATCCGGCTCGGGGAGCTTGTAGGCGCTGACTGCGGCCGTGCTGATGCCGAGCCGTTTGGCCACGTCGGTGACGCCCAGGTATTCGGTGGTCATTCGCCGTCCTCCCATTTCGTGGAGGCGAGGGCGAGGATTCCGGCGAAGCATCCGAGCGTGCCTGCCGGGAGGGCCTTGCCGCCGACGCCGAGCAGCAGGCTCACGATTCCTGCCGCGAACGCGATTTTGATTAGTTTGTCCTTCATTGTGCGCATGGGTTAATCTGGTGGGGCCGAGTCCCGGATAGGTAGAGAATCCGGGACTCGGTTTTCAGCGCCGTCCGTGTCGGCTTGGCCGGTGGATGAATATCAGGATGACGGTTGATATTCCGACCAGCGCGGAGCCGATGTCGCCGAGTATCGCGGCGATGTCCTTGACGGTCTGCCAGATGTTTTCCATGTTCACCTCCTTTCCTTGACATAAACTATATTAGCACAGTAAATAAAGTAATGCAAGTCGAAACACAAGAAAACACCATGGAAGGCGGAGTCAGGCAATGCAAGGCTCCGCCTCTCTTTATCCATCCACCGCCAACCGAAGAGGTGGTGACCGCCGCAGTGGAAAAATGATGAATCCAACGACACTCTGGGAGTGGTATCTCGAGTGGTGCGACAATCCATCACCATTGAGAAACGGCTTCATTCCAACGATTAGATAGAGTTATCACGAAATCAGTCGCTTTGCGTCGTGTCGATGACGTTGCTGCAGTATGCCGTCCTGCCGGCAGTCACGTCGGCGTAGAAGCGCTGTTTTTCATCGATGTATGCGATGGCTTTACGCAGTTCCTCCAGTTGCGTCTCCAGATGCTCGCGTTTTTCGGCAAGGATTTCCTGACGTTCCGGTATCGATGACTCACCTTTAAGACAGAGTTGCGTGTAGTGCCGCATCTCCTTGATGCCCAGACCGCAGCGTTTGAGGCATGTCAGGCCGTTGATCCATGCGATGCATCGCTCGTCGAAGACGCGTCGGTTGTTCTGGTCTCGTTTGAGACCGGGCACGAGTCCTGAATTGCAATAGAACTTCAATGCTTCGTAATTCATGCCGGTTAGTTTGCAGGCCTGCTTCATCGTATAGGTTTTCATGTTCTTATGGAGTGGCACTGCCGTGATTGCCATACGTGGCTCCTTTCGGACGCTGCGCGGCAGGACGTTCGGCGGGTGCCGCCGGATGGGGTCGGGCTTGAGGCGCATTGTTCTTTTTGTTTGTACCTATCATGTCACATTTCCGGTTATTAATACCGGTAGATAGTACCGGCGTGCCGTAATTTGACCGGTAGCGGCTACCGGATTTTATCTTGAGGGTCAGAACGGCATACATGCCGGCACTGAATACCGACGAATTTATGGAAGGAAAAACAGTGGAATACGTGAAACTTGCCAACGGTGTTGAGATTCCGAAGATCGGATATGGCGTCTTCCAGATCAGCAAGGACGATGCTCCTCGCTGCGTGCGCGAGGCCATCGAGACCGGGTACCGCCATATCGACACCGCACAGTCGTACTTCAACGAGGCCGAAGTCGGCCAAGGAATCAAGGATTCCGGTATCGATCGTAAGGATCTGTTCCTCACTACCAAGATCTGGATCAGCAATTACGGCTATGAGAACACGCTGAGGTCCGTCGATGTGTCCTTGAAGAAGCTTGGCACCGACTATTTCGATCTGGTGTTACTGCACCAGCCGTTTTCCGATACCTACGGCGCGTGGCGTGCACTCGAAAAGCTCTACAAGGACGGCGTGATCCGCGCCATCGGCGTGAGTAACTTCTATCCGGATCGTCTGGCCGATATGGTCGCCTTCAATGAGATCGCCCCGATGGTCGATCAGGTCGAGACTAATCCGCTCAACCAGCAGATCGAAGCTCGCAAGAACATGGTCAAGCGGGGCGTGGCTCAGGAAGCATGGGCTCCGTTCGGGGAGGGCATGCAGAACATGTTCTCCAATCCCACCCTGGCCAGGATCGGCGAGGCGCATGGCAAGTCCGTCGCGCAGGTGATCCTGCGTTGGCTCACTCAGCGCGACATCGTCGCTCTGCCCAAGTCCACGCACAAGGAGCGCATGGAAGAAAACCTGAACATCTTCGATTTCCGGCTCTCCGACAGCGAGATGACAACCATCGCGGGCCTTGACACCAAGACCAGCATGTTTTTTCGCCACGACACCCCTGAGGCGGTCGATCGCTTCGTCGGTTATGTCAAGGAACGTGCTGGCCGCGAGTGATTCCGGCCCATGACATGGTCGGTGCCGGCAGCACTGTGTATCTGGGCTTCCCGATTTGGTGGATGGCACCTGTTTGGCTGGTGAACGATTCCGTCAAATCCAACGATTTCGCAGGTAAGACGATCATTCCGTTCTGCACTTCCGCCAGCTCCGATATCGGCAACAGTGCATCCACGCTCCAGAAAATGGCAGGCAGTGGTACATGGCTTACCGGGCATCGTTTCTCGGAATCTGTTTCCGAGGAGGACGTGACCGATTGGCTGATTTAGTCCAAAAACGGCATCGTCGAATAGCGAAGACATGGGGCGACCATTGTACGTTCGGCTGCAGCATTTCGTGTGCTGAATAGCAGGTCGCCTCTTCCACGCTCTTTTGAGTATCCCATCCGAATGTTTAAGCAGGCGTGGAAGTAGTAAGTGGTATGTGTGCTGTCCTGCCTTGCAGGAAGACATGGCGGGCATTTTCATTATGATGAAACGTCATCAAATATCGGATTATTTCCGATAATCATTCCACGAGATGGGCTTCCCCGTATTATTTCCTGAGACGTTTGTGACGCCCCTATGTATTTGCATGCGGGGATAGAATTGTTGACGGAAGAGAACCGTGAAAGGAATGTGCGTTGGCGAGAAATGACGGGAGTCGAAGGAGGCGGGGCGGTCTTTGCGATAGGTTGTTCGGCGATCTCAGTGCAAAAAAGTTGCGTAAGGTGTTGTTTGGTGCTGTTGCGGCAATTGTCACTGTTGCAGTTGTCCTGTTTGTGTGGAACGGTGTCGTTAAACCTGTTTTTGACAATGCAAGGACCGAATCTACCATCAGTGTGGAAAGCCAGTTGCAGGCGGCTGTGAATATCGACGATCTATCGACCGCGAAATTCCATTATGGCGGTGTTGCTGTAAAGAAAGACAATGCTGGTAAGGACAAGTGGCATGTTGCATATGAGGCGACGGTGACTGCTGGCGTCAAGATGAGCGATATCACGTTCGAAGTGGACGATACCGCGAAGACCGTCACTCCGATTCTGCCGAAGCCGACTATTGGGGACGTCGTGGTTGATAGCGGCAGCCTCGACTTTTTCGAGAACAATCCGTCCGTTGAAATTGATGAGGTGATCAAGCTTTGCAAGCAGGATGCGCAACAGGAGACCAAGACAAACGGAGACATTATTTCTATTGCTGCCAGCAATCTTGAACAAACTGTGGATGCGTTGACCAAGGATCTCGTGGAAGCAAAAGGATACAAATTGCAGAAGGCCGAGACCGTAAAGCTCACTAAGGAGACCGCGCATGCTGACGAATAATCGTTCCATGAAACGTGCGATTGCCGCATTATGTGTTGCTACGCTTGCATGTTCTGCTGTAGGGTGCGGCGAGGAAAAGAAAGAAGCTATCCCAACTTTCTCGAATGCCACGTATATCGCACAGATGGCCACATTAAAATGTTATTACCACAACACGGCCAAGCTCAGTCATGAGGGATCGTGGTTCTTCAATAATGGCTACAAACGTATGTGGATGGAATACAGTGGCATCGTGAAGTACGGTATTGATGCCGATAAAGTAACAATTAGTCCAGATGCCAACGGTCATAAAGTAATCATTACCGTGCCTCCAGCTCACGTGTTGGATGATCCGGACGTAAATGAGAAGTCGTTCAGCAAACCGCTGGTGAGCACTGGTTTCGCCACTTCGATTACCGCCGAAGAGAAAACGGAAATGTTTGATAAGGCCCAGCAAAGCATGCTGAAGCAGGCGAAAACCGATTCGGCGTTGCTTGCCCAAGCCGAAGCTCGCGCGCGGACTATTCTAGAGCAGTATGTGCGCAATGTGCTTGGCGACGACGCGAAGAACTGGACTATCGAATTCAAGGATGTGCAATAGTCGCCAAGCGGAAACCGACTCACATCACCCGCAATTGCCATCGTGGATGGCTGTGGCCAGCTGGTCGCTGTGCGCATCCATCGCGTATTCGGCGACGCCCTGCTGCTGGTCGGCGATGCGGTTGCGATCGGCCCCGAAAAACAGCACCGAATAGGAATTCGTCACCGCCTCGGTGCGGTCGGCTGCGATTGTCGGTTGCGTGGTGCCGCAGGAGATCATGATCGAGCGGTGCGAGAGCTCGTGCTTGACCATGTCCACCAGCCAAGGGCTTCGCGCGGTCTGCGTCCAATCCGGATGCGTGGTGAGGATATGCACGACATCCCGCTGCGTGCGGTCGGGCATCTGGCAGTAATAGGCCGCCACGAATCCGTTCGGATTCTCACCTGACTGGCCGCCGCAGTTGAATTCCATGGTCTGCTCGATCTGCACGCCCATCGTTGATACCACGTTCGTGGCGAGCGTGTACCATCCGGCCGGATCGAGATCGCCGTTGCGCTCAGGTACGGCGATCGCAGCCGCCGAGGCTTCCTCGCTGTGCAGATTGTTGACCGCGGACGAGACCTGCTGCTTCACGTCCGAGCGCAGCTTGTGCAATGATTCCAGTCCGGTGAGCATCTCCCGCATCGACGAATACTCACGCTGTTTGCCGTATCGGTCGATGAGCTCGTTCACCTGCGTCGGATCGTCCACCTGCAGCAGCCATTGCGCCGCATGCTGGCTGAAATCGTCCGCCATGGCCGCGTCGACCGCGCTGAGCAGCTCCTTGGTCTGTGCGTCGAGATTATGGGCCGCCACACGCATGCTGTCGATGATGGTGCGCTGCTGGTTGCGGTACAACAGCCCGATGATGCGTTCCTGCAGATTGTCCGACAGCAGATACTTGATCTGCTTGGTGTCGGCAAGCCGGTCGTAATCGTCCATATACTGTTGCACGGTTTCGATGTGCGCGGCGAATTGATCCGGATCATCTAGGCTCTGCGCGAACGTGATGCTGTCCTGCGCGGTCTGCCGGATGTCCTGCATCGTTTCGATCTGCGGCTTGACGTTGCCGGCCGCTTCGCTGGTGGTGGCGTGCAGGAAATTGGCGACGCCGGCGATGACGGCAAGCACGACGAGCACGCCCACGATGCGTAGGACATTCCGCCGGCTGCGTGAATTCGGGTTGTGGTACGGCATATTCTCAGACTACCTTGCTCGTGTGATGCACCGATGCTCCCATCTACCGCCGTTTGGCTCCATCCGGCCATGCGATGCCGGTGTCAGGGGAGTGCAGGACGTTCTTGTAGATGTCGTTGCGTACGTAGATTTCCACGGAACCGCGCGATCGCTGGTCTTTCCATGGCGTGACGGTTTCGGCGATGCGTATTTTCGTGTAGTCGTTCCGGTCATAGCCGAGGGCGCTGAAGAAGAACGGCTGATAGATGGTGTCGTAGAATTCGGGTTCGCCCCATGATCTCCAGGTTTCGATGTCTTGTTTGCCGGCATAGGGGTCTATGCACCATTCCCAAGAGATGTAGCTGCGCCCTTTGTAGGCATTGGACATGAGCGTACGCTTGAAGTACGGGTCGGCGGTGACCAGTGTTCCGCTCACCCATGATGTGTAGTCGATGCAATCCTTGCCATTGGCGCAGTAGCCGCCTTGCTTGATTCGTGCTTTGACATCCGGGGACGCATTCGTGGAATTGATGCGAGTCCAGCCAGCCATCCAACGGTATTGCTCCAGATGATTGGTCTTGATGAACGAGGCCACCGTCCGGGATGAGGAATACTCGTATCGTATGTCGCATATGCTGGCGTTGATCGTCCAATACACGCTGATTAGCATGGCACCTAAAGCGAGGGCCTTCAGCATGATGAGATAGTTGCGCGCTTTCTTCACCCCAAGCTTGCCGGCGAATTGGTCGGCCATGGTGGCGCACCAGGCCGGCCAATCATCCACGCCGATACGTCGTTCGTCGCAGTCAATCGCGAGCACCGCGATGAAGAATCCCAGCAGGATGCCCAGATGGTGCATAGAGAAATGCTGCGCGAACACCAAGCACATCACTGTGTACGAGCTCAGCAGCAGCATTGCGTTGTGCCGACGTCGGCTGATGTGGATGAGCGGGGCCCACATGAGGCATGACACGGTTCCCGTGTACAGCAGTGTCGGTGATAGGCCGATGAATACCAGATTCGTGTCCGACACCGTCGAGGTGAATAATGCTTCGGCCGGCAGCAGCAGCCAGGAATTGCAGATTTGTATCCATAGTGGTGCCGGCTGTGTCATGCCGGAGATGTCGAAATTGCCGGAATACACGTCTTTTGCGGGCATCACGTCGATCAGTATGGCCATCGCCGCCGCGAGCAGCGCCAGCAGCGCGATGAACCGTCGCCGGTTACGTATCAACGAATGTTCCTGCCAGACGAACCGCACTACCCAATTCGCCGCGAACATGCCGGCGATTACCAGTCCATATGAACTGGTCAGGCACAGCAGCATCATGCTGAGCGCTTCGCGCCATGGTTTCTCGTCGCGGGTTTTCCAGTTGATAGCCACCAGCAGCATGGCGGCGACCATCAGCGCATAGGGGCGCGACGTGACGCCGTACTGATAGCACAGGAAATAGGAGAACGGCAGGATGACTTTGAATGGTTCCGGCAGTTTGGTTTTGAATTCCAACAGCCAGATCATGAGTGTGGCGCATGCCAGATTGATGCTTTTCAGACCGATCTCGTAGGGTACGCCGAGTTTTGCGGGTGCGGCGAGCATCATCCACCACAGAGGCGGATGCCCCTCATAGTGTGGACGTTCCAGAATCATCTCCCGCCAGGAGCAGTCGCGCGCGATGAGCCAGGCTTGTGCCTCGTCGAACCATGGTTCGTGGAAGCACATCACTGTGGCCACCACGATGACGTACGCCGCGAGCACGATGCAGTGCAGACGATGCGGCGAGAGCCAATGCCGGATTGCGTCGCATCGTGTTCTGTTGTCTGTGGCTGCTACTGTTGCAGAACTCATGTTTCCTGTTTCCCGTTGCGTTCGAAATACGAGCGATTGCTGCGTGACTTTGCGATTATTGCGTGGCCGCGCATGGACCATGGCGGTTCCGTCATATTCCATGTTGCGGAACCGCCATTGGATGCATGGGCACACCATCGCGCCAGCTGTGCCGGCCATCCTTAGAACGACTTGCGCGCGCCGCAGAGCTTCTCGAACTCCTCGCGTACCTGCACCTTCACCAGCGCGTCCTCGAATGTGATCACGCCCTTGTTCACCAGTCGCGCCAGATCCTGATCGAGCGTGTGCATGCCTTCCTTCTCGCCGGACTGTAGCACGGTGCGAATCTGATGCGCCTTGCCACTGCGGATCAGTGAGGAAACGGCCGGAGTGTTGATCATCACTTCAGTGGCTGGTGCACGGCCATGGCCGGTAGCGCGCGGAATCAGCGTCTGCACGATTACGGCGCGCAGGGTGGAAGCTACCTGCACGCGAATCTGCTGCTGCTGGTTTTCCGGATACACGTCGATGAGACGGTCCACGGTGGAGCCGGCGTCCTGAGTATGAAGGGTTGCGAACACCAAGTGGCCGGTTTCCACTGCGGTCAGTGCGGTGGAAATGGTTTCCAAGTCTCGAAGCTCACCGACTTCGATAATGTCCGGATCCTCACGCAGCGCACGTTTCAGCGCTTCCGCGAAGCTTTTCGTATCAGTGCCCACTTCTCGCTGGCTCACCACGCAACGCTTATGCTGATGCACGAATTCGATCGGGTCTTCGATGGTGATGATATGGTCGGCGCGTTCCGCATTCGCCTTGTCCACGATTGCGGCCAGTGTGGTCGACTTACCGGAACCGGTCGGGCCGCATACAAGCACCAGACCACGCGGCAACAGCGCAAGGTCGGCGATACGCGGGTCAATTCCCAGTTCCTGCGCGGTTTTGATTTCCGTAGGAATGGTACGCAACGCGGCGCATACGCCCATACGGTCGCGGTATACGTTCACGCGGAAGCGCAGCAGATCGCCAATGGCGAAGGAGATATCAAGTTCCAGATCATCTTTGAAACGTTCCATCTCCAATTCGTTGGTCATGATTTTCACTGCTTCGTACGTGTGATCCTTCGTCCACACGCTCAATCCCTTGGCGGGGCGCAGCTTGCCATCCACGCGCAGCATTGGCGGGTCGTTGATTACCAAGTGCAAATCGGACGCATTGAGCTCAACCAGCTGGCGGATGGCCGACACGAATTCGTCGTCCGCGTCCGGATGTTCGGTGCGCAGCGTCTGTTCGACCTGCTCGGCCTTGATCTTACGTTCTTCCGGAACGGCATCCTCGTCGGCGTCGTTGGTTTCAGGCACTACGAAATCTGCGAATGGCCTGGTCTGCGGCTGGGGCTGACTCATCTGCTGTTGCTGTGGCTGCGGCCTTTGGAAAGCTGCGTCCTGCGGAATGTGAGTGATGGTCGGAGGCATCTGCTGCGCTGCGGTTTCGGTGATGTCGGCCTGTCGCTTAGCGAATGGTGTGGCACCCGGTACGAAGGACGGTGGATTGCTGTCGATCTGCTGGATCGGCCCATGCTCCTCATATGCGGGATTTTGCTGGGTCGCGTCAGTGTCCTCATCAAACTGCAGGCTGCCGGTACCGACTGGTTGACGGTCGATTGTTGTTGGAAAAACATGCGCTTCCTGCGATTGTTGTATGGCTTGCGTAGTCTGTTGTTGAGCAACAGACTGTTCGGATGGTTGAGACTGTGAAACTGGCTGCGGGTCGGGAATTTGCACATCCTGCTGGCTTACAGTCGGCATTGAATTAAGCGAAGCGAAAATGCCCTTAAGGCTTTCATCATCTGCCTGAATCGCATTGTCGGAAGACCAATGACGTCCCTTGCGGGGATCCTCATTGAACGATGGAGTGTTGTTGGGAATGGTCACGCCTTTGAGACCGGAAAGATATCCGCCATTGTTCCACGTTTGCTCGATGGTCATCATTGTCCTTTTAATAGGTGGGTTGCTGTCTGAAAATGTCGGTCGTGCCGGCGCTTCGACGCGCCGACGCAACCGAATGTTTTATAGGTGTTTTATAAGTGCGGAGAGGTGTATAGGTGCATGTAACGTCAGGTGGAACCTACACCGTCACGCGAAGCACTTCCTCCACGGAGGTAATGCCTTGAAGCGCCTTCTGCCAACCGTCCTTACGAAGTGTGGTCATGCCTTGCTCCTTCGCCGCCTTGTCAATATCAATCGACGTGGCGCCACGGGCTATAAGATCCTCCATTGTTGAATCCACGCCCATGACCTGCTGGATGGCCACACGGCCGCTATAGCCGGTGTTGGCGCATTCTCGGCATCCTACCGGACGCCATATCGTCGGAAGAGGGGTATCTGGCATGTGTGGAACACCCAACGTCCGAAGCTCCGCTTCGGTGGCAGTATCCTGACGCTTGCACTTCTTGCACAGGCGGCGAGCCAGTCGCTGAGCCATCACCGCAGCAAGCGACGAGCTCAATAGGAACGGCTCCACACCCATTTCCGTCAAACGTGTCACTGCGCTTGGCGCATCATTGGTGTGCAGGGTGGAAAGCACCAAATGGCCGGTCAACGAAGCCTCAATAGCAATGTTGGCGGTCTCCTGATCTCGAATCTCGCCGATGAGCACCACATCAGGGTCTGCACGAAGGATCGAACGCAGAGCCGCGGCGAACGTCATACCGGCCTTGTTGTTCACCTGAACCTGATTGATGCCTCTCATACGGAATTCCACCGGGTCCTCAACCGTAATGATGTTGATTTCCGGCTTCGCCACATCGCCCAACGTGGCATACAACGTGGTCGACTTACCCGAACCGGTAGGACCGGTGACCAACACCAGACCATACGGACGGTTGTACGCCTTGGAGAACACGTCGAAATTCCGCTGGCTGAAATTCAAATCCTCCACCTTGAGATTGCCCGAAGGCGTGCTCAGGATTCGCATGACGATCTTCTCGCCCCATACCGTCGGCAGTGCGGCCACACGAAGATCCACCTTCTGACCATTGTGCTTGACGGTGATGCGGCCGTCCTGCGGCTTACGGCGCTCGCCGATATCCATATCGGACATGACCTTGATGCGGCTGATCACACCTTGGGTCATGGCTTTCGGCGCCTTTTGGAACACGTGCAGCACACCGTCGATACGGTAGCGCACGAGCAGACCGTCTTCCTGCGGTTCGATGTGGATATCGGAGCAGTGGTCGTCGATGGCCTGGTTGATGAGCAGGCTGACGAAGCGTGCCACAGGGGAGGCGTCCTCGCCGCTGTCGGATTCGAGGTCCACTTCCTTCTTGGCGGTCGCCGCGATTTCGTGCGACAGCTCGGTCAGCTCCGCGTTGGCGCGCAGGTACCGGTTGATGGCGTCCTTCACCTGAGAAGGCATCGCCACCATGGGAATGACCGGCATGCCGGTGCTGGCGGACACGTCGTCGATGGCGGCGAAGTTTTTCGGGTTGGCCATGGCCACGGTGATGCGTCCGTTGACAATGGACAATGGCAGCAGCTGGTTGCGACGGCACAGGTCGTCCGGCACCATGCTGATGACTTCTTTGTCTACTTGGTATTCGTTGAGGTCTACGAACGGTAGGCTCATGCCTTGAGCTAGCGCCATGGCATATTCGCGTTCGGTGTTTTCGTCCATGCCTTCGGTGGATGTGGGCATGGCGGGAAAGTCGCTAGTGGCGTCGCTGGGTGCAGCGGCATGGCGTGGCTGGCTCGGCGTGAAAATCTGGTTGATTTCTCCTGTGACCGGGGAATTCAAATCCATGCGCTGTGAGAAATCGCTCGGCGTGTCGTCGTTTCGATTGCGCTTGAGGAAAGGGAAACGGCTTCCCGAACCGGCGTCGCTCATAATGACCTCCTGGACCATGCGCCGGAACGCACGGTATGACTTATGGCCCTTTGCGAACACAGGTGTTTGCGGGCCTGAGAATGTTCAGTTGTTCATGGTCATGTGAGCTAACGATTGCAGTGTTGTGCACTACTACTCGCATAGTTTAGCGGCTTTGTGACTGAAACGCCAATTGTCATGTGGTGTTTGGAAGGGTGTGAAAACGTTGGCAGGGAATCGTGATACAGTACAGATATTCATGCACCGCCTTTTCTGCGGTGATTTTTCCTGTTGCCTCCGATGATGGGGTGATACTGCATGAAGGAGCTGCTCATGGAGCACAGCTGGCGTAGGGCGGTAAATGATGCCGCGACAGGGCTTGCAATACATAACGTCAAACGATTGCCGAAACGTGGCGAGTCGGGTTTCACATTGGTTGAGGTATTGGTGGCGATTGTGGTGCTGAGCATCACAGGTCTTGCCGCCGCACAGTTCGCGATTACTGCGATTCGTACTTCTTATGCCCAGCAGCAGCGTTCAGCAGCCATTGCTTTGGGTAGTGATGGTATCGAACGCATGCGCGCACAGATAGCGGATCATACTTCTGCGCCATCCTCCTATTACACGGATTTGCTGCCTGGCATGGGTGTGGATGATGTGAAGAAAGCACATGCGAATCTCACGGCAGTGGGGGCCATCACCTCGCAATTCTCGGATTTGGAGGCTACGGCCACTCCGGATGCCGATACGAGCAAGTACATTCAGCCGGTGCGCACTACCACGGGCAAAGACGCCAAACATACTACATATACGGTGAACACCGTGATTGAGAAGTGCTATCGGGAAAGCGGCACCATGGATTGTAGAACCGCTTCGGAACTGGGTATTGACGGGCATGCGTCCATTAGCGGTCTTGACGGTACTCCTGACGCCTCGCTGCGATCCAGCATCCTGAGTCAGGACAACATTCCTACTAAGGGATTCACCTTTATGGCGAAAACGTATATGCCGATGGTACGCGTGGTGGTAGGCGTCACCTGGTCGGACAATATTGGCGCAGACAAAACGGCCGTGTATACCACCAATGAACTGCTGAATGTGATCGGGGCCTGAAGGAGCGGGACGGCTTATGGAAGAGAAGAACTCTGGATTCAGTCTGAATCGCCGATTATTACGTGCGCTCCGTAGGCGTGCTCGTGGTGAAGGCGGCGTTACCCTGGTGGAGATGATGGTTTCATTGTTTATTTTTGCCATTGTTTCCACCATGTTCACGGTGTCGATCGTACAATATTTGCATTCCACCACAGCCGATGCTATCCGCACCAGATCGGCTACGGAAATAGCTACATCGGTGCAGGCTCTGGACCGATATGTTCGCAATGCCGAAGGTGTGGAAGAGGCTGCCAGCGGTGACAGGTTGACTTTGGTGACCACTGATGCCGATGGGATTCGGCAATGCGCTGTGATTGAGTACACAGAGGCCACGTGGTCCGGCGGGCGAGTTGATGATTATGGTTCCGTCGTGGTAAAAACCAGACCATATGCAACCGGTGCGGGGGGAGCGTGGAGCGAGCATGCGGTGTTGACGGCGGTGATGAACAACAGTACCGCTTCAACGTCCGATGATTCGCTGTTCAAAAACAAACTGTTCAGCATGGATGGCGGTACGCGCGTGGTGCGGTATTCGCCGGTGACGGGTTCGTATGTGGGTGGCAAGCCGGTCACCTCGAACACATTGACATCGTTTACAGCTCGCAATGTGGGTTCGAGTGCTTCGGTCGACTTCAGTCAATGTCGTTGAATGACGGTGTCTGTAAGGGCTCTCCCTTGTGGGGGAGCCCTTTTTCTATACTTCCAAATACCCCCGACGCGCCCGGGGGGAAATGGTTTTTTGATGAATTTTCGTCAAAACATGCTGAAAATATTTTCTGAAACACTATTGAAAATATAACTATTCCGGGGCAAACGTTTCAGACGAAGAGATACACCGGTAGACCGACGGACTCAACGCATGTTACGGAATCGGACGGTGGTGATTGTGTGAAGAGGGGTTATGCAATCGTATTGAAAGAGTTTGATTCGGGGTTGTGATGAAAACGGTGGATGAAACATCATTGGTGCGATTGATGCACTGCATCTGGTACTGCAAACGATGTCAATACGACTACGCTGAGAGTTGTTGGTTATGTGAGCCAGCCACCCCCACAAGGGGAAATAACGCAAAGAAGAATCGCTGTGGACCATCCGAAGTTGGACGGTCCCACGGTATGTCCTTCCAATTGGAAAGAAGGGTTCATTATGAAGAGCGTACGCAATGCGCTGAATCGCCGCGCCAAGGGCGAGAAGGGCTTCACCCTCGTCGAACTGCTCGTGGTCGTCATCATCATCGGCATCCTGTCCGCCGTGGCAGTCCCGATCTACCTGAACCAGCGCAAGGCCGCGTGGAACTCCACCATCCAGTCCGACGTCAAGAACGCCAGCCTCGTGGTCGAAACCGCCATGACCGCCAACAACGGGAAGTTCGACAATGGTTGGGCGGGCACCTATTCGCCCGGTAAGGCAAAGTTGGGAACTTCCGATCAGGAAATTACGGTTTCCAAGGATGTCACGATTGTCATCGCAAAGGGCGCTGACTCGAATAACTACACCATCACCGGTACGGATAGCAATAGCGGCACCAAGCAGTACACGTATGACTCCGCTAATGGCGCGATTTCTGAATCAGCCAAGGCAGCTGCTCCTGCTAAGCCGTGAGGCATATCGCTAATTGCCTGAATTGAATGTCGGGGACATCGTCCGTCCCCGACATTCGCATATCAATCGCACGTCACCATTCATCATCGATATTCATTCGGGGGAACCATGGCCGGCAATGACGCACAAGTGCAATTCCAACAGAACGGCGGCACGCGCAAATGGCGCTACCAGGGCGTCTCATTCGACGGCCAGCGTAAAGAGAAAGGCGTGGTCGAAGCGCAGACGCGCGACCAGGCCATCGAGCGCATCAAAAAACTTGGACTGTATCCGACCGACCTGACCGACACGGCCGCCGGCACCGGTCTCAACACTGAAATCAACATCAAGGCGTTCGAGAAATATCCAAGCAAAAAAGACTTCGCCGTAACGGCGCGGCAGCTCGCCACCATGGTGGCGGCTGGCGTCTCGCTGATCCGAGCCTTGAACATCGTCACCGAACAAATCGAGAACGTGAAACTCCGCAAGGCAGTGCAGGCCTGCGTGGCGCAAGTGGAAGGCGGCTCGTCCTTCTCCGAAGCCATGTCGGCGGATCCCGATTCCCTGTTCCCGCCGATCATGGTCAACATGGTTCGTGCCGGCGAGACCGGCGGCTTCCTAGACAAATCGCTGCTCACCGTGGCGGACAGCTTCGAAGCGGATGTGAGGCTCCAAGGGCAGATCAAAAGCGCCATGGCCTATCCGGTCGTGGTACTGGGCATCGCCCTGATCTTGGTGATGGTGATGCTGCTCACCATCGTGCCGATGTTCGCCAGCATGTACGATTCCATGAATGCCCAGTTGCCATTCGTGACCCAGATCCTGGTGGACCTCGGCAAAGTGATGCCCTACGTGCTTCCGATGCTGATCGTGGCCGTCGTGGCGCTGGCCATGTTCTGGAAGCGCAACCGTAACAAAGACATCATCCGCACCTGGTGGGATCCGTTCACACTCAAGGCACCGGTGTTCGGCAAGCTGGACACCAACGTGGCCCTGGCCCGCTTCTGCAATAATTTCTCTTCCATGCTCGCTTCCGGTGTGCCAATTCTCCAGGCACTTGATATCGTCGGATCGACTTCGGGCAACTATGTGATCGATTCGTCTTCGAAGCGTGTGGGCCGTTTGGTGGAACGTGGCTACCGTCTGGCCGACAGCATGAGCACCGAAAAGATCTTCCCGAACATGCTGGTGCAGATGGTGTCCATCGGCGAGGACTCCGGCGCCATCGACAAAATGCTGTCCAGCGCGGGCCGAGCGTATGACGAAGAGGCCCAATCCATGGCCAAACAGCTCACCTCGTTGCTGGAACCACTGATGATTCTGTTCCTCGGCGTGGTGGTCGGCTTCATGGTGGTGGCATTGTATATGCCGATGTTCTCCATGTTCGACGCCATCAATGGTCAGGCCTGACCTGATATCCGAGTACCCGAGCGAAACATACCTTTATATATAGGAGCAAGCATGAAACAGACCGGATTGTGGTCCAGACTCAACCGCAGGTACCGTGCGGCATTACGCGAACGCATGGGGGAGCACGGCGCCGCCATGATGCTGGCCATTCTGTTCGTGATGGTGGTGCTCACCACATCCGCTCTGGTCATGACTACCCTGCTTGCCCAGGCGATTCCTTACAAGAACAATAAGGAAAACTCCCAAGCCAACTATGCGGCCGAATCCGGCCTTGAAGTCGGCTTGAGCTATATCAATGAAAATCTGGCGAAGTTGCAAGGTTCTACGAGTCTTGATGATTTACAGAAGGTGTTGCCTGCCGTTGATGCTGATATGAACGACAGTTCCAAGGATGGTGAATTTGCCAAATATGATGGCGCATCCGTATTGTTGAATCATGTTGCTTTGAATAAGACGGTAAAAACATCGGATACGGCTTCATATACGCCAGATGACCTGTCCTATCGTGTGCGCATCAATTTCTACGACGCCAATCCGGATGACGCATCGGCGGAGATGATCGGCTCTCCATCCGATCTGAAAAACCTACAGTATGCCGAAGTGGTGGCCACGGGCTTCATCAACCGGTATAAGGACGGCCGTACAGCAGGCAACACCAAAAGCCCGCAGGCCATGAAGCGTGCGGTATGCAGGATCGAAGCCAAAACGGACTCCACCACCACGAACCATTCCAGCACCCTGGGCGTCGGTGGCCGCATGGGCATGGGTTTTTATGCCGCGGCGCCCTACAACAGGCTCGATTCGCAGTTCGTATGGGTACCCGTGGATTATGATGGCGTGTCCATCGGATCCGATCCAACCGGCGAAGTTAAATTCTCCGGCACGGTGGATTCCGGACACACCAATACCAGCCAGCTGTCCGATGGCACTGCGACGTTGAATCCAGTGAACCGCACCTGCATGCTGGCCACCACCATTCCGGTTACCAACGAGAAGAAAAGCATTGCCGAGAACCTCGATTTAAGCAAATCGCCTCAAGCCGGTTCTGGGCTGGTGGTATTGCCCGCCGCATACAACGCGGGAGGTGACACCTACCAATATACGGAGGAATGCCGTGCTGACGGTGCGTACTCCTCATTGAACACGTGGGTGTACTACAAGGACAATTCCATCCGTCTGGCCTCGAATATGGGATTGTGCGTCACCGGCGTGAGCATCGATGACACCGACGGCAAGACTCCAGCCACCTTGCAGCCATGCGGCACATCATACGGAGTCCACTTCCAAGGCGATTATTATACGGATCCGAATAAGGTTGCGCAGCAGACGGAGAAGAACGACCCGAACAGTCTGCTCAACAAATACCAGAAATGGAACTTCTACAACGGGTTCATCAACGCCGGATACTGGAACGAGCTGACGGGCGATGTCAGTGCGCAAGCAGCGTCATATGATTCCGCTCTGCCTGAAAGCAAGGGATATGCCGTAGCCGGCGTGCAGAGCGGCAAAAAGACCAAGTTCCAACGTCTGGAAGTCACCCATTACGGCGGTAGCCCACAAGACAGTGGCGATCCGCATTTTGCGGGCGGCAATATCAAAGCCACCCCCTACAGTCAGGCGTATATGGTGTCGCAATGGACCTATAACTTCAGCGATTCCTACTTTTCGAACGGTGCCGACATGCAGGATGCCACCGCATCCTTCAGCCAAGCAGGCGAAGCGGGATACGGCACCAATCAGATGGTGAACTCCGCATCCGGATTCTGCATGGTGATGGACGGCAACGACGTATACGCCGACACCTGCGACGTGCATAGTGCGGACTTCGACGCGAAATGCTACCAGAAGACGATCATGGGGCAAGGCAGCGATTTCATCTCGACCTCTCACTGTTCGACCGCCGACAAGGAGAACTTCAACTTCATATCCGACCGCGTCTCCTATACCGAAGATGCCAGCGCCGATGGCACTGGCATCGACACCACCATAGCCCTGCACGACACCAACGGCAACACGAAGTACCTGCATGTTTCCGGCAGTAAGGTGTCGTTGACCGATAATCCAAGTGACGCCACAAAGTTCCGCCGATATAACGAGCACAACACCTCGAAAGCGGTGAGTTACGGCGGCAAGACGCAGTATCCATGGGCTGGCACTTTCCAAACCAGCGAAGGCATGTGCCTGACGGAAATCTATCCGGGAGACTATGTGGAAAGCAATGGGAAGAAAGACCGTCAATACAATCGCTCAGACGGTCATTCCATGCTGAAAATGGTTTCATGCGGAACCGATCGTGACGTGCGTGGGCGACTGGTGAAATCGCAGGCATGGAACGCTTCAGTGAATTATGGTGATGCCGGATCGGCCGGTAGCATTACTTGGACAACGACAACGACCACCGTATCTATCCCTACCAGTACCTATTTCTCAGCGGTTGTGGACTCCACCGTCACATCCAGAAAGTGGTGAACGGCATGGATATAGTGAATGATGTTCCTACCGTGGTGATACTGCTGGTGGCCTCGCTGATCATCGGCTGTATCTTCGGATCTTTCCTGAATGTAGTGATATGGCGCGTGCCGAACCACATAAGCATCACCAATCCGAAACGTAGCTTTTGTCCGAAATGCGAATCGCCAATCGCTTGGTATGACAATATTCCCATCTTTTCCTGGTTGGCACTCGGCGCGAAATGCCGACACTGCAAAGAACCGATTGCCGCACGATATCCGCTGGTCGAATCGCTTGGCGGACTGTCCTTCCTTGCCGTAACCGCAGGTGGACTGTTCGGCGCATACCCGTTATGGGCACTACCCGTGCTGTACGTGTTCGCATGCGTGTCCATCGTCATAGCGTTCATCGACTTGGACCACCATCTCATCCTCAACGTAGTGCTACTGCCGACGCTTATCGCAACGGTGTTGCTGCTGGTTGTGGCATCGTTTGGCATAGGGGAGTGGAATCGTCTTGGTCGCGGAGCGCTCTGCGCGCTGATTCTCTTCGTGTTCTATTTCGTACTCTCACTCATCTGGAAAGGTGGCATGGGAGACGGCGACATCAAACTCGCGTTCATTCTCGGATTGCTGCTTGGCTGGCTTGGCTGGCCGCAATTCATCATTGGATCGTTCGCCGCGTTCTTCATCGGCGGTGCCATCAGCTTGGTATTGCTGGCCAGCAAAAAGGTCGACCTTCATGGAGGCATCCCCTTTGGGCCATCCATGCTGCTCGGCGCATGGCTTGGCATTTTCGCCGGCGTACCAATCGCCACACTATACCTGCAACTCACCGGACTTGCGTAACGCATCCGCATACAAGACCCATATATATAAGGAGAGACCATGAGAGCAATAACGGCGCTGTCGATTGCGAGCGACGCCATACGAGCGGCGGTCATAGCCGACCCCTATACGGATTCGCCGACCATCAAACACTTCCAGGCGCTTCCGCTGCCCGTTGGAGCTGTGGTGGATGGCGAAGTGGTGGACGCCGAAGTGGTCACCGGTCTACTGAAAACGTTGGTGCAACGCTTCAAGTTCCCGCGTGAGAACACCATACTCGTTTATTCGAGCCGTCGTATGGTGTTCCGTGAGGCGGACTTCCCCTACATGTCCCTAGCTGATTTACGCTCAACCCTGCCATTCCAGGCCAAAGGCATGATTCCATTGCCCATTGAGGAATCCGAACTTGACTTCGTGCCGTTGTCTGTAGTGGATGACGAGCAGAACGGCAAGCAGCTTCATGGCATTCTCGTAGCCACTCTGCGCGGTGGTCTGGAAAAAACTGCGTATACCGCAGAAGAAGCGGGTTTCGTGATCACCTCCATCGACGCCGGTCCGTTCGCGTTGGCCCGCCTGTTCAGCGACACCAACCAGGCGCAGACCGAAGCGGTGGTCAACATCAACGGCAACTGCACCGACGTGATTGTGCTCAATAACGGAAAACCCGCCTACATGCGCGTCGTGCCGTCCGGTGCCGACGACGTGTCCGACGCCATCGCCAATGCGCTGAGCATCTCCTTCGAAGACGCGGAACGCATCAAAAACCAGATTGGTCTGCAAAATGTGACCGGTGACGAACGTCTCGAAAAAGCTGAGGAAGTCATTCGTGAAACCACAGCGCAGCTCATCGTCGGTATTCGCAATACGTTGAACATGTACGACGTCGACCATGCGGACAGCACCATCAGCGGCATCATCCTCACCGGTACAGGTGCGCGACTCATCGGTCTGCCCCCAGTGTTGGCAGGCTCCATCAACAAGATGGTGCGCATTGGCGATCCGTTCATCCGCTTCAAGCTGTCCAAGGAAGTCGAACGTCAGAACATTGTGGCGCACGCGGTCGATTTAGGCGGGGTGCTGGGACTGGTCATCGGAAAGAAGCCGAGGTGAGTGTGATTATGAAACTTGATATGAAATCCAAGAAAAACAAGGCCAACTCCCACCGTGGACGTGGCAAGGAAATCGCCTATCCGGACACTTCGGACGGTCAGAAGGGCACCCTGCTATCCATGAACGTCTCCGATATCAGCAATGCGTTGAAGGCGGGCGGTATCGGCAAGCGTAGCACCGCGCCGGAAAACCCAGCCGACTGGACCATGCGCGCTAACCTGATTCCGCGTTCCATCGTCGGATTGAATCGCGATCGAGCCATCAAATACCTGTTAACGTATGTGCTGATCGGCGTGCTCATTGTATCTTTGGTGGTCAGCGTGTTCATGTTCGCCCAATCCACATGGGCGGACCATCGTGTGGAAGTGGCTCAACAGAAGACCATTTCCTTGCAAAAGGAGAAAGCGCAGTTCAAGGATGTCGAAGACACGTTGAATTCGCTGGACGATGCGCAGAAGGCGAAGATTGCCATGCTGTATGACGAAATGGACTGGATGAAGGTCGCCGATTCGCTGAACAGCTCGCTTCCGGAAGGCGGCCAGTATACGAATCTGGAACTCAAAAGCTTCCAGATCGCTTCATCGAACAATTCGTCCTCATCCTCCGACAATACGTCCACTGTGTGGTCTGGTAACGGCGTGATTTCCGCGGACTTCACCATCGAATCGCCGAATTTCTACTCGGCCAAGGACTTTATCAACAATTTCGCCTCGATTCCCACGTACAAGACGGGTTATGTGAGCTCTATTACCAAGAATGACAGTGAAGGTGGCACCACCTACACGTATACCGGAACGATTTCACTGGTGATGGACGGCAACACCACTTCGCGAAGCGACAACTCAGCAGGCGCGACCCAGGCCAACCGTGATTTGCTCGCCAAGCTGCGCGCAAGCCTCGACAAGGCTGCGTCCGGACAGTCTGATGCTTCTGCCAACCAGTCGACTGACACCTCATCCGATGCCAGCGGATCGTCCAACTGATAAGCAGGAGGAAACATGAACAAGCATAAAATCGCATGGATCGCACTGGCCGTCGGCATCGTAGTGGTGCTGATGTTGACATGGCTTGTAGGCGTATCTCCGCGTCTTACACACATTAAGGAAGCCGACGCGCAGACTGCGCAGATCGAAGAAAGCAACAAGAAAACGCGTGACCAGATTGAAACGCTGCGTATGGCGAGCGAGACGATCGGCCTGCAGAAGGATCGTTTGCGTCAGCTGCAGCGCCAGATTCCTGACGGCTATAACCAAAACGAATTCATCGATTCGTTGAATGCCGCTGCTGATGGTGCGGGCGTCTCCATCCAGTCTGTGACCTTCGATGAGGCCACCACCGCTGAAGTGCCGTCCGAAATGCAGGGAACCATCAAAGCCGGCCGGCTTGTGCAGGTTCCGGTGAGCATTACTGCGAATGGCAGCTATGATGCAATGCGTGGCTTCGTTCAGGCCGTGCAGGGCATCAACCGTATTGCCGTTCCTGAAGATGTGACGTACACCCTTGATAAGGGCGGCGACGCCACCAAGAACAACGTGACCATCAATTGTAAAATCTGGTCGCTGCTGCTTAACAATGACACCGTCGAAGACGAGAACGTTACCAAGCAGTGACAAACAATACATAAAGAACGATTCTCTCCTTATCCATTACATGGGGCCTTCCGCATTCGCGGGAAGCCCCTTATGTATCTTCACATATTCTTATGTGTTTTCATTCGGTTCTTGCATCAATTTGCCGTTCATCCCCATCGGAAATCACGTAACTTGCCATGCCGTGAAACTGTCAGGCAAAACTGTCAGCATGTGACGGTAGGCTTTGCGCTTGTAAAGACCCCAAACCATTCAATCCAGAAGGTGCATTGTGGCTGTATCCAAACTCGATGAAGTCGTATCCCTTGCCAAGCGTCGTGGCTTTGTTTTTCCCGCCGGTGAAATCTACGGCGGAACCCGTTCCGCATGGGATTACGGTCCGCTCGGCGTGGCGCTGAAGGACAATATCAAGCGCGAATGGTGGCGCTCCATGGTCGTCACCCGTGGCGACGTGGTGGGCGTGGACACCTCCATCATCCTGCCGACCCCCGTGTGGGTGGCTTCCGGCCACGTGGCCGTCTTCAACGATCCGCTGGTCGAGTGCCTCAACTGCCATAAGCGCCAGCGTTCCGACAAGCTTGAGGAATCCTACGCCGAGAAGCATGGAGACAAGCTGCCGGAGAACGGCATGGCCGACATCGTGTGCCCCGACTGCGGCACCCGCGGCAAGTGGACCGAACCGCGCGACTTCAACATGATGCTGCGCACCCACCTCGGCCCGGTCGAGGACGAGAACTCCCTGCACTACCTGCGTCCGGAAACCGCGCAGGGCATCTTCGTGGACTTCAAGAACGTGATGACCTCTTCCCGCAAGAAGCCGCCGTTCGGCATCGCCAACATGGGCAAGTCCTTCCGTAACGAGATCACCCCGGGCAACTTCATCTTCCGTACCCGTGAGTTCGAGCAGATGGAAATGGAATTCTTCGTCAAGCCCGGCGAGGACGAAGCCTGGCACCAGTACTGGATCGACGCCCGTACCCAGTGGTACCTCGACCTCGGCGTCAAGCCGGAGAACCTGCGCCACTACGAGCATCCGAAGGAGAAGCTGGCCCACTATTCGAAGCGCACCGTCGACATCGAATACAAGTTCGGCTTCCAGGGCTCCGATTGGGGCGAGCTCGAAGGCATCGCCAACCGTACCGACTTCGACCTGTCCGCGCACGCGGAGCACTCCGGCGAGGACCTGAGCTACTTCAACCAGGCCACCGGCGAAAAGTACGTGCCGTACGTCATTGAGCCGGCCGCCGGCCTGACCCGTTCCCTCATGTGCTTCCTCGTCGACGCCTACGACGTTGACGAGGCTCCGAACACCAAGGGCGGTGTGGACAAGCGCACCGTCCTGCACCTCGACCCGCGTCTGGCTCCGGTCAAGGCCGCCGTGCTGCCGTTGAGCAAGAAGCCCGATCTGCAGAACGTGGCGCAGAAGCTCGCCGCCGACCTGCGCCAGAACGAGTGGATGATCGACTACGACGAGGCCGGCGCGATCGGCCGTCGTTACCGTCGTGAAGACGAGATCGGCACTCCGCTGTGCGTCACCGTCGACTTCGACACCCTCGACGACCAGGCCGTCACCATCCGTGAACGCGATACCATGCAGCAGGAGCGCGTCAGCCTCGACAAGGTGGCCGACTACATCGCCGAGCGTATCGGCGAGAAGCGCGTCAGCGTGCCGCAGATGCCGGTCGAAATGGGCGGCGAGGCTTGGCCTGAGTCCGTCAAGATCGCCGAAGCCGGTGGCCTGTACTGATCGCCCCGAATCGGTCATATCGAACGGAACAAGTCTGACCTATGCCAGATAGCATTGTGAATGCCTACGAGGAATCCGACGTGCTCGACCCGCGTACCGACGCGGAACGGCCGTCGGTTCCTCCCGTTATAAAGCCCGTTGATCTGGGTCCGGTGCACGTCGAAACGCCGGTGGTGCTTTCGCCTATGGCGGGCGTCACCAACTGGCCGTTCCGCGTGATCTGCGAAAGCTACGGTCCCGACGGTCTGTACGTGGCGGAAATGATTACCGCGCGCGCATTGGTGGCCCGCAATCCGAAAGCCCTGCGCCTATGCCGTTTCGCACCCAGCGAGAAGATTCGCTCGCTGCAGCTGTACGGCGTCAATCCCTCGATTGTGGAGCAGGCCGCGAAAATCGTCATCGACGAGAACATGGCCGACCATGTCGACCTCAACTTCGGCTGCCCGGTGCCCAAGGTGACGCGTCGTGGTGGCGGTTCCGCGCTGCCATGGAAGACGGACCTGTTCCGTGAGATCATCCAACGTGTGGTCAAGGTGTGCGACGCGGCCAACGTACCAGTCACGGCCAAAATCCGCGTCGGCATCGACCATGAACACGAGACGTTCCTCGAAGCCGGGCACATCGCGCAGGAGGAAGGCTGCAAGGCCGTCACCCTGCACGCGCGCACCACCGCCGAATATTACGGTGGGCATTCCGATTGGTCCCGCATCGGCGAGTTGGTTTCCGAGCTTGATATTCCCGTCTTCGGCAACGGGGATATTTGGGGTGCCAACGACGCGTTGGCGATGGTCGCCGAAACCGGTTGCGCGGGTGTTGCGATCGGCCGCGGCTGCCAAGGCCGTCCATGGTTGTTCGCCGACATCAAGAACGCGTTCGCCGGCAGTGACGAGCGCGTCGACCCCACGCTGGGCGACGTGTGCCGCGTGATCGAACGGCATGCCGAACTGCTGACCGAATTCTATGATGGCGACGAGCGGATGGCCGTGCATGACCTGCGCAAGCACGTCGCGTGGTATCTGAAGGGCTTCCCCGTGGGCGGTTCCACACGCCGTGCGTTCATGGAATGTGAAAATCTTGAGGATGTCCGGCGCGAGATAGGCAGACTCGACCCGAACATTCGGTTCCCAGAGCGCATCGCCGACAAGCCAAGGGGGCGCGTGCGCTTCGCCAAAAAGGTGCATCTGCCTTACGGATGGTTGGAATCCCGGGAAACCACGCACGAGGAGCGTGAGGCGCTGTTCGGGGATGACCCGATGGATGCCAGCTACTAAAGCTCGTCACGCATGTTCGAAGAGCCGTGTACAAATGACTGAAGGGGTCAACGCAGGCAGAATGAACATGCTGACAGCAAAAAAGTGAAAAAACGGTGGTACACGCCTGGAAAAGTGCGCGTATCATCGGCGCGATTGCGATAGAGTTGTTCATATACGTGAGTGAACAGGAGACAATGGTGAGCGAGATTGCCCAGACTGACAATTTCAACGACAAGACCAACATCAAGGTCGTCGGTGTCGGTGGAGCCGGAGGCAACGCTGTCAATCGCATGATTGCGGAGGGTCTTCAAAGCGTCGAATTTATTGCGATCAACACTGATGCAAAGGATCTGCTGCGATCCGACGCCGATGTCAAGATCTCGCTGAACGATGCCTCCAGCCGTGGTCTGGGCGCTGGCGCCGACCCGGAAAAGGGTGCCAAGGCGGCGCAGGATCACCAGTCCGACATCGAAGAGGCGCTTAAGGGCTCCGACATGGTGTTCGTCACCTGCGGTGAGGGCGGTGGCACCGGAACCGGTGCCAGCCCGATCGTGGCACGTGCGGCCCACCAGCAGGGCGCGCTGACCATCGCCGTGGTGACCCGTCCGTTCAGCTTCGAAGGTCCGCAGCGTTCCGCTTCCGCCGCGCTCGGCATCGAGAACCTGCGCAAGGAAGTCGACGCGCTGATCGTCATTCCGAACGACCGACTGCTGGAACTGTCCGACCGCACCATTGGCATCGTCGACGCGTTCAAGACCGCCGACACCGCACTGCTGGCCGGCGTGCAGGGCATCACCGACCTGATTACCTCGAATTCGTACATCCACGTTGATTTCAACGATGTCAACGCGATTCTGCGTGGTGCCGGCACCGCGCTGTTCGGCATCGGTTCCGCTCGGGGAGAGGACCGCGCCACGCAGGCCGCGGAAATCGCCATCAGCTCGCCGCTGCTGGAGGAAAGCATCGAGGGTGCGCATGGCGCACTGATCAACATCGCCGGTCCGACCGACCTGAAGCTGCAGGAAGCCGCAGCCGCGGTCGCGCTGGTGCAGAAGGCCATCCATCCGGAAGCGCAGATCATCTGGGGCCTGTCCCTGGACGACGCCTACGGCGACGAGGTGCGTGTCACCGTCATCGCGGCAGGTTTCGATGCCAATTCTAAGAAGCCCGACCAGCCGGCCGAAGAAAAGCCGGCCGCGGCCAAGGAAAACACGGTACCGCTGTCCGCGTTGTCCGCCGGCGTGCAGGCTCCCGCCCAGCAGCCGCAGCCGGTGCAGACTCCGGCGGTGCCGCAGGTGCAGCCGCTGTCCAGCTACATTCCGTCCACTCCGGACCAGAACGTCGCCTCGTTCGACCAGACCACCGAGCATGAAGTGGTTTCGGCTAACGATCCGGGCGACCTCGATATTCCGGATTTCCTGCGCTAAAGTCAACGCGTAGACGCGAAAGGAACATACATGGCAGGTTTCATGAAGAACGCGATGTCGTACTTGGGAATGTCCGACGTCGCCGAGGGTGAGGATGATTTCGAGGATGACGTCGACACCGGCGAGACCTCGTTCGATTCGGATCATTCCGTCACCCCGATGCCTTCCTCTTCGGCTTCCGCTTCCACGCCGTCCGCTCCGCGTGAGCAGTCCAACCCGTTCCAGGGGGGTAGAGTTAGCCGCATCACCACCATCCATCCGAAGACCTATGACGATGCGCAGATGGTCGGTCGCGCCATTCGTGACGGCATTCCGGTGGTGCTGAACCTGACAGGTGTGGCCGAAGCCGTGGCATACCGCATCGTCGACTTCTCCGCCGGTGTGGTGTTCGGCGTGCGCGGCTCCATCGAACGCGTCACTCCGCGCGTGTTCCTGCTGAGCCCGGCCCAAGTGAACATCAAGGTCGAGGAGCCTGAAGACAAGGGTCCGGCCCACGACCTGTTCGCCGACTGAGCCGTGTAGCACAGAGCAAGCACAAATCAGACGATTATGCCCCCACTGAAAGCGGGGGCATTTTGTTATGCGCGCTTGATACAGTGGCAACGTGATTCTCTCGATAATTGGTAGCGTCGTCCATTTTCTGGTCAACGCCTATATCCTGGTGCTGTTCGTCCGCATGATTCTCGACTGGGTGTTGGCATTGTCGCCGACGTGGCGGCCAAGCGGAATCGTGGCCTCGTTGTTCGACGCCATCTACCAGCTGACGGAGCCGCCGTTAAGGTGGTTGCGGCAGTATATTCGTCCCGTTCCGCTCGGACCGATCTATTTTGACGTCGCGTATCTTGTGCTTTATTTCGTTCTTGTGGTCATTGATTTCCTTATTTAGCACCTCTAAAAAACCGTTTTTCCGCAAAATATCTATGGTTTCGTGCTAGAGTCGAACACTGAAAGCAACAACAGTAAGGCATCAAGCCCAAAGCGAGGTGTAAGGATTTATGGCTCTGTTGACGCCGAAAGATATTAGGGAGCATACTTTCCAGACCGTAAGGTTCAAGGAAGGCTATGACGTCGATGAAGTCGATGACTTCCTCGATCAGGTAACCGAGACGGTGGAAGCCCTTGGCAAGCAGGCAGTTGCCGGCGGACAGGCCACGCAGTCTCTTGGCCCGGATGTCGCAGGACTCAATTCCAAGATTTCCGAGTTGAATGCTCAGATCCAGTCCCTGCAGCAGGAGAACGCGACGCTGAAGTCCGCCTCCGAGCAGGCAGCTGGTGCGGGAGACCAGGCCGCTCAGGCCGCTCAGGCCGCGGCCGCCAAGCTTTCCGAGGCAGAGGAAAGCAATCGTGCGCTGTCTTCCCAGAACGAGCAGCTCAAGGGGCAGATCGATCGTCTGTCCGCGCAGGTCGATCAGCTCACCGCCCAGGCAGCCGAAGCGGCCGGTCAGGCCGACCTTGGCGAGCAGCTTACCGCCGTGCAGCACGAGCGTGACACGTTCCGCGCACAGACCGAGGACCTGTCCCGTCAGCTGGCATCGGCCCAGGAGCAGGTGGTCGTGGCTCAGCGTCAGAAGGAGCAGATCGATCAGCTCACCGCAAAGCTTCAGGAAGCGCAGGACCAGGTCGCTCAGGCCCAGCAGCTCACTCAGGAGCATGCTGCCCAGTCCCAGCAGCAGGATGCCCAGGTGAAGCAGCAGACCATGCAGATCCAGCAGCTTGCCCAGCAACTGAAGGATTCCCAGATTCGCGAGGCACAGCTGCGCGAACAGGTCGCCAAGTCCGAGCCGAGCACCGAAACCGGCAGCCTGCAGAAGATCGCAGGTGCCGCGGCAAGCGCCAATACCGAGCCGGAGCGCGCCACCGCCATGCTGACGCTGGCCATGCAGCTGCACGACCAGTACGTCGACAAGGGCAAGGCCAAGGCCAAGGAGATCACCGAGGAAAGCCAGCGCAAGTACGAAGAGATCATCGGCAGCGCCAACGACTACTCCAACCGCACTCGTTCCGAGGCTGACCAGTACTCCACCGACACCCGCGCCAACGCCGACAACTACCTGTCCGGCAAGACCCAGGATGGCGATGCCTATCTGGCACAGAAGCAGCAGGATGGCGATGCGTACCTGAACCAGAAGACCGAGGAGGGCGACGCCTACCTTGCGCAGAAGACCGAGGAAGGCAATGCCTATCTGGCCGGCAAGCAGCAGGATGGCGACGCTTATCTGGAGCAGAAGCAGCAGGAAGGCGACGCCTACTTCGCGCAGAAGCAGGAAGAGGGCGACGGCTACCTGGCTCAGAAGACCCAGGACGCCGACACGTACTTCTCCGACAAGCACACCGAGGCCGACAACTACGAAGCCGAAGTGCAGAAGCGCGCCTTCGACTACGATTCGAAGACCCGTACCGCTGCCGACGACTACGCCCAGCAGGTCCGCGACAACCTCGAGACCCAGACCAAGGTCATCGAAGGCAACATCAAGGGCCTCAAGCAGTTCGAAACCGAATACCGTGCACGACTCACCGACTTCCTCGGCCAGCTCGTCAACCAGGTGTCCGATACGAACAACTACGACCAGGACCCTCAGGACAACAACGACTGAGATTAGCCTGTGTCTGACATCATGAAGAATGATCAAAGACGGCTGCGCGACCGCGTGGCCGTCTTTGCGTGTATTGCGATCGCGACGATCGCGATTGACCAGCTCACCAAGATGTGGGCTTTGTCCGCATTGGCCGATGGCCGTACCATACGCGTGATTCCCGGCCTGCTTTCGTTGACATTGGTGCGTAATCCAGGCGCCTCGCTCGGCATGGGCTCCGGCATGACGTGGCTGATTTCCCTGCTGGCGATGGCGGCCTGCGTGGCGTTGGTCGTACTTGCCGTCCGCACCATTTCCATGAAATGGACGGTGCTGTTCGCCTTCGCCTTCGCAGGAGCGTTCGGCAACCTCATCGACCGCGTCATCTACGCGGAAGGGTTCCTCAACGGCAAGGTCGTGGATTTCCTGAACTACGGATGGTCCATCGGCAACGTGGCGGACATCTTCCTCATGCTCGCGGGCGTTGCGGCGGTGCTGCTGCTGTTCCTCGGGGAACCGTTCAGCCAAAAGGACCTTGACGAGGCCAACGGCAAGACGCTTGGTGATGATGCGAACGCAACCGACGACGGGGCGAAAGCAGCATGAGCCGTCTCGTACCCGCTCCCGACGCGCTCGTCGGCAAACGATTCGACGTCGCGGTCGCCAAAATGCTTGGCATTTCCCGGGCCAAGGCGGCCGACCTCATCGAAAGCGGACAGGCGCGCGTGCTCGGCAGGGACATTTCCAAATCGTCGACCCTGCAGGCAGGCGAAACCGTAGAATTCGACATCGTCGAGGAACGGTCCGAACCGGAACCGATCGCCCATGACATGGCCGTCGTCTATGAGGACGACGATGTGGTCGTGGTGGACAAGCCGGTCGGCGTCGCCGCGCACGCATCCGTCGGATGGACCGGTCCGACGGTGCTTGGCAGCCTGATCGACAGGGGAGTGCACATCACGTCATATGGCGCGGCAGGTCGTCAAGGCATCGTGTCACGACTCGACGTGGGCACATCGGGACTGATGCTCGTATGCAAGTCCGATCTTGCGTACGTGGAGATGCGCCGGCAGTTCGCCGAACATGAGGTCGTCAAAACATATCACGCACTCGTGCAGGGCAATCTCAAAGAAGACAAAGCCACCATCGAAGCGCCGATCGGACGCGCCAAAGTCTCCGACTTCCGCTTCTGCGTGACACCGGCCGGCAAAGAGGCCATCACGCATTGGGACGTGATGGAACGTTTCGGCGAAGCCACGCTCGTATCCGTGAACCTGGAAACCGGCCGCACCCATCAGATCCGCGTGCATTTCTCATCCATCGGGCATCCGTTGGCGGGGGACGCCATGTACGGCGCGAATCCGCAGCTGAGCGAGGCGCTTGGCCTTGAACGGCAATGGCTGCACGCCATGCAATTGGAATTCCGCCATCCGCGTACGCACGTGTGGACCACGGTGAAATCGCACTATCCCGCCGACCTGCAGCATGCGCTTGACGTGATGCGCGCACGGCACGCCGACCAGTCCCTATAAAAGTGTGGCCGGACGGCCAGAAACGACTCCACGCCGTCATGAAGCCCAGCTAAATTGGAACGCATGGCTACTTCCGCAAATTTCGTGCAACTGCATAATCACACGCATTATTCGCTGCTCGACGGCGCATCGAAAATACCGGATCTGGTCAAGCGCGCCAAGGAACTGGGCATGCCGGCCGTCGGCATCACCGACCACGGCAACATGCATGGCGCGTATGAGATGTGGAGCGCCGCGGTCAACGCCGGCATCAAGCCGATCATCGGCATCGAAGCCTATGTGACGCCGGAAACCGCACGTCAGGACCCCACCCGTGTGAGCTGGGACACCAACTGGAATCCGGATCTGGATCCGCTGCATCGCCGCCGTAACCCGGATGATGTGTCCGGCGGCGGTGTCATCACCCACCTGACCATGTGGGCAGAAAACGACGAAGGCCTCGTCAACCTCATGAAAGCCTCCACCGACGCGAACCTTGAAGGCCGAGTCATGCGCTATCCGCGTATGGATAAGGAAATCCTCGCCAAATATTCGAAAGGCATCATCGCCTCGTCCGGCTGCCCGTCGGGCATCATCCAGACTCGTCTGCGCCTGGGCCAGTTCGATGACGCGTTGCGTGCCGCCGGCGAATTCCAAGACATTTTCGGCCGCGATAATTTCTACATCGAATTCATGGACCACGGCCTGAAAATCGAAAAGCAAGTGACCGACGGGCTGCTCGACATCGCAAAAAAGCTCAACGCGCCGCTGCTGGCCACCAACGATTCCCATTACACGCGTGCCGAAGACGCCGGCGCGCAGGACGCCATGCTGTGCATCAACTCCGGCTCCACGCTGGACGAGCCGGGCCGATTCAAATTCGACGGCACCGGCTACTACATCAAATCCGCCGAGGAAATGCGCGAACTGTTCAAAGACCTTCCCGAAGCGTGCGACAACACGTTGGAGATCGCCGAACGCTGCAACGTCATGTTCGACGATCATGAAGACGGCGCGTTCATGCCGCAATTCGACTGTCCGGAAGGCTGGGACGAGACGTCGCTGTTCCTGAAGAAGGTCGAGGAAGGCCTGGAACGCCGGTACAACGGCAAGCCGTCGCTCGAAGTGCTGCGGCAGGCCGACTACGAATGCGGCGTGATCTGCCAGATGCAGTTCTGCGGCTACTTCCTCGTCGTGGCCGACTACATCAACTGGGCGAAGGCCCACGGCGTGATGGTGGGGCCGGGCCGTGGCTCCGCCGCAGGCGCCATGGTCGCGTATGCGATGGGCATCACCGAACTTGATCCGCTTGAACACGGTCTGATCTTCGAACGATTCCTCAATCCGGAACGTGTCTCACTGCCTGATATCGACGTCGACTTCGACCCGGACGGTCGTGGACGCGTGCTCGACTACGTGGGTGAGAAATACGGACGTGACAAAGTGGCGCAGTGCGTGATCTACGGCACCATCAAAACCAAGCAGGCGCTGAAGGACTCCGCCCGCATCATGGGATACGACTTCTCCGTCGGAGACAAGATCACCAAAGCCCTGCCTCCCGCACAGACCGGCGGCAAGGACATTCCGCTGCACGACATCTTCGACCCAAGCGCGAAACGATACGCGGAAGCACGCGAATTCCGCGAACTGTACGATTCCGACCCGGACGCGAAACGCATCACGGACGAGGCGATGGGCATCGAAGGTCTGATTCGTCAGACCGGTGTGCACGCCTGCGCCACCATCATGGGCAGCGAGCCGATCACCAACACGTCGCCGCTGCTGGAACGTACCGACGGCACCGTCACCACCACGCTCGAATACCATACGTGCGAAACGCTCGGTCTGGTCAAGATGGACTTCCTCGGACTTTCCAACTTGACGGTGATCCGAGACACCCTGAACAACATCGAGGCGAACGGCAAGGAACGCATCGACCATACGAAGATTCCGCTGGACGACCGCCCCACCTACGACCTGCTGTCCCGTGGCGACACGCTCGGCGTGTTCCAGCTCGATTCCGACGGCATGCGCTCGCTGCTGAAAACGTTGAAGCCGAACAACTTCAACGATATTTCCGCACTGATTGCGCTGTACCGTCCAGGTCCGATGGATATGGATTCGCACACCAACTATGCGAAGCGCAAGAACGGTCTGCAGAAGATCACGCCAATCCACCCCGAAGTGGCCGAACCGCTTAAGGAAGTGCTCGACGAGACCTACGGTCTGATCGTCTACCAGGAGCAGGTGCAGTCCGCGGCGCGAATCCTCGCCGGCTATTCGCTGGGCAAGGCAGACGTGCTGCGTCGAGCGATGGGCAAGAAGAAGCCGGAAGTGCTGGCCAAGGAGAAGATTCCGTTCTTCGCCGGCATGAAGGAGCATGGATATTCCGAAGAGGCCGCGCAGGCCGTGTGGGACATCCTCGTGCCGTTCTCCGGCTACGCGTTCAACAAGGCGCATTCGGCCGCATACGGTTTGATCTCCTACTGGACCGCGTATCTGAAAACGCATTATCCGGTGGAGTTCATGGCCGCCCTGCTGCAAGGCGCCAGCACGAACAAAGACAAGACCGCGCTGTACCTGGGCGAGGCGCGACGCATGGGCATCCAGGTGCTTTCTCCGGACGTGAACGAGTCGGTGTACGAGTATTCGGCAGTCGGCGACGTCGTGCGATTCGGCCTCGGCGCCATCCGCAACGTCGGCAAGAACGCGGTCGATGCGATCATCGCGGAACGTGAGAACGGCCACGGCAAGTACGTGAACTTCACCGATTTCATCAAACGCGTGCCGTTGGAGGCGCTGAACAGGCGATTGGTGGAATCGCTGATCAAGGCCGGCGCGTTCGACTCGATCGACCCGAACCGTCGTGCGCTGTTCACCATCCACGAAACGGCCATCAATTCGGTCGTCGGCCTGAAACGCAAGCAGGCGGAAGGCCAGTTCGACCTGTTCGCCGACCTGGACGATTCCAAAGAGAACGATTCCGCCATGGGAGACGCCATGGTGCAGGTGCCCGACGTGGAGGAGTGGGACAAGAAAACCAAGCTCAACTTCGAACGTGAGATGCTTGGCCTGTACGTGTCCGACCATCCGTTGAGCGGCATGCAGTCGATTCTGGTGTCGTTGCGCGAAATGTCGATAGCGCACCTGATCGACCGCGCGGGAAGCATGCCGGACGGCCAGCAGGTGACGATCGCGGGCCTGATCACGAACGTGGACCGCCGCGTGTCGAAAAAGGGCAATCCGTGGGCCATCGTAACCGTCGAGGATTTGGAAAGTTCCATCCAATGCATGTTCTTCGGCAAGGTGTACGAGGCCGCCGCGCCCGAGCTCGCCGTCGACACCGTGGTACAGATCCGCGGCCAGGTGGAGAAGCGCGATGAGACAGTGAGCATGCGCGCCACCGAATTCACCGTGCCGACGTTGGAGGCGCAGGATGAACGTCCGCTGACGATTGTGCTGCCGCCGATCGCGCTCGACCAGTCGCATGTGCGGCGGCTCGGGCAGATTCTGACCAGCCATCCCGGCCCGTGCGAGGTGAAACTGGCGTTGATGGACGACAAAGGCAACGCCAAGGTGCTGACGTTCGGAGACCGGTTCCGCGTCAAACGCGACACGTCGCTGTTCGCCGAAATCAAGATTCTCTTCGGACCGAGCTCGCTTCCGTTGGCCTGAGCGGTTTGACTTGAACGGTTTGACCTGAACAGGTTTTTGATTGCCGGCCGATGCTGAATGGCGTCGACCGGCATATATTTTTCGCGGAAATCGGCATGGCATGGAAAACGGTGGATCTGCGTGTCTCACAATGCGGCTGAATGTGAGACGACGGGACGTTCTCGTGACTTGGCGTTGTTACCATGGGGCGTTATGAGCGAAGAAAACTATATGCGAATCATTGACCTGCGCGGCAAGAAGCTGACCCGAGCCGAAATGCTGGAAGCCATGCCCCGCGCCGAGATGGGCACCAACGAGGCCACTGAGCTCGTACAGCCGATCCTCGATGATGTGAAGGCCCGCGGCGCTGCGGCCCTGCGCGACTTCGCGGAGAAGTTCGACCATATCCGTCCCGAGCATCTGCGTGTGCCGGTCGAGGCCATGAAGGCCGCCGTCGACGAGCTCGATCCGGAAGTGCGCGCCGCCATCGAGGAATCCGTGCGCCGTTGCCGCGCCGTATCCGCATCCCAGGTGCCGGCCCCGTTCCACACCGATCTGGCCGAAGGCGCGCGCGTCGCCGAACGTTGGATTCCGGTGCAGCGCGTCGGCCTGTACGTGCCGGGAGGCAAGGCCGTCTACCCGAGCTCCGTCATCATGAACGTGGTGCCGGCGCAGGCCGCAGGCGTCGAATCGCTGGCCATCGCCACCCCGCCGAGCCGCAGCAACTCCGACGGCCTGCCGGACAAGACCATCCTCGCCACCTGCGCCATCCTCGGCGTGGACGAGGTGTACGCGGTCGGCGGCGCTCAGGCCATCGCCATGTTCGCTTACGGCGCCAAGGGCTTCGAACCGCAGGACGGCGAGATTCTGTGCGATCCGGTGGACAAGATCACCGGCCCGGGCAACATCTTCGTCGCCACCGCCAAGCGCATGGTCTCCGGCATCGTCGGCATCGACGCCGTCGCCGGTCCGACCGAAATCGCCATCATCGCCGACAAGGGTGCCAACCCAAGCTGGCTCGCCGCCGATCTGATCGGCCAGGCTGAACATGACGAGCTCGCCGGTTCCGTGCTTATCACCGACAGCGAAGACATCGCCGACAAGGTGCAGGAAAGCCTCAAGTACCGCGTGCCTCGCACCGAGCACGCCGAGCGCGTCAACACGTCGCTGCGCGGCCGCCAGTCCGGCATCATCCTCACAGACGGCATCGAACAGTCCATCGACGCGGCCAACGCGTACGCGGCCGAACACCTTGAAGTGCAGACCGCTGATCCGGATGCCGTGATCGCCAAGATCCGCAACGCCGGCGCCATCTTCCGTGGCCCGTACTCCCCGGTTCCGCTGGGCGACTACATGTCCGGTTCCAACCACGTGCTGCCGACCTCCGGCACCGCGCGCTTCGCCGCCGGCCTCGGCGTGCACACCTTCATGAAGCCGGTCGAAGTCATCGAATACGACGAGCAGGGATTGAAGACCCTCGCCGCCCGTGTGAACGCCTTCGCCGTCTCCGAAGATCTGCCGGCACACGGCGAATGCGTGCTGAGCCGCTTCATCGACGACCCGTACAACAAGGCGACCATCAAGGAACAGGAAGAGCAGGCCGGCCTCCGATGAGCGAGACTTCCAGCAACGCGATTCCGGCATATCTGCCGCTGCGCAACGACCTGATCGGCGAAGAACCGTACGGCGCGCCGCAGCTCGACGTGCCGGTGTGCCTCAACGTCAACGAGAATCCGTACGCGCCCGAACCGGCCGTGGTGGAAACCATCGCCCAGCGTGTCAAGGAGATCGCCCCGACGCTCAACCGTTATCCGGACCGCGAGCACATCGAACTGCGCAAGGCGTTCTCCACATATCTGGAACGCGAATCGGGCGTGAAGCTCAGCGTCGACCAGTTGTGGGGCGCCAACGGCTCCAACGAAATCATGCTGCAGCTGTTCCAGGCGTTCGGCGGCCCTGGCCGCATCGCGCTCGGCTGCGATCCGACGTACTCCATGTATCCGGAATACGCGCGCGACACGTTCACCACGTGGAAGCTTGCGCACCGCAACGCCGATTTCACGCTTGACGTGGACGCCACCATCAAGGCGATCGAAGACGTCAAGCCGGCCATGATCGTGCTCACCAGCCCGAACAATCCGACCGGCACCCCGCTCAAGCCGGAAGATCTGAAGCGCGTGCTCGAAGCCGCCCGTACCGCCGAAGTGGCAGGCGCCGCCGAAGGCGTGCATCCGGTGGTCGTGGTGGACGAGGCGTACATCGAATTCCGAGATCCGGGCACGCCCACCGCGCTGGAACTCATCGGCGAATACGAAAACCTCGCCGTCAGCCGCACCATGAGCAAGGCGTTCGCCTTCGCCGGCGCACGCGTCGGCTACCTGGCCGCCAACAAGGGCATCATCGACTGCGTGCGCATCGTGCGCATGCCGTACCACCTGTCCGCCGTCACCCAGGCCGCCGCCCTCGCCGCGTTCGAACACACCGACGAACAGCTGAGCCGCGTGGCGCACCTGCGCGAAACCCGCAACGCCACCTCCGCATGGCTCAAGGAGCAGACCTACAAGGGCCAGCCGCTCGAAGTGGCCGAAACCCAGTCGAACTTCATTCTCTTCGGCGGCCATTTCGACGACCGCGACCGCATCTTCGACGAACTGTTGAAGCGCGGCGTGCTCATCCGCGTCGTCGGTCCGGAAGGCTGGATGCGAGTGTGCATGGGCACCGACGAGGAAATGGCACGGTTCCGTGAGGCGTTGGTCGAAGTGCTGCGCATCGTGGAACAGGGCTGAACAAGCCGGAACGCAAGCTGGGATACTGTCCGGAACGGAAGTTCGTGACAGTATTCGGCAATAAGCTTGAAACAGAACAGAATCGCGGTGGCTGCGGAAGACGCAACCACCGCAATCGCAATATCGTAGCTGTAATATCGCAACTGCAACATCGCAAAAGGAGTCGCAACATGGCACGTACTGCAACCATCGTTCGTGAAACCAGCGAATCCAAGGTGGAGCTGAGTCTCAACCTCGACGGAACCGGCAAAACCGACATCGACACATCCGTGCCGTTCTACAATCACATGATGACGGCGCTCGGCAAGCATTCGCTGATCGACCTGAAAATCAAAGCCGCCGGGGACACCGACATCGACGCGCACCACACCGTCGAAGACATCGCCATCGTATTCGGCGAGGCTCTGAAGCAGGCCCTCGGAGACAAGCGTGGCATCCGCCGTTTCGCCGACGCCACCGTGCCGCTCGACGAGGCACTCGCCAAAGCCGTCGTCGACATTTCCGGCCGCCCGTACTGCGTGTGTACCGGAGAGCCGGAAGGCTTCGAATACTGCATGATTGGCGGGCATTTTACCGGTTCGCTCGTTCGCCACGTCATGGAATCCATCGCCATGCATGCCGGCATCTGCCTGCACCTGCACGTGATTTCCGGCCGCGACCCGCACCACATCGCCGAAGCCGAATTCAAGGCTTTGGCCCGCGCATTGCGTTTCGCCATCGAACCCGATCCGCGCGTCGACGGCATTCCCAGCACGAAGGGCGCGCTGTGATGTCCGACGACAAGGACGATTTGAACGGTTTCGACGGCTTGGGGAAGACCAACGACGACGGCATGCATTTCAGCGAAGAGGAGCTGGAAGCGGCCATGGCCGGCTTCGAAAAGGAATTCCAGGACGAGGAAGCTGCCCAACAGAACGATGCTCCCGCGCAGGTGCCATTCGATCAGCCGGATGAGACGGTTAATTCCGATGCGTCTTCCGACGAATCGCAGGACGGCCTGCAATCGAAGGAAGCCGACGCGGTACTGTCCGAAGCCGAGAACTCGCTGTCATTCGACGACGAGTTGCAGGGACTGCTGGGCAACCGTGCGAAAGTCGCGGTGATCATCACCCGACTTGCCTCCGCACGCCTGTTCGCCGCGTTCTGCCAACTGTCCGACATCTCCGCGCAATGCCTCGCCTCACCGCAAGGCGCGGTCGCTGTATTACGCAATCTCGACGGCGATGGCCCGGAAGCGGCCATCAAAGATCTGACCACCGTGGTCTCCGGCATGCCTGCCGTCCTCGCGATCAACCGTGCGGACAAGCTCGAGGCGACGATGTACCTGCAAGGCAAGGTCGGCCAGACGTTCGCGCCACCGGTGCTGCTCACCTCCACCGCGCCGTTCGTCGAAGACCTGCTGCTGGGCATCACCGACGTTCAGGGGGTGCGTGATTCCGGCGTGGAAACCGTCGATTCCGCAAGCCTGACCCGTGATGACGCCATGAAGATCCTCGCCGAGCACACGCGATTCGGTCGTGGTTCGTCAAGCATCGAATAAGTTTTTCCCCGAAGGATGGATTCTTCGGCAAGCAAAAGAAGGAGAGCGCCCATGACTTCCGTGGTGGTGTTCGATTACGGTTTCGGCAACGTGCGTTCCATGGTGCGCGCGCTGGCCAATCTCGACCTCGACGTGACCCTCACGTCCGACCATCGTCAGGCTCTGGAAGCCGACGGACTGGTGGTGCCGGGTGTGGGCGCGTTCGGCGCATGCATGGAAGGACTGAAAAGCGTCGGCGGAGACAGGGTCATCAAAGACCGTCTGCGCGCCGGCCGCCCGGTGCTCGGCGTCTGCGTGGGCGAGCAGATCATGTTCGAACGTGGCATGGAACATGGCGACGGCACGCTCGGTCTCGGTCTGATCAAGGGCGATGTCGAGCTGCTCGACGCCGACGTGGTGCCGCACATGGGTTGGGACACCGTCGAAGCGCCGGAAGGTTCCGTGCTGCTCAAGGGCGTGGAGAACGAACGATTCTATTTCGTGCACTCCTTTGCCGCGATGAGCGCTTCGCCTGCCGACACCTCCGCCGACCAGCTGGACTTCGGCGATGCGGAAGAGCATGTGACGTGGTGCACCTACGGGCGCAGCCGATTCGTGGCCGCCTACGAACGTGGACCGTTGTTCGCCACGCAGTTCCATCCGGAGAAATCCGCCGAAGCCGGCGCGCAGCTGCTGCGTAACTGGGTTGCGACGTTCTGAACGCGGATTCGTGCAAGGCAATCGCAACAATCGCAAAATCGTAAATTCAAATCGGTAATCGCAAGATCCGTTGAACGGCCGAAAACCGTTCAACGCAACGAAAGGTATGACATGTCTTTGACGCTGCTTCCCGCCGTCGACGTCCGTGATGGCAAGGCCGTGCGCCTGCGCCAAGGCGAATCCGGCTCCGAAACCGACTACGGCTCCCCGCTGGAAGCCGCCCGCACGTGGGTGGAATCGGGTGCGGAATGGATCCACCTCGTCGATCTCGACGCCGCATTCGGCACCGGCAACAACCGTGACCAGCTGCGCGCCATCGTCAAGGAACTGGGCGACAAGGTCAACATCGAAATGTCCGGCGGCGTGCGCGACGACGCCTCGCTCGACGCGGCGCTCGAAGCCGGCGCGGCCCGCGTGAACATCGGCACCGCGGCTCTGGAGAACCCCGACTGGACCGCTTCCGTCATCAAGAAGTACGGCGACCGTGTGGCCGTCGGCCTTGACGTGCGCGGCCACACCCTCGCGGCCCGCGGCTGGGTGAAGGAAGGTGGCGACCTGTTCGAGACCATGAAGTTCCTCGACTCCGTCGGCTGCTCCCGTTACGTGGTCACCGACGTGGCACGCGACGGCATGATGAGCGGCCCGAACATCGAGCTGCTGCGCGAAGTGGCGTCCCGCACCGACGCGAAGGTCACCGCATCCGGTGGCATCTCCAAGCTCGACGACCTGCGCAACATCAAGGAGCTCGCCGAACTGGGCGTGGACGCCGCGATTCTCGGCAAATCGCTGTACGCGCGCGCCTTCACGCTGGAGGAAGCCCTCGAAGTCGCACGCTGACATGTCGCGACACGGCATGTGTTAACGACGTTCGTAACATGCGCATGGAACGATTGGACACTATGGATAAACAGCAAGAGTTTGCTTTGCGCACGGTCGAGGAACGCGACGTGCGCTTCATTCGTCTATGGTTCACGGATGTGTTGGGAACACTGAAGTCCGTGGCCATCGCGCCGGCGGAACTGGAAGCCGCATTCGAGGAAGGGCTCGGATTCGACGGTTCCGCCGTGGAAGGCCTCACCCGCGTGTCCGAAGACGATATGATCGTCAAGCCCGATCCGTCGACGTTCCAGATTCTTCCGTGGCGCGGAGGCCCGCAGGGCACCGCGCGCATGTTCTGCGACGTGCTCACGCCTGATGGTGAGCCGTCCTTGGGTGACCCGCGCCACGTGCTCAAGCAAGCGCTGGCCAAGGCCAAGGAGAAGGGTTTCACCTTCTACGTGCATCCGGAGATTGAATTCTATCTGTTTGAAAAGCAGGATGACTGGGCGCAGACTCCGAAGCCGATCGATGAGGGCGGCTACTTCGACCATGTGCCGCGCAGCCCCGGCATGGACTTCCGCCGCGCCACCGTCAACATGCTCGAGCAGATGGGCATCTCGGTGGAGTACTCGCACCACGAGGCGGGGCCAGGCCAGAACGAGATCGATCTGCGATATGCGGACGCGCTCACCACGGCCGACAACATCATGACCTTCCGCACCGTCGTCAAGGAGATTTCGCTGGAGCGAGGCATCCATGCCAGCTTCATGCCGAAGCCTCTCGCCGACGCTCCGGGCTCCGGCATGCACACGCACTTGAGCCTGTTCGAAGGTGACGCCAACGCGTTCTACGAGGCCGGCCAGGAATTCAATATGTCCGTCACCGCACGTCAGTTTGCCGCCGGCATCCTGTACCACGCGGCCGAGATCTGCGCGGTCACCGACCAGTACGTCAACTCCTACAAGAGGCTGTGGGGCGGTGCCGAAGCGCCGAGCTACATCTGCTGGGGCCATAACAACCGTTCCGCGTTGCTGCGCATCCCGCAGTACAAGCCAGGTAAGGGCAACTCCGCCCGTATGGAATTCCGCGCGTTGGACCCGGTCGCCAATCCGTACCTCGCATACTCCGTGCTGCTGGCCGCCGGACTCGATGGCATCGACAAGCAGATGCAGCTGGGGGAGCCGACCAGTGACGACGTGTGGGAGCTCACCGACGCCGAACGCCAGGCCATGGGCATCCAGCCGCTGCCGGAATCGCTTGACGAGGCTCTGAAGATCATGGAGAAGTCCGACTTCGTGGCGGATGTGCTCGGCGAGCATGCGTTCGAATACTTCCTGCGCAACAAGCATCAGGAATGGGATGAGTACCGCAAGCAGGTCACCCCGTTTGAGCTGAAGAAGTATCTGCCGAAGCTGTGATTGCGTAATCGCAGGTTAGTGCATAAACGACATCGAAGGGGCCGTCATCCGGGTTGATTTCCAGATGACGGCCCCTTCGGTGTCGTTTATGCGGAGCTGGGATTAGGCTTCTTGTTGAGATGGAAGCCGCGTCGACTACACCACAGTGCCACTGCTGGGTTCGAAATCCTTCTCGAACAGTACGGTGTCATCGCCTTCAATGGTGAGCTTCACAGAGGTCCGCTCATCATCCAGCTCATAAGCGTAGATAGAGGTGGCCAGCACATCCGCTTGGGCTCTGAGAATCAAGCTAGAGTCGTCGCCGTACAGATAATCCTGGTCAAGCGTCTCGGTTCCCTGTCGTGCATTGACGCTCGCATGGTATGAGAATGTTTCATACGTGGAAGTGTTCTCAAGGTACCAGGAAATGCGGGCCACCATAAGTAGTTCGTCTTCATCATTCTGCTGTATCTCAAGAGAGTCCAATCGGAAATGAAGTATGGTACCGTTCAATTCTTCAACGCGTCCGTCTTCGACGAACGCCGCTTTATCGACCTTCGGTGCTTCCGGCACGTCGGAATAGTCGATTCTGGTCAGTGTCTCGTTGCTGCCATCGAAGGCGAACGCGGAACGAACCAGATTCTTGTGTCTGAAATTGCTTACCTGCATGGCGATGGGAGTCTGCATGTCGGAAAGTACATGATAGCTGACTTTTTCGGATGTTTCACCTGATTTGATTTTCTTGCTGGCCAGATCAAGATTCCCGTTGTATCCCGTCACCACCGCTTTTCGTAACTCTATGCCGTTCTGTGTGACGATGGAATCGGCCACGGCGTTGGGGTAAATCGCGCGCCGGCTCAGATTCCTGCATCCATAGGTCACTTTCACCGTCGGCTGTCCGTTGATGTCAGTTGGTCCGACTTCCATGTTCTTGATGGTGACGGTGAGCGCCATCCCACCGTATGAGTACAGATTGCCGCTGGTTTCGTTGATGGTCTTCTGTTCGGAGAGCTGCTCATATTTTTCGGTGTTCGGATCAAGTCTGTCCGCTATTGAGTCCAGTCCGCCGTGGCTGACGATTGTGCCGACGAGGTTCATCGCGATGATCGTCAGCACTGCGATGGCGATGATGATTATCGGTATTCTTGATTTTCTTGTGCGTGTCGTTCGGCTGATTGGTGTCTGTCGGTTGACGAGCGCCTGTTGTGGTGTGTGACGGGGCTCCTGTGGGGGTGTGGGGGTGCGTTGGGGTGTCTGCTGTTGTTTGGCGTAGCGCTGCTGTTCGTATGCTTCGCGTTGTGCATGCTCGCGGTCCACGTTGCTGGATAGTTTTTCGGCGTTTTTGCCGGGGTCGATGTAATCGGCTCCCTTGAATGGGTCGATGTAGTTGTCATTGTTGAGCAGGCCCATGAGGCTCCTTCGGTTCATTCCTTCCTAGAGGTATTCTACCGGAATTTTTCCGAAATATCAGTCTCGTGGATTGCCGAACATCGAATTGTAGATGATCGCGAAATTGCGGTTGCCGTACGTCGAGCACGCGTCGCCTTCGCCTGCGCCGGCCTTCAGCGCGGCCTCGTTCGGCTGGTAGGGCGTGTAGATGTACAGCAGCGCGGTCGCCTTGTTCTCGATGTAGACGTCGCTGCCGCCGCAGCCTGCGTTCGGATTGTATCGTACGTAGTTGAGAGCGCCGGCATGGTACGCGTATTGCGATTCGTGGCGCACGTAGTACTGGTATCGCTTCGCCGCCCCGTACACCTGGTTGAAGAATCCGGCGTATTTCGCATCGCAGTTCGCGTCGTCCGGACAGCTCAGGCCCATTGCAGATTTGAATTGAAAATCGCTTGGATCGGTGGCGGTGAGCAGATGCTGCTCCTTCTGCAGTACGGTGAGCAGCACCTTCTGGCTGATGCCGCATGCGTTGCCCGCCTTATAGATGATGGCTGCCGCGCTTTCGTTCTGTCCGCCCTTATACGCTTGGCAATATTCGTCCGCCGCTTGCGATTGCGTGGTGAACGTCATGGTCTTCAGACACTTGTCGCCGGTGCACGTCGCGCCCTGCTGGTCGAGGATGGTCTGCACCTGCCGCTCGCTTAACGCGTTGCCGTTGAAGAACGCGCCGTCGGATATGATGTTGCCCGGGTTGAAATCGTACAGCGATCGCATCTCGCTCTGCGCCGCTTTCGCCTCACTGACCTGCACACGCCAGCCGACAAAGCGGATTAGGCCCGCAATGATGGCTATCGCCGCGACCGTCGCCACCAATGTAGTGGCGATCATGCCGATGCGTTGCTTGAGGCTCGCCTTGTTCCATGTATTGCGCAGTTTTCTGCGCAGATTCTTTGGAACAAGGGATTTGCGGTTGCCCGTCTTGCGATTGCTTGTTTTGCGGTTGCGTGACCTGTTTCCGCCGGTTTTCCCGCCGCTGTTTCCGCTCCGATTGGTTTTGCGTGTCATCTTGCGTGTCATCGGTACCGTATTGTATCGCGCGCGGTTTATCCTTTCCTGAAGAAAGTAAATCGTCAATCGATTGACGTAAGCGATGCTAAACAAATCGAAATATCGGGAAACGAATAGGGGAATGCGAACGGAAGCGGAGAGCGGAAAAGTGCGAATCGACAAGGAACGGTTCTTCAATCTGCCGGTGGTGATTCTCATCGCATCGAGTTTCATGCTTGGCATGAGTGAATTCATCGTGGTGGGCATCCTGCCCGACATCGCAGCCGATCTGAAGATATCGGAGGTGACGGTCGGCAATCTGGTGTCCCTGTTCGCCTTCGTGTACGCGCCCGTCACGCCGCTCGGCTCGGCGCTGTCGGCACGGTTCCCGCGATTCGCCACTCATCTGACGCTGATCGGCATATTCCTTGCCGGTAATCTCCTGTGCGCGTTCGCACCCAATTACGCGGTTCTGGTGGTGGCGCGCATCATGATCGCCTTGGTATCCGGAACGTTGGTGGCTGTGGCTATGACGTACGTGCCCGATGTGACAACGGACAGATTCCGTACGAAATTCATCGCATGGGTGTTCTCCGGCTTCTCCATCGCATCCGTGGTGGGCGTGCCGGTCGGCACATGGGTGGCCAACACGTTCGGTTGGCGTTGGGCGTTCCATATGATCAATGTGCTCACCATTATGCTCATCGTCGGTATGGTCGTGGCGCTGCCGCGCAACAGCCACATCGTGAAAATCGGCTTCCTGCCGCAGTTCCGCCTGTTCTTCGACCGTCGTATCCAGCTTGGTGTGCTCACCGTGGTGTTCGGCGCGGCCGCCAGCTATGTCTTCTACACGTATCTGACGCCGATCATGCGCGACGAAGTTCATGTGCCGGAACAGTACCTGAGCGTCGGACTGGTGATTTTCGGCGCGGCATGCCTGTGGAGCAACCTGTACGGCGGCAAACTGGCCGACCGTGGCAGGGGAGTGGAGCCGCTGACGCACATCCGTCCCATCTACTGCGCGCACGCGGTGCTTATGGCGTCGCTCGTCGTGGCGCATTGGGTGCCGGTATACGGCGCGTTGCTGCTCGTGGTACTCGGCATGTTCATGTATCTGCAAAATTCCGCGTCCCAAGTGCTGTATATGGACGTCGCCTCGCAGTCGCATCCCGGATCGTTGAACCTGGCCGCGTCGCTCAACTCCATGTCGTTCAACATCGGCATCGCGATCGGTTCCGCGGTCGGAGGTCTAATCAACGGCCATTTCGGACTGATGTGGCTCGGCCCCGTCGGCGCGCTGTTCCTGGTATGCGCCATCGCCATCACCACGTTCCTGCGCCCGTTCGTCGCGCAGGAACGAGACTTCTATGCTGATATATGACGGGGAACACGGTGGTCAGCCGAGCGGCTTCCACTGATCGGTGTCATTGACGTCCCCGAACGACGCGCCGTTCGCCACCCAACAGCTTTGCATTTCCGCGTTTGAGAAATCCACTGTGGTGGGCTGGTTTTTGGCGTGCGCGTCCAAATCCTTCTTGTACGCTTCCTTGTCGTAGTTTTTCGGCACGATACCGGCCTTATGCAGGCAATCGACCATGGCCTGGTCGCCATCGGAAAGCATGCCGGGATTGCCGATCTGCATCTGGTATACACCGGTCACCGCAATGACTTCAGTGTTATAGCATTTGTTCTCATCCTCGTTGAACTTCTTGCGCTGTTGGTCGCTCATGCCGGTGGTATCCCGCATGGCGATCATGTACAGGCCATTGGAGAACTGCCTGAGCACCGGTGTCGTATACCCATAGCCGGTCACACACTGCTTGTAATTCGACCAGGCAAGCTCGTAATCCGGTTTCGATACGCTTCCCGACTTCCTGGAACGTTTCAGAATCGTCTTCTGAGCGTCGCTCATGGGATACTTGGTATCGGGTTTGGCGTCCAAATCAAGAAGAAAATCGATGTAATCCGGTATCGAATTCGCGATTTTGGATTTGGATGTGTCGCTGCCGGCACTTCCGGTCGGCTGTTTCGTATCCTGCTGGTCGACAGCCACCCCACAGCCCGCGCAGCCGATAAGAGTTATGCCTACCAAGCATGTGGTGATGTTTCTCAACACATGGACTATTCCATTCCGCATGGTGATCGAGCTTCCTAATACTGATAATATTCAACATAATCATTTTGAGTCAATGAAGAGCCTCCGCTGACTGAGGCGGAGCAATGTTGCTTAGCGAGCGCTCTGCTTGTCTGCGAATGTTGCGTCCTATCTTGCTGTGCGTAGCAATATTGGTTATGGTAATCGGTTTGAGTCCTTACATATGAACTTGTCGGTTGCACACTCCATTCAACATGATAAGGGCCCTCGCTATATGAGCCACTGGTGACAGGGTACCGACATACAGCACTCGCCACGGCAGTGGCGCCGAAGCATATTCCGACAGCTGCTATTGATGCGGCAATTGTTTTCGCTAATTTATTGTGTTTCATCCAGGACATCATCGTCCACCTTTCATCATCATATCGAACTGCCTTGGCCCGGTGATTCATATGATATGAGTTGTTTTACGGGGTTATTGCGAACGATCTACTCAATATGAGTAAGGGGTGGTGATGAAATGATGTATTGTATTGCGGCAGGGGGATGTTTCCCGGGGGGAAGGAGCGTTGTACCATGACGGGGAAAACGGTTGGTGGTCCGAAGATATTGCTTGTTGACGATGACAAAATCGTCATCGAGGCGCTGACTGACCTATTCAAGCGGATTCTTCCGGCGGTGGGTATCGTCGATTCGGCTACCAGCGGCGTTGAGGCTTTGGAATTGTTTGCATCAAATGCCGACCAATATGCTCTTGTGCTGCTTGATATGTCGTTGGAAGGTATGCAAGGCCCGGAAGTCTGCCGTCGCATGCGGTTGATGGACTGTTCCACGCCGATTCTCGGCATGACCAGCTTCAGTCTGAACCGGTATCGCGTGCCGCTGGCGGCGGCTGGCGCGCAGGGGCTTGTCGGTAAAGGTGACGAGACGCAGCTCGAACAAGCCGTCTCCCGTGTCCTTTCAGGATGTTTCCTGCCCGGTTTTGAAACTCCGATGGCGGCTTATGCGAAGCTGAAATGCGATACTCAAGCGGAGTCCACGCTCACCAACATGCAGGAAACCATCATGAATCTGTGCGCGAACGAGTATCTGACGGATGGAGAGATAGCCGAACGACTCGGCATATCCATTGCCACCGTGCGCAAGCACATGCAGAACATCGTCAAACGACTGAACTGCCGTACGCAACGGCAAGCCATCATCACATGGCTGAAACGTGGGAACGGGCGCTGACATGACCGAAAAGAACGGAGCGTTCCGGTTGTCGGATATGCCGCGAATCAAACATCCGTTCCGTCTTGCGGCCATCATGACGTGCGAACTTCTGATGGTCTATGAGGCGGTGTGCTACCCAGGTTCGCCAATGGCATTGATGTTTACCGTCATGCAGATTATGCTGACCGGTCTCGCCTATTTCTGGTCCCGTGCGCGCGTCCGTATGCCTATCATAAGGATGTGATCGGCCGGTTGATTGGCGAGGTGTACGCGAACGTTTCGCGTCATGCGCCTTCCGGAGGCAAGTACGAGGTGTCGGTTCTGGTGAAGACGATTCCTTGGAAATCACTGAAGTGAATGATATGGGTGCCTGGCATTCCGGCAGCCTGCCCGGCGGCCATGGTCTCAGACAGTTCGCGGCTGAAATCGAGCATATCGGAGGAAGTCTTTCCACCGATTGCGAGAACGGCATATGGATGTTCCACGCGCGCATTCCGTTTGACTGATGGCTTTCCGGCGCGGAGAACGGGGTAAATGCAACGAGCCGGTGGATGATGCTGGGGAACACCTGGTTCCACATACCCATATTGGGTATGCCGCGCGTGACGGCAGGTCTTGGGGGTCTAGACTAGGGGATAAAGCGGGTCATGGCGGCCTGACGGCTGCGTCGTTTGTGAGGGGGCTGATGACGATGTCGAGGAAAACGGGCATGCGTGGCAAAGCTATTGCCGTCATATGCTGTCTCGCTTTGCTTGTCGGCTGCACGGGCTGCGGGGCACTGAAAGAAGGCTTGCGACGGGAGCGTCAATCCCAGCAGGGTCAATCATCGCAACAGGGTGAACGAATCGCGTCGTCGCTGAAGGATTATGCGCGATCGTTGTTGGATTCCGACGGCGGCAAAATATCCGATCAGCAGAAGTCCGCGCTGGAGAAGGCCGCTTCAGGCGGAAAAGTCAGCCAAGCCGACTACGAACACGCATGGGCGGATTACAAGCAGTGCATCATAGACAAAGGCTATGCCGAGCCGACGTTCGACAAGTACGACAACGGCATTTACGCTCTGCCCTCGTACAACACCGATGGTGCCAGCAAAGAGGCGGTCCGCAAGCTCAATGACGATCTGACATCCTGCAGTATGCTGCATGTCACGGATATCAACACCGTGTACAGGCTCCAGTTGGGCAATCCGAAGCTGCTGCTCAATGACAAGGAGGTGGCGGCCGACTGTCTGCGCAAGGAAGGCATAAAGCCCAAAGACTACACCGCCGATAAGCTGGAGAAGGATTTGGAATCCGGAGAAAGCGCAGGACTGCGCGATAACAGGAAGGCGCTGACCTGCTTGGTGACGGCCGGAGTGAACGTGACCGCCTCGGATGAGACGGTCTGGTATCCGCTGAAGTAGTCTGATGCGCGAAGGGGCTCATATGCGAGTGGTTGTGGAAGGGCTGGCCCACCGGTTCCCGGGGACAGACCTGCTGTTCGAGCATCTTGATTTCGTGGCGGAACCTGGCTCCACCATCGCGGTATGCGGACCATCCGGTTGTGGTAAATCGACATTGCTGTCGATTCTCGCCGGTTGGGAGAAACCATATGCCGGAACCGTAACCCGTGAAGGCGTGAACCGTGTGGGATGGGTGTTTCAAAACCCGTACGGTGTGGCGGAACGCACCGCGCTCGACCACGTGGTGTTCCCGCTGCTCGCCAAAGGCATGCGGCGCAAGGAAGCGGAGCTCAAAGCCTTGGAAGCCATGGGGCTGTTCGACCTCGAATACGCGGCCGACCGCCGGTTCTCCGACCTCTCCGGCGGCGAGGCGCAACGTCTCATGCTGGCACGCGCCGTCTGCTCCAAACCCGACATGCTGCTCGTGGACGAGCCGACCGCTCAATTGGATACGCGCACCGCGCATTCCGTCAGCCATGTGCTGAACAACCTTTCCGGCCAAGGCATGATCGTGCTCGTGGCCACACACGATCCCGACACCCGCGACGCCTGCGACCGTGTGCTCGACCTCGCCGACTACGCGCCAGGCGGCAGCAAATCGCAGGAACCGGAATTGGAAGAATAGACGAATAGAAAGGCATCGACTCATGGGAAAGAAGCAACGGGGCACTAAAGTCATGAACAACGGTGCCAGACGCGGACGACTCGCATGGGCTTGGAGCCTGCTCGCCGTGGCAACCGCCATATGCGTGTCCGTGGGAGCATGCGCGCTGCTCTTGCCAGACCGCGCGCCGGCATTGCTCGGCTCGGCAGGGGAGACGACCACCGCGCCAGCCAGCGTGCAGGAATACTCCGGTAGCCAGCAAGTGACGGTTGTGCCCACCATCTCCACCGAACGTAATCTTCTCGGCAACGCCAACGGCACCGTCACCGCCGACTGGTCCGCAGACGGACTCGCCTCCGGCAAAGGCGCATACAAAGTCAACGACCGCGTGGTCGTGGCCTTGAACACCGCCACACCCCTATACCGTGACCTCAAAACCGGAGACAAGGGCGACGACGTGCTCGCACTGAACAACGAGCTGAGCCGACTCGGATACAACAGCGTGGCCGGTTCCGACACCTACTGGTGGGCAACATCCGACGGCTGGCGGCAACTCATGAACGACAACGGCAACCCCTCCGACGGCACGCTTGCGCTTGCCGACACCATGTGGATTCCTGAAAACGCAGTCGCGGTCGACGAGTGGACGGCCACCACCGGTTCCATGGTGACGGGCGGTACGGCAATCGGAAAAATACCGGGAGCGTTGACGAAACTCACCGTGAAAAACGGCGCGGCGGTAGGACAGGATCGCACCATAAGCATGTATGGCGTCAATGGAATATTGCCGGCCGATAGCACGGAAATCACCGACGCCGAATTCCTGCGTAATGTGTCGGCAAGCGAGACGTTCCAGTCCATGGACATGCAGACCAAAAAGGCCGGTCTCGATGCCACCGTGGCATTGAAGGAACCATTACAGGTGCTGCGTGTGCCGGCGGGAGCGGTGTTTGGCATCGACGGCAGCAGCGGCTGCATCGTACCAAAATCCCACAATGCGTCTAATACGCCGGCGAAGGTGACGATTGTGGGCAGCGAGCTGGGCGTGAGTCTGGTGCAGACGCAGGATGCCGACGTGTCCGCGATCGCCAACGTCGAAATCGGCAGCGGGCTCAACGGGCTGGTTTGCAAATAGTCGGCGGACGAATCGCAAGAAACCGTTAAGCTTCGCCAAACAGTGTGAAAACCGCATGAAACCGCCAATAAGGGAGCGTATATGAGACTTGGATCGGTGCTTTCCGAAGCGCTGCGCAACATCGGTTCGGGCGTGAGCCGCGCGTTCGCCATGTTCCTCGCAGTGCTGCTCTCCGGAACGCTGCTGGGCGGATATGAGGCGATGACCGTGATTGACTTGGAATCGCAGGCCGTGCAGCGCATCAACGCGTACGCTGACGTCAACGCCATCGTCGGTGGAACGGTGGATGGCACCGCATGCGACCGGTTGTCCGACGCCGGCGATGGAATGACGGGCACCTTGGCTGGTGCGATGCGTGCCGGCGAACAGGTCGTGCCACTCGCGACACCCGGCAAGGACATCTCATCGTATGACGTGACGCCTGGTATGATCCGGCTGATCGCCGGCAATGCCAAGGCCGACGTGTCCGGCGTATGGGTGCCGCGCGACGTGGCCAAGGACTTCGGGCTCGCCGTGGGCAGCGCATTGCAGACACGCGAAGGCACCACACGTGTGGCTGGTGTGTTCGACTGGCCGAACGATGGGCGTGACACGCGTTTCGCCTACGCGTTCATCGTGCCGGTGTCGGCGAGCGCTTCGATGTTTGATGAATGCTGGGTCAAGCAGTGGCCGGCTGATGGGCAGATGGAGAATCTGCTGTATGCCACGTTGGTGGCGGGTTCCGGCTCGTCGAATGCGGGTGTGACGCAGGTGAATAAGGGGTTTGATGCGCATTATGACGCGCGTGCGTCGTATGTGAATCGTTCGACGCGGTGGATGTCGTGGGTGGGGTTGGCGATTGGCGTGTTGGTTGGTGTGTTTGGTGTGCGCCGGCGTAGGTTGGAGTATGCGGGTGCGTTGCATTCGGGGCAGTCGAAGGGTGCGCAGTTGCTGGGTATTGGTGTGGAGACCGGTGTTTGGGCCGGGTTGGCTACGGTTGCTTCGTGTGCGTTGTTGTTGGCGTATGCGGTGCGGATGAGCCGGTCCGATTGGGTGGCGGTGTTGGCGGCTGCGGTGCGTACGCCGTTGGCTGTGTTCGCCGGTGTGATGGTGGTGAGCCTGTTTGCAGGGTTGTTGATTCGGGAATCGCAGTTGTTCCGTTTCTTCAAGAAGCGTTGACGGGTTTGAGGAAACGGAACAATTCGTTGGGGTTTTGGCTGGTGGCTAGGCGATCGCCTTTTTGATGCGTTGCAGGCTGATCGGTTTCGGCGTGCCGAGTTCCTGTGCCCACAGGGACACGTAGAATTCCTCCAGCATCCAACGTACGGTTTCCGCCTGCTTCATCAGCGTTTCGTGGCGTGGGCCGGCTGGTTCACGTTGTGCTTTCGCCACGGCCTTGTCGGCAAGTTGTTTGGCTTCGTCGGCTTCCCAGGCCCATCGCACGTCGCGGTTCTTGTCGTTTTTCGCCTTGGTGAGGCGCAGCAGGTCGGCGTGCAGGTATCGTTCGATGGACGGCAATGCCTCTGGCGGCGTCTTGCCGATGAAACCGGGGTATACGAGTGTGGCGATGTGTTCGCGGATCGACTGCAGCACGCTCAGCAGTGGCAGGTCCGCTTTGCCGGACACGGCTTTGTCGACTTCCGCATACCGTTTCAGTATGGCGATCACGTCATGCGCCACCGCGTACACGGTGTCCTCGTACACTTCGCGCACATCGAGCACTGCGTCGGCGAGCGCTTCGTCGTCGGGCAGCTGGTCGATGTTGGGCAGGAGCCGTTTGACGGCTGCCAGCTGCAGGTCTTCGGTGAGCTCCTTCGTGGACTTGTAGGGGGCAGAGGCGAGCATGAGCGCTTCCGTGCCGAGCCAGCGTGAGGAGATGCGTTCACCGGGCAGGCGCAGCGTGTCGAGCGCGCCTTGCCAGAGCATGGTGGCGCGTGCTTCGGTGGTCGCTCCCGCTTTGTTGAGCAGGTTGGCTTGTTCGACGAACTTGCCTTGGTCTCCTGCGTTTCGGGCTTGTTTTTCGACCATGTGGCGTGCGGAGGCTTTGGCTTGTTCGGCGAATCTGCGTTGCAGTTCGACGAGTGATTTGCCGGTGCCGAGCGTTTTGACGGGTCCTCGCGCGTGTCGTCGGCCGTGCTGGTTCTTGCGGTTGGGCGGCAGCTGCTGTTCCACGGCGAAGGTCATGCGCAGGTATGGCGCGAGCTTGTTCCATAGTTCGCCGGTGAGGACTTCCGGGTGGATTTGCGCGCCGACGATACTGATGGCCGCCTGCGTGAACACGTGCGGCAGGTCGGGCCATGCGGCCATGCCATCCTCGTTTTCGGGGGCGATGTTAGGCTTCTGCTGGCTGCCGGAGCCGGGTAGGTCGGGGTAGCGTTCGTCGATCCAGGTGCGGATTTTGCGTGCCGTGTCCGGGGCGGGCACGAACTGCACGCGCAACGTTTTCGGCAGCGACTTGATCATGCCGACGATCAGCTCGTCCAACAATCCCGGCACATTCCACGAGAACTGTTCCGGAGTCAGTCGAGACAATGCTTTCAACGGCACATGCACGGTGACGCCGTCGTTTGGGTCGTGCGGGTCGTAGATGTAGCTCAACCTTAGATCGATGGGGGAGCCGTCGGTGCCGAGCGTATGCCAATGGTCGGGATAGTCGTCCAGGGACACCGAATCGGAGCCGGCGAGACGCTCCACCTTGTCCGGATCGAAATCCAGCAGATCGGGCTGCTCGTCGTGCTTCGTCTTCCACCATTTCGCCAAATCGGCCACGCTGGTGACGGTGTTGGGGATGATGGCGTTGTAGAAGTCGAACAGATCCTCGTCACCGACGGTCTGCGCCACCTGGCGGGTGCGGCTCGCATCATCGGCTGCATCCTCGAGGATGTCCCGGTTCCTGGTGACGAAATCATCATAGGAGAACCGTTGCTGGATGTCGCCCTCCACCAGACCCTGCCGGATGAGGAAATCGCGCGCCTCAAGCGGATTGATGCGCCCCCACTGCACGGTGCGGTCCTGCACGATCGGCAGGCCGTACAGGAGCACCTTCGCGCTCGCCACGGCCGAGCCGCGCGAACCGGACCAGTGCGGATCCGCGTACGTGGTACGGGTGAGTGCTCCGGCGAGCGGCTCCGCCCATGCGGGATCAATCTGCGCGGAATACCGCGCCCACAGCCGGCTTGTCTCCACCAGTTCGGTGCTCATCACCCATTGCGGTGTCGATTTGGCTACGGCGGAGGCGGGGAACAGGGCGAAATGCGTGCCGCGCGCGCCCTGATAGTCGTTCTTCGCCATCTTCTGCGCGCGTTTCATCGCACGAGCGCGTGCCGCACCCTTCAAACCAGCGAAATCGGATGCCTTCGGCTCGCGCGTGACCTGCATGCCCATCATGGACAGCAGGCCGGAAAGCATGGACGTGTGGATGCCCTGCGCGTCCCATGAGCAGCACAGCGAATGCGCTGCCTGCTGGTTAAGCGGCAGCTGGCGGATCTCCAACGGTGGACGGGACACGGGAATCGGCTCGCCAAGCTTGAATTTGAACTCCTGGCACATTTCGCGCAGCTGGGCGACCAAATCCTTCCATTGGCGCATGCGCAGCCAACTCAAGTACTCGGTCTTGCAGATGCGGCGCAGCGCGGAATTGCTCGGCTCGCCATCCGCTTGGAACACGCGGTCCCACAGGTTCAACGCGGTCAGGAAATCACTGGTCGGGTCCGCATACCGGTTGTGGATCCGATCCGCCTCCTCACGGTTCTCGTCGGGACGTTCGCGCGGATCCTGCAGGCTCAGGAACGCGACTACTACCAGCACCGCCGCCAGAGTGTTCGGCGTGGTCGACTTCGCGGCTTCGATGACCATACGGCCCAAACGCACGTCGATCGGAATACGTGCCAGCAGACGGCCGGTATGCGTCAACACCACCTCGCCATGCTTGCGCGCCACGGCCTTCAGCTCGGTCAGCTCGTTGAAACCATCCGACACGGCCTTCATATCCGGCGGATCGATGAAACCGAAATCCGTCACATCCTTCGCCGTACGCGCCACACCCACCGACAGCATGTGCAGCACGACCGCGCCCAGGGACGTGCGCAGAATCTCCGGCTCCGTGAATTCGGGACGCGTCTCGAAATCCTCACGCGAATACAAGCGGATCGCAATGCCGTCGGCGATACGGCCGCAACGGCCCGAACGCTGGTTCGCGCTCGCCTGGCTGATCGGCTCGATAGGCAGACGCTGCACCTTCGCCGTCTTCGAATAGCGGGAGATACGCGCCGTGCCCGGATCGACCACATAGCGGATGCCCGGCACCGTCAGCGACGTTTCGGCGACATTCGTGGCGATCACAATACGCTGATGCGTATGCGGTTCGAACACCTTATGCTGTTCCTTCGAAGACAACCGTGCGAACAACGGCACGATCTCGATCGCATCCGGCCTGCGCATATCCGCCGCGCGCGGACCGTAATGGCGGCGCAGCGCGTTCTCGAAATCGTGGATGTCGCGCTCGCCGGAAGCGAACACGAGAATGTCGCGCGGACCACGGTCGTGCGTGGAATGGATCACCAATTCGGCGCAGGCGCGCGCCACCGCGGTGGGCATGTCCACGTTCGTGTCGCGCGAATCACGGCCGTCCCTGCCATCCGGCGCGGCCGACAGCGCCTCGTAATCCGCGTCGCCGGGCATCGCGCCCGTTTCGAAACCCGGCACCGAACGCATCAGCGCCGGCGCGGTGCCCAACGGCTCATACACGACCTGCACCGGATACGTGCGTCCCGACACTTCGATGACCGGCACCTTCGCATGCAGCGCGTGTTCGAAATGCTCCTGGAACTTCACCGAATCGATTGTCGCGGACGTGATGACGAGCTTCAGGTCGCGCCGCTTGGGCAGCAGCGCCGTCAGATAGCCGAGCAGGAAATCGATGTTCAGACTGCGCTCATGCGCCTCGTCGATGATGATCGTGTCGTACTGCATGAGCTTCGGATCGCGTTGGATCTGCGCCAGCAGAATACCGTCCGTCACGACGCGCAGGCGCGTCTTCGGCGAGCTTTCGTCCGTGAAACGCACCTGATAGCCGACTTCCTCACCCAACGTCACGCCCATTTCGCTGGCGATTCGTTCGGCGACGGTACGTGCGGCAAGCCTGCGCGGCTGCGTGTGCACGATCTGCCTGCCGTGCGAACCGCGCCCCAGCTCAAGCAGGATCTTCGGCAGCTGCGTGGTCTTGCCGGAACCCGTCTGTCCGGAGACGATCACCACCTGGCTCGACTTGACGGCTTCGGCGATTTCGTCGCGAGCCGCGGAAACCGGCAGTTCGGAAGGATATTCGAATCTCATGCCCTCACAACCTCGATGACGCGGAAGCCTTTCGAACTCGCGTACTTGCCCACTTCAAACCCGTCGCCCAACTGCGTGGCGAGCCACGGAATCAGCGAATCGGAACCCAGATTCCTCTGCACCACCAGATAGGCGGCACCGCCCGCGTTAAGCCGCGGCAGCCACGTCATCAGCAGCTCGTGCAGAGCCTCCTTGCCGACGCGGATCGGCGGATTCGACCAGATCAGATCGAACGTGAGAACGGCCGGAACCTGCTCGGCGGTGACGGCATGGATATTGCCCATGCCGTTCAACTCGGCGTTGCGGCGCGTGAGCTCAAGCGCGCGTTCGTTCACATCCAACGCCCAGATATCGGCCTTGGGCGATTCGAAACCCAACGTCAGCGCGATCGGACCCCAACCGCAGCCCAGGTCGAGGAACGTGCCCTCCTCGGGAGGTTCCGGCGCCTGACGCAGCAGCACCGACGTGCCCAAATCCACGCGGTTGCCGGAGAACACGCCGTTTGACACCTCCACGTCCGCCTCGTTGCCGCGCAACGTGACGTGCAGTGTTTTGCGCACGTCCTTCGACTGCGGCTCCGCCGCGAAATACTGTTCGGCCTGTGCCATGTCCGATCTCCTTGCAAACGCTCGTCTGCGGCAATCCATGGTGTTTTTCGCCGCGCCCGTCCACGTGGCGAAAGCATGGATGCCCATGTCTCTAGACAATGATGATAATAAAGACACCATAGTTCAACCGTGAGAGGTGCCATTGAGCCAAGACAACGATATCGAGCAGAGCATGACCGCGGGCGACGTCGGGGGAGTGCTCGCCGACCAATCCGACGTGCTGCTTGATACCAACGGCGGGGAACACCTTCGCGAAACCCACGACGAACAGTGGCAGGAACGCGAATCCCGCAACGCATTGAAGCATGTGGCGGGTCTGGGCGAGATCCAGGACGTCACCGAAGTCGAATACCGTAAAGTCAGGCTCGAACGCGTCGTGCTCGTAGGCGTATGGTCCAGCCGCGAGACCACGCAGGCCGCGGCCGAGGAATCGCTCCGAGAACTCGCCGCGCTCGCCGAAACCGCGGGCGCCGTGGTGTGCGACGGCCTGCTGCAGCACCGCATCAAGCCGGACGCGGCCACATACGTGGGTTCCGGCAAGGCCCGCGAATTGGCCGGCATCGTGGCGCAGGACGAGGCGGACACCATCATCGTCGACGATGATCTGCCGCCGAGCCAACGCCGCGCATTGGAAGACGCCACCAAAGTGAAGGTGGTCGACCGCACCGCCGTCATCCTCGACATCTTCGCACAGCATGCGACTTCGCGCGAAGGCAAGGCGCAGGTGGAGCTGGCACAGCTCGAATACATGCTGCCGCGACTGCGCGGCTGGGGCGGGTCGCTGTCGCGGCAGGCGGGTGGCCGTGCGGCAGGCGACGCGGGCATCGGCTCGCGTGGTCCGGGTGAGACGAAAATCGAAATGGACCGTCGCGTGATCCGCAGCAGAATCGCCAAACTACGCCGGCAGATCGCACAGATGGCGCCCGCGCGTGACGTCAAACGTGGCGCGCGCCGTCGCTTCGGCCTGCCGACCGTCGCCGTGGTCGGCTATACGAACGCCGGCAAATCGTCGTTGACCAACCGGCTGACCGGTTCCGCGGAACTGGTGGAGAACGCGCTGTTCGCCACTTTGGATACCGCCGTACGCCGCGCGAAAGCCAAGGACGGGCGACTGTACGCGTATGTGGACACCGTCGGTTTCGTGCGTCGCCTGCCCACGCAGCTGATTGAGGCGTTCAAATCCACGTTGGAGGAGGTCGCCGACGCGGATTTGATCGTGCACGTGGTCGATGGATCGCATCCTGATCCGTTCTCACAGATCGACGCGGTCAATGACGTGCTTTCCGACATCGATGGTGTGGAAACGATTCCCACGATTGTGGCATTCAACAAGGCCGATCGTATGGATGAGGCCGCGCGTGAGCGGGTCGAGGCGTTGATGCCGGACGCGTATATTGTCTCCGCGTTCTCGGGAGAAGGTGTCGAGGCGCTGCGCGAGAAGGTGGAATCGATGCTGCCGACGCCAAACGTGCATGTCGAGGCGTTGCTGCCGTACGCCGCCGGCTCGCTCATGTCCCGTGTGCGCGAGTACGGCAGGGTGGTCAACGTCGAATACCGCGACGACGGCATGATGCTCGAAGCGGAGGTCGACGACCAGCTGGCCGCGCAGATCGTGGAGCAGGCCATCGACTGAGCTTCCGCGCAAGCCGTTCCCGATGACGTTTGCCGGAGCGGCCGTGCAAACGCTGCAACGGATTGCAACAGCTGCATTTCAACGGGCGCAGTGTATGTGAGCGCTCACAAAAGCTGTGACGAAAATCACTTTTCAGTGGTTGCAAATCATGCGGATTCACGGCGAAACGTCATGCTGTATGGATAAAGTAGGGTTGAAATCGAAAGAAAATACCCTGCCACAACGCGGGACGTTCTTCTTGCTCAAAAGAGAGGTAAAGCACATGGTGGATTCACCAATCAAGCCCACAAAGCTCGCTATCATCGGTGCCGGCGCAGTCGGCTCCACTCTCGCTTTCGCTGCTGCTCAGCGTGGCGTCGCACGTGAGATCGTGCTCGAAGACATCGCCAAGGAACGCGTCGAGGCCGAAGTGCTCGACATGCAGCACGGCTCCAGCTTCTATCCGACCGTGACCATCGACGGCTCCGACGATCCGGAGATCTGCCGTGACGCCGACATGATCGTCATCACCGCAGGCCCGCGCCAGAAGCCGGGCCAGTCCCGCCTCGAGCTGGTCGGTGCCACCATCAACATCCTCAAGGCCATCATTCCGGGCCTCGTGAAGGTCGCTCCGAACGCCATCTACATGCTCATCACCAACCCGGTCGACATCGCCACCCACGTGGCCCAGAAGATCTCCGGCCTGCCGGCCAACCAGGTCTTCGGCTCCGGCACCAACCTCGACTCCGCCCGTCTGCGCTTCCTGATCGCGCAGCAGACCGGCGTCAACGTCAAGAACGTGCACGCCTACATCGCCGGCGAACACGGCGATTCCGAAGTCCCGCTGTGGGCCTCCGCCACCATCGGCGGCGTCCCGATGTGCGACTGGACCCCGCTGCCGGGCCACGATCCGCTGGACGCCGAAGTGCGTGAGCAGATCCACCAGGAAGTCAAGAACGCCGCCTACAAGATCATCAACGGCAAGGGCGCTACCAACTACGCCATCGGCATGTCCGGCGTGGACATCATCGAAGCCGTCATGCGCGACTCCAACCGCATCCTGCCAGTCAGCTCCATGCTGCACGACTTCCACGGCATCTCCGACGTGTGCATGTCCGTGCCGACCCTGCTCAACCGTTCCGGCGTCAATACCGCCATCAACACCCCGGTGTCCGACCGTGAGCTCGCGGCCCTGAAGCGCTCCGCGGAGACGCTGAAGGAAACCGCCGCCCAGTTCGGTTTTTAATTGACGGTTTGACTTTATTGACAGGGGAGCGGTGAGCCGCTAGACTGTCAGCAGAACTTGGAAACCCCAGCCTTCGGGCTGGGGTTTCCTGCGTTTTGAGACGAATAAAAATGGTATTGAGAAGCGGTTTCAATAGCCGCGGATCGAACCAAAGACGACGAAAGGAAACCCATCATGGCACACAACCATGCGGGTGTGGACGCCACGACCGCCGCAAGCGGGGCCGAACACCAGAAAAGACTCATGATGTCATTGGGGCTGACTTCCACGGTGTTCATCGCCGAAGTGGTCAGCGCCATCGTCACCGGATCGCTGGCGCTGCTGGTCGACGCCGGCCACATGCTCACCGACATGTCGGTGCTGATCGCCTCCACCGTCACCGCGGTGCTCATGCAACGCAAACCCAGCAACAAACGCACCTGGGGATGGGCGCGACTCGAAGTGCTCACCGCCGCGGTCGGCGCGCTCGTGCTCCTGATCGTCGGCATCTACGCGCTCGTCGAAGCCGGCATGAGGCTGTTCGGCGGAGCCGCCGACGAAGTGCACGACGTGCGGTTGCTGCTGTTCATGGGCATACTCGGCCTTGCCGCCAACGTCGGTTCGATCTTCATCCTCGCGGGGCAAAGCGAGGACAACATGAACATGAAAGCCGCGTTCCTCGAAGTCATGAACGACGCATTGGGGTCCGTGGCCGTGATCGTTTCAGCCATCGTGCTGATCTCAACGGGCTGGGCCGGCTTCGATGCCGTCGCGGGCGGCATCATCGCATTGATGATGATCCCCCGGGCGTTCGTGCTGCTGCGCAACGCCGTGCGCGTGCTGCTGGAGGAAACCCCACAGGAACTCGATCTGGACGAGGTGCGCGAACATCTTGAGCAGGTGCCGCACGTGGTGGCCGTGCACGACCTGCACGCCAGCACCGTCTCTACCGGCATGCCCGTCGTCATGGCCCATGTGGTAGTGGAGCGCGGGCTGACCATGGATGATGCCGCCGACATCCTCTCCCAATTGCAGAACTGCCTGCGTGAGCACTTCCCCGTATCCGTGCCGCACACCACCTTCCAGCTTGAACCTGAAGGATACGATTCGGACAGCCGCAAGGAACTGCATTCCTGAACCGTGCTCCCGAACTTCAAGAATGCGACGACATTTTGAAATGCCCTCGCGTTCATTCTTGATGGATTCGCAAGGTGAATGCACAACCGCGCGGTATGGCAAAGGGTATGGCAAAGGGCGTCGGACATGCCTCAAAATGGTATGTTCGACGCCCTTTGCCGTTTAACATGTGAAAGCAATCAGATCTTGCGCAGCACGGTGACGACCTTGCCCATGATCTCGGCATGCGTGCCGTCGATGGGGGAGTAGGCCGGATTGTGCGGAATCAGCCAGACATGGCCGTGATCCTTGCGGAACGTCTTGACCGTGGCCTCGTCATCCAGCAATGCGGCGACGATATCGCCATTCTCCGCGCTGTTCTGCTCGCGGACCACCACGAAATCACCATCGCAAATGGCGGCGTCGATCATGGAATCACCGTGCACTTCAAGCATGAACAGATTGCCGGTGCCGGTAAGCCGTTCGGGAAGCCTCATCACATCATCGACATGCTGCTCGGCCGTGATCGGCACGCCGGCGGCGATGCGCCCGACCAGTGGAACGTCATGCGAGGCCATGATGGAGCCGCATGCATCGTCCTGACTGGGGAACGGGATGACCTGGGCAACTTTTCCATTCGGCTCCTCGTCATTGAGGTTCACCACTTCGATGGCCCTCCCCTTGTTCGCGTTCATGCGGATGAAGCCTTTTTCGTCAAGAACCTGAAGCTGGTGTTTGACGGATGACGGGCTTTTAAGCCCTGCGGCCTCACCGATCTCACGGAACGAAGGAGCGAATCCCTGCTTGGCCAAATGCGTTTTGATGGCGTCAAGCACCTTGCGCTGGCGGTCGGTCAACGTGCTTTCATCCGGACGCTCGTCGCTCTTCTTGGGCGTGAAGGGGATGGTGCTCACGATGGGCTCCTTTCGTAGTTCCTTAGAAGCATAACGCGAAACGCCGATAAAATCAAACATCTGTTCGAGGTGTGTTTGCGTTTATCGAACATATGTGCCATACTTGGAACAAGCGTTCGATAGAACAGCTGTTCGAAAAGGAGTGGCGTGGTGAACGGTGCGGCGAATATCGGAAATGTGGCAAATCGAATTGCCATGGCGATTATGGCGGCCGGTCTTGCCTGGTGTCTTTTTGGATTCATCGCGCCCGGAAGTGCGCAGTCCGCGCCGGATTCCACCGCTGTCGTCGTGTATACGGTGCAACCCGGCGACACCTTGTGGAGGTATGCGGCGAGCATCACTCCGGAGGGTGGCAATGTCGGAGATACGGTGGATGAACTGATGCGGCTGAACAACCTTGATACGGTGTCTTTGCATGCGGGGCAGCGCCTCATTGTTCCCCATAAGGCGTAGGGGCCGCCAAGCGTGGCTTATTTCAAGGGCTCAGTCTATTCTGGACAACATGCATTGCCCGTTTTGCCAGAATCCAGACACCAAGGTGGTCGATACCCGTATTAGCGACGATGGTCACTCCATCCGTCGCAGGCGCGAATGCCCGAAATGCTCCAAGCGATTCACCACATTGGAGACGACCATGCTATTGGTCGTGAAGCGTTCTGGAAACGTCGAGCAATTCGACCGCAATAAGGTGATTTCCGGCGTGCGCAAGGCATGCCAGGGCCGTCCCATCAACGAGGACGATCTGAAGATGCTGGGGCAGAAGGTCGAGGAGGATCTTCGTTCACGAGGATTGGCCCAAGTCAAATCTGATGAGGTCGGCAAGGCGATTCTCAAGCCGCTGCGTGACTTGGACATGGTGGCGTACATGCGCTTCGCCAGCGTCTACCAGAATTTCGAGAATCTGGAGGACTTCCAAAGGGCCATCGACGAGCTGAAGAGCGCAAGTTCCGAATGATGGCGTGAGACGGGTGCCGCATCCGTAAGCAAATACAGCATATATAATGCGGGCGGGGTTCCAATCCTGATGGTTGGAACCCCGCCCGCATTATCGTAACGTTTCGTATTGCGTGCTCAGCTGATCACGCGCATGCGGATCGTACCCTCGATGGAGGCGAGCTGGTCGAGAGCCTTCTGGTCCGGGCGCTGCGCCACATCGGTGACCACATAGCCGATCTCGCCTTCCGTGCCCAAGGCCTGGGCGGCGATGTTGATGCCGTCCTCGCCCAGCACACGGTTGACGCGTGCCAGCACACCCGGAAGATTCGCATGCAGGTGGGCGATGCGGAAATTCGACTTGATGTCGGACAGGGTGATCTGCGGCAGATTCACCGACAACATGGTGGAACCCTTGAACCAATAATCCTCAAGACGCTGGGAGACGAACTGTCCGATGGACTTCTGCGCCTCAAGCGTGGAGCCGCCGATATGCGGGGTGAGGATCATGTTGTCCTCGTCCGCAAGGTCGGTCAGGAACTCGTCGCCGGTCTTCTTCGGTTCGATTGGGAACACGTCCACCGCCGCGCCGGACAGATGGCCGGAATCCAGATGCTTCTTCAACGCATCCAAATCCGCCACGAAACCACGGGACAGGTTGATGAAGATGGCATCCTGCTTCATATGCTCGAACTGGTCTTCGCCGAAGAATCCCGTGTTCGACTTGCGTCCATCCACATGAAGCGTGACCACATCGGACTGTTCCAGCAATTCGTTGAGCGTGTCGCAACGGTGGGCGTTGCCCATGGCGAGCTTCTCTTCAATGTCATAGAACAGCACGCGCATGCCAAGCGCCTCGGCGACGACGGAAAGCTGGGAGCCGATGTTGCCGTAGCCGATGATGCCGAGCGTCTTGCCTCGGACCTCATGGGAGCCGGAGGCGGACTTATCCCACATGCCGTGCTTCATATGATGGGTGTGCGCGGGAATGCGGCGCATCAGGCAGATGATGTCGCCGATCACCAGCTCCACCACGGAACGGGTATTCGAATACGGCGCGTTGAAGACGGCGATGCCGTTCTTGCCCGCGTATTCGAGATCCACCTGGTTGGTGCCAATGCAGAAGCAGCCGACCGCGGTGAGCGTCGGACGCGCGTCGATGACCTTGCGGGTCACACTGGTCTTGGAACGGATGCCGAGCAGGTCGACACCTTCCAACGCATCAATCAGCTCGGCATCGCTCAGGGCTCCCTTGAGGCACTCGACCTCGAAGCCATGGTCGCGCAGCGACTGCGCCGCGTCGGGATGGATGTTTTCAAGTAACAATGCTTTAGGCATGGTTCCTACCTTATAGCTTGAGCAGCTTTTCGTCGTCTTGTGTCCGCAGTATAAGCAGACGCTGCGTGGGCCTCGTCATGGCGACATACAAATCGGAGGCCGCTACGATACGCGACGGCGCGTTCTCCTCGATTCGTCCGGGCTGGACCACCATCACGGCATCATACTCCAGACCCTTCACGGTCTGTGTGGAACATACGGTGACCTGCTCGTCCCAGGAACTCTGGGCATCGAGCCTGTCGAATTCCTTCGGGTCGAGCTCATCCTGAAGTTGTGCGTATACGCGTGCGCGCAACGGCTTGAGCATATCGTCCGGCGCGATGATCGCCACACGACCGGTACCGTCGGAGGAAACGTAGGCGCGCACCAACTCGACGGTCTGCTGCGCGACGGCGTCGCCGATCAGGCTATCGTCACGCAAGGTGAGACGCTTGACTGAATCCGGGACGCCACGCACGGCGTTCACCGTGGAGATGTACAGGCCTTCGGACGAGGCGAAATCGCTGGCGAGCTGCGACACCTCCTTCGGATTGCGGTAGTTGATCGTCAACTCGTTGAGCTGCCAGTTGCGTTCGCCGAACAGCGGGTCCATCATGCGACGCCAGGACCGGGTACCGCCCAACGCGGAGGTCTGCGCCACGTCGCCCACAATCGTGAACGAGCGCGACGGACAACGACGGATCAGCATGCGCCAATCCATCGCGGTCAGCTCCTGCGCCTCATCCACCACGATATGGCCATACGTCCACTCGCGGTCGGCCGCGGCGCGCTGCGCGGTTAATTCGGCGTCTATACCATTGATATTGTCCACCAGCATCTGCGAAGTGACGATGCCGGAACCGATACCGGCCTGCGCCAGCGTGTCCTTGGCGAACTGCTCTTCCTCGGCGCGCTTGGCATCCAACGCCTTCTGCCTGGCCACGGCCTTCGGATCCGGTCCAAGCAATTCCATGGCCTCATCCAGCAGAGGTACGTCGCTGACGGTGAAGGGCGAGCCCTTCGGACGCGTCAGCGTCTCGATGTCACGCTCTTCGAGCCAGGGGGCAAAACGGCGCAATTGCTGCGGTTTCGCGAACAGCTGGTCGACCAACCATTCGCCGGTCATCGGTAGCCATGCGAGGTTCAGCGTCTTGCGCAAATCGTCGTTCATACGCAACTGCTGCATCACATCGTTAAGCTCGGCCTGCTCCGGCTCGTAGTCAAGCCGTTCGACGTACCGGTTGCGCATGGCCGACAGCATGTCGCGCACGAAGGTCTCGCGCGCCTTGTTATGCGGCTGCCGCGTGCGCTTGGCATCGGCGATGGCCTGCTCGATATCCGCACGTACCATCGGCACGTTGAAACCGTTGATGCGGATGACCGGCAGATGCGAAGGCACGCGTTCACGAGCCGCCACGGCATTGGCGATCGCCTTGGCCATACGGCGTTCACCCTTGAGCTTGGCCGCATACGGGTCGTCATGCGCGGTGGCGATGATGCCGGGAATCAGATCCGCGATGGTACGGCTGACCACACCCGTCTCACCCAGCGAGGGGAGCACCTGGTCGATGTAATGCAGGAACGTCGAGCTGGGGCCGACCACCAGCACTCCGGAACGCTGCAACGCGCGACGATGCGTATACAACAGGTAGGCCGCGCGATGCAACGCGACCGCGGTCTTGCCGGTTCCCGGACCGCCCTGCACCACCACCGCCTGGTTGAGGTCCGCACGGATGATACGGTCCTGCTCGCCCTGGATGGTGGCCACGATATCGGTCATCTTGCCGGTGCGTTTGGCGTTAAGCGACGCAAGCAGAGCACCCTCGCCGGTCAATGTGCCATTGGAGGACGCCTCGCCGACCTGATCGGAATGCACGTCGAGCACCTCATCCTCGACGCCGACCACTTCCCTGAAACTCAACGTGATATGCCGGCGCATGACGATGTCGCCATGATTCGAAGGCGTCGCCTCATAGAACGGGCGTGCCGCGTCGGCGCGCCAGTCGGTGAGAATCGGCTCATGATCCTCATCGGACAGGCCGATACGCCCAATGTAGCGATGCGCGCCATGCACGTCGTCGAGCCTGCCGAAAACCAGACGATCCTCCACCGCACGAAGCTGGGTGAGACGGTCCTCGTACATGGTGGCGAAGGAATCGCGTTCGGTGCGTTGCGTGGGCGAACCGTGCGATCCTGCGGCCCGGACCGTGTCGAGACGCGACCGAGCCTGCGCCCTCAACGCGTCCAGACGATCATATGCGCGGCTGACGGCCTGTTGCTCCTCACGCAACTGGGCGGAATAACTCGACATTGCTGTCCCTTCATCAAAAACTTAAGGCATTCTAATGTACCCCAAGGCTTCTACGAGCGGCGATTGGCCGCGGCGAATCGCGATGGGCTGACAACGCCGGAACTGTACGGTGCGGACGCGCAATCTCAAATATGGGGAGAAATCGACAATATTTTGAGGCATTTTTGCTTTTTCGTGGGGAAAAATGGTGAGTGGTAGGGTAGAGTGGGGAAAGCGTCTCGGATTGGTGGGCCGAGTGTGGGCAAAAAGGAGGTGCGGTAATGGTCCATGACATTGGAGCAGAACCCGTCTCCGACGATGACCCGGCTCAATCCGGCGGCATGATGGCGGGCTTGCCGCCATTGCTGCTGGGCACCTACACTCCGAAAATCGACGCCAAAGGACGTATGGCATTGCCTGCGAAGTTCCGCAGCCAACTGGGCTCCGGCATGGTGATGGCAAGAGGCCAGGAACGATGCGTCTACCTGCTGCCGCAATCGGAATTCAGACGGATCGCGGTGCAGATCCAACGCACGTCCATGGGAAACAAGGCGGCACGCGACTACCTGCGTGTGTTCCTTTCCGGCGCGGTCGACCAGGAACCAGACAAGCAGGGACGCGTGCTTGTGCCGCAGATGCTCCGCGATTACGCGAATCTGGGCAGCGACATTGTGGTGATCGGCGTGGGAACCCGGGCCGAGATTTGGAACAGACAGGCATGGGAGGATTACTTGGCCGACAAGGAACAAGGATATTCCGACATTGCCGATGACGTATTGCCGGCGATGGAGTTCTAATGACAGACGTGACGACGATTCATCAGCCGGTGCTGCTCCGCGATTGCGTGGACTTGGTGGCACCGGCATTGGCGAAGCCCGGCTCGATCGCGGTGGATTGCACCCTCGGCCTCGCCGGGCATTCCACAGCGTTCCTCAAAGCAAGCCCCAACGCCCGCCTGATTGGCATCGACCGGGACACCGAGGCGCTCGCGCTCGCCACGAAACGCATGGAAATGGAAGGCCTTGCCGACCGTTTCACGCCCGTGCACGCGGCATTCGACGACTTCTCCCAAGTGCTTTCCGACCAAGGCGTCGACAAGGTCAACGCGGTGTTCATGGACCTCGGATTGTCCAGCCTGCAGATCGATGAGACGGAACGTGGCTTCTCCTATTCCCATGACGCGCCGCTCGACATGCGTATGGACGTGACGCAGCCCCTGACCGCAGAGCAGGTGCTCGCCGAATATTCGTTCGCCGATTTGGTGCGTATCTTCCGCACATACGGCGAGGAGCGGTTCTCCAAGCAGATCGCACGGGAAATCGTACGCCGGCGTGAAACCGAGCCGCTGACCACGTCGGGCCAGCTCAATCGTTTGGTGGACGAGGTCGTGCCGCAGGCCCACCGTCCCGCCGGCAACCCCGCGAAACGCGTCTTCCAGGCGCTGCGCATCGAAGTCAACGGCGAACTGGACAAGCTTGCCGGCACGCTGCCGCAAATCGCCAACCACCTTGCCGTGGGAGGACGTCTGGTGGTGGAGTCGTACCACTCGTTGGAAGACAAAACCGTCAAAGCCTTCATGAACCAAGGGCTTAAGGTCGACGCTCCGGCGGATATGCCCGTGGTGCCGCCCGACATGATGCCGTTCTTCAAGGAACTGACCCGCGGCGCCATCAAGGCGGACGCGGAGGAAATCGCCAACAATCCACGATCGGCGTCCGTCAGATTGCGCGCGGTGGAATTGACCAGACCGATTCCCGCACGATGGCGCAAACGGTTCGACCAAGGCGCGGATTACGCAAGCATGACCAGACAAGGAAGAAGGGACTGAAGTGGCGGCACCAAGAACGATCGCTTCGAATGCGGCTCCGGCCGGCCGCAAAAGCCAGACCGAGACCATCGGCACCACGCGTCCCGAACTGCACGTCATCAAAGGGACCAGAGTCGAAGGCAACGGCATCCGTCACGGCTTCGAACAACTCATCACATGGACGCGGACCCGCAGCACGCCGCTGCTGCACCTGGTCATCGCCGCGGTGTTCCTCGGCGTATGCCTGCTGGGCTCGCTGATGCTGCGCACCCAAATGGTGCAGAATTCCTTCGAGGCGAGCCAAATCGAAACGCATATCACCCAGCTGACCCAGGACGTCGAGGACGATCAGGCCAAGCTCGACGAACTTGACGCCTCATTGCCGAGCAAGGCCGAAGAGATGGGCATGGTCCCGCAGAAAGGCGCATTGACCATCGATCTGAACGGCTATCAGGCAAACGCAAGTGGAGACAAGACCCGGTGAACCCTATCCGCAGGATCTACACGTTCTTCCACAAGAACCTGTTGACGAAAACCATGGCCATCGGCGTCGTTCTGGCGCTGATGGGCACCACCTGCCTTATCCAACTTGCCAATATTCAACTGGTCAACGGCAAAGGCATGGCGCAGGCCGCGGCGCAAAGCCGTACCACCACCGTGACGTTGAAGGCTCGACGCGGCAAGATCATGGATACCAATGGCGCGATTCTCGCGCAAAGCGTCGAACGCTACACCATCATCGGCAACCCCGAACAGGCGCAGGCGTTCATACCGACCACCTGCACCAAACAGACCGGCAGCAACTGCCACCAGATCAACGGCAAGCCGGTCGGCGTGACGGGAGCCGCAGCCGTGGCTCGTCTGCTGGCCCCCGTATTGGGCATGGACGCCACGGAACTGGGCGCCAAACTGTCGATTAGCGGGCAATACGTGGTATTGAAGAAGGACGTGACGCCTGCGGTCAAGCGTAAAATCTCCAAGCTGAACCTCGGCGGCATCGTCTACGCGGAACTAAGCAACGAACGTCTGTACTCCAACGGCACTTTGATGGGCTCGCTATTGGGTGGTGTCGACGCCGACGGCAAGGGCGTGGCCGGCATCGAGCAGATGGAAAACAAGACATTGACGGGCCGTGACGGCTACCAGGTGTACCAACAGGGCAACAGCGGCGTCGAAATCCCCGGAACCATGACCGAATCCAAAGACGCGGTCAACGGATCCGACGTCACCCTCACCATCGACCGGGATGTGCAATGGTACACCGAGAAAGTGCTGAGCGACAGCGAAAACAAATACCATTCCGCTTGGGGCATCGCCATGGTCCAGGACGTGCAGTCGGGCGACATCCTCGCTTTGGCGGACAGCGATACGACCGAGGCCGGAAGCGACCAGGCGAAGATGGGCGCCTCCCGGGCGGTGAGCGAGACCTTCGAACCTGGCTCCATCGGCAAGGTGCTGGCCATGTCGGGCATGCTGCAACTGGGATTGCACAAGATCGATGACAAATTCACGGTACCGAACACGGTGACCGTGGAAGGACAGACCTATAAGGACGCGGTGGACCATGGCAACGAACATTGGACGCTCGCCGGCATCCTCGAACAGTCGTCGAACGTTGGCATGGTCATTGCCGGAGACAAGATGACCAACGAGCAGCGGTACAACTTCATCAGCAAATTCGGTATCGGACAGGCCACAGGACTGAACCTGCCAGGCGAATCCGAAGGCGTGCTGCACCCCTCGGATAGCTGGGACAGGCGAACCCGCAACACCGTGCTGTTCGGTCAAGGGTACACGGTGAACGTCATGCAGCTGACCAACGCGGTTTCGGTGATAGCCAACAAGGGCGTCAAAAAGCCGCAACGCATCATCAAGTCCATCACCGACACTGCGGGGCATGTCGAAGAGCAGCAGTCCAAGGGCGAGGCGACACGCGTCATCGACGAATCCGTGGCGAGCCAGATGCTCAACGCCATGGAATCGTCCGCTGAACACTACAACACTTTCGTGAAGGTCGACGGCTATCGTATGGCGGCGAAATCAGGCACAGCAGAAGTCGCCGGAGCGAACGGCCAACTGACCTCGAACATCAGCGATTACTCGACGATCATTCCCGCGGATAATCCACGCTTCGTCATCACCGTGGTGCTCAAAGACCCCCAAGGCAGCTTCGGCGGTTTGACGGCGGGTCCTGTCACCGCGGAGATTGGTGAATTCCTTATGCAGAAGTATGAAGTGCCGGCGTCTTCACCTCGCACGGATGCTATTCCGGTGAATTGGTGAGCGAATACGTATTCAGACACGGAGGGGCGGAAAGGTGAGCGCGGTCAGCGAATCCATGAACAGACGAATGACTTTAGGGCTGCTTGCCAGCCGATACGGTTTCGATCTTGATCCGACGTCGGCGGCTGAAGTGACGATCACTTCCATCGCGGATGATGTCGAATCGGTGCGTCCCGGCGCACTGTTCGTCCCGTCCGCCGATGTGGACGTGCACCAGTTGTCGCAGGCTCAGGAGCAGGGAGCATATGGCGCGATCGTGCCCCATGCGCTGCGCGGTCAAACCGACGACATCCAGATTCCGCTCATCTACGCCGAACCCACCATGGGACAGCTCGGCAAACTGGTGAGCGACATGGCCGGCAATCCGTCCGACGCATTGGCCGTGTTCGCCATCACGGGGAAGAACAGGGAGATCGTGGAATCCGAAGTGAGGAACCTCGCGGATTTTCTGCACATGCTGGGCAACCCCGTCGGCGTGATCAGCTCGTCCGATTCACAGTCATTGGAACGCTTCCTCAATCTGGAATATCCTCTGTCGGCCATCGATGTGCAACGTACCATGGCGGTGTGCGCCGAAGACGGCGCAGCCGCTGTGATCCTCGCGTTGGATGAAGAGACCCTGCGTGAGGACGCGTTGCAATCGGTCAGCGTCGATGTGCTTGCCTGCGATGACAACGGGCTGAGCGATGCCGAGGTTGTGAAACTCGTCGCAAAATTCGGATGCGCGGTCGGCAAACAGACCCGCATCGCGGGACGAACCCAGGAATCCGACCTGCTTGCGGCGCAGGCCGCGACGGCATACGGCCAGACGGACAGTCGTTCGCTGTCCCTGTCCATCGCCATGGTGCTGGCCGCCGGCGTGAGGAAAGCCAACATCAAAAGCGCGTTACGCGTCTCGCGTGACCTGAACTAAACGTGGAACGAAACATTCTCCACATCAAACACAAACCCAACCATTAGAGGAGTAACGACAGTGAGCAGCCCGACCATGATGCCGATGAGCCTGACGGAGATCGCGCAGGCGGTTGATGGACGGTTGATGCCGACGACCATGCCGACCGACGAACCGGTGGCCATCAGCGCCTTCACGGATTCGCGCCAGATCGTGCCGGGATCCGTTTTCGTGGCGATTGCCGGCGAACGCGTCGACGGTCATGATTTCGTGCCGAAGGTCGGCGCGCAGGGGGCCGTGGCCGCACTGGTCGACCACGAAATCGCGGGCGCGCAGGTGCCGCAGATCGTCGTAGAAAACACCGTCAAGGCGTTGGGAGCGCTCGCCAAGCATAATATCGAGCGCCGGCGCGCGCTGGAATCGCCGTTCACCGTCATCGGCATCACCGGTTCCGTCGGTAAAACCACCACCAAGGATCTGCTCAAATCGCTGCTGTCCAAAATGGGCGACACCGTCGCTCCGGTCGGATCGTTCAACAATGAGATCGGCCTGCCGCTGACGTCGCTCAAGGTGAACGCCGACACGCGCTTCCTGGTGGCGGAAATGGGCGCCAATCACGTGGGCGAAATCGCCAACCTCACCTCCCTGGTTCCGCCGGACATCGCCGTGGTGCTCAAGGTGGGCGTGGCGCATCTGGGAGAATTCGGCTCTGCGGAACGCATCGCCCAAGCCAAATCGGAAATCGTACGCGGACTGGTGCCGGGCGGCCTGACCATCCTCAACGCCAACGACGAACATGTGGCCGCGATGAGCGCCATCGCTCCGGCCGATGTGCTGTGGTTCGGCCTGCCGCAGAAAGAAGACGCGCAACTGGACACGACCGCGCTCGACGTGCGCTGCGACGATCTCGACCATCCGTCATTCGTACTGGAAGACAAGACAGGCCGGCACGCCAACGTCACGCTCGGCATCTGCGGACAGCACAACGTCATGAACGCGCTTGCCGCAGCCACGGTGGCGATGACGTTGGGCATGCCGATTGACGACGTGGCCTCCGGCCTATCCGACGTGACGAGCATCAGCCCGCATCGCATGGCGGTGTCCACCGTCACCAAGCCCGAAACGTCGTTCACACTGATCGACGATTCGTTCAACGCCAACCCCGATTCCATGAAGGCCGGACTCGATGGCCTGTCGCGCTGGCATGCCGGCGCCGAGCAGCAGCCGTTCAGAATAGCGGTTCTCGGAGCCATGTTGGAGCTCGGACCGGATGAGCATCGCCTGCATGAGGACGTCGGCAGATACGCCGTCGAGGGCGGTGCGGACGCGCTTGTGACGGTCGGCAGCACTTCCGACGAGGCGTTGGACGCGCTTGCCGAGGCCATGGCGCAGGGCGGCAAGGCGGTTGCCGCCGACCCGACGATGGTGCAATGGGCGCATGATGCCGAACAGGCCGACCGAATGGTCACCCGGCTTGCGACCGACCATGAGGGTACAGTGGTGTTGCTGAAAGGATCCCACGCGTCCGGATTGAGCGCTCTGGCGGAGCGTTGGACGCAAAACTGACGGAATCGGCGTCGTGCCGATCATAGCTGACTGAAACGGAGAAGATCAGGTGATTTCACTCATCATCGGCATTATGGTGTCGCTCGTCGTGACGATTGTGGGCACTCCGCTGCTGATTAAGTTGGTGCACAAACTCAACTACGGACAGTACATCCGTCAGGATGGCCCGAAGTCGCATCTCGTCAAGCGCGGCACGCCGACGCTTGGCGGCGTGGTCATCAACCTCGCGGTGGTGCTCGGCTGGTGCTCCTCGGCACTGTATCGGTTCCTCACCAGGGGAGAGGTGCCGTCGTGGTCCGCGGTCTTGGTGCTGTTCGCCATGCTGTCGATGGGATTCTTGGGATTCATCGACGATTTCGCGAAGGTCCGCAAGAAGCAGAGCGAGGGACTGACCGTCAAGGGCAAGTTCATCGGACAGTTCATCCTCGCCACCATATACGCGGTGCTGGCGCTGATTCTGCCGACCAAATCCGGCTTCCCCAGCGCCCAGGCCGGCATGAGCTTCATCGAAAAGCCGTTCTTCAGCTTTGAATTCGCCGGTCGTGTCGTGGCCATCGTGCTGTTCGTGATCTGGGTGAATTTCCTGATGACCGCATGGACCAACGCCATCAATCTGACCGACGGTCTTGACGGCTTGGCCGCCGGCTCCTCGATGATCGCCTTCATCGGCTATACGATCATCGCGTTCTGGGAGTTCTACCACCTCAAGGGTTCGGACCATCCAGGCTTCACCTATGCGGTGTCCGATCCTCTTGACCTGACCATCATCGCGGCGTGCGCGGCCGTAGCCTGCTTCGGCTTCCTGTGGTACAACTCCAATCCGGCCTCCATCTTCATGGGAGACACCGGCTCCTTGGCGCTTGGCGGTCTGTTCGCAGCCATGTCCATCGCCACGCACACCGAATTCCTGGCGATCATCCTTGGCGGTCTGTTCGTCATCGAGACCATGAGCGACATCATCCAGGTCGGCTACTTCAAGATGACCCACAAGCGCGTTTTCAAGATGGCCCCGATCCATCATCATTTCGAATTGAAGGGCTGGCCGGAAGTGAAGGTCGTGGTCCGGTTCTGGATGATCGAGATGCTGTTCGTGCTGATCGCCTTGGTGCTGTTCTACGGCGATTGGGTGGCCCGTTCCGGCCTGTGACACGATTGCGGGCACGGCTTTACGCCCGCAATATGAGTGTGCTATCACGGCAAATGACGTTTCCGATTGAAGGGTGATGGATATGAATATGGATGGCAAGACCGTAATCGTGGCTGGTCTCGGTGTCTCCGGGCAAAGCATGATGGAAGTGCTGGGCTCCCGTGCCGGCAGAGTGCTGGGCGTGGATGAGAAGAAGCCGGACGCCGACCTGCATTCCTTCGACCAAATCGATTGGGACAATACCGACATGGTGATGACCTCGCCGGTCTTCAACCCGCGCACGCCATTCATCCTTGAGGCGCAGAAACGCAACATACCGGTCATGAGCGAAGTCGAACTGGCCTGGCAGCTGCGCGTGAACAGCAACACCACCGGCAAGCCGGCGCAGTGGATCGGCATCACCGGCACCAACGGCAAGACCTCGACCACGGAAATGACCTCCGAAATGCTGACCGCATGCGGCCTGGCCGCTCCCGCCGTCGGCAACATCGGCAAAGCCGTGTCGCACGCCGCCGTCGACCCCGCGAACGACGTGCTCTGCGTCGAACTGAGCTCGTTCCAGCTGCATTTCACCTATTCTCTGGAACTTGACTGCGCGGCGATCACCAACATCGCCGACGACCATCTCGATTGGCATGGCGGCATCGAGAACTATGCCGCCGACAAGGCGAAGGTGTTCCACAACGTCAAGAAGGCGCTGGTCTACAACGCCGACGACGAACGCGTCACCAAATTGGCGTTCGCGGCCCAGACCGCGCCGGAATGCCGCAGGATCGGCTTCACGTTGGCCGAGCCGAAGGACGGGCAGATCGGTGTGAAAGATGGCTGGATCGTCGACATGTCCGGCATTGCCGGCGGAGAAGCGGGAAAGCCGTTCCAAGTGGCGAAGGTCACCGATTTCACGCATCTGACCGAGCCGGATGGCACGGTCTACCCGCATCTGCTCGCCGACGCCCTGACCGCGTTGGCGCTGGTGTTGGGTCTCGGAGCAGACAAAGACAAGGCGTTGGCCGCGCTCAAGCAGTTCACGCCGGGCGGCCACCGCATCCAGACCGTCGCCGTCGCCAAAACGTCCGACGGTGGCACCATCCGTTTCGTGGATGACTCCAAAGCCACCAACGCGCATGCGGCCAAGGCGTCGCTTAACAGCTTCGCGGACAAGTCCGTGGTGTGGATCGCCGGCGGACTTGCCAAAGGAGGCCGTTTCGAACAGCTCGTCGCCGACCAGGCGCACACCATCAAGGCGGCCATCATCATCGGCAAGGACCAGCAGCCAATGCTGGACGCGTTCAAGGCAAGCGCTCCCGACATTCCCATGTCCATCATCGATCCCACGGACAACGACACCGTCATGGCCCGCGCCATCGACGCTGCCGGCACCTACGCGCAATCCGGCGATGTGGTGCTCATGGCTCCGGCCTGCGCGTCCATGGACCAGTTCAAGTCGTACGCCGATCGCGGAAACCAGTTCGCGCAGCAGGCTCAGCGTTGGGTGAATGAGCATGGGGAAGCCTGAGGCCAGCCGTAGCATCACGTCTTCCGCAAGCCGCCCGAACATGACGGACGGCGCCGCGGCACAGACACGAGAACCGTTGAAGAACGGCGGAACGCGTAATCTCGCCAACCCGTTATGGTGCTTCCACGGATTCCGCCTATGCGTGATCATCCTCACGATCTTCGGCGTGATCATGGTGTTCTCCAGCTCTTCGGTGAACATGATCGCCAACGGGCAGTCGCCATGGGCGCAGGCGCTGAAACAGGGCATGTACTGCGTGTTCGGCCTGGTCATAGCATTCATCACGATGATGCTGCCGGCCAGCTTCTACCGAAAGATCAGCTTCTGGTTCCTGCTTGGCGCCATGGTCATGCAGGCTGCCACACTGACACCATTGGGCGTCGAAGTCAACGGCAACAAAGGATGGATCGGCATTCCGGGCGTGTTCACCATGCAGCCCGCGGAAATCGTCAAGCTGGCGTTATGCATCTGGATGCCGAACGAGCTGATCAACGCGCGCAAGCAGGTGAGGAAGGTCGGCGCGCCCCGCGCGTACTCCAAGCTTATTCTCGGCTATCTGTGCGCGTTCTGCCTGGTCATGTCCGGCAAGGATCTTGGTACGGGCTTGATTATTCTCGCAATTGGCGGCATTGCATTGCTGCTTGGCGGATTCCCCGGCAAATGGCTTGCCGGAGCCGCGCTGCTTGGCATATGCGGTATCGTCGGATTCATTCTGACCAGCCCCAACCGACTCGGCCGCATCATGGCGGCCTACCGGACCTGCTCTCCGTCCGACCTGCAGGGCGTGTGCTATCAGGCGGTCCACGGCAAATACGCGATCGCATCCGGCGGCTTGTTGGGCGTCGGCATCGGCAATTCCGGCGAGAAATGGGGCTATCTTCCCGAAGCGCACAACGATTTTATCTTCGCCATCATCGGCGAGGAAACCGGATTCGTCGGAGCAGCCATGGTGATTCTGCTGTTCATCGTCATGACGTGGTGCATGCTGATGGTGGCCGTGCAGGTCCGCGACCGGTACATCACCATGGCGTTGGTGTGCATCGCGGTATGGATCGTCGGCCAGGCGTTTGTCAACATCGGCGTCGTCGTCAGCCTGCTGCCGGTCATGGGCGTGCCGATGCCGTTCGTATCAGCAGGCGGATCGTCTCTTATCATGTGTCTGGGGGCCGCCGGCGTGGCCATCAGCCTGATGAAGGAGCAGCCGCAGGTCAAAGCCGAGAACCGCATACTGTAATCGGTTCCCGTCATGCGAGTTGCGAAGCAAGCAAAAGAAAAGTAGACGAAATGTAAGTATCTGCATCGGCGGCGGTATGCCGCGTGGCCTGCCGCCGCATGGTGGGCTAAGCTCGTGGATTATGAGCAATCAGAAGCATATCGTTCTTGCCGGTGGCGGCACGGCAGGCCACGTCAATCCTCTGCTCGCCGTGGCGCATGTGATTCGCGAGCTTGAACCGGAAGCGGATATCGCGGTGGTGGGCACCGCCGTCGGTCTGGAGCGTGATTTGGTTCCGCAGGCCGGTTTCGAACTGGAAACCATCGAAAAAGTGCCGTTCCCGCGCAGGCCCAACAAGGCTGCGTTGCAGTTTCCAGCCAAATGGAAGGCCGAGAAGGCCAAAGTACGTGACATCCTCACCCGGCATCAGGCCCAAGTGGTCGTCGGTTTCGGCGGATACACGTCCGCACCCGTATACGCGGCCGCGCACAGCATGGGAATTCCGATTGCGATTCACGAACAGAACGCACGTGCGGGCATGGCCAACAAGCTGGGCGCGCGTTGGGCGTCCATGATCGGTGCCGCATACGCCCAGCCAGGACTGAAACCACGCAGGGGCGTCGAAGTCGAACGCGTGGGCCTGCCGCTTCGTCCGGCAATCGCACGATTGGCGTCCGATCTGGAACATGACCGTACCGCCACTCGTAAAGCCGCCGCGGCGCAGCTTGGTGTCGATCCGGACCGTCCGCTCGTGGTCATCACCGGCGGATCCTTGGGCGCGGTGAACGTGAACAGGGCTGTGGCCGCTTCCGCCAAGGATCTGCTTGCGCACGCCCAGGTGATTCATCTGACCGGTAAGGGCAAAGACGACGAAGTGCGTTCCTTGGTGTCGGTAAGCGCCGGAGAGGACGTGCTCGGCGAGCTTGGCCCCGACCACGTTTCGGATGGCGACTACCGTGTGGCTCCCTATCTGGAACGCATCGATCTGGCGTTCGCCTGCGCCGATCTGATCATCTGCCGTTCCGGAGCCGGCACGGTCAGCGAGCTGACGGCTTTGGGACTGCCGGCGATTTACGTGCCTCTGCCGATCGGCAATGGCGAGCAGCGTTTCAACGCGCAGCCCGTGGTCGACGCGGAAGGGGGCTTGATGGTGGCGGATGGCGATTTCACCCCGGATTGGGTCCGTGGCCATGTGCCGGAACTGCTTGCCGATCCGGACAAGCTGTCCCGATACGGTGCCAACGCGTGGAAATACGGCATCCGCGACGCCGCCGAAGTCATGGCGAAGCGCGTGCTCGCGCTAATCGATCAGCCAGCTGATTAACCGGCCGAACAATCATGGCCGCACCCCGTGGGAGACCATGGGTGCGTCCATAATGAAATGAGCTTGAAAACAATTTACGAGGAGCAATCGTGTCTGACAACCAGCGTGAAGCCGGTACCATAATTCTTGACCCAACCCATGCGTCGTTCGCACCTGAAGAGACGGTGCATGACCTAGGTGCCACGCATTTCATCGGCATTGGTGGCGCAGGCATGAGCGTGCTCGCTGAAATGCTGCATGAGCAGGGTGTCGAGGTCGATGGTTCGGACCGTGAGCCAAGCGCCAAAACCGACCGTCTGCAAAGCCTCGGCATCACCGTCGAATTCGGCCAGCAGGCGAAGAACGTCGAAGGCAAGAACACCGTCGTGTTCTCCAGCGCCATCAAGCCGGACAATCCGGAAATCGTCGCCGCGCATGAGGCAGGGGAGCGCATCGTGCACCGCAGCGACATCCTCGCCCTGCTGATGAACGCGAAACGTGCGGTGACCGTGGCCGGCGCCCACGGCAAGACCACGACCAGCTCCATGCTGGCGCACATTCTCGTGAACGCCGGAGAAGACGAACTCGCCGATCCGAGCTACGCCATCGGCGGTTCCATCCAAGGCAAAGACGGTGCCATTTTGGACGGCGGCCATGCCGGCAAGGGCAACGTGCTGGTGGCCGAGGCCGACGAATCGGACGGCAGCTTCGCCAAATACCATCCGCAAATCGCCATCATCACCAATTCCGAAGCCGACCACCTTGACCACTACGGCACGCAGGACAATTATCGGGCCGCATTCGTGGACCATGCCGGACACGCCACCAAAGCCGTAATCATGTGCGGCGACGACGAAGGCAACCTTGCCGTGTTACGTGCGCTTGACGCCACCGTGGCCGGACGCACGATCGTCTATTCAACACGGAACGCCGCCGAATTGGGCGACCTGAACGGTGCCACGCTGGTACGCATCGAATCGGAAAGCGAAACCGCCGAAAGCGGCGCCGAACATTTCACGCTGCATATTCCGGGCGGACTGATCGGCGAAGAGGAGCGCCGCATCGCCGTGACGCTTACCGTTCCCGGCATCCACAACGCACGCAACGCCTCCGCGGCGATTATCGCGGCCGCGCTGTTGGGCATGGACGTCGAACGTGCCTCCGCGGCGGTCACCTCGTTCCTCGGTGCCGCACGCCGCTTCCAGGTCCGTGGCACCGTCAGCCAAGTGACGGTCGTCGATGATTACGCGCATCATCCAACCGAAATCGCTGCGCTGCTGGATGCGGCCCGTCGCCGCTACCCGCAGTCCAAGATCCGTGTGATCTTCCAGCCGCACCTGTTCTCCCGCACGCGTTTCTTCAGCTCTGAATTCGCGCAGGCGCTTGCCAAGGCCGATGACGTCATCGTTACCGGCATCTTCCCCGCGCGCGAGAAGCAGGAGGATTTCCCCGACGTGACTCCGGCCACCATCGTGGACGAGGCGCTCAAGCTTGAGCATGAACCGGCCAAGGACTGGATCCGTGGCGTCGAAGACATGCACACCGCGGCCCAAATGATGGTGATGCGCGCGCATCATGGCGACGTCATCTTCACCGTAGGCGCCGGCGACATCACGCAGATGGACGAGGTCATCCTGCATGCTCTTGAAGCGCATCGTTGGGATTGCGAGGGCTGATGGCTCGACGGGTCATCAGTTCCGGCAAGGATGTGCAGGAGACGGACCAGTCGGGCGGACGACGTTCCGGACGGTCCATCTCATCGGAGCATGCCGAAGGACGGTCGATTGAAGGGTACGCGGACCGTTCAAAAGCCGAAGGCTTCGTAGACGCGCGACGTTTGCAAAGCGAGGACCTGGTTTCCAAAACCCTGCAGGAGACCACCGGCACGATCGGCATCATGACACGTCCGAAAGTGGTTGATTTCGGCGAACGGCTCAAGGAACGCCGTCAGGCCGGCGCGCGAGCCATAGTCCTGCGCGTGCTCATCGGTCTTGTCGTAGCCGTGGTTTTGGGAGCTGTCGTCTGGCTGTTCCTCTTCTCGTCGGTGTTCCGTTTGGAGCCAGGCAACATCAGCGTGGTCGGCGCCAACGAATGGGTGAGCGAATCGCAGGTGCTTGACATCGCGAGGCAGCAGTCCGGAAAATCGTTGTTCCTGGTTTCGGATGGAGCCGTGGAGAAGCAGATCAAGGCGATTCCGGGAGTCACGTCAGCCAAGTCGAAGAAACAGCTGCCGAACTCGCTTGAAGTGACGATCAAGGCGCAGAAACCCGCGGCCATGCTCAAAACCAGCGAGGACCATATGACGGCGGTCGACAGCAAGGGCCGCGTGCTCAATTCCGTCAGCGGCGTTTCCGTGGAAGGCATTCCCGTCATCGAAGTGCAGAACGTCGATGCGAGCCTGTCTAGGCGTCCTATCAAGGAAGCGTTGAAGATTCTCAGCTCACTGCCGGAATCGATGCGCAATTCCATCACCAAGGTCACCGCGGCGACCCAGGATTCCATCACCACGGAACTCAATGGGGGAGACCGCGTGATCGTATGGGGTGATTCCTCGGACCTGAAGCTCAAGAAAGCGGTGGTGGACAAGATCGTCAATGATCCGAACGTGATTGGAGACAAGCATAACGTGGACGTGTCCGCGCCGTTGAGACCGATCATCAAATAGCGTTATTGCGCAACGTCACTGCATGACGGAGCGGAAATACTTTGATCTAGCTCTTTTTGTCTTGACAGAAAAACGAAACGCGCTCTGGACCTTCTTTCCAAGGGAGGGCCAGAGCGCGTTTCCGCGTTTGGATGGATGGTATTAGCCGTATGCGTTGAACGGGCGTCAGTCCTTGACGATGGTCTTGCCTGCGGTCGCCCCTGGCGTCAAGTCCTGAATCTCCGTGATCTCCAGAACGGGAATGGTCATGGGCTTCTTCGTGCCGTTATGTTCGGCCACAGCGACCTGCTCATCGTAGATCGCATCATCGGAATGCAGAGTGACGTTGCCACGGAAACGATAACCTCGCTTCTGCTCAAGATTGGCCACTGCGATGACCAGTTCGCTGCCGTCGAGCAGATTACGGTACATTTGGCCGGCGGTACGCTCGTGATAGCCGATATGAGTGTCATCGATGACGAACGTGCTCATTTTCGGCCCCAAATCGACGTGTCCATCCTTGCCGATGGTGGCCACCCAAGCGAGATTGCTGCTGATGAAATCCTTCATTTCCTCTGTAAGCTTCGCCATGATATCGTCCCTTTCGATGGTTGGCTGGCCGGCGGCTTGCAATATTGAAAGGCGCCGGACGGTTATTTCGATAATACGGAGGCGTTGCTGCCGACATGCGTTGTTTCACCAAACGAGAAATGTGATTGCAAATACAAAAAGCCGTCATTGCTGACACATGATTCGTGCCCACATTTTGCCCATGTTTTTGAGAAATATCGCGATAAAGGGTGAATTGCAGCGAATTGCAAAAGTGGTGGAAACCGTTGGAAATAAAGGAAAAGCCGCCATTTCTGGCGGCTTTCAATCCGTGGAGATGCGGGGAATCGAACCCCGGTCCGATGACCGAACCCTCAGTCTTCTACGTGCGTAGTCTGCTGGCCGTGCGGCGGTTTTTCTGCCCCCATCGATGTCGCAGACAACTGATGGCGAGCATATCTACAGTAAAAGTC
>SKDY01000013.1_pt1 | contig 167955 bp, 158 predicted proteins | sample 4826591 | NCBI WGS metagenome assembly SKDY01 (sample SAMN11008823, study PRJNA524170) | human gut metagenome | biome: Human fecal sample; material: Feces; isolation source: fecal sample from pouch patient p10, p22 | host: Homo sapiens | place: Israel: Tel-Aviv | collected 2016-06-15 | reverse complement strand
CTTTAAAGAATATACCGACCCGTTTACGGGTGAGCCGGTAAAATAGGCAAAATAAAAGCCCCCGAGTAGGGGGCAGCCAGTGGTAATAGAGTGGTTGTCAGATCATTCAAAGCCCTCTTTAGAGGGCTACCACTAGAGAAAGACCCTTATAGGGTCAGAGCAAACCACCCGTTCTACGGGTGGTTATGATTCTTTATGCAAGTGCTTTGTCAAATACAGCTTTGATGTATGCTTTTGTTTGGTCGTAGCTTTCACCAGGTTGAGCCTCATATTGTTTATCAAGGTCGAACCAAAGATTTGGATAATATTCATATGGATGTGTTTTGAATAATTCAGCCGCATCTTGATCTTCAACCCAGTTGATTTTGATATCCGCGTAAGCAGGGTTTTCAGCTTGTAATTCTTCAATAGCACGGAATGCATTGTGGCAGTATGGGCAGCCATTTAAATGGAAACCTAAAATTTCTTTCATAGTATTCAGTCCTTTCAGAAATATGTATAAACTTAGTAATTTATGGTATTATTTCATACTCACATTATGTAAGATATGATATATTTAAAAGTATATCACAAATAATAATGATATTCAATTTTTTAGATATAAAACCTATTATATTATCGTTAGGTTGTTATAGACGTATATAGGAGGTTGACTATGATTTCAGGTGCCGCATATGTGGTGAAAGCATTGCAAGAGGAGAAGGTTGAGTTTTTATTCAACTATCCAGGGGCAGCTACCATCGATATTATGGATGAGTTATATAAACAAGATCAGGTAAAGGTTATTTTGCCTCGTCACGAACAAGCCTTGGCACATGCTGCCGATGGATATGCACGTAGTACAGGCAAGGTCGGTGTTTGCATGGTTACGTCTGGACCAGGTGCGACGAATCTTGTTACAGGTATTGCTACGGCTTATGCAGATAGTGTGCCTATGGTGTGTATTACAGGACAAGTGGATTTATCTTTGATGGGCAATGATGCATTTCAAGAGGTGGACACTGTTGGTATCGTTCGCAACGTTTGTAAATATGCCATTACCGTTCGTGATCGCAAGGATTTAGGACGAATTCTGAAAGAAGCCTTTTACATTGCTCGCACAGGCCGTCCAGGTCCTGTTGTAGTAGATATTCCAAAGAATATTCAAAAAGCGATGGGCACAGAGGTATATCCAACAGAGGTAAATATTCGCGGATATAAGACAAACACAACCGTACATATTGGGCAAGTCAAAAAGGCGTGCTCTATTATTTCTAAAGCAAAACGACCTTTGTTTTTACTTGGTGGGGGCATTAGCATTAGTGGTGCCAATGATCTTATGACTGAACTGGTGGATAAAACGGGGATTCCCGTGGTAACCACCTTGATGGGTAAAGGCGCCATTAGCTCGCGTCATCCATTGTACTTAGGCAATGTAGGCATTCATGGTGGCTATGCACCAAATGTAGCGCTTACCGATTGCGATGTTATGATTTCTATCGGCACTCGTTTTAATGACCGCATTACCGGTAAACTGAGCACCTTTGCACAAAACTGTAAAATTGTACATATCGATGTAGATGCAGCATCTATTTCTAAAAATATTAAGGTAGATATTCCAATCGTAGCAGATGCAAAGTTGGCAATTGAGGCTTTATTAGAATATATGGAGCCTCATGATTTAGGGGAATGGCCTACTCAATTACAACAATTGAAAGTTGATCATCCTATTACGCAAGCTGATGAAGATGGTTTAACACCAGAAGCCATCATTCAATATATCAATGACCACTATGAGCGCCCTATCGTGGCAACCGATGTGGGGCAAAACCAATTGTGGACCACACAATTCTTAGAAATTGAAGGTAACCATCAATTGTTGACCTCTGGAGGATTGGGTACGATGGGCTATGGATTCCCAGCCGCTATTGGTGCCAAATTTGGCAATCCTCATACGCCTGTTTTTGCTATCTGTGGCGATGGTGGGGTGCAAATGAATATTCAAGAATTTGCAACAGCTATGCACTATCACTTGCCGGTGACCTTGGTTGTCATTAATAATGGCTATCTTGGCAATGTCCGTCAGTGGCAACAACTCTTTTATGACAAACGCTATGCATGTACGAATCTGTTGATGGATGAAAGCGCCATCGTCACACGTGATTTGATTGACAAGGGCGAATTTGAATATGTACCAGATTTTGTAAAATTAGCAGAAGCTTATGGTGCACAAGGTGTTCGTGTCACAAAGACCGAAGAATTAAGAGCTGCCTTTGCAAAAGCAGATGCTTTCAAAAAAGGCCCTACACTCATTGAATGTATCATTCCAACTGAGGTAAATGTTTTGCCGATGGTACCGGCAGGCAAATCATTGAGCGATATGTTATTAAAGGATAAAAAATAGGAGGGGCTATGGAATTACATTTAGAAAAACGTTGTATTTCAGCATATGTAGAAAACCAAATCGGCGTATTGGCAAAGATTTCCGGCCTCTTCGCTGGTAAAAACTATAACCTTGATACCTTAACTGTAGGGGAAACAGAAGACCCTACCATGTCTCGTATGACCATTGAACTTACCTGCGATGATTTAACATACGAGCAAATCATCAAGCAACTTAACCGCAGTGTTGAGGTCATTAAGGTTATTGACTTTACAGATATGCCCATTACAAAAAAAGAATTACTATTCATCAAGATTAATAGCTGCAAAGAAGCAGATAAACAAGAAATCTTTCGCATTGCGGAAACCTTTAATCTTGAAGTGATTGATTACAATCGTAAATCCGTACTCGTGCAATGCGTAAAAACAGTATCTAAGAACAATGACATGATTGCTTTATTTAAAGATATGTTCGTTAATCGCATCGAAGTTGTTCGTGGTGGCAGTGTCGCAATCGAGGCATTGGCGACTCCGGATCGCTAGTGACATATAGACCTAGAGTATTCAGGTTGAGTAGCCCATACTTGCTCGCTCCACCGGCCGGGTCTGACTTCGCCCTTCGGGCTTCGCAGGGCCAAAGTTTGGCGTTCAGCTCATACTTGCTCGTTCCAGCTACCTTAACGGTCTTCGGCCGAGGGCCTCGACCTAGTAAAGTCACTACGCTAGTATGAGCTTCACTCGGACAATAATGTCTATTCGTTTTATGGTATAATAAGATATCGAATGTGTTAAATATAGAGACCTTGCTTTAATTTAGACAAGGTCTTTTTTATCAGGAGGAAATATGAGTTTACTTGATGATATTTTGAAACATAATAAGGAATATGTAGAGGATCAAAATACAGGATATGTTGATGTAGATACAAAATGCAGTAAGATGCCAAGTCGTGAGATGGCTATCGTTACATGTATGGATACGCGTCTTGTTAATTTCTTAGAGGATTCTATGGATATTGGCCGCGGTGAGGCGAAAATTGTTAAGACCGCAGGTAACTGTATTACAGGTCCTTTTGATGGTATTGTACGTAGCTTGCTCGTATGTATTTATGAACTAGGGGTTAATGAAATCTTTATCATTGGTCACCACGAATGTGGCATGGCGAAAACAACGGCTAAAAATTTAACAGAAAAAATGTTAGCTCGTGGTATTGCACCAGAAGCGATTCATATGGTGAGAAAAGAAATGGAACGCTGGGCAGATGGTTTTACACATCCTGCTGAAAATGTAGAGGAAACCGTGGACGAATTGCGTATGAATCCGTTGATTCCAAAAGACGTGCCTGTTCATGGCCTTATTTTCCACCCTAGAACAGGTGAAATCGAAGTCATCGTCAACGGCTATACACAAATGAAACAATATTACGAAAAATAATAGGTACATCTGCTAATAGAGGTATTGAGAATTGAGCCATATAGATAAATTAGATACGTTTGAAGTAGCATGTAAGCATTTTCTCGGAGACTTTTCAAATTTTAAAAATCTCATTTCCACCCAAGTTCAATCGTTAGGTGGGGTAGACTGGTCTTTTGATAAAGGTTCTACTAAGGTTTGTAGTGCTGATGAAAAGGGTTTGAAGAAACGCTGCAAAGTTGGGATAGCATATAGACTACAGGTTGAGCTATCTCAAGTTGATGTAGAAACTATTTGGACGGAATTTAGTCGATTTTGGGGTGCTACTACTTTAAATCAGCTTGAAAGAGTATATAGCAATGAGGAATTAGGGCGCTATCAATTTATAGCAAATAATTCTATAGGTGATGAGCTCACCTGTGATATTTATTTACCTAATGAATGGAACATACCGCAATTAAATATGTTGGGATGTGTTTTTGCTAGATATAGAAAAGCAGATGTTCAAGAAGTATAGAAAAATCTTATTTGACTTAAAATTAAGTTTTATGATGTGTTCATATTAGTACTTAATACATATTTACCTAAAGGAACTATATGAATAAAAGTAAACTATTAAAAACGACTGTAGCTATTGTAGCTTTGGCTGCATTAGTTACAGGTGGCTATCTATATAAAGATGCCATACAAAGTCGAATCGCTCGAACGGTAGCTGTTGTAAGTGGCCAAGAGATAAAACCGCTCCTTGATTCTGAAAGCCGTTATATTCGCCAAATCATAGCAAAGGATAATAGCACGAGCTGAACCATTATGTGGCAATCGGATAGCAGCGAAGCTGATGCGGTTATTGAGTATCGCCTAGTTGGTAGTGATGATATTAAGAAATTATCGGCTACGGATACCGCTTTCACAGATGATGGTAGTACGACGTATATTCATGAGGGGACGATTACAGATTTAACACCTGATACTAAATATGAATATCGCGTTGGTTATAGTACAGACCGCCGTAGTGATTGGTATTCCTTAGAAACGGCAGGTGCTGGTGAGTATGAGGTTCTCATCTATCCAGACTCTCAATCTGGCGATTATTCTGGGTGGGAGCAAGTTGTGAAGAATTCTGCTAAGCGTAATCCTGGTGCAGCCTTATATATCAGTATGGGGGACCTCGTAGATAATGGTGAACAGGCTTATCAATGGCGTACGTGGCTCGATTCCATTAAGCCGTTGAGTGCACGTATTCCTTTGGCCCCTACATTGGGCAATCACGAGATGTATACCTTAGATTGGAAGATGCGTGAGCCTCGTGCCTATTTGAACTATTTTGATGTACCGAATAATGGTAATGCCACATTTAATCGTAGGTATTATTCCTATGATTATGGCGATGTCCATTATGTTGTGTTAGATACGCAGTTATATGAAAGTACTCATGAGGATAATCACGATACACATCACCCTGATTTATACGATGTACAGGTGCAGTGGCTACGACAAGATTTAGCGTCGAATACGAAGAAATGGACCGTAGTCCTTATGCACAGAGATCCATTCCAATATGCTTTTGATCGTCCTGACTCAAGTCGGGCTGTAGGCTTTAACGAAGAAGGCGTATTATTTATGCCTATTTTTGATGAGTTTAATGTAGATTTAGTACTATCTGCTCACTTACATAGCTATCGAAATCGTGGTCATGTGCGCAATTTTGATCGTGATGAATCAGGACCTCTATATATCCTTACAGGATTAGCGGGGGATGCGGGGCGACCTAAGTGGAGGCGACATCCTTTAGATGTATATGTAGCACCGCAACCAGAAACGAATAATTATATGACTATGACTGTTACACCGAATACACTGACTGTACGATCATTTTTGCCGGATGGTACACAATTAGATAAGTCTGTGTTAGAAAAATAAAGAAAAGACACCTTTTGATTAATCTGCCAAGAATTTCTTGGATAGAGATAATTTAGAGGTGTCTTTTTTGTATGATAAAAAATAATGCTTAACATGATAAATAAAAATACGAATAATATGTATAAATACTTGAATATAATGGTGGATAGTATTATAATACGTACATAGATTATAAATATACACAAAATATGCATATAAAATGCATAAAGCATAAATCATAAATCATAAAGGAGATATGGCCATGCACACATTAGAAAGCTTAATAAAACAATATGCTTCACAATATTTAGAACAAGTTGTGGCATGGCGTCGACATATTCATAGTCATCCAGAATTATCAGGAGAGGAACAAGAAACATCTTTATACATTCAAAAGATTCTTGGAGAATTGGGAATTCCCTATGTGAATGATGTTTCAGATTATGCAGTTATCGGTGAAATACAAGGTGCTCATACAGGTCCTGTTATAGCGTTACGGGCCGATATTGATGCATTGCCAATCCATGAAGCTACAGGATTACCATTTGCTTCTCAAAATGAAGGTGTTATGCACGCCTGTGGTCATGATAGTCATATAGCGATTTTGCTTGGTGCTGCTGCTATTTTGCAATCTATAAAAAATCAATTACATGGTACGGTTAAACTTGTATTTCAACCTTCTGAAGAGGAGGCTTTAAATCCAGGTGCACAAGGTATCGTAGATAGTGGTATTCTTGACGATGTTGATGAAATCTTTGGCCTTCATGTATGGCCACAATTGCCAGTAGGAACAGTAGGTTTAAAAAAAGGTCATCTAATGGCTGCGTCAGATCATTTCCTTGTTCATATTGAAGGAAAATCGACTCATGGTGCAGAGCCGCATAATGGTATTGATGCCATTGTAGCTGCTGCTAACTGGCTTGTTAATGTGGAATCCATAGTAGCTCGCGAAACAAATCCAATGGAAAATCTTGTGTGCACCATAGGCGTTATTAATGGTGGTGATCGCTATAATGTGGGCTGTGGTGATGTATACCTCGAAGGTACATGTCGTACCTATGAACCAGAAAAACGTGATTATATTGAACGGCGGTTAGGTGAAAGCTTACAAGCTCTTGATATGATGTTTAAGACAAAGAGTACCTTAGATTATAAACGTGGACATGGTGCTACCACCAACAATCCTGATGCTATTGATTATGCCACATCGATTGTAGAAAAATATCTTGGTAAAGAGGCAGTAGTACATCCAGAACATCCATCGATGGCCGCAGAGGATTTCTCCGCATATTTACAAAAAATCAAAGGTGCGTTCCTTTGGTTAGGAACTGGATTTGATGGTAATCCTGCACTTCATAATGCAGGTTTTACTATTGATGAGACGATTCTTGAGTCAGGTATTACTATGATGGCTGCCATTGCTGCCGAATATTTACAACCAAAACAATAATTTTTATATACTTATATATCGTATAGAGTTGAAGGAGTTATCATGAAAAGTTTACATAATAAGTCATTTAAAACCATGTTGGATTATACACCAGAAGAAATACAATATTATTTAGATTTAGCTGCTAAATTAAAAGCAGATAAAAAAGCGGGCAAAGAAATTAAAACGATGGAAGGCAAAAATTTCGTACTCATCTTTGAAAAGGATTCTACGAGAACACGGTGTGCCTTTGAAGTAGGGGCAGCAGACCAAGGGGCACATACGACATACTTTGGACCTACAGGATCCCAAATGAATAAAAAAGAATCCTTAAAGGATACGGCGCGTGTTCTTGGTTCCATGTATGATGCTATTGAATTCCGTGGCTTTGACCAAGAAGACGTGGATATATTGGAACAATATTCAGGCGTGCCTGTATGGAATGGCTTAACCGATATGGATCATCCTACACAAACATTGGCTAATTTCCTTACATTGCAAGAAAATATTGACAAGCCATTGAACGAAATTTCCTATGCCTATGTAGGCCATGGTGAATCTAATATGTGTAATGCTTTGATGAGCGGTGCCGTGAAAATGGGCATAAATTTCCGCCTCATCGGTCCTAAACAATTCTGGCCAGCAGGTCCGTTCTACGAAGAATGCTTAAAGGTAGCGAAGGAAACCGGCGCTACGATTACATGCACCGATAATGTGGCAGAAGGCGTTAAAGGTCTTGATGTGATTTACACAGGCGTATGGGTAACGATGGGCGATACTTACGATATGTGGGAAGAACGGATTAACCTCTTTAAACCATTCCAAATCAATGCGGACATGATGGCTTTAACAGGCAATCCGAATACTAAATTCTGTCACTGCTTGCCAGCATTCCACAATACGGAAACGCAAGTTGGTAAAGATATCTTTGAACGATTCGGCATGAATGGTATCGAAGTAACAGAAGACGTATTTGAAGGTCCAAACTCCTTGGCATTCCAAGAAGCAGAAAATCGCTTGCACACTATCAAGGCGGTTATGGTTGCTACATTTGGCGACTATCCAATGAAATAATAGTTAGAACACAGATGGCGGGAGAGGTCATCTACTACGTATAGTAAAGAAGGTTATAGAATGAATCCATATAAGGTATTTATCGTAGGTCACGAAGGAACGACGGGCCTTAGAATTCACGAACGGCTATCCGGTCGGAAGGATATTACATTATTATCCATTTCCGATGAGGACCGTAAAAATATTGATGTTATTGCGAGCATTGCAAAGGACGCGGATATCGTGTTCTTGTGCTTGCCTGATGCGGCCTCCAAAGAGGTTGTGGCTGCTATCGGCGATTACCCTTGCAAGATTATCGACACATCCACAGCATTTAGAACGGCTGATGATTGGGCATATGGCTTTCCCGAACTTGGTGAAAGCTATAAAAACGATATTAAAACGAAAGAACATATCGCAAATCCTGGCTGTCATGCAAGCGGCATGATTGCTTGCATTGCACCTCTTGTGAAAGCAGGTATTGCCCCAGCAGATTATCCTTTCACCATTACATCCCTCACGGGCTATAGCGGGGGTGGTAAGAAAATGATTAATCAATATGAATCAGAACCTAAAGACTATTTTCTTTATGCACCACGTCAATATGGACTTAGTCAACAACATAAACATTTACCAGAGGTAACTCATGTATGTGGTCTCACAGCTGCACCAATTTTTATGCCTATTGTAGACGATTATTATAGTGGTATGGAGGTTAGTGTTGGGCTACATACATGCTTACTAGCCAAACCTGTAACTGTTGAGGATGTACATGCTACATTAGTAGATTTTTATAAACATAGTCATATTGTAAAAGTGGCGCCGCTTAATTTGGAAGAAGATAATAAGCAATTGTTAAATGCTAATAAATTAAGTAATACAGATGGTATGGTCATCTCTGTGACAGGCAATAATGACAGAATGGTCGTTCACGCTATTTTTGATAATTTAGGTAAGGGCGCTTCTGGTGCAGCCGTACAATGTATGAACATCGCACTTGGATTGCCAGAAGAAACGGGGCTTTCACTATGAACAGTGTAACAAATGCAATGCGGGCGCACATTTTAACAGCGGCCGTTCCATATATCAAACAATATACAGATAAATACGTAGTCGTAAAATACGGTGGCAATGCCATGACGGATCCGGAATTAAAAAAATCCGTTATGAATGATTTGCTACTACTTCAATTGGTAGGTGTGAAAGTAGTCCTCGTTCACGGCGGTGGCCCAGATATTAATAGTACCTTGAAGGCTATGCATATTGAATCGAAATTCAGTAATGGCTTGCGCGTTACCGACAAAGAAACGATGAATGTAGTCCAAATGGTGCTTGCTGGCAAGGTCAATAAAGGCCTTGTTGCAGATTTGATCGGCTTTGGTGGCCGTGCTATCGGCCTTTGTGGTGTAGACGGTGAACTCATTCAAGTACACAAGAAAAATGAAGAACTTGGCTATGTAGGTGAAGTAGATAAAATTGACCCAAAGGTTATTGATGATGTCATCAGTAAGGGATACATTCCGGTTATTTCGTCCGTCGGTTGTGACGCAGAAGGCAATATATATAATGTCAATGCTGATACGGCGGCCGCAAAAATTGCAGGTGCGCTCAATGCGGAGACCATGGTGGCCATGACGAATATCGATGGGGTACTACGGGATGTAAACGATCCTAATTCCCTTATTTTAAAGATTACTCTTGCTGAAGCGGAAGAGTTGAAAAAAGAGGGCGTCATTGCTGGTGGCATGATACCAAAGGTAGACTGTTGCTTAGAGGCTATCAATGCAGGGGCCCAAAAGGTTTTCATCATCAATGGTGAAATACCACACGCTATCCTCATCGAATTATTAACCGATGAAGGTCTTGGCACAATGTTTGTAAAGTAATATAGTAGATCTAACGATGGTAACATCATTTGCCATCGTTACATTACGTATAGATAGACGGCGGCTAGGCCGTACGTTTGGAGGATATGATGAGTAAGACACAAGATTTTGAACAACAAGATAAAGAGTATATAGCCAATACGTATGGCCGGTTTAATGTTTGCTTTGAAAAAGGCAAAGGTTCCTTGTTGTGGGATGTAGAAGGAAAAGAATATATTGACCTTGGTTCTGGCATTGGCGTTACAGCCTTTGGTGTAGATGATGATGAATGGTCCAAGGCGGTTATTGCACAAACCCATGCATTAAACCATATTTCAAATCTATATTATTCTGTGCCACAAATTAAATTGGCTGAATTATTATGTAAACGGACGGGCATGAAGAAGGTGTTCTTCTGTAACTCTGGTGCAGAATCTAACGAATGTGCCATCAAGGCTGCTCGTAAGTATAGCCGTGACAAATACGGGGATGGTCGTAATATCATCGTTACACTTGTTAATAGCTTCCATGGTCGTACGGTAACAACCTTGTCCGCTACAGGTCAAGATGTGTTCCATCAACATTTCTTCCCATTCACAGAAGGATTTGTTCATACGCCTGCTAATGATATTGAAGCGGCTTTAAAAGTCCTTGCTAATCCAGCAGTTTGCGCTATCATGATGGAACCAATTCAAGGTGAAGGTGGCGTTATGCCTCTCGATAAGGAATTCGTACAAGCGGTTACAACATATGCGCATGAACACAATCAACTCGTACTTATCGACGAAGTGCAAACTGGTAATGGTCGGACTGGTAGCCTCTATGCATATGAACAATTTGGTATAGAACCAGATATCGTATCTACGGCTAAGGGCTTAGCTGGTGGCTTGCCTATGGGTGCAACCTTATTCAATGAAAAAACTCAATTCGTATTAACCGCAGGCGCGCATGCCACTACATTTGGTGGTAACCCTATCTGTGCGGCTGCAGGTTGTACCATCATTGAACGGTTAACACCAGAATTTTTGGCTACTGTGAAAGCTAAAGGTGATTACGTAAAACACGCCTTAGAAGGTAAACCAGGCGTTGTCGGCGTTAGCGGTATGGGCCTCATGATTGGTATCGAAACAACAGTAGATCCTAAAGATGTTATTGCTAAGTGCCTCGAAAAAGGTGTCGTATGTTTATCTGCTAAAAATAAAGTTCGTTTGTTGCCAGCACTTAATATCCCTCAAGAACAACTAGAAAAAGCAATTACCATCTTGGCTGATGTAATTGGTGAATTGGCTAGTAAATAGTCTTACGTTGACAGATTCATATGTTTTGTATGAATAATTGATAAATAGATAGATAAAATCCGATGAATATGTAGACTTTATATTCTATTCGTGATAACCTAGAATAAATAGTCTATATTGGAGGAGTAAATATGAATACAGAATCCTTACGTAATGATGTATTGGTTCCTGCTGTTGCTAAAACATTAGATATTGCAGCAAAGGCAAAACCAACAAAAGATGAGCTCTGCACAACTGCAAAAATTACTGCAGCTGTAGCGGTAGCAACTGCTGTTGTATCCTTGGCGGTACAAGCGGTATTGCGCAATCGATAAGAAGCATAAAGAAAACGACATGGTATTGCCTGTCGTTTTCTTTTACATTTACCCTGTTATTCCCTTAAATAGAGGGATTTCTTTTTCATTTATATATTTTGGCTAAACGCTAAGGAGGCGATATGATGCATAGTCGCGATTTAATTGAACAATATAAGTCCTATGTCCAAGACTGGCGTAGGTACTTTCATACACATCCAGAATTGAGTAATGAAGAATTTGAAACTACAAAAACCTTGGCAAAAGAATTAGAGTCTATGGGCGTAGAGGTTCACGTTGATGAAGAACGTGGAACCGGACTTATCGGCATTATTCATGGTGCTAAATCTGGTAAAGCGATTGCCCTTCGTGCAGATATTGACGCTTTACCGGTACAAGAACATAATACCTTCGAATTCAAATCTGCTGTAGATGGCAAGATGCATGCTTGTGGTCACGATGGTCACATGGCGATTTTACTCGGTGCAGCTAAGATGCTTACCTCTATGAAAGACCGTATTGAAGGTGATGTATACCTTGCTTTCCAACCAGCAGAAGAAACAGGGGCGGGTGCTCCTGATTTTATAAAGTTTGGAGATTGGTTTGAGAAAATTGATGCTATCTTTGGCGGTCATGTATGGATTGATTTGCCGGCTGGACTTATTTCTGTTGAAGAAGGGCCACGTATGGCCGCGAGTAGTCAAATTACAATCAATGTGAAAGGCAAACAAGGTCACGGTGCACAGCCGCATCAAGCCATTGATGCTGTTGTTGTAGCCAGCGCTATTGTTATGAATTTACAAACTGTGGTATCGCGCAATGTAAGTGCATTAGATTCCCTTGTGCTCACTATTGGTAATATTCATTCTGGTTCAGAATGGAATGTGATCCCTGGAGAAGCCCAAATGGGAGGAACCATTCGCTTCTTTGACCCTGAACAAGAAGAATACTATGTAGAATCCATACGACGCGTAGTTGAACATACAGCATTGGCTTATGGTGCTACTGCGGAATTGATTTATGAAAAGAAAGTACCACCAACTATTAATGATGCAGCAGCAAGTGAATTGGCTGAACGCGTTGTTATCGACACACTTGGTAAGGAAAAACTGTCTAAGATGCGCAAGGTGATGCCAGGTGAAGACTTTGCTTGGTACCTACAAGAAAAACCAGGCTGCTTTGCCTTTATCGGTATTCAGAACCCAGAGGTAGGCGCCACCTTTGATCACCATAACAATCGATTCACCATGGACGATAGCGTCCTATCTGCTGCATCGGCGGTGTATGCGGAATATGTCATTGCGTGGTTGAAAGAGCATAAGTAATAGTATTACTGTATAAAAACTATAGAGCACCATCATCGTATCTGATGATGGTGCTTTTGTCATGTATTTTTATTTGTATCTTATGTATACTATAAATATATAATACAAGAATTGTTATATGAGAGGTATTTATGAATATACTTATATGTCTCATCATTATTGCTATTACCGGTATATTACTGATGAAGCGCTATCAACCGCAGCCAATTTTAATAGGCATGGGCATCCTCATGATGTATATCGCCTATGAAGGTAACTGGATTAATGCCATATTAGATGAATCTCAGTCTACAGGCGTTCTAGTGTTTGATGCGATGGATATTGTGCGAATTACAACATCAGAGAATGTAGTGAGTTTAGGACTCATGATTATGACCTGTGCGGGTTATGCAAAATACATGGAACACATTGGGGCTGGGACGAGGCTGGCTCATACATTTATCAAGCCTTTGTATTGTCTAAATAGGCCATATATAGTGCTAGCTCTTATGTTTCTACTCAATATGGGATTATCCATATGTGTACCGAATCCGTTGAGTCTTGCTTTACTTATGATGGTCACCATCTATCCCGTGTTGCTGCGGCTAGGTGTAAGTCCTGTCGGCGCTGCTGCAGTTATTGCTACAGGCCATTTGATGGATGTAGGGCCCGGTGCGGTATCGACATTGCTCATAGCTAAGACACTTAATATACCGGTACCAAACTATTTTGTAGGTTATCAGTTACGCCTCTATTTCTTGGTGGCTGTTGTGACGGCGGTAGCACACTTTTTATGGCAACGATATCGTGATCGATTAGATGGCCCTATGGATGTAGGTGACTGTGAAAGCATCCCTGAGGCGCCAATTGGACCTAAGCTATATATGATATTCCCTTTGTTGCCTTTATGTTTCATCTTGGGTTTTAGCCAATATGGCTTGCCTGGCGTAAAGATGAATGTAACCCTTGCTATGATGCTTGCCTTTGGCATTGCTTTATTGGCAGAACTCATTCGTCATCGTAATTTAAGGACCGTTCTTAAAAGTACTACTGTATTTTTTGAAGGAATGGGGAATCAGTTTTCCTATGCGGTAACCCTTATTATAGGCGGTCAGGTCTTTGCACAAGGTTTGGTGAGCTTAGGCCTTATTGATTCGTTAGTTAGTGTACTTCAAACACTGTCTCTTAACTCTGTGGGACTAACCTCTGTTATGGGTGGAGGCATGCTAGGCCTTAGCATGGTAACTGGCAGCAATGTAGCACCTTTATTTACATTAGTGCCACTCGTGCCTAATATTGTATCTAATCTCGGACTAGATCCGATTACGACCATGCTAGGCATGCAAAATGGGGCTAGTCTAGGTTTGTTCTTGAGCCCTATCAGCCCTGTTATGGTCGGTGTAGCAGGGGTAGCACATATTAAATCTGTAGATTTGCTTAAGCGTACCTCTGTGCCTGTGCTTGTAGCGCTTATTACGAGCTGTGTGGGGATATGGATATTATACTAATATTGATGAATAATATAAGGTTGTAAACAATAAGACGCCTCGTTATCGTAATAGATAATGGGACGTCTTGTTTTAGTAATAGCAGTTATTTGTTATTTTCGATAACAAGCTAAGTCGACCACTTAATGGTTATGAATTTAATATCTAGAACTATGGTCTGGATATTGTTTAAAGCTTATTTGATATATGAATGTAATATATTCCTCGTCATATACCTAGCATAATGAAACTGCAGATAGATATATATTCTTACCTAAAAGTGGCGTTTACGCGAGGTATCTACACAGAGTACCATTGTAAGATTAGAGTTATTCAGTACGACTGAGGAATTTCTTTTATAATTTAGTTGTTAAATTAATTAATCTTTACGATTAAATTATATTGGAGTATTTTGTGATTGCTATCTATAAAAACAATATATTGCAATATAATTTCTGCGATAAATTATTATAATAATCAATAAATAAAAACAATATTTTTACAATATTTGACAAATATTGTAAAAATATTGTAGAATTAAAACATAGGAGGTGCGGAATTGAATAAAAAACAAGAGAATTTTAAGCGCCTTGCTGAATCAAGGACTAATAAAGTAATTGATATGTTACAGTTGATTGGTAATTTATCAAATACCTCTAATTATGAGTATACATCTGAAGATGTTATTAAAATCTTTGATGCTATATTGATGGAAGTAGAGAGACAACAAAAAAAATTTAGGAATCCATTAGGGGAGAAAAAGAAGAGATTTAAGCTATAAAAAATATTTTATAAAAAGGGAGCTTTGTTATGGATTTAAAATGGCGTTTTCCAGATAATGGAAATGGTAAAGAAGTTGGTTTGGAAACAGGGGATATAGATATTTTTAAAAAAGATCCTATTGGTTCTTTAGCACGAGAGATATGTCAGAACTCAATTGATGCAAATTGTAAGTTAGGGCGTCCTACAAGAATAGAGTTTAAAACATTTACAGTTAAGAGAGAAGATATTCCAGGTATTAATGAATTAACAGAGCAAATTGATAAATGTTATGAATATCGTAAAGATGATAATAAGGAAGGAGCAGCTATAGCTGCCATCCATGCTGCTATTCATTCAAGAGAAATTGATTGTTTAAGGATTAGTGATTACAATACTACTGGTTTAACAGGGGTTTCAAAATTTGAAAGAGGTAAACCATTTTATAACCTTACCAAAACTTCAGGTACAAGCTTTAAAAAAGCCGGATCTGGTGGCTCAAAAGGTATTGGTAAAGCGGCTGCATTTGTTGCTAGTGCAACAAGAACTGTATTCTACTCTACTTATACAATAGAAGAGGAAAAAGGGTATATAGGTACAGCTAAATTAAGATCAGTACCTATTGATGCAGATGGTTACAAGATGACTGTTGACGAAGGTTATTATGGTGTTAGTGAGCATAGTTTCCCTAAATGTGGTGAGGAATTAATATTAGATCCAAATTTCACTCGCAAAGAAGGAGACTATGGCACTGATTTATATTTAATCGGATTTGGGCATAGAGAGAATTGGAAATCAGACTTAATATATAAATTACTAGATAGCTTTATGGTTGCCTTTGCAAAGGGGAAACTAGAAATTGTTCTTGATGACATTGAATTGACGGAGAATACTTTAAAACGGATTGTTTATGATCGTGCATTCTTTTCAAATAAAACTGAGGCTAATTTATATTCTTTAAAGGCACAATATGAATTACTTACTGAAGGTGAAAATGTTGTTGTGTCAGAAAGAGATATAAAAGGCTATGGTTGTATTACTGTTTATGTGCAATCATATTCACAAGGTGAATCTTATCGTGCTACTGGAACTTGTGAGATTATTCGTTATCCATATATGAGGATTACAAGTTATGGAGGCGGTCGTTTAATTCCCTACTCGGCACTTTGTATTATTGGTGATAATAAATTAAATGAAGCACTTCGACGTATGGAAAATGCAGAACATACGGCATGGGCTCCTGAAAGACTTGAAACGGACACTGAGCGAAAAGAAGCGGCTAGTATTGTTAGAAGTTTGAGAAATCAAATTTCTAGATCTATAAATGAAGCATTAAGGAAAGAAGTTGGGGATAAAACTGATGTTGCTGGTGCTGGTGCCTTTTTGCCAAGTGTGGAGTCTGATGAGTTGTTAGATGGTAGTGAACTTCGTGAAGCTACAAATGAGCAAATACAAATTGGTAAAATTCGAAGAAATATATCCGCTAGAGATAAAGCTGAATCAGAGAATAGTAAAGGCGATAAGATGAACAGGGATATAGATACGCCGATAGGCGATGATACCAATAATCCAGAAGCACAAACATCCGATCCTACAGGGAGTTTTGGAAGTTCTGGTATACATGGAACTGGTGGAAAATCAGTAGATGAAGGGAAACCAATGAGTACAAAAGATGCTTCTGTAGATTTCAATGGAAATAAGAAAGGGCAAGTACGTAAATTATTAGGTGGTATGCGTAAACGTAATATGTATGATAAAAAGCATGATTGTTTTGTTATGACTTTTGTATCTACATATAATGAAGTCAATTGTGAAATTGAAGTTAAAGAAATTGGCGAGTCTACAGATTTATATGAAGTGAATATAGAATCGGCTACGATAAATGGTGTTCCTTGTACCGTTGAGGGTGGTATTATTAAGGGAATTTCACTAGTGTCAGGTGAAAAATATACCGTATCATATCATGTTAGTGATGCTCGTAAATTTGCAACAGGAGTAGATATATATGCAAATAGGTAATCGATTATTTCCATATCCAGTAGTAAATAATAATAAAGAGTTATCTGACTTTAATAAGTCAGCATGTTATGAGTTGTCTTTTGGTAATCCTGATTTACCTATTAAAGAGGATAGATATGAGTTAGTAATAGAAGATGTATATATTAATTTAGTGGATAGTCCTTTGATTTCTTATGTCAAACGTGGATTGCTCCAAGCCGTTTTAGTTATTGAGTGCCCAGAGAGTATTTTTAGAAAGACATATGAGTTATCTCTTGATAAAACTACTATACGAGTTCCACTTAGTGATTTGAATGGGAAAGTAACCGTTTCTTCTTATCTATATGCAACAGAAGATATTCTAGACTATAAAAGTGATAACTTTAATGAAGATTTTAAGTTAATTGAATTTGAGTTAAATAAGTATGATATTGTTGGAGTTGATGATGGATTTTCTTTTAAAATAGAGCACAATGATTTAGCCGATAATGTAGCTGAGTCTATATTTGAAATTCTTAGAGGACAAACTAACCAGAAATACTTACAATACGAAGCTAATAAAGGGGATTCGAAAATTTATATTTCACTACCTAGTGATAGATTTGAAGAATATACTCAAGTTAAATATATTAGACCGTTTATGAATACTTTTATGGGATTACTTGTTATCCCCGTATTAGTGGATGTTTTTAATAAAATTCAGTCTGAGTTAGTTAATTATAGAGATATTGAGGATATTGTTGAATCTTATCCTTGGTTTAAATCGGTTACATATTCCTATAAAACAGTAGAAAAGCAAGAGTTAACAATAGATAGTTTTTTACGCTTAGATACATTAGAATTTGCTCAACTTATTTTTAATAATATGAGTATAAATGCAATTCAGGATACTGCTAATATGATTCTAAAAGGGAATGAGGGTTATTTGAATGGGGAAAATTAATATTGGTTATATGACTGAAGCTGCTTATACAGAGCTACGACAAAATATTAGTGAGTATAAACAACGCTTTATAGAAAACTCAAAGGATTCTTCTTGGGTAGATTCTTTGGCAGATGGTAAAGTATTTCAAAATAAATCCTATCAAATTGATGATTTTACACTAAAGGTCCCTTCATCTCCTACAGATATAAAGACAATTACTGAAAATGCTATTTTACTTTATGAGAAATTAAAACATTTGCCTGGTTATGTATTAAGTAATAAGTATTTTTGGCTATGGTTTATGTTTAAACGTTGCTATACGGTATCGCTAACTATGATGGAAAAAAAGGAGGAGTCTTCATTTAATAATCAATGGCTTTTAGGTGGTCGCAGAGGTTTATTTTTTGGACTCATTTCTCGTTCTTATTATCGTGTAGCATTGACAGTAGATGAAGATAATGATTTAGATCGATACTATTTGACGCGATTTACATTTGAGAGTCCATCTCGATTCAGAGAACTTACATGGAGAACATTTTCAAGTGAAAAACATATTGTTATGGGGTTTATGAAAGCTGTATATGATATTGTAAAAACAGGTAAAGAACGATCCTCTTGCTATGATGATTTAGCAAAGGATGTATCACGATTAGGAAGTGTGAAAATTCTTGATATGATGTCAGAAGATGACATATATCAATATGTATTTGCTAAATATAAAGGATATCTTTCTAAGACTGTTAAATGATTTAGCATGGTGATAATCATTGATAATGGTACTTATAATAAGGCTTAAATTTGTATTAGGAGGGATTTTACTTTATTAGCTCACAGAAAAGGAGAATTATGGATGCTGCTTAATATAGATACAATGAAAGAAATTACCAATATTCCTCATAGAAAAAGCTTTGAGGCCTGGAAAAAGAATATTAGCGAAATTGATTATAGAGCTATTATTGATGAATTAAATAAACGTATCGATGATAATCAAGAAATTCATACGGCTGGTTGGATGCCAGGCCATGATTGGACTGGTACGGTGTTTTATCCTATTTACTTAGCATGTAAAAAAGATAAATCAGCAGCAGCTTTATTTTTTGGCATTATTGTATTTATAGTATTCATGGAGAGAACAGAGAAATGGTCTTTTGGTCGATATAGTCTTAATGGGATGGATATTGCGAGTATGACTTATTTTAGACTAGGAAAAGATAGATAATTTATAGGAATATTGATTTCTATTTATTGGCATAGCTATATATTAAATTTATTACACAACTACATAGCGTTTCGACCTTTATATGGGGTACAATAGTATCAGTATTTAGAAAGGGGTTGCATGTATGAGCAAGATAGACTTGGCATCACCGGTGGTGAAATGGGTTGGTGGTAAACGGCAACTATTAGATAGATTAATACCACTCATTCCCACTACGTTTACTACTTATTGTGAGCCATTTATTGGTGGTGGGGCCGTTTTATTTTCTTTGCAACCACAGAATGCCATTATTAATGATATTAATAGTGAACTTATTGGGGTCTATAATGCAATTAAATATAACATAGATGAATTGATAGCAAGATTAGAAAAGTTTGAGAATACAAAAGAGTGTTTTTATGAAGTGCGTAGTTGGGATCGTGATGAAGCGTTTTATAATCAATTAACAGCTATTGATAAGGCGGCACGTGTTATTTTTTTAAATAAGACTTGTTATAATGGATTATATCGTGTAAATAGTGCAGGTGAGTTTAATACTCCGTTTGGACGTTATAAACGGCCGAATATTGTTAATGAGGTAACGCTTCGAGCTGTACATGATTATTTTAATAAAGCTAATATAACTATATTAAATAGTAGTTATAAACAAGCGGTACAAGGATTACCAAAAGATAGTTTTGTATATTTTGATCCACCGTATGACCCTATATCAGTGACGGCTAGTTTTACGGGTTATAATGCAGGCGGATTTAATAAATTGGAACAAATTGCATTACGTGATTGTTGTCGACAACTAGATCAAGCTGGTATTAAGTTTATGCTTTCAAATTCTTCGACAGATTTTATAAGGGATATATATCAAGAGTTTGATATAACTATTGTTCCCGCTAAGCGCGCTATAAATTCTGTGGGTTCAAAACGTGGTACTGTGGATGAGGTTATCGTAAGGAACTATGAATAAAATAAAAAAAAGAAAAATAGACATTACCTGGTCCAATTTAGATAGTAAATATAATATTGTTCATACTGTTACTTCAAATGGTTACTTTATTATTTCGGCCGATATGATTAAAGAATTTCAAGAACCTAGACTGGCAGTTAAGTTTGATCATTCTGATGATCGGCCTGAATTATTTATAGATAATAATTTAACTATTTTACCTATAACACGAGGGGATTATTATATTTCTAAAATTATTGCATATCATACATTTGAAACAGTTTCGTCTAAAATTACCTATTTGAGTCCGCCAGAATATATTAAGAGTTTAGATATTCACTCTATTAATAGTGAAAGTAAGGCTTTAAATATGGCATATATTTCAGGTATTATAGAGGACTTCCTTGTGGATGAAAAGTTATTACCTACTGTGTCAGGGAGAATGAGTTCAGAATCTTTTGTTTTTCAAGGTTCGCTTTGTAATAGAGATAAAAGCTTAAGCCCAGTAGTTAAAGTTGAGAACTCACAAATTGAAATTGATGCGGCCTATGAGGGTATAAATTCTCTCGCATTAATTGAAGCAAAGCGCGATTTGTCAGATAATTTTTTGATCAGACAATTATACTACCCTTTTAGAACGTGGAAACGTAAAATGGGTGAAAAAGCAGTTAGACCTATATTTCTTATTTATTCTAATAGTATTTTTCATCTTTTTGAATATAAGTTTTTAGAATTGCAACATTATAACTCTTTAGAGTTAGTTAAATATAAAAAATATAGTCTTGAGGATACAAAAATTAAGGAAGATGAGGTGAAGGCGATTATGAAAAATTTAAGCTTTCATGTAGAACCTAATATTCCTTTTCCACAAGCAGATTCATTTGAGCGAGTAATTAATATCTGTGAATTACTCTATATAAATGATATGGAGAAAAATTCAATAACAGAGGAATATTCATTTGATAGCAGACAGTCTTCATATTATTTGGATGCAGCCCGTTATTTAAGACTGGTTCGTAGAGATTTAAATGAAGAGGGGCACCCCTCTTATTCGTTAACTAAATTAGGAAAATCATTATTTTCTATGGGGTATAAAGAACGACAATTAAAGTTGATAGAGTTAATTTTATCACATGAAGTGTTCTGTTTAGTTTATGAATATTATTTGGAAAATCATTCTATACCATCAAAAAAAGATATAGTCTCTTATATGGAGCAAACTGCAATAAAAAATCCTAATACAGGTCAACCTTATAGTGATTCTACCAACAAACGTCGAGCGAGTACGGTCGTTGCATGGATCAGATGGATAATTAATACTTACAGTGAATAAACTAACTTATAGTGATTGTGAAAATATTTTTTAGCGCTATAATATTCATAACTAAAATAATATAATAGAAAAGACTTAACTTTTTAATTTAATATTATGAAACGCCCTCTTCATAATAACCATTTAAGGTGGTTATTGAAGAGGGCATTTTGCATTATAGCAAGAAATTTAGTAAACATTTATATATTAAATATTTTATTACTTTAATTTCGTTAGATATGTATTTAGCATATCTAACCGTTCAGCAAATAATGTTTTCATCATAGTAAGACGATCTTCCGTAATATTTGAATTTTTTGCATATATGGAATCCATTAATTCCATTGCTGTTTTAGACAATGACTGCGGAATTGTTAGTGGTGTTGTTACATACTTTATTTGCTTATCATGTTTCGATTTAAACGGTAATGATGGATACGTATGGAATGGTCTATGTGGATTAATTGTCATTTCGTTGTACCATAGGGTATTGCCATTATCGAAGATAGGGACCATGCCAAGGAATTCAAGTGTTGTAGAATTCCGTAAGAATCCAAAGTTACCGTAGTGACGATCGTCATTTAATGTTAGATAGTCCAAAGCAAGTGTCGCATCTAAATGGGCTTTCACATTTGGAATTGAAAAATGTGTACACTGATCTAAGAACGCTTGGTATTTATTATCGCGTCGTTTAAGTGGCGCTGCTATGTGCCATGCAGGGATGTATTCAATGTCTCCGCTCGTAAATAGTGGGCAAGATGACACGATTTCACCAGATGCGATTGTTTCTAATTCATATGGTACATGGTGAAAGTTTAGTTCTTTGCATAATTTTGACACAAATACTTCATTAAATGGCTGTTGATTGAGGAAGTTTCCAGCTTTTAATAGGCGAATACCTTTTTTTTGTTGTACCCACATCTGACGAAGAGAACCGTTTACAGATGAATTCGGTGTAATTAAATCAATATCGATATCATCAGAATCAGATAAGAATAAAGGCGTGTCAATTATAGGATGGTCATAAAAATTGATAGTATCCCAATCTAAATTAGAGTGTATTGGTTTCATCCAATAGTGGTCAGATAGATTAAGTTGATATGATTTTAAAGAAAATTCTAATGCATCTGATGCGTGGTAGGCCTCTAGTAAATCTTCTAAATTAGGTCTAGCGCTTGGCATAGCATGATACCTTATAAAATCATTAAGTGCGATTTCTTGGTTATTCATGACCATCATGTTTAATGGCTTGTGGTCGGGCGTTATGATTTCAGTAACCTTTGTTACTGTTAAAGTATCATCTAATATTGCTGTTAACACAGGAATATTTTTATGCATTAGTAGATAAGTACACATAGCATCACATCCTTTATGTTAAGAATTAATAATTATATACATTATATCGTAAAATAAAGCTATAGGTATACATTTTACATAGTAATCTAATATTTCTTAATAAAATGACTATTAGCAAAACAAAACGCCCCCTTCACAGCAACCATCTAAGGCTGCCAATGAAGAGGGCGTTTTGCATTGTAGTAAGAAAGTTAGTAAAAATTTAGATGGGAATCTAAATGTATGTATATAAGGCCATACAGCTTACGATAAGAGGGGGAAGTGGCATCCTATTGGAGTAGTATTGCATAAAAAGGGGAAATATATTAAAATGCATCTCTCATAGATATGCAAGGGATATACAGGGGAGATATCTATGGTTGTACAACTATATGGCCGTATATAACGGTATGTTATATAAATTAGAATTTAAATCCAGCGTTTACGCCCCAGTCTGCTTGGTAATCACCAGATAGACCGGTAGTAATGTCCGCATATACACTGTTGTTCGTATTGAAACCATAACGGTCACCGAATGCGAGTTCAGTCCAAGTGCCTTTTAGGTCTTGTTCTGTCAATTTTACGGCATTTCCGCTAGCATAGGTAGTTTTTTTGCCTGTGAAAGCATGACTTGCAGCCAAGCGTGTATATAGGTTACCATTGCAAAATTGTTTGCCTACATCGATGCCGAGTTTGCCGGATGTGCTATTACCAGCTTGGTTAACAGAGACGTTACCTACTGTAAAGTCACGACTACCGAAGTGTGTATAGTTTAACTGTGCTTGTGGTTCTACATAGAACTCATTGTCAGATTTTATTGTTTTGCTGTAGCGAACGCCGATGCTATACGCATAGGATTTTACCTTGCCAGAACCATTGAATACATAATCTTCAGAACCGCGTAGGTAAGACACTTGACCGCCTACGGTCTAGTCACGGCTCGTTTTAGTATCATAACCGCCTTAGATGCTTGTGTAATCAGTAGCTGTATTGATATCGTCATTAGAATAATTATATCTACCGCAACCAATAAGAGCCCAAATACCTGTTGGCGCACCTTGTTGTAATTGGCTTGTACGATTCATATCGTTAGTCATTGTACGCCATGCGTTGATATTGCCAACTACAGCAGAATGAATGCCACACATTTGTGGTGTATCATAAGCACCAAGGAACCTTGACCATTAGTGCTTTGCCATGTAATATCTCCTTCTTTTTAATCTGTTGTTAATGCTTTTTGGAAGCTTGACCCGATGCCATTAGACGCGATGGATACAGTACCAGAAAGGTTTCTTTCACCATTCATATAATTTTCGTAATAGAATTTGTGGGTTAGATTATCTAGAATTTTGTTTACATTGCTTTCAGAGGACGTATCGAGATGATCGCCTGTTACATAGCCATGAACGCCAGATCCAGCCGTAGCGGATTTTACGATGAAGTTGCCGCCTTCGATATCAGATGCGTCAAGGCCTGTTTTTTGAGCGAGCGGTTTAGCGAAGTTTAAACCAGTACCAGCACTCATGTCGTAGATGACATTGATGTGGACATCCAAGTTATTGATATGAATGTCGCTGCGAGAATCTTGAGAAATACGGCTAAAGCCTTCACGTGTAGGCGTGCCTTTGAGGTTATTGATGCTGCTGCGCAATTTTTTTCCATCAATTTGGAATGCTTCCAAGCCACCCATGTTATTATGGCTCCACATACCACCATCAAAGGTCATGTTGATTTCGCCGCCCTTATCTTCTAAGGTATTCACAGCCTTGCCGGTAAATTGGTTAGGGCTATTATGAGCACGGCCTAGACCAATGTTGATCACAGATGGTTGCTGTTGTATCGCCCGTACTTACAACTGTACTATCTGCACCGACTGCAAAAATACGACCATTGGTACCAACGCCTGCTATAGCCCACGTGCTAGGTATAGCCACTGTAGATGACAACATGGTCATCATTACAGCGGACAATAACATCTTATTTCTCGATCTCATTCTCTTACACCTCAACTATATTACTTAATTTGTCATTTATTTTTATATTGTGAAAGATTCTTCATAAATGAATATATATCTATCGGTTGATTTAATACTCTCTTATATAATGAAAGATAGATATATACTTGCTTTATAAAGACTTTGTGTCAGATATATTTAAAATATATTTAAAATATTAATAGATGAGTTACATATTAGGGGCAGTGAATACGATGTATGGTATTCTTTACAAATCTAGCGAGCATGGGTATTATTGTATGTATAGCGCGATTTTTAGTAACAGGCTAGTTGTAGCATAGAAAGGAGCCTTCATGAAAGTCACTTGTTCCTGGCCCACAACACCACTGTATCAGGCGTATCATGATTATGAATGGGGGCGTCCTATTCATGATGACCAACATCAATTTGAACATTTATGTTTGGAGAGCCTACAATGCGGTCTGAGTTGGCTTACGATTTTAAATAAACGAGAAATTATACGCCAGTGTTTTGACTATTTTGATGTTGATGCAGTAGCTAAATATACGGAAATAGATATAGAGCGCATTATGAGTACAGACGGTATGTTAAAGTCTCGTAAGAAAATCGAAGCCATCATCAACAATGCACATGCGTTTCGACGCATTCAAGACGAGTTTGGATCCTTTTGCGAATATATATGGGCTTTCACCAATCATAAGACTCTTATTTATGAAGGCCATCCTGAGGGAAGGGTGCCTGCTAAAAATGAATTATCTACGCGCATTAGCAAAGACCTTAAGAAACGAGGGTTCAAATTTGTAGGACCTGTGACCATCTATTCCCATTTACAAGCTAGTGGTCTCATCAATGATCACGGCAAGGATTGCCCTTGTTTTAATGAAATCAATGAAACCAATCCTGTGGTTTATATGACAATAGATGATTAATATAAATAGAACCGTATCTACTGAAACATAGATACGGTTTTTTTGTGATATTTTATATTGATTATTATCGATGTAGTTGATATACTACTTTCATAATAACTTTCATACGTAAGGGAAAGGATAAGAAGATGATTGGTTTAGGTACGGTTATCAACATGGGGCTCATTATCGGTGGTAGTATTATTGGGCTCACGTGTGGCCGATTTATGAAGGACAATTTAAAACAGACCCTTATGGTGGTGTGCGGTATTATCGTGCTATTACTAGGGATGAGTGGGGCCATGCAATTTATGCTGGTTATCGTTAATGGTTCCTTGCAAACTACAGGACCTTTGTTGATGATTATCAGCATGGTAGTTGGTGCTGTGATTGGTGAAATCATTGATTTAGACCGATGGATTACTGTCTTTGGTGACTGGGTGAAAGATAAAACCGGTAATACAGGGGACGCTAAGTTTACGCAAGCGTTTATCACTGCATCACTTACGTTTACTGTTGGTGCGATGGGCGTGCTCGGTTCAATTCAAGATGGATTGACCGGAGATTACCAAACCTTGCTACTCAAAGGAATTCTTGATGGTGTTATTGTTATGGTGATGACCTCATCCATGGGGAAGGGCGCATTGTTTTCCTTCATTCCTGTAGGCATCACGCAGTGGTTGATCACGGCCTTAGCACATGTGGCGGCGCCACTTATGACACAGCAGGCTATCGACAATTTATCCTATGTAGGATCCATCTTAATTTTCTGTGTAGGCATTAATATGATTTGGCCTAATAAGATTCGTTTAGCTAATTTATTACCAGCCATATTTATCGCTATGGGCCTTACGTTTTTAATTTAAATTTAAATTTTAAGACCCCTCTTTACATTGTGTGTAAAGAGGGGTACTATATTCTCAATATAAATTTCTCGTAGTTAAAATGGTTTCTCCTAGAAATGCATGTTAGTAACCGATTAGCGGTCGCCGTTAAAGATGGAGTTTTTAACAAGAACGTAGTCTACTTTGCGGATAGCTTGTAGAGTGGTACCACCAGCGTAGGAGATAGCGGATTGTAAATCTTGTTCCATTTCGATTAATGTATCGAAGATAGAGCCTTTGGAAGGAATGAAGATTTTTTTGCCTTCTACGTTTTTACGTTCCCCTTTTTGGAACTCAGAAGCGGAACCGAAGTATTCTTTTACAGCTTGGCCGTCAACAATTTTTTCTTCCCCTGGAGATTCTTGGTGACCAGCAAATAGGGAACCAATCATAACCATAGTAGCGCCAAAGCGAATGGATTTAGCGATGTCGCCGTGATCGCGAATGCCGCCGTCAGCGATGATAGGTTTTGTAGCTGCTTTTGCACACCAACGTACAGCCGCCAATTGCCAACCGCCAGTACCAAAGCCAGTTTTTAATTTCGTAATACAAACCTTACCAGGACCGATACCTACTTTTGTAGCATCAGCACCAGCATTTTCAAGTTCACGAACTGCTTCAGGAGTACCTACGTTACCAGCAATAACAAATGTTGTTGGTAAATTCTTTTTAATGTATTGAATCATGTCGATAACAGCATTAGAGTGACCATGTGCGATATCGATTGTGATATAATCAGGAATAAGGTTAGCTTTCTCTAATTCATCAACTAATGCGAATTCTTCTTCCTTTACACCGATGGAAATAGAAGAATATAAGTTTTTTTCTTGCATGCGTTTTACAAAGTCGAGACGGCGTTCAGGTTGGAAACGATGCATGATATAGAAATAGCCTTTTTCTGCTAGTTTTTCAGCTAACTCTTCATCAATGATAGTTTGCATGTTTGCAGGAACTACAGGCAAGTTAAATGTACGATTACCTAGTTTAACATGAGTATCACATTCGCTGCGGCTGTTTACGATACATTTATTAGGAATCAGTTGTACGTCTTCATAATCGAAGATGTTAGTTGTATTAATCATAGTTTCTATATCTCCTTTGAGGTATAATAAATTGAACCTGTACCATTATACTGAATTTGTTTTCAATTTTCAATACATTCCGAATATTAAAAACACTCATATAGTTATTATACAATTTTATAGGTATCTTGTCTGTACATTTTCTCTATGTTCAGCCCATTATATAAACATTATATTAATAGGAGGTTATTTTAATGGAACATTCCAAGACACGCATGATAGCAGAAGCTGGTGTAGCAATCGCTATTGCACAAGTATTATCGTTTATTACTCTTTTTCATATGCCACAAGGCGGTTCCATTAAGGCCGCTTCCATGGTGCCTCTCATGATTTTTGCATATCGCTGGGGTGGTACACGCGGTATTTGGGCTGGCATTGTATATGGCATACTTCATTTCTTGCTCGGTTTTAAATCATCTATCCATTATCTAAGCATCATCCTAGACTATCTTGTTGCTTACGGTGTTATTGGTGTGTGCGGGTATTTCAAGGACAATATGACAGGTCTTGTTAGCGGATCTATTGTTGCTATTGCGCTTCGTTGGTTTGCGTCCGTAACAAGTGGTGCTGTTGTATTTGCTAGTTATGCACCGCAAGGTCAAAATCCATGGATCTACTCTATGATTTATAATGCATCGTATATGGTGCCGGATGGAATTCTTAATATTGTTGTGTTGTTGTTTATTTACCAAGGGGTAAAAAGAGGGTTGAAACGCGGTGCTTAATTTAGGCGTAATTATTTTGGCTGGTGGCCTAAGTTCACGCATGGGATATCCTAAGGCTTTATTGCCTTGGACGAATGGTGAAAGCCTCATTTCTCATGCGTTGCGCAATGCATTAGAACATGATGCTAATGACATTCTCATTTCTATCGGTGACGATGAAAGTTTAGGCCAAGCCATTCAGGCTAATATTATCGACACATTGTCGAATAAAGAAAAAGAAAAAGTTTCTATCGTTCGGGATTCTGTTCCAAGAAGTGGTCCATTAGGAGGATTATATAGCACATTAGCTGTAGGTAAGAGTCATGCCTATGCGGTGTTAGCCGTAGATATGCCATTTATGGATTTTAATTTATATTACGACTGGCTCTACCAAGTAGAAGGTGATGGCTGGCATGTTATTGTGCCTGTTGGTGAAAGCGGACGCTATGAACCTATGGCGGGTATATATAAGCCATCCATTGCTCCATTATTGCAAACCGCTTTGGCCGGAGAGGATGTATCTTTGCATCATGTATTAGATAGTATAGGGACTGTGGTAACTATTGAAGCAGGTGATTCTTGTCATCATTTACGCAATGTGAATCATATAGAGGATTATAAGTGGGCCCGTGCAGAGGCTGTTAATGCAGATCGTCATGTTCCACTTATCAGCGTGGTTGCTGAAAAACGTAAGACTGGTAAAACTACGGTGGTGACGCGACTCGTTAATGAATTAGAACAAATTGGTTTCTCTGTGGGTGTTGTAAAAAGCGATAAACATGGCTTTCATATGGATTATGAAGGAACTGATACTGATCTTGCTATGAAAGCAGGTGCCACGGCCGTAGCAATTGCAGGTCCAACGGAAACGGCCATACGCATTCGCACCGAAAAACAATCTAATCTGTATGATTTGGTACAGCAATTACCTGTAGATATTGCTATACTAGAAACGAGATCCCAAGGTATATTTCCTATTGTAGAAGTAACTCGAGAAGGGTATACAGAATCGCTGATATCCAGTGAGATAGAACGCGTAGGTACCATAGAGGTTACTGATTTAGATCAATGCATACCAGAGTTGGTATGCCGAATACAAAGTATGATGAGGAATTTAGATGATAGCCGTTACTGTTGAAGAAGCGCTTCGTTTGTGGAATGAGGCTTTACAAGAACAACATCATAGCATCGAGTCCGTTGCCGTTGGCGACGCAAAAGGATGTGTGTTGGCCGAAGATGTTTTGGCACCTACCGATGTGCCCGCTTTTCATAAATCTGCCATGGATGGCTATGCCTTAGCTTATGAGGCTGGTCGTGATGACTATATCGTCGATGGTATTATTGGTGCTGGCGTTGTATGGGATAAGCCCGTAGCAACTGGCCATGCTGTACGTATCATGACAGGAGCTCCTGTACCCGATACTTGTGATACGGTTATCATGCAAGAACAGGTGAAAGGGACTGGCGAAATCGGTTCTACGATTACCATTCAAGGTCATCAACAAAAGGGTAGCCATATTATCCCTCGTGGTGAAGAGTGTTTGGCGGGCACTGTTGTAATTCCAAAGGGGTCAGAAATAACCGCTACGGTACAGACGATTTTGACCGGACTAGGTTGCACAGATGTATCTGTGTATGCGATGCCACGTATTCTTGTGCTTACATCGGGCCATGAAGTTATCGAACCTGGGGAACCTTTAACTGCCGGTAAAATCTATAATTCAAATCGCATGATGATTTGTAGCTTGCTAGATGATTTAGGGTTCCGGCACATTACGCATTATCATGTAAGCGATGCACCGGATAAATTAGACTCAGAAATTAAACGCGTTCTTGAACTCGGTGAACAGGCAGATGTCATCATTAGCTCTGGCGGTGTATCCGTAGGTATGTTTGATACAATGCCTCTTATATATGAAAAATTAGGAGCTAAGACCTTATACAATCGCATCCAAATGCGTCCAGGTGCAGCCTCTTATGGGGCCGTTACACCAAAAGGCCAACTTATCTTTGGACTATCTGGCAATCCTGGGGCTGCCTTTAATGGTTGGCACCTATTGGTGGTTCCTACATTACGAAGATACAAAGGACTTATAAATTGGTCTACCCCTGTACTCAATTGTGTGATGGACTGTGATTTATCTAAACGCAATGCCTTTGATCGCTATGTACAAGGCAAAGTTATATTCGGTGATGGACAACCACGTTTTGTAGCCAATCGTCACTTTAATAGTAGTAGTATGCTCGGACTATATACCGTTAATGCTTTAGCTTGTATCCCCCAAGGCGTTCATGAAGTACATGAAGGAGATACCTTTAATGTATATCTATTAGGGCTGATACCTGCGATTTAAACTATATAATTCAATTCTGTTGCTGTAGATACTGAAATTAAATCTCAATTAATTTATAATAAACGTAACGAAAGGATAATCCTTTTAGTTACATCAATTGAGTTTTGACAAAATGTATTTCAATCTACTTTTAACTACTTTTTCAATTATATAGTTATATAAGGAGTGATTTCTATGAGTAAGACTTTCACAAAAAATATCCCAGTCAACGAAATTTTACATCTAAGCGACCGTTTAGAGTATAAAGAGGGGCAAGTGATTAGTATTACGATTGCCCAAAATGAACGACTCAGTATTACCTTGTTTGCGTTACCAAAGGGCGAAGAAATCTCTACTCATGTAACTGTAGGTGATGCGATTGTGCAAATCCTCGATGGTGAGGCTCACATCGTCGTCGGTGATGTAGAACACAATGTGAAAGCTGGTGAAACCTTGATCATGCCATCTGAAGTGCCTCATAGCCTTGATGCTCGAGAAAACTTCAAGATGCTGTTGACCGTAGTTAAATAAATATATCATAATAAATACATCCCTTGTGTTTTCGAGGGGTGCATTTTTTATGGGGGATATTAGTTATTATGGATTATTTTCACTATACCTATAAACATAATCACATAGATTTTAGCAGTCATATATACAAGGTTAGTACGTATCATTACAATTGGCATGGAGAAACGGAAATCCTCATCTTGTTAAAGGGGCATATTGAGATGAGCTGTAATAGTGAGGTTTTCACGATGGAGCCACTTGATACAATTATTATTTCTCCTCAAGTTGGACACGCCACATTGGCTTTAGAACAAGATACAACGGCCCTCGTTATTCATGTAGGGAAGGACTTCTTCCAACAATTTGATCCTAATTTTAGTATGTATCAATTTATGATTCGCTCTGATGAAGCGAATCGCTATAATCAGTTCTTTACATCAGTAAGACACCATGCAGCTATGATGATGCTGTTAATGGTGGATGGTAAAAGTCCTGCCAATCAGTTGTGGTTAGAGGGCCATTACTTAGACATAGCTAGTGCTGTATATAGCGAGATTGAGGCCGTTAAGTCTATTCCTTCTAATACAAAGCCGGCTGATATGACGGTAGCTACTTTTGATAAGATGATTGCTTATATTGACGAAAATTATCAGCGAAAAATTGAATTGGAAGATATTGCTAAAATTGGTGGTTATAATGTGAACTATACGTCACAGTTCTTTAAACGCCAATTAGGTGTTTCCTTTTTAGAATATGTATTGCGTTTGAGACTACGGGAGGCTACCGTTAGTTTGGCTAATTCTACAGCTAGTGTGGCTCATATTGCCGTCAATTGTGGGTTTGCAGATATTAAAGCCTTTAATGTAGCCTTTAAAAAACATTTTCATACCACGCCATCAGAATATCGTAAGCAAGCAAAAGAATTGGGGCGTAAAACAAAGTTACATGATTGGAAGGAAATTATCTCTACACAAGAAGCGGATATTATGGAGCTGTTACAATCTTGTGTACCATATCAACCTGAAGTTACACAAAAGTTTGAATTAGAGGAAGCTAATCAAAAGTTAGAGGATGTGAAAGCTCAGCTTGAAGCTATTGTTAATAAGTTGAAATCATAGTATTAAAGATTAAATACGCTAGTAAGCAAATCATATTATCATAATTTTGTAACTAATTTTAGGCATATATACAATCATTAGGTATGGGTAATTTTGTATATGATTTAATAGTTGCCAAATATCTGTTGAAAGAGCACTACTTTTCGATAAGTAGTGCTCTTTTGTGCTTGTATATGGGTAAAATTGTATATTTTGCATGCGTTGACATATAACTATATAGGTGATTTCTTATACTTTTTTTGTACTTTTAACAGCAAAAATCAACTTGTAAATTGGATAGTTATATCCAGTAAAAAGAGTAGAATGAAATCATCGAAAGGAGCTACGGTTCCAAAGCAGAAATTACAACGAAGTCCTTTTAGGAGGTTTACGATGAGTACGAAAGAACAACAAGTACAAGAAATGACAAATGTCATTGCAAAGTTCATTGCTTATATGGCTAAAAAGTTGCCTGATGATGTGGAAGCTAAAATTAAAGAATTAGCAGCGGATGAAAAAAATCCACTAGCAAAAACAATTTATGAAACAATGCATAAAAATATGGATCTAGCTTATGAACTAAATCGTCCTTCCTGCCAAGATACAGGTGTTATGCAGTTCTGGGTAAAGGTTGGTTCCAATTATCCTTTGATTGGTGAGCTAGAAGAAATCTTGCGCAATGCTACATACCAAGCAACACAAGATGCACCACTTCGTCATAATTGTGTTGAAACCTTTGATGAATTTAATACGGGAAAAAATATTGGTCGCACAGCACCTTATATTACGTGGGATATCGTGCCTGGCCGTGATGATGTAGAAATCTTCCCTTACATGGCTGGTGGCGGCTGTTCCTTGCCAGGATCTGGTAAAACATTAATGCCAGGTGAAGGTTATGAAGGGGTAGCTAAATTTGTATTAGATTTGATGACAAGCTATGGCTTAAATGCATGTCCTCCATTATTGGTGGGTGTTGGTATTGCCACATCTATCGATACTGCAGCGGTTATGTCCAAAAAAGCGTTGATGCGCCCTGTATCCTCTAAAGCTGATAATGAAAAAGCAGCGTATATGGAGCAACTACTTGAAGATGGTATTAACGCATTGCATCTCGGCCCACAAGGTATGGGTGGTGACAAATCCGTAATGGGTGTAAACATCGAACATGGTTCTCGTCATCCATCTGTAATTTCCGTAGCTGTAAACGTTGGTTGTTGGAACCATCGTCGCGGTCATGTAGTATTCGATAAAGACGGTAAGTACGAAATTTTATCTCATAGAGGAGTGACATTCTAATGGCTAAACATATTTTGACTACACCAATTCAAGCATCTGATCTTAAAGGTATTAAAGCAGGGGATATTATATATTTAAATGGTCATATCACAACATGTCGTGATGTTGCTCATCGTCGCCTCGTTGAATATGGTCGTGAGTTACCAGTAGATGTTCGCAACGGTGCTATCCTACATGCAGGCCCAATCGTACGTGATCATGGGGATGATAAATTTGAAATGATTTCTGTAGGTCCTACAACATCTATGCGTATGGAAAAATTTGAGTACGAATTTGTAAAACACACAGGAGTGCGTCTCATCGTTGGTAAAGGTGGGATGGGGCCTGAAACGGCTCGTGCTTGTAAAGACTTTGGTGCATTGCACTGTGTATTCCCAGCAGGAAATGCAGTATTGGCGGCTACAGAGGTAGAGGAAATCGAATCTGCTAACTGGCGTGAACTTGGTATGCCTGAAACATTATGGACTTGCCGCGTTAAAGAATTCGGTCCGCTCATCGTATCCATTGATGCAGAAGGTAATAACTACTTTGAAAATAAAAAAGTAGAATACAATGCGAAAAAAGAAGAAGTGTTAGAAGAAATCTATAAACACGTAAGTTTCATTAAATAATCTCATTGTGAGGATTAACTTAATAGGGGGATTATACGGATTTTGTACAATCCTCCTTTTTTGTACCCTTTTTTAGGTATATTACACGTATTGGGAGGTATATATGGATACGAGTGTAATGATAACTCTAGGCTTCTTGGTGTTTGCCATCTTCATGTTTGCGTGGGAGAAAATCCCATTGTCTATTACAGCTATGGTTGTAGCAGTAGGTTTGCACCTAAGTGGGGTATTATCCGCTAAAGAAGCGTTCGCCGGTTTTGTGGATCCAAACGTCTTACTATTTATGGGCATGTTTGTTATTGGTGAAGCCTTCTTTGAAACAGGTGTAGCCGTAGGTGTAGGCAATGTAGTTCATAAGTTTGCTAAAACTGAAACATCGTTACTTGTTGCGGTTATGATGATTACAGGTATTTTATCTGGTTTCTTATCTAATACTGGTACGGCTGCTGTATTAATTCCTGTAATTATCGGTATTTGTAAAAAGAGTGGTTTTAAACAAACTAAATTATTGATGCCTCTTGTATTTGCTGCAGCTATGGGTGGGAATATCTCACTTATCGGTGCTCCTGGTAATATGATTGCTCAAGCGGGCTTACAACAAGCTGGCTTAGGTTCCTTTGGCTTCTTTGACTATGGTTTAGTAGGTTTACCAATTCTTATCGTGGGTACCATATTCTATGCTACAATTGGCAAACGTTTCTTGCCAGACGCTCCAAGTCATCAACCAGATGGTGCTTTTGAAGGTAATGATGATTATAGCCATGTACCATCTTGGAAGAAATGGACTTCCGCACTTGTATTGATTTTGACAGTTGGTGCTATGATTTTTGAAAAACAATTAGGTGTAAAACTCTATGTAAGCGCATGGGTAGGTGCTCTTGTATTAGTTGCTACTAATGTTATTAGTGAAAGTGCAGCTGTTAGATCTATCGATATGAAAACAATCATGCTCTTCGCGGGCTCTATGGCCCTTGGGGATGCAATGGTTAAAACAGGTACTGGTTCTGTAATTGCAGATATTATCGTGAATAGCCTTGGTGCTAGTCCATCTCCAATTGTTGTGCTAGTAGTAATCTTTGTGCTTGGTGTATTTATGACAAACTTTATGTCTAATACGGCTACCTGCGCATTATTGGTACCAATCGGTCTTAGCTTAGCATCTCAACTTGGCTTTGATCCAAAAGCGGTGCTTGCAGCTATCGTAATCGCTAGCTCCTTAGCGTATGCTACACCAATTGGTATGCCTGCGAATACCATGGTATACAATATAGCTGGCTATAGCTTCATGGATTATGTGAAAGCTGGCTTGCCGCTCATCGTTGTATCTAGTATAGTGGCACTCGTATTATTACCAATCTTATTCCCGTTCTAATATAATATGGTTTTAGAAGAAGCTTTAAGACAAATTGTGTTAAAGCTTCTTTTTTATGGAAATTATTAATTTATCTGTGCTTTTATAGATTGATTAGAAAAAACAATATACATATAAGTAATAAAAAATTAGACATAATCCATACTTTCACATATAATAGAAAGGTAACGAGTGTACAAATATACATTCACAGTAGACAAAACAGGTGTATATGAGGAGGAATTATGCTTACCGATATTGAAATAGCGCAACAAAATAAGATGGAAAAAATTCAGGTTATTGCTGATAAATGTGGTCTTACTCCTGATGATATTGAACAATATGGTCATTATAAAGCGAAAATTTCCTTTAATGCCATTAAACGTTTAGAGAATAAAAAAGATGGTAAGTTAGTTCTCGTTACGGCGATTACGCCAACTCCAGCAGGGGAAGGTAAATCTACCACTACTATTGGTTTGGTACAAGCGTTGAATAAAATTGGTAAAAATGCCATTGCTGCACTTCGTGAGCCATCCTTGGGTCCTGTATTTGGTATAAAAGGTGGCGCCGCTGGTGGTGGCTATGCACAAGTAGTACCAATGGACGATATTAATTTGCACTTTACTGGCGATATGCATGCCATTACGGCAGCGAACAATTTATTGTCTGCTATGATAGACAATCATATTCACCAAGGTAACGAGTTAGAAATTGACTTACGCCAAATTTCTTGGACTCGTGTGCTCGACATGAATGACCGTGCATTGCGAAATGTAACGGTGGCCCTAGGTGGCAAAGTATGTGGTTTCCCACGGGAAGATCATTTCATGATTACTGTTGCCTCTGAGATTATGGCTATTTTGTGCTTGGCGAAGGACTTAGAAGATTTGAAAGCTCGCTTTGGTCGCATCGTGATTGGTCCAAATCTTAAAGGTGAACCAGTGTATGTACATCAACTCGGTTGTGAAGGGGCAATGGCTCTTCTCATGAAAGATGCTATAAAACCGAATCTCGTGCAAACATTAGAACACACACCAGCTATCGTTCATGGCGGTCCATTCGCTAATATTGCTCATGGTTGTAACTCTGTGGTAGCTACAAAATTAGGCTTAAAACTAGGCGATATTGTTGTAACAGAGGCAGGCTTTGGTGCTGATTTAGGGGCTGAAAAATTCCTCGATATTAAATGTCGTTATGGTGATCTTTTCCCTAATGCTATCGTAATTGTAGTTACTTTGCGTGCCCTTAAAATGCATGGTGGTGTACCAAAACAAGAGTTAAATACGGAAAATGTAGAAGCTGTAACAAACGGTTTTAGTAATTTACGTAAAGCTATTGAAAATATGCGCTTCTTCGGTGTACCTGTGATGGTTGCTATTAATAAATTTGTTACTGATACGGATGCAGAAATTGCGGAGTTAACACGTTTATGTAATGAATATGGCGTGCCTGTAGAGCTCAATGAATGTTGGGAAAAAGGTGGCGAAGGCGGTATCGATATGGCGAAACGCGTTGTGGAACTTGTGGAAGGCAGCGAACCAACACCTACATTCGTATATGAATTAACAGATAGTATTGAAGACAAAATCGGTAAAATCGTTTGTACCATTTATGGCAGCGACGGTGTTACATTTGATGGAAAAGCGAAAAAACAAATCGCTCAACTAAAAGAGTGGGGGCTAGATAACTTACCAGTATGTATGGCGAAAACCCAATATTCTTTGTCTGATAATCCAGCATTATTAGGGGCCCCAACAGGATTTACAATTAATGTAACGGATATTCGTGTTGCTAACGGTGCAGGATTCCTCGTATGCCGTACAGGTGATGTTATGGTTATGCCTGGTTTACCTAAACGTCCTGCTGCACTTAACATGGATATTGATGCAGACGGCACTATTAAAGGATTGTTCTAATCATATGTTATTGTAATTGATATAGTATTTGTATTGACATAGTATACAGAGGGGGCAATGGCCCCCTTTGTTATTGAGGAGTATATATGGATTTATTGACGAGTTCTGTAAAAGATTTTGTAGCGGCAACCGCATCAAAGGAACCTACTCCAGGTGGCGGTGCTATTGCAGCGTTGACGGCAGCTACGGGGGCAGCATTGGCTGAAATGGTAGCAAATTTAACCTTTGATAAAAAAGGTTACGAAGATGTGCAAGAGGAGATGCATCTTTTACAACAAAAAGCAGAGGTTATTCGTGAGAAAGCGCTTTCACTAGCACAAGCAGATGCTAATGTATTTAATTTGTTTATGGATGCCTTGGCATTGCCCAAAAATACGGATGAAGAAAAAATGGCGCGTACTGCTGCGATTCAACAGGCATATAAGGATGCGGCTAGTGTACCTTTAGAAATAGGCATGATTAGTTATGAAATATTTGATCTTGCCTATATTGCGGCTACGAAGGGTAACCAAAATCTCATTACTGATGGTATTATTGCAGCTATTAATGCAAGAGCTGCAGTAAAGGCAGCCTTTTTAAATGTGCGTATCAATATATCTGGCATTAAGGATGAACGCTACGTAGCTGATTTAAAAGCGCAAATGACTCAAATTGAATCTGAATTAGATGAAAAGGAAGCATCCATTTTAGCCTTGTACAAATAAATGGACGATAACATACTTTTATAGTTTTAATGTTCGGAAAATATAAAAATAGAGGGCCTTAGAAAATAAAATTTCTGAGGTTTCTCTTTTTCTATTGTTAAAATCCGAATAATAACGTAAGATATAAGTGTAATGTTTGTAGTTTAGAGAACAGGAGACCATTATGTCAGAACAAAACAATACTGTTGACTCTATGTTGCCAATACCAAAGCTGTTTGCCTATGGTTTACAACACGTATTAGCAATGTATGCCGGTGCTGTAGCGGTACCAATCATTATTGCGCAAGCAATGCATTTGCCTGTAGAGGATTTAATTCGACTTATTACAGCAGACTTGTTTACGTGCGGTATTGCCACACTTATTCAAACATTAGGGTTTGGCAATATTGGTGGTCGTATCCCGATGATTCAAGGTGTAACCTTTGCCTCGGTTGGACCTATGGCCATGATTGGGGCCCAACATGGTATGACCGCTATTTACGGTGCCATCATCATAGCCGGTATTTTTACTTTCTTAGTAGCACCATTTTTTAGTCGTTTGATTCGACTCTTCCCACCTGTTGTAACAGGCACCATTATTACAATCATTGGTATTAATCTCATGCCTGTAGCTGTAAACTGGATGGGGGGCGGTGTAGGCAATCCGCAGTTTGGTAGTCTTACCAACATCGGTCTTGGGTTCCTCACATTCCTAATCGTTATCTTTACTTATAAATTTGCCAAAGGTTTTCTTGGTAACCTTTCCGTTTTAATTGGTCTTATTGGTGGTACGGCTATTGCTTTTGCAATGGGCGTAGCTAATTTTGCTGAGGTTGGCAAAGCTCATTGGGTGGCTATGATCGAACCTTTCTACTTTGGTATGCCGACATTTGATTGGGCATCCGTACTTTCCATGGTAGTCGTTATGCTCGTTGTTATGGTTGAAACAACTGGCGATAGTATTGCTATCGGTGAGATTGTAGATAAAAAAATCGGTCGTAAGGAATTGGCATCCATTATCCGTGCCGATGGTCTTTCCACTGTTATTGGCGGTATTCTTAACAGCTTCCCTTATACAGCATTTGCTCAAAACGTTGGTCTTATCGCTGTAACACGCGTTAAAAGTCGCTTTGTAGTAGCTGCATCTGGTGTAATCTTAATTCTATTAGGCTTATTCCCTAAATTGGCTGCCGTTGTAGCAAGCATTCCAAATTCAGTGCTCGGCGGTGCTGGTATTGCTATGTTTGGTATGATTATTGCTAGCGGTATCCGTTCTCTTGGTAAAGTTAATTTTGATGGTAATCAAAACTTGATGCTTGTTGCTATTAGTATTGGCGTATCCATGATTCCTATTGCAGCACCAACATTTTATGCACATTTCCCTGCATGGGCTCAAATTATTTTGAAATCTGGTATTACCTTTGGTAGTATCATGGCCATCCTCCTTAACCTATTGCTCAATGGCGTAAATAAGGGTGATGAATTTAAAGAAATGGGCCGTCGTTAATCGGCTTTCACCATTATTCATACGAAGAACTCTACTCATAATGGGTAGGGTTCTTTTCTTGAAAGTAATAATCCTAAAATAGTGACTAAACTCACAGGGGTTACACCTATATACTATGGTATAATAAATTGATAAATTTAGATGATTTGTTCCCATAAGAAGGGAAGGAGTTTATGGCTGAAGGTAAGATTATTGCCATCTCCATTAGCGAGAAAAAAGGGCAAAAGAAACATAATATTGGATCTGCCAATCTCATCGTAGATCACGGCATGGAAGGCGATGCACACGCAGGTAATTGGCATCGCCAAATTAGTTTACTCGGCATTAAGAGTATTGAGCATATGCGCGATAAGGGGGCCGATGTAAAACCTGGTGATTTTGCTGAAAATATCACCGTCGAAGGTATTGTATTGTATGATTTACCGGTCGGTACAAAGTTACAACTAGGTCCTGAGGTGTTATTAGAGGTCACACAAATTGGTAAAGAATGCCATCAGGGCTGCGAAATTATGAAACAAGTTGGATCTTGTATTATGCCTACGCAAGGAATTTTTGGTAAAGTTCTAAAAAATGGTACAATTAACGTAGGTGATGACGTATCCATTATTAAATAAGGATGTAAAGAGGTGTACTATGAAGGACGTATGGGGCCGAACAATTGAATATGTACGTCTATCTTTGACAGATGCGTGCAATTTTTGCTGCCCTTATTGCAGACCAGCAGAGATTACACCACAAAGCCAACATCAACTACTATCTGTAGATGAATGGATGACTATTTTAGGGGCATTTCATCAAGTGGGGGTGAAAGCTGTACGCCTTACTGGTGGTGAGCCGTTATTATATCCTCATATTGAAGAGTTATTAGCACGTATCAAGCAAACCGGATGGTTTGAAGATATATCCATGACTACTAATGGTAGTTTATTGGCACCGCGGGCTAAGAAATTGAAAGAACTCGGTTTGAACAGAGTCAATATTAGCCTTGATTCCCTTGATAGCGATGCTTTTGCTCTATGTGTGGGCAAAGCTAACCAACTCGACTCCGTTCTAAGTGGTATTCAAAGTGCTATTGATGCAGGCTTTATTTCTGTTAAAATTAATACTGTGTTATCCCGACATTGGACTGATGATGAAGTTCACGATTTGTTACATTACGTAGAAACTTGGCCTGTGATTTGGCGCTTTATTGAATATATGCCATTCCAGGGGGATGCGTTTCATGGACCGACCTTCGATGAATGGAAGGCTCAATTAGAACGTGTCAGCGGTGGTATCCTTACCGAAAATCATGGTGTGTACGGTTTTGGACCTGCCATGTATTATAATTTACCGAGTGGTAAGGAGATTGGGTTCATATTCTCAATGTCTCATAGTTATTGTGATACATGCAATCGTGTTCGTCTTACTTCAGATGGTCAAATGCGATTCTGCCTTCTACGTGATGATGAGGCCGATTTAGTATCTCTTGTACGTCGAGGACTAAGTGAAACTGAACTCGCCAGTCATATTGAATGGGCACTACAACGTAAACAAGAACGTCATGATGGTGTTACAATGGATCAACCAGAACGCCCTATGTGGCGCATCGGAGGATAGTATGGGATTCTTTGATTTTCTGAAACCGAGAAATAAGGAGTTTGTCGAATCCTGTTGGCCTGGTGGTAAAATGTTGCAAGTCCACATGGAATACGATACACAAAAACTTATATTTACCTATATAGGCCGTTATGGATTACAATTTAGAGTGCCTAAGGCTGATGTAACCGACATTATTGTGAAAGAAGTAAGTCGTACTCATAGTGTCATTCAAATTTACCAAGGCGACGTATGTGTGGGAACCACGGATATCATTCCTACAGAGGCTTGTGAAACGATAAAGAATTGGATGCTAGAATTCTAATATCCTATGTATATAGATATGGTATAAATCAAATTGATATATTTTATGGGAATGTAATAAATATTCTTTACATTCCTATAAAATAAGCATATAATAATTCATGTCATGGACCACTAGCTCAGCTGGCAGAGCACCTGACTCTTAATCAGGGTGTCCAGGGTTCGAACCCCTGGTGGTCCACCAAAATAAACCCGCACGGTTGTGCGGGTTTTTCTTTTGACATCACTTTTATCAGGTTACCTTTTGACATTATTTTAACATTAATTAAAAGTTGACTTTTAGGGAGATTAAAATGAAACTAGAAGATGTAATTTTATTCTGATAAATATCGCATAGACAATAAATTAGTAATCACTTATGATTGGTATATAGTATTATTTCTCATTAGGAGGATCCCAAATGGCAGTAGATGTATCTAGAACACAAGATGTATATAAAGATGCGGGTCAAAGTGTCAATTTCACAACATTATTATTAAATCGTAAAGATCGCGATGCAGAATTAGAAGTTATTCAAGATATGGCGGATCGCATTCAAGCCATTAAACGTTCTGTTAGTATTCGTGCTAATGGCGAAGGCCTGGGTATTGCTTTTGGCTTTAGCCGTAAAGCATGGGATTATTTATTCCCTAATGCACCTGTACCAAAAGAGTTAGAAGACTTCCAAGGTATTAAAGGTGACAAACAAGACGTGCCAGCTGTAGCGGCTGATTTGTTCTTACATGTACGTTCCAATGATGAATCTGTTACATATACCGTAGTGGATCAAATCATGGAATTCTTACGTCCTATTACATCCGTAGTTGATGAAACTCATGGTTTCCATTATGAACAAGGTCGTGCCATTATCGATTTCGTTGATGGTACGGAAAATCCTGTAGGACAAGAAGCAGTAGAGTGGGGCGTTATCGGTGATGAAGACCCTGAATTCACTAATGGTTCTTATGCATTTGCACAAAAATATGAACACGACCTTGATGCTTGGCGCGTACTTCCTACAGAAATGCAAGAAAAATTCATTGGCCGTCGTAAATTCAGCGATATTGAATTGGAAGATGATGAAAAAGATCCAGCAGCTCACAATGTAGTAGCTCAAGATAATCACGATGATGAAGAACATAAAATCGTTCGTATGAATGTACCATTTGCACAACCTGGTCAAGGTGTGCGTGGCACATATTTCATCGGCTATGCTCGTTACTGGGATGTAACGAAAACAATGCTTACAAACATGTTTACTCAAAACGATAAATTGTTAGATTATTCTAAACCTATTACAGGCATGCTATTCTTTATTCCATCCCTTGATACATTGGATGCTATTGCAGAAGGTGAATTATAATCGTTGTCTTTTGACGATATATATAATGATAAAATAATATGTAATAAAACCTATAGGAAGCGCCCTTTTAGGGCGCTTTTATGCTATAATTAAAGAATATTATTGATTCCATAGAATTTAGTTTGTAGAGGTTGCCCATGAATTATACAAGTACACGTGGCACTGTTGCCATAAATGAAACATATGCATTATTACATGGTTTGGCAGAGGATGGCGGTTTATACGTACCAGCTTTGTTCCCAACGAATTGCTTAAGCTATAACGACATTAAAGATAAATCTTACCAAGGGGTTGCTGCTGTTGTATTAGCAAAATTATTCCCTTGCTTCTCCGAAGCACACCTTAAGGAAATGATTAACTCCGCTTACAGCGATGCAAACTTTAGCACTCGCGATATTGCGCCTTTACATTCTTTACTTGAAAAAGTATCCGTATTGGAACTATTCCACGGTCGTACACAAGCATTTAAAGATATGGCGCTTTCACTATTTCCATATTTATTGGTAGCAGCGAAAGAAGCAGAAGGCGAAGATAAAGAGGTTCTTATCTTGACGGCTACATCTGGTGATACAGGTAAGGCTGCCCTTGAAGGTTTTAAAGATGTACCTGGTACACATATTCAAGTATTCTATCCAACTGATGGCGTTAGCCCTATGCAAGCGGAACAAATGCAAAAGCAAGAAGGCGCTAATGTTAACGTAACGGCTATTCATGGCAATTTTGATGACGCTCAACAATTCTTGAAACGTTTATTCGTCGATGCAGACACAGCAAAAGAAGTGGCTGAAAAAGGCGTTATGTTCTCCAGTGCGAACTCCATTAACATCGGCCGTTTGGCACCGCAAGTAGTATACTATGTGAATGCTTATGCTGAGCTTGTTGCACAAGGTGCAATTCATGAAGATGAAGCATTTAATGTAGTGGTTCCAACAGGTAATTTTGGTAACATCTTGGCTGCTTACTATGCTAAAAAGATGGGGGTTCCTATCGGTAAATTGATCTGTGCATCCAATCAAAATAATGTGCTTACTGATTTCTTTAACACTGGTACATACGATATGAATCGTCCATTCTATACAACGATTTCTCCATCTATGGATATTCTTGAGTCCTCTAACTTTGAACGTTTCTTGTACTATATCTCCGGTGAGGATAGTGAAAGAACAGCTCAATGGATGAAGGATTTGAAATCCACAGGTAAATTATCTATCAATGAAGAAGAATTTAAACGTGTACAAGCTAATTTCAGTGGTGCCTATGTAAATGACGAAGAAACAAAGGCCATTATTGAGCAAGTGTATAACTCCTATGGCTATTTAATGGATCCTCATACAGCTGTTGCGATGGGCACGTATATGAAAGAATTAGAAGCTCATCCAGAGGATGGTGCTCGTCATACAATCATCGCATCTACTGCACATCCATTTAAATTCCCAACACCTATTTGTGAGGCCCTTGATATTAAGGTTGGTTCTACGCCTTATGAAAGCTTGGATAACATCTCTGCTGTAACCGGTGTAGCATTCCCTAAACAATTGGCTGCGTTAAAGGCTAAATCATTACGCTTTACAAAAGCCATCGACAAAGAAAATATGAAACAAGAAATTCTAGATTTTGTCGATACATTCTCTAAATAATACTATGCCGCCTCTCCTTGGAGGGGCGGCATAGTATTATATTGGTTATCGATATATTGTATTGATGAGATAGGGGGATATATGGCGAAAAAAGGTTTAATTTATGCACTCCTTTCGGCACTATTGCTGAGTACCATGAATTTGTTCGTTAAGATGCTAGGATCCAATATTCCATCCGGAGAGATTGCTTTCTTTCGCGGATTATTTGGCACCATTGCTGTCCTTGTCGTTATGTATATGAAGGGTATCCGGTTTTCCACGGAGGACCGGGGACTGCTTGTTATGCGAGGTCTCTATGGCGGTTTTGGCATGGTGTGTAACTTTATAGCCTTGGTACATATGAAGATGTCTGATGCTACCATATTGTTTCAAACATCGGGAATTTTCGTGTTTATCTTTAGTGCCTTTTTCCTTAAGGAGCGCGTTCCGAAGGGCGCTGGTAAATGGCTTATCTTAATCTTCATAGCCGTAATGGTTATGGTTAATCCATTTAGTTATGGCGGATTTACTTGGTATGCCTTAGTTGCCATCTTAGGTGCAGCGTTATCTGCCGCTGCGTATACAACAATTCGCTCCATTAGTAAGCATGGACAACATAGTAATTTTGAAATCATGGCTTATTTCTTAATTACCGGAATGATTGCGGGCCTTGTGACGACAGATGGATTTGTTATGCCTCAAGGTCAAGAATGGCTAATTATTACTGCTATTGGCGGTATAACCGTAGTGGCACAATTCTTCTTGACGGGTGCTTTTGTTACAACGAATGCTGTTGTAGCTCAATTCTTGCAATATGTAGGCGTATTCATTAGCTCATTCTATGGATTTTTATTCTTTGGTGAAAGTCTATCCATTGAAACTGTGGGGGCTGGCATTGCTATGTTTGTGGCGTCCGTTATGTTGGCACGATTAAAAGAGCAAGATGGACCTATTCGGGCAGGCAAAATTATAGAGGAAAAAACAAAATAAATGTCGAATACTATATAAGTAGTATTGGTGCATAATTAAGATGCGACCATCAATTAGGGATGTTATTGTATGGTTGCATCTTTTGGTATATTGTAGGAGTGTGATGGCTATGTTTATGGAGTGGATTAAAATTGAGAATTACCGTAATATCGTAGATGTTGAACTACACTTTCACAATGATATCAATTACTTTGTAGGCGAAAATGCAGTGGGAAAATCCAACTTTCTTGACCTCTTAGAGCAAATGATGAATGCACGAGGTTTTCAAGAAAGTGACTTTGCTGATGTACATAGACCGATACGCATTGAGTGTAAAATGTCCTTTTCTGAGCTCACTACATCATTTCAGGATATAATTGGTCCAGAAGATGGCATGTATCTACGCCTTGAACAAGTGGTACAAGAGGTATATCCACGACTCTATAAGGTGGATGGAGAAAAATTGACACCGATACCATTGTCTATGTTGCGACATACAATATATATGTGTCATCGCGATACATCGGAGGAGGAACTTTATTCCATTCCTACATTGGTGTATATGGAACTGGGGAAACAGCTAGTTACCTATCTGCCTAAGACTGGATTGACATCAGATAATGCCATCGCATTAGATAGCTTTATCAATGTAAGAATGGGGCTTGATCCCGAATGTGTTCTTAATATTCAGCGTCTTGTAGAACTATTAACATCTTCTACAGAGGCAAACTTAATTCGTAAGTATTCCATAGATAATGTACGCCTTATCATGGCGGTAGCGCTAAAAATTTTGGCTCAAATTTACATGAAGGTGCACAGTGCATCCTCCAATTTAGAATCATTGCTCGTGTATGACAGTGAAGGCCGTCGATTTTTACCTGTCTTTATCAGCGTAGATGAGCCGGAATTGCATTTGAGTCCTTATTTGCAACGAGCCGTATTAAACTATTATCGTCAAATTGTGACCAATGAAAATGCTGAATTTTTAGCATTAATTAAACAGTTATTTCAAATTGATGGACTATTGGGTCAATTATTTGTGGTAACTCATAGTACCGATGCATTGGTAGACGATTATCGTCATATTATACGCATGTATCGTGATGAAACGGGTCTCGTTCGCGCAGCATGCGGGGTCACATTTAAATTTGCTCGCGAAGTAGAGAAACATTTGATTATGCATTTTCCTGAAGCGAAGGAAGCCCTCTATGCACGTTGTATCATCTTGGTGGAAGGGGAAACTGAGTATGGTAGTTTTGCAGGCATTGCCAAAAAGCTAAATGTTGATTTTGATTACTTTGGTATTTGTCTTATCAATGCTCGTGGTGAGTCATCTATCAGCAAACTCCATAAATTATTTAAAAGCTTTGCCATTCCTACGGTGGCATTGTATGACCGAGATGTAATGGATAAGCATAGTAAGAAACATGCTAATATATTTTACACGGACGAAATTTGTTTTGAAATGGATGTAGTATCGCATCTAATTCATCACCACCATCGGGATATATTGGATATGATTGTACAAGATATCATTGATACCGGTAGAGGGATGGTGACGAAGGATATGGCTCGTCGTGGCTTTTCTAAGTTGGGTGTAGATGACCGCCAAGCTGTACAGCGTTGTTTGAAAAATATTAAGGCGAAAGATATAGAAACATTACTGTTGTATTATTTCTCTTGGTTTTATAGTAATAAAGGTGTTATTGTGGGCCGTAGAATTGCACACTATATACCTAAGCATGTGGTTCCACCAGTATTTATTGCAGTTATTGAAAGAGCTAAGGAATTATCGCTTGAATCGTCTGTTATCAAAATAGGGTGATAAGCATATCAAAAACTTTCAATTAACTATATTGAAAAATATTGATATAAATAAGGTTTTCTTTTATGATATATAAGGTTAATCTGACTGGAATGAATTTAAATTTGAGTGAGTAGGAGTTAGACATGAAAGAATTTATCAAAGAGTTTAAAGAGTTCGCATTCAAAGGGAACATGATGGACCTCGCTGTAGGTATGATTATTGGTGCAGCTTTCACAGCATTAGTGAATTCTGTAGTTAGTAATTTATTCATGCCTTTGATCAGTTTGTTCACAGGTGGTATTGATTTCAGCAATCTATATTTGCCATTGAGTGCAGGATCTAAGGAGGCATTTATGAATGGTGCTGATATTGCAACAGCTCGCGCTGCCGGTGCTGTATTGCCTTACGGTACATTTATTACGGATCTCATTCAATTCTTAATCTTAGCATTTGTTGTATTCTTAATGATTCGCGCGTTGACAAAGCTAATGCAAAGTGCTAAGAAAGAAGCTGAAGAAGCACCAGCAACAACAAAAGAATGTCCATTCTGTAAAACAGAAATCAATATTGATGCAGTTAAATGTCCTAACTGTACATCTGATTTGAAATAATCGAATCACGAATAAAGAGTTCTAGAAGCACTACACTTTTTGAACTCTTTTTTTATCCGTTTATGATTTTTGGTAAATTTCCAATTATAGGATACAATATAGATACATATAGTTTTCGTTGTAAATGATATGTTGTTAAAGCATTTAAGAATATATAGAGAAGGGATGAAATGATTATGGAACGTAAACCATTAGTAGTGGTACCTGGCTTAGTGCGACGTGATGCTATTGCCTATTTACAAGAACATGTGGACGTACGTCAATGGACAGAAAAAACTAAAATGCCTAGAGATGTTTTAAAGGAATGGTTACGCGATGCGGATGGATTGTGGTCTATCAATTCTATATCGGTTGATGCAGATCTTGTGAAAGACGCTCCTAATTTAAAGGTCATTGCACAGGCCTCAGTAGGCTATGACAATGTAAAGATTGATGAACTTACGACGGCAGGTATCCCTTACGGTAATACGCCAGGTGTTCTAAATGAAACCGTAGCAGAACTCGCATTCACATTGATTGCTACGGCGAGTCGTCGCATTATTGAAAATGCAGCCTTTGTAAAAAATGGTCGTTGGGCTGAACGTCCTTCTAATATTAAGGGCTTTGATTTGAGTCGTCGCATATTGGGTATCATTGGTATGGGCGCCATTGGTATTTCTATTTCTCGGCGTGCTCGTGCCTTTGGTATGACCGTTGTATATCATAATCGCCATCAACGTAATGACGATACATTGTATAGAACAACGTATATGGAATTAGATGAGCTACTTGCTACGAGTGATGTGGTATGTATCATGGCGCCACTTACGGATGAAACTTATCATATGTGCGATGCCGAGTTCTTTAAGAAAATGAAAAAGACCGCATTGTTCGTCAATGTAGGTCGCGGTGCCATTGTTGATACCGATGCACTCATCGATGCCCTTAAAACCGGTGAAATCGACTATGCTGCTCTCGATGTAACAGATCCAGAACCACTACCGGCAAATCATCCGTTGTTGAGTATTGATAATTGTTTAATTGTTCCTCATATTGGTTCTTATACAGATCGTACGCGATATGATATGTCCATGTTGACAGCGAATAATATCATTGCTGGTGTTCATAAAAAAACTCTACAAACATGTGTTAATGAAGAGGTGAATTATTAAATGTGCGGTCCTATATAAAATATGGTAAAATAAAAGAATATTTATCGTATGGAGGTTGTAACGTTGGAACATAAAGATACTGAACAAACTGTAGCTCCTGAAGAAGTTGTATCCATTAACTTTATCGAAGCTGAAATAAATAAAGATAATGAGGAAGGCGTATACGGTGGCCGTGTACATACGCGATTCCCACCAGAACCAAATGGGTATTTACATATCGGTCATGCTAAGTCTATTTGCCTTAACTTTGGCTTAGGTGAAGAATATAAGGGCTTAACCAATTTACGCTTTGATGACACAAATCCAGAAAAGGAAGATGTGGAATATGTAAATTCCATTAAAGAAGACGTGGAATGGCTTGGATTCAATTGGGATGGCGACGTACGCTATGCATCTGATTACTTTGGCAAAATGTATGATTATGCCAAAAAGCTTATCACTTTGGGTAAGGCTTATGTAGATGATCAAACAGCAGAAGAAATCCGTCAAACGCGTGGCGATTTCTCTACGCCAGGTACAAACAGCCCATATCGCGATCGTTCTGTAGAAGAAAATTTAAAACTCTTTGAAGAAATGAAAGAGGGTAAATATAAGGATGGCGAAAAGGTGTTGCGCGCCAAAATTGATATGGCAGACCCTAATATCGTCATGCGCGATCCTGTATTGTATCGTATTGTAAATGCTGCTCATCATCGTACAGGCTCTGAATGGAGCATTTATCCAATGTACGACTTTGCACATCCTATCGAGGATGCTATTGAACGCATTACCCATTCCGTATGTACTTTGGAGTTTGAAGTGCATCGCCCATTGTATAATTGGGTCCTCGAAGACTGGGAAGACACTGAAAAACCTCGCCAAATCGAGTTCGCTCGTTTAAATGTAACAAAAATGGTTATGTCTAAACGTAAATTGCGTGCTCTCGTAGAGGCTGGCCTCGTATCCGGTTGGGATGATCCTCGTATGCCTACTATTTCTGGCTTGCGCCGTCGTGGCTATACACCAGAAGCCATCCGTGATTTCTGCGACCGCATTGGTGTCGCTAAGGCGGATAGCACTGTAGATATTGCATTGCTTGAATTCTGTATTCGTGAAGATTTGAAATTAAAAGCTCCACGTCCAATGGTTGTCATCGATCCTGTTAAGGTTATTATCGATAATTATCCAGAAGGTCAAACAGAAACTTGTGTGGTTGAAAATAATCCAGAAAATGAAGAACTCGGTACTCGTGAAGTTATGTTTGGTCGCGAAATTTATATTGAGCGCGCCGACTTTATGGAAGAACCGGTTAAGAAATTCTTCCGCTTGGCTCCGGGGAAAGAAGTACGCTTAAAAGGTGCTTATTTCATTACTTGCCAATCTGTTGTAAAGGATGAAAACGGTACCATTACCGAAATCCATTGTACCTATGACCCTGAAACGAAGAGCGGCAGTGGTTGCACACGTAAGGTAAAGGGGACATTGCATTGGGTTGAGGCTTCTACGGCTGTAGATATTGAAACTCGTTTATATGATTACTTGCTTAAAGAAGAATCTGATGGTAAAGACTTCTTAGCCGATTTTAATCATGAATCGTTACAAGTTATGCACAGTAAAGGTGAAGCAAGCCTTGCTAATACTGTTCCTGGCGATAGATTCCAATTCTTGCGCCAAGGTTATTTCGTAACTGATAAGGATAGCACTGCCAATCATATTGTGGTAAACCGCATCGTAGGTTTACGTGATACATGGGCAAAACAACAAAAGAAATAGTTGTGATTATACCGCCCCTTTAAGGGGCGGTTTTGTTTAGGAGAAAACTATGAAATCGATGATAGCTTTAGCTCTCGCTGGTGTTGTAACGATGAGCACCTCTGTACTTGTTGATGCGGCTAATATTAATGCTAGTAAATATGCAGCTGCATATGGAACGTATAATGGTATGAAACTTAACGAAGGTGTTACGATTTATGCCAATGCGCCAAAGGCTTTGTTCGCCGGTGTAGGTAAAACCGATGTAAAAACGGCTCTTATACAAGCTGGTGCCAGCCGTGCCGAGGTATATATGCTTAACGTAAAACGAGAAAATGAAATGAATTACGCTGTATTTGCGAATGTGGTCGTAGGTAGTAAACATAATCTTGTTAATACAAAGCATGTGAGCGCTGATGCTAGCGACGTCGGTAATTTGGTGGCATCTATCAATGGAGGGAAAGCTGCTGAGCTAGGCCCATACCAAGTGGTGACACCTTTGGCTAAGCATAATAAAACATATGTAGGTGCACTAAAATATACAAGTAAAGATAATAATAATTCTTATAATGAGATTCTTCATGTTGCTGTTTCTGAAAGTAAATACGAGAGCCCTAGTGTGCGATTTATCGCTATAGATGAAGAGAGTGATGCTAAGGTATTTCCTCGCGTGAGCAACTTGCTAACAGGTAAATAATAAATAATTATTGAAATAAATTATCAATTATCTTGACAATATTTCTCATCAAGAGTACTATGTGTATATAGTAATCAATCTCAAGTAATGAGGCGGATTCTATATAGATATGCAACAGGCAGGTACGACTATGATGGATTCAATTGACAATATCATTGGATTTCATTGTGCACCGGCAATTCGAGGCATTAAGGTCTCGAATTTGGTTTCGATTCCACGGGACATGAATGAACAAATCCAATTCGTTTTGACTGAATATAATAAAGAGTTTAATGAAAAGGGTTTATTCTTCTTTGAATTATGTCGCTGTAAAGCACGTAGACTATTATTGGTGTTCCGTGAAACACAATTACGAGACTATGTACGGCAACCTGCGGTGATGACATTTTTGAAAGCCTACGGTTATCAAGATAGTATGGGCATTATGGAGATGCTTGAACATTTGCGATATCGTATGGAATCAAGCGTTGATTTCCCTCATGAAATTGGTGTGTTCCTTGGATATCCATTAATGGATGTGAAGTATTTTATTTCTCGTCGCGGTAATGGATACTCTATGTGTGGTGAATGGAAGGTTTACCACGATGTAGTAGATGCACAACGCTCTTTCCTATGTTACAAAGCATGTCGTGAATTTTGTCAAACTCAATTGATGTTGGGAAAAACATTTAGTTCATTGGTCGCAAGAACGGCCTAGGAGGTACAAGATGATTGGTGTAATTTTTTGGTCCGGTACAGGCAATACAGAAAAAATGGCTTATGAAGTAGCTGAAGGTATCAAAGCTGCAGGTCAAGAAGTAGAAGTAAAATCTGTTTCTGAAGTATCTGTTGATGAAGCAGCAGCTTATGATAAATTAGCTCTTGGTTGCGCTGACATGGGTGCTGAACAATTAGAAGAAGGCGAATTCGAACCATTCTACACTGAATTAGAAGGTAAATTGAGTGGTAAAAAAGTAGCAATCTTTGGCTCCTACGGTTGGGGCGGCACTTGGTTAGAAGACTGGGGCACTCGCATTAAAGATGCTGGCGGCGAATTGGTAGCTGACGGTGTTGCAATTTTGGGTGAACCAGATGATGACGGCAATGCACAATGCCAAGAATTGGGTAAAACATTAGCTAACGCATAATAACTTCATATTATATAAAGACTATAGTGATGGATGTGACATCGCTATAGTCTTTTTTTATCTATTTATGGAAAGGTGTACTGCTTTGGTATATAATTAAATAATGTTATTGCAAAGGAGACGCATTATGAAGGACGAGCGATTTATAGTTACCTACCGAATTGAAGCCGACACATATGAAGAAGCAAAGTCTATTGCTTGGGCTGTTCAAGTAGAACAAACGATTGAATTCCCTTATGAATTTGTAACTGATCCATATATTAAAAATACAATTACCGGTCGATTGGAATCTCTCGAATCGATGGCGCTAGATTCCGCATATGCAACTGTGGGAGTGATGCCTAATGTAGTGATTGATGCTTCTCGGTATTATCTAGCTCGCATTTCATATCATGCAGATACGACCGCATTAGAAGCAACGCAATTTTTAAATGTTGTATTTGGTAACTCATCGTTACAACCTTATATTTGGGTGGTAGACATAGAACTATGTCCTACATTATTTGACGTATTCAAAGGTCCACGATTTGGATTGCATGGTATTCGTGGATTGGTTGAAACGCCTACAAGACCGATGATTCAGGCTGTAATTAAACCTATGGGAACGCCTAATGAAGAACTAGCTCGCATGTGTGCAGCGTATACGCGTGGTGGCGCCGATGTTATCAAGGATGATCATGGCATTACGAACCAATCCTTTTCGCAGTTTAAGGATCGTGTAAGACGATGTGCTGCTGCGGTGCGTGAGATGAATGAAGCGCATAGCAAACACACATTATATGCAGCTAATGTGTCTGGTGATGGCACAGACGTATTAGAACGCGCTTATTTCGCTAAAGAGGCGGGTGCTACGGCGCTTATGGTAGCAACAGGTTTAGTGGGCTCTGGTTGGTTACATAAATTGGCTACCAATGAAAAATTGCGCTTGCCGATTATTCACCATCCTGCCTATTCTGGTGGCTTCGTAAGTCCTGGTGTATCCGGCATTGCCGACTATTTACAATTGGGCTTCTTGCCTCGATTATTTGGCGCTGATATGATGGTTTTTGTATCCTATGGAGGGCGCTTTACTTTTACCCAAGAGCAATGTAAGCGTATTGCCGCGTATATTAAACATCCTGTAGGATTGGTGAAAGCAGGCTGTCCGGCTCCTGGTGGTGGCGTGACTGATGCGCGCCTTACAGAATTAGTCGAGTTGTACGGAAATGATACGATGTTTCTCGTTGGGGGCGATATGTTCCGTCGTGGACCAGATCTTGAATCAAATATGGCATATTTTGTTAATCGATTAGAAGAACTATCACAATTAAAACAATAATAGTTGTGAAAGTTGGACTTTCACTAATGCAATCGTACGGTGATTGAAAGACTTTCACCAATAGAAATAATTAATTATATGGAGTAGTTTAATGAGTGAAACCTCACCTTTAGAGGTCCATGTTCTTGCCAGCGGTAGCAAGGGTAATTGTACAGTTATAAAAAAAGGAAATTCTGTTATATTACATGATGTGGGTATTAGTTGCCGGCGCATCGTTAATGGGCTGAAAGAATTACATATCGATATGAGCCAGGTTGAGGGAATATTTATTAGTCACGAGCATACCGACCATATTGCGGGGCTACAACAACTATTAAAGCGTTTTGATATTCCTGTATATACCAAGCAAGGCACGTGGCGTGAAATCCAAGATAAGTTAATCGTTCCAAAACATCAACTAGTGGAATTGACAAAGGGTAGTTTGGAGCTTGGAAATCTTACGGTGGAACCCTTTAGTGTTAGTCATGATGCGGCAGATCCTATAGGCATCAATGTATTTTCCGGTAAAGACAAGGCAACAGTTGTCACCGATACAGGTGTGATTACGGATACTATATTGCATCGATTAGATGACAGCACATTGCTAGTCTTGGAGGCTAACTATGATCCTCAGATGTTGCGCTTCGGCCCGTATCAACCATTTTTAAAGCAACGCGTGGCCAGTGATGAAGGTCATTTGAGTAACGAAATGGCCGCACAGGCCTTACTTATGATGAAACGACCTGGTTTTATGCAGGTCATTTTGGCACATCGCTCTGAAAATAATAATAACCCTGTCCTCGTAACGCAGACGATTGGTCAAATGCTCGTCGATGGGGGCGTAAAAATTGGACCAGAAATGAAATTACAGCATGGCCAACCTAACGAAATAGTATCCATGCAGTCTGTTCATAAAAATTAGAGGTACATCTTGTATGAAGTTTCATGTAATCTGTATTGGTAAATTAAAAGAGGCTTACCTTCGTGAAGGTGTGGCCGAATTTGTAAAACGTGTGCGCCCATATGGAGGCGTTACAATTACTGAATTGAATGAAAGTAAAATAGGGGATAAGCCCGGTGATGTGGACCGTAAACAAGTAGTCATAGAAGAGGGACAGCGGTTGTTAAAGGCCGTTCCTAAATCGGCATACACTGTATTGCTAGATGTATATGGTAAAACGATGTCTTCTGAAGATTTGGCCTCCATGGTATCTAAATTAGAGGTGGACGGCATCAGTGATATGGCCTTTATCATAGGTGGTGTTTTTGGGGTTAGTGACGAATTGCGTCGTTCTGTAAAATTTAAGTTATCCTTTAGCCCTATGACCTTTACTCATCAAATGGTTCGATTGTTGTTAGTGGAACAGATTTACCGCAGTGCTAAGATAAATCGCAATGAACCATACCACTGGTGATATACTTAATAAATATTATTTATATACAAATTTTGAAAAAAAGGAGTTTTCAACTCTAAGGTCGAATAGTATAATAAAGAGTAAAGTTATATGAAGGAGGAATTCCCTATGAAAATCCAAGACGTAATGAATAAATATCCTGTTACAGTTGGTAAAGATGCTCCAATTTCTGATGTAGCAGACTTATTAGTAAAATATAATTTAACGGCTGTTTCTATAGTGGATGAAGAAAATAAATTGTTAGGTATTATTTCAGAAGGTGACTTACTATATAAAAAGGTTCGCCCTCATGTACCTCATTATGTAAATGTTTTGGGTGCTAGTATTTATTACAATGGTATTGGCGAATACAATGCACAATTCAAAAAATTGTTGGCATCCCATGTATATGAATTGATGACTAGCGAAGTTATTACTACAACACCGGATAAAGATGTAGAAGAAATCGTATCCGTTATGCTTGATCAACATTTGAAAAATATTCCTGTTGTAGATAAAGAGTACCGTTTAGTAGGTATTTTATCTCGCCGTGACATTATCAAATTGATTGCAAAAGATAACTAATTATTTACATATATGTAATACTAAACAGCCACTCTACATGAGTGGCTGTTTCCTTATAATGCTAAGAATTGCATTGAATTTTCATTTATGATATTATAAGGAGTGCATAATATACTACAGAAATTTGGGCGTTTGCCCTTCAAGGAGGACATATTTTAATGAAAGCAACTGTAAATCCTGTTGATCAACACGTAGTAACTTTAACTATCGAAGTACCTGCAGCAGAAGTAGACAAAGGTATCAAACAAGCGGTAAAACGCATTGCAAACCAAGTAAACATTCCTGGTTTCCGTAAAGGCCATGCACCTCGTCGTGTATTGGAAATGAACTTTGGTAAAGAAGCTATCTTGGAAGAAGCATTTGACGTATTGGCTAGCCAAAACTATAGTGCTGCTCTTCGTGAAAACGATATCGTTCCTGTATCTGATCCAGAAACAGAACGCGTACAATTCGAAGAAGGTAAAGATTTAATCTTCAAAGTAACTGTAACAAAACGCCCAGAAGTTAAACTTGGCGATTACAAAGGCTTAGAAGCTACAAAACAAGATGCTACTGTAACTGATGAACAAATTGAAGAACAATTGAACAACATCCGCGAACAACAAGCTAAAATGGTTGTTGCTGAAGAAGGCGCTACAATTCAAAAAGACGACTTCGCAGTAATCGATTTCGCTGGTTCTGTTGACGGTAAACCATTTGATGGTGGCGAAGGTAAATCCTACCCATTACAAATTGGTTCCGGTAGCTTCATCCCAGGTTTCGAAGATCAATTGATCGGCGCAAAAGCTGGTGATGATGTAACTGTAAAAGTAACATTCCCAGAAGACTACTTCGTAGCTGAATTAGCTGGTAAAGAAGCAGAATTCAAAACTCATATCCACGATATTAAACGTAAAGAATTGCCTGAATTGAACGATGAATTCGCAAAAGAAGCAAGCTCTTACGAAACAATTGAAGAATTGAAAAACGATCTTCGCGCTAAAATGGAAGAAGAAGCATCCCGTCGTGCCATCGACACTTACAATGCTGATTTGATTCAAGCAGCTGTTAAAAATGCAACTGTAGATATTCCAGAAGTGATGATCAACGATCGCGTAGAACAAATGATTCAAGAATTGGCTATGAACATGGAAGGCCGCGGCTTGAAACTTGATGACTACTTGAAATTCTCCAATAAAACTATCGAAGATTTACGCACTGAATACAAAGATTCCGCAGCTGAGAATGTACGCGCTGATTTAGTATTGGACGCTGTTGCAACTGCTGAAGGTATCGAAGTAACTCCAGATGATATGAATCGCGAAATCTTCATTATGGCTCAAAACTTTGGGGCAGATCCTAAAGAAGTTTGGGATATTATTGCAAAAGAAGGTCGTGTAGCTATGTTAGCAGGCTCTGTAGCTCGCAAAAAAGCAGCTCGATTCATCATCGATAATGCAAAAGGTGCAGAAGCAGCAGAATAATGTTTGCTCACTAGGTACATGAAAAGGTGATTATATGTATGTACCAATCGTAGTTGAACAAGGCGAACGTGGTGAACGTTCGTATGATATTTACTCTCGCTTATTAAAGGATCGCATTATCTTTTTAGGTGGACCTATTGATGATAATGTTGCAAATGCGGTGATTGCCCAAATGCTTTTCCTAGAAGCAGAGGATCCAGATAAAGATATTCATCTATATATTAATAGCCCAGGTGGTGTTGTAACTGCTGGTATGGCTATCTATGACACGATGCAATATATTAAACCAGATGTGTCTACCATTTGCGTAGGCTCCGCTGCAAGTATGGGGGCTGTATTGTTGACAGCCGGTGCAAAGGGGAAACGTTTTGCATTGCCTCATGCGCGCGTTATGATTCACCAACCATTGGGTGGTGTACAAGGTCAAGCATCTGAAATCGAAATCCATGCCCGTGAAATTCTTCGTATGCGTGAAGAGTTAAATGGTATCCTAGCATCTTGCAGTGGCCAAGATATTGAAGTGGTAGCACGTGATACTGACCGTGATAACTTCATGAGTGCCCAAGATGCCGTTGAATACGGTTTGATTGACGAGGTGTTAACTCGCGATACTCTAGAAAGCAAGTAATGGAGGCGCTCATTGGCAAAAGATAAAGATACTATGCGTTGTAGCTTTTGCGGACGCACAAGTGATGAAGTAAGAAAACTAGTAGCCGGTCCTAATGTGTACATCTGTGATGAATGCGTAGAAGTTTGTGAACGTATCATTGAAGATGAACTTGGTGTCATCGGTACAGAAGACTTTAAATTAAAAGAATTGCCAACGCCAAAAGAAATTAAAGCTCATCTTGATCAATATGTCATTGGTCAAGATGATGCTAAAGTTTCCCTTGCGGTGGCAGTATATAATCACTACAAACGTCTACAAACAGATAATGTGGTAGATGATGTAGAACTACAAAAGTCCAATGTTCTATTTATTGGGCCTACAGGTAGTGGTAAAACATTATTGGCTCAAACATTGGCAAAAATGTTAGAGGTTCCATTTGCGATTGCAGATGCAACAAGCTTAACCGAGGCTGGCTATGTAGGGGAAGATGTAGAAAATATTCTATTAAAACTCATTCAAGCCGCCGATTATGATATTGAACGGGCTGAACGCGGTATTATTTACATCGATGAAATCGATAAGATTGCCCGTAAGTCTGAAAATCCTTCCATTACACGTGACGTGTCAGGGGAAGGTGTGCAACAAGCACTTTTAAAAATCTTAGAAGGTACTGTTGCTTCCGTGCCACCTCAAGGTGGTCGTAAGCATCCTAATCAAGAAATGTTACAAATTGATACTACAAATATTCTCTTTATTTGTGGTGGAGCATTTGATGGCATGGATAAGGTTATTACAAAACGTACCGCTAAGAAAACATTAGGTTTTGGTGCTGATGTACAACGTGCTGAAGAACGCGATGTATCTGCGATTCTAAAAGAGGTTGTACCTGAAGATTTATTGAAATTTGGTTTGATTCCTGAATTTATTGGTCGTTTGCCTGTTATGGTAACATTAGATCTATTAGATCGGGATGTATTGGTCCAAATTCTTACAAAACCGAAAAACGCATTGACTAAGCAATATGAAAAAATTCTATCCCTTGATGGTGTAGAATTGACATTTGAAGATGATGCATTAGAAGAAATCGCTGATGAAGCATTACAGCGTAAAACTGGTGCTCGTGGTTTGCGTGCCATTATTGAGAAGGTAATGAAGTATGTTATGTATGAAGTTCCATCTATGGATGATGTGGCAAAATGCATAGTTACCAGAGAAGCCGTAAAGGGCACAGGTGAACCTATACTCAAAAATGAGGCAGACAAAGACATCCAGCTGAAATCGTAATTCGAAGAAACTCATTTCTGTGTAGGAATGAGTTTCTTTTCATAATATAAATCCTTGGAGGACATATGAATTTACTCGAAGTAGGTATTCCTACCGTTCCCCTTAGAGGGATGGTTGTATATCCGAATATCGTGATTCACCTCGATATCGGTCGAGACAAATCCATCAAAGCGGTAGAAGCCGCAATGAACGAAGATCGCATTATGGCAGTGGTATCCCAAAAGGATGATTCTGTAGATGCACCTACCGTTCATGATTTAGCCCAAATGGGTACACTTGTAAAAATTAAACAAATGTTGCGCTTACCAGGTGGTATTGTTCGTGTTCTCGTTGAAGGTATTACTCGTATTCGTGTTATGAACATTACGAGCATGGATCCTTATTATGTAGGGGACTATGAACGTGTAGCATCCATTTTCGAAGATGATGTAGAACTTGAGGCGTATCGTCGTTTAGTACAGTCTAAATTCAATGAATGGGCTGATGAAGCTAAAACGATTACTGAAGAAGGCGTTACACGCGTTATGGAATTGCGTGACCCTTGTGAATTAGCTGATCAAGTAGCATTTATGCTGCCTGTTAATAATGCAAAACGACAAGAGTTACTAGAAGAATTATCTGTTGCAAGACGATTAAACATGATTGTAGGCATTCTTAATATGGAATTACAAATTTCTGATTTGGAAAATTCCATCAACAATCAAGTTCGTCAAGCTATGGAAAAAACACAAAAAGAATATTTCTTGCGTGAAAAAATTCGCGTCATTCATGATGAATTAGGCGATAAAGGCGACCCTGAGGAAGAAGCGGATGAATTAAGAGAGCAATTAAAAGCTCTTAATTTGAGCGAAGAGGTTCACAATCGTATCGATAAAGAAATTTCTCGCTATAGCCGCATGCCACAAATGATGCCAGAAGCGACCATTCTTAGAAATTATCTTGACTGGGTGCTAAGCTTACCATGGAACGATGTTACCGATGATCGTCTAGATATCAATGAAGCTAAAGATATTTTAGAGGCTGATCATTATGGCTTAGAAAAGGTTAAGAAACGTATCTTAGAATTCTTGGCAGTTCGCAAATTGACAGGTAAGAATAGCGGTTCCATCCTTTGCTTAGTAGGACCTCCTGGTGTTGGTAAAACATCGTTAGCTTCATCTATTGCTAAAGCGATGAATCGTAAATTCGTACGCGCATCCTTAGGCGGCGTTCGCGATGAAGCTGAAATTCGTGGTCATCGTCGTACATACATTGGCGCATTGCCAGGTCGTATGATTCAAGGCATTAAAAATGCAGGTACACGTAATCCTGTGTTCTTGCTCGATGAAATTGATAAATTGGCATCCGATTATAAAGGTGATCCATCTTCTGCATTATTAGAAGTATTGGATCCGGAACAAAATAGTACATTTAGTGATCATTTTATTGAAATTCCATTTGATTTCTCCGATGTATTCTGGATTACTACGGCGAATGTGGCCTCTAATATTCCTGGCCCATTATTAGACCGTATGGAAATTATTGAGCTTTCAAGCTACATGGAAGATGAAAAATTAGAAATCGCTAAGCGCTATTTAGCACCTAAACAAATCGAAAAGAACGGTTTAAAAGATAATAAGATTAAACTATCTGATGCAGTGTTAAAGAAAATTGTATCCGAATATACTCGTGAAGCTGGTGTTCGTACCTTGGAAAAAACTATCGCTAAAGTATGCCGAAAAATGGCTTACCAAGTGGTAGAACAAGATATTGAAATTCCGAAGGTTTCCGTCAAGAATTTACACGAATACTTAGGCGCGCCTATCTTTATCGATCAAGAGCGTGAAAAGAAACCTCAAGTGGGCTATGTTAACGGACTTGCTTGGACCTCTGTAGGTGGTGTAGTATTACCTTGTGAAGCGACAACAATGGCAGGGACTGGCAAATTAGCACTAACCGGTAGCCTTGGTAAAGTAATGCAAGAATCCGGTCATGCTGCTATGAGCTATATTCGTCATAATGCAAAATCCTTGAAAATCGATGAAGAATTCTATAAAAAGTTAGACATTCACGTTCATCTTCCAGAAGGGGCAACACCAAAGGATGGTCCTTCTGCAGGGATTACGATGACATTAGCAATGGTATCTGCCTTGACGGGACGTAAGGTTCGCGCTGATCTCGCTATGACCGGTGAAATCACATTGCGTGGCCGCGTATTACCAATTGGCGGTCTTAAAGAGAAATTGTTGGCAGCATTGTCATATGGTGTGAAAGAGGTTTTAATTCCAAAAGGTAATGAAAAGGATATTCCTGAATTACCAGATAGTGTAAAAGAAGGTCTTATCATCACACCTGTTAAGATAATGGATGAAGTTTTAGCAAAGGCACTTGTATAATGCAAAAGAAGAAAAAATCCACAAAACATATGGGGCCGAAACCACAATATACAAGAAAAGAAATTAAGGGGCCTCACATTATAGCAGCAAAATATAATACATCCTGTGTAAAAGCAGATCAATATCCTGAAGGGGATACGGTAGAAGTAGCCTTTTTAGGACGCTCTAATGTGGGCAAATCCTCATTAATTAATTCTTTGTGTAATTATCGTGGTCTTGCTCTTGTGAGTGGACAGCCAGGGAAAACAAAGACGATAAACTATTTTGATATTGAATCAAAAGAGGATATTAGTGAAACTGAAGAACGTCGGTACCACTGGTTTTTAGTGGATTTGCCTGGATATGGTTTTGCAAAGACGAATAAAGATAATCGCAATATGTGGTCATCATTTATATCTGATTATATATTGCATTCTGAACGATTAATGTTATTATGCTTGCTTATCGATGGGCGTCATCCAGAGATGCCTATCGACAAAGTGGCGTTTGATTGGCTCGTTGAGGCCGGTGTGCCTCTTCAAATCGTGGTGACAAAGGTAGATAAGCTCAATGCTAAAGAAAAATCAGTAAATTTAGCAAAAGTTAAAGCTATGTATCCAACTGATTCTCCACCGATTATGTATAGCTCATTGAAACATACGGGCCGTGAGTTATTGCAGCAACGAATTAATCAAGTACTAGTAGGGGAGGAAGCATGAGTAATTCAAACCAATTAGAGATGATGGAACGCATCGCTCTTGATTTAGAGGGTGTTGAACGTGCTCTTGCGTCATCCTTTAACACAGGGTCTGAAGATTTTAATACACTGATTAGACCTTTATCCGAGGCCGGCGGTAAACGTTTGCGCGCGCAATTATGCTTGCTTATTGCCAATGCGGGTACATCGGTAGAGGCGGAACGTATTAAGATTGCAGAAGCTGTAGAAATGTTACACCTAGCGACGTTGATTCATGATGATGTCTTAGATCAAGCGGAAATACGTCGCGGTGAAGAGACAATTCATAAGCACAAAGGCAATAAGGTTGCCATTTTAAGTGGTGATTATTTATTTGCTAAGGCGTTCCGTATCGTATCCGAAATGCCGCATATGGAATATTTAAAGGTCTTTTCTCATATCATCACCTGTCTTGTGGAAGGTGAATTTATGCAAATGGAAGATGTGTATCGCATTGACCAAGGCATAGACCGATATATGACAAAGACGCAAAAGAAAACAGCCGACTTTATGGAGGGCTGCATGGAACTAGGGGGTCTGTTAGGTGGCTGGTCTAGTGATGAAATTATGTACCTAAAGCGATATGGCCATGCGTTGGGGATGGCGTTCCAAATTACCGATGATATTATGGATTATCGCGAAACCTCAGACACGACAGGCAAACCTGTGGGGAATGACCTTCGAGAGGGCTTGTTAACCTATCCATTGCTTAGTATCGTTAATGAAAGCAATCAGAATCAGTTGTTGCAAGATATTAAGAACCTTAATCATGGCGGTAATGAACAAGAGATTATCGATTATGTTATCGCTCAGGGAGGTATAGATAATACATTACGGGTCGCACAACAATATTGTGATGATGCGTTATCTGCATTACAATCTATACGTGATTTTGATGGCAAAGAGTTTTTAGTATTAGCTGTTCAAAACTTAGCAGATAGAAAGGTATAATATGGAGGCCTTCGAACCTAAAGATTTCGAATATCCCATAAAGAAACCTTCATTTGATAGCGTAGTTCGACAAAAGCGTCGAGAGCAAGTACAAAAAGCAGAACAAGAGCAATATGCCGTGGTAAATACTGAACAGGAAGGTGAGGTTTCAGAGCCGTTATATACGGAGATGGAACAAAAGATGATGGATGAAGCAGCCAATTTATCGTTGGTAGGACATTTATCAGAACTTCGTAGACGTATTATAATTATGGTGGTTGCTATTATTATAGGAACGGGCATTGCCTATTATTATGTAGATGTATTATTAGATATTTTATTGGCCCCTGCAGGCAAATTATATTATATGCGCCCTACGGAAGCCTTCTTTACATATATGAAGGTATCCATCGTGGGCGGCATAATCTTGGCATCGCCTATCATACTGCATCAAATATGGCTCTTTGTGAAACCAGCATTGACAGTTCGTGAGAAACATCTATCAAACTGGATTTTACCAGTAGCCTTTTTGTTGTTTGTTATAGGTATTTTGTTTTCCTATATCTTAGTGCTGCCTGCTGCGGTTAAGTTTTTTATGGGCTTTGCCACAGATGAATTGCAACCGATGTTTTCCATTGGTCAGTATATGGATTTTGTATTGGCCTTTGTACTACCATTCGGCTTTATATTCGAACTGCCATTGGTCATTATCATTATGGGATATTTTAACTTAATTACATCCCAATTTTTAAAGAAAAAACGCAAAATATTTATTTTGCTGTCTTTTATAATAGGTGCAGTAATTTCACCTACACCGGATATGTTTTCACAAACTATGATTGCATTGCCGATGATATTATTATATGAAACTAGCCTCTTTGTGTTAGCTAAAGTGATGAAACGATAAGTACTTACTTTCAGGAGGAACGATGAAAACCTACGAAAATTTAACCACCTACAATCCTGGTGAGATCGAAAGTAAATGGTATTCCTATTGGGAAAACCAAGGTTACTTTCACGAAGAAGTAGACACTGATAAGGAACCATTTAGCATTGTATTGCCACCTCCAAATGTAACAGGCATGTTGCATATGGGGCATGCGCTAGATAATACATTACAAGATATTTTGATTCGTTTTAAACGTATGCAAGGTTATAATGTGTTATGGATGCCTGGGACAGACCATGCTGGTATTGCTACACAAATCAAGGTAGAAGAAATGCTCGCTAAAGAAGAGGGCAAATCTCGCTATGATTTAGGTCGTGAAAAATTCGTAGAACGCGTTTGGAAATGGAAGAAAGAATACGGCGATACCATTGTTAAACAAATTCGCAGCTTAGGTGCATCCTGTGACTGGAGCCGTGAACGCTTTACATTGGATGAAGGCTACTATCATGCAGTGCGTGAAGTATTTGTAAGCCTTTATGAAAAAGGATTAATCTATCGCGGTGAACGTATCATTAACTGGTGTCCTCGTTGTGCCACTGCTTTATCAGATGTTGAAGTAGAACATGAGGACGAACATGGCCATTTATGGCATATTAAATATCCTGTAAAAGGTGAAGATAATCGTTTCGTTATTGTTGCTACAACTCGTCCTGAAACAATGTTCGGTGACGTAGCGGTAGCCGTAAATCCTGATGATGATCGTTATAAAGATTTAATTGGCAAAACATTGATTTTGCCATTTGTTAATCGAGAAATTCCTGTTATTGCTGATGACTATGTAGATGCAAGCTTTGGTACAGGTTGTGTAAAAATTACACCAGCCCATGACCCTAACGACTTTGAAATGGGTCAACGTCACAACTTAGAATCCATCGTAGTTATGAACAATGATGCGACAATGAACGAAGGTGCTGGTAAATTTAACGGCATGACACGCGAAGAAGCGCGTAAGCAAGTAGTAGCTGAACTTGATGAATTAGGCTTACTTAAAAAAATCGAAGATCATGACCATGCAGTTGGCCATTGTTCCCGTTGTAAAACGATCATTGAACCAATGGTTTCTAAACAATGGTTCGTAGATATGAAACCTCTTGCAGAGCCAGCATTGAAGGTTGTAAAAGATGGTGAAGTTCAATTTGTTCCTGAACGTTTTACTAAAACATATGTAAATTGGCTCGAGAACATCCGCGACTGGACGATTTCTCGTCAATTATGGTGGGGGCATCGTATTCCAGCGTGGTATTGTGATGATTGTGGTGAAACGATTGTTAGCCGTGAAGACATTACAGAATGCCCTCATTGTCATGGCCATGTAACACAAGATCCAGACGTGCTTGATACATGGTTTAGTTCTGGTTTATGGCCATTTGCTACCATGGGTTGGCCTAAAGATACAGCAGAACTTAAACAATGGTATCCAACAAGTGTACTTGTAACTGGTTATGATATTATCTTCTTCTGGGTTGCTCGTATGATATTCATGGCTCTCGAGTTTGAACATGAAATTCCATTCAAACATGTATTTATTCATGGTCTTGTACGCGATAGCCAAGGCCGTAAGATGAGTAAATCCTTAGGCAATGGTATCAATCCATTAGATGTAATTGGTGAATATGGTGCTGATGCATTGCGCTTTACACTTGTAACAGGCAATACACCGGGCAATGATATGCGTTTCTACATGGAACGAGTGGAAGCAAACCGCAACTTTGCAAATAAAATTTGGAATGCTTCTAAATTCGTTCTCATGAATTTGACAAATTATGATGAAAGCTTCGTTCCTACTGAGGCTGATTTAACATTGGCTGATAAATGGATTGTCGAAAAATACAATGAAACTGTAGCAAGCATTACTGCAAATCTTGATAAATTTGAGCTTGGTGAAGCGGCTAGTTCCGTATATGATTTCATTTGGAATACGTATTGCGACTGGTACATTGAACTTGCTAAACCTCGTTTATATAGCGATGCTAATGAACGCGATCGTCGAACTGTACAATATCTGCTTGTAACAATCTTGCGTCATATGCTTGAATTGTTGCACCCATTTATGCCATTTGTTACAGAACACATCTGGCAACACTTGCCTCATGAAGGTGAAAGCATTGTTATTGCTAACTGGCCAGAAGCGTTAGCTTTCACAAACCTTACAGAGGCTGCACGTCAAATGGAAATCATGATGGATGCTATTAAAGGTATTCGTAACATGCGCGCCGAAATGAATGTACCTTTGGGCAAAAAAGCCGAAGTTATTGTAGCACCGAATGATGCGTCTATTGCTGAGGCCGTTGCAGAGCATAGCGATTATTTCGTAACACTTGCATGGGCTGAAAAGGTAACTATTCTAGGTGCTGATGATCCAAAACCTGAAAATGCAACCGTAACTGTTGTAAATGGTATGGAAGTATATCTTCTCTTGAAGGATCTTATCGATGCAGATAAAGAAAAAGAACGTATCGAAAAAGAAAAAGGTCAAATGCAAAAAGAAATTGCACGCTTAGAAGGTAAATTGAGTAATCAAGGTTTCCTTTCAAAAGCACCAGAAGCAGTTGTAGCAAAAGAAAAAGAAAAACTAGAAGAATATAAACAAAAACAACAAGCGTTGTTAGAACGTGAAGAATTCTTAAAAACCTTATAGGAGGTTTATATGACATACGAAGAAGCCTTAACGTATTTAGAAGATACCTCATCCTTCGGTATAAAACCGGGGTTAGAACGTATTCGTGCATTATTGCAAGCGTTGGGGAATCCTGAACGAGATTATAAAATCATTCATGTTACGGGTACAAATGGCAAAGGTTCTGTAACAACCTATATTTCGTATGCTCTATTTACCAGTGGATTACGGGTGGGGCGATTTACATCGCCTCACCTTGAATCTTATACGGAGCGTATAGAAATTAATGATGTTCAAATTAGCAAAGACGCTTTTGGCAATTTGATTGATTGTGTTCGACAAGGCGTAGATAAGATCATTGCTAATGGGGTAGAGCCACCTACACAATTTGAAATTCTAACGGCCGCAGCATTCCTATTCTTTAAAGAACAAGGTGTAGACTATGCTGTTGTAGAAGCTGGCTTGGGTGGATTACTGGATTCAACGAATGTTGTGACACCAGTGGTTTCCGTTATTACTAATGTTACCCTTGATCATCAAGCGTATTGTGGCAATACGGTTGAAGAGATTGCCAAGCATAAGGCGGGCATTATAAAAGAAGGTGTTCCTGTTGTAACGGCGGCTCAAGAAGGACCATTAAAGATCATTGAAGAGACAGCTGAAGAAAAATATGCACCATTATATGTGTTTAACAAAAAGTTTGGTATCGATAGCCGTAGTGTAGTGCCAGGTGGGCAATTGATTACGGTCAGTGCTATTGGTGCACCGCCTGCTATGTTATTTACAACGATGGCTGGGATTCATCAATCTGTCAATTTGGCTTGTGCATTACAAGCTGTACGCCTAGTTATGGAACATGATGATGCTATTAGCGAAGAAACAATGCGTGAAGGTTTTGCTCGTGCTACTTGGGCTGGTCGTTTTGAAATTAAAAAAACGTTGGATCGGACATTTATATTTGATGGTGCCCACAATGCAGCAGGTGCAGAATCTTTCGGTATGACTTACCATGAATTGTTTGGGGAGACTCCGAAAACAATGGTGATGGCTATTTTGTCAGATAAGGATGAAATGGGTATTATTCACGAAGTTGTAAAACCAAAAGATACAGTCATTGCAGTGGCTGCACCAACACCACGTACAGAGGTGCCAGAGAAATTGGTAGAAACCGTTCGGCAATGTGTGAAAGGGGTAGTGGCACAGACAGAAGATTCTGTGAGCAGTGCTCTTGATTTAGCATTACAATCGACACAAGATGGAGACATCATTGTCGTGTGTGGATCGTTATATATTCTTGGCGAAGCTCGCGGTTGGTTACAGAACCGTATGAGCCACTAGGTAATCATTATGGAACACTCATTATTTCCAACGGAAACAAAGTTGAAGTTTTATATTGAACGACTCGTTTATGGTGTGGCTATTGCCATGCCACTACAACCGATGGTAGGGGATGTGCTCTTGTGGTTGACCGTTGGGCTTGCCATTGTCGATTTAATACGAAGCCGTAGTCTTAGCTTGCCTACGGGCTGGTTGTCTTGGACTGTTATGTTTTTCGTCCTTTGGACGGGTGTATCAGCTGCCCTTTCCGATAATGCGCAATGGGCTTTGACAAGTTGGTTTTATCAGATTGTGGCCAGTGGCGGTATCTATTATTTAGTACGTACCTATATTAGTACGCCAAAACAATGGCGTTATTTTCTTCAATGTACATTGGGAACGGCGATTCTCGTTTGTTGCATTGGTGCTTATGAATATATTTTTATTCCTAATCATCATATTAAGGAATGGGTTGATGCCATCCAATTTCCAAAATTGATGCGACGCATGTCGTCAACATTGACGAATCCCAATCTGTTGGGCGCTTACTTGTTGATGATTCTCAGCGTTAGCATTAGTTATCTATTGGTTTACTGGAAGGGCTTAACCGATAAAATCCTATCGGAGGAATATAAGAAACAAATCTACATGATGATTCCCATAGCATTAATACTTTTTGTTACCATGCTATTAACGTATTCACGTGGTATATGGATCAGTTTTGGTGCCATGATTATTTACTGGGGAATTTTTGTAGAACGTCGTTTATTATTATCCTTGTTAGCCATCCCCATCATTCTATATTTTTATGATGGAGAAATTGCTACTCGTCTTTGGTCTATATTCCAAGGTCATGATACATCGGCTGATTTACGATGGGCCTTGTGGGATAGCACGATGTACATTGTTCGGGAAAATCCTGTGTGGGGGATTGGGTGGAATACATTTTATTTAGTATATCCAGAATATAATTATTATATTCAAGGTCCTAATGTATTGATGTATCACGCTCATAATTTATATCTTAATATGTTGGCTGAAATAGGCATACCAGGACTTATCTCCTTTATAACTGTATTATTAGGTCATGTGGTTACATCTATACGTCTAAAAGGTGATGTGTTCCGTAAGGCTGCCTCCATCGGTGTCGGTGCTTTAGCAGTCGGTGTTCTTGTGAGCGGTTTATCCGATTTTGAATTATATAGTCACCAAGTAACGATTACATTCTGGTTATTGCTAGGGTGGGTAGGTGCTTTTGTGAAAGTTCAACAAAATCAGATTAAAATCAATCATAATTAAAATGCATCGAAAAAAATCGAAATTATTGTGGTATGTATAATACAAATTAGAATAAGAGTGAATTGAAGAGAATCTATATATTGTATAGAGAATCTTCGATTTACTCTTTTTTAACTATATATATAAAATTATAAAAATATATCTATAATTCCTGAGAGTTATAACGATGTGAATTAAATTTATCCAAAAAATGGAAAATCTATGACTTTTGGTTATAATACACTGTAAATATGTGATAAAAAATACATTTTATGCATATAAGTTGACAATGCGATTGTAAAAGCATACGATGAGATTGGTTTAAGGAACGGTTTAGACCAAGAAATTGATCAACTGTCGTTTAACAAGGTGATTTTAAGGAGATGGTACGATGATAGACATCAAAGATCGCGTTAAAAATGCGGCCCTCCAAGGCAAAATTGTCACAGCTTATGAAGCAGCTCAAATGATTAACCACAATGATAAAGTTGGTATTTCCGGCTTTACTCCATCTGGTTATGCAAAAGCTGTACCATTGGCTTTGGCTGAAAGAATGGAAAAAGAACCATTCAAAATTGATTTATGGACAGGTGCTTCCGTAGGTGATGAAGCTGACGGTGCATTAACACGTGCACATGGTATTAACCGTCGTTTCCCTTATCAAACAAATGGGGATACACGCAAAGCTTTAAATAGCGGCGACATCAAATACGTTGATATGCACTTAAGTACAATGGCACAAAATGTACGCTATGGTTTCTTTGGTGATTTAGACGTAGCTATCGTAGAAGTTTGTCAAATCAATGAAGATGGCTCTTTAGTACCTACAACATCTGTTGGTAACTCTCCAACATTTGTTAGCCAAGCTAAAAAAGTTATCGTAGAAGTAAACGTATCTCAACCATTATCTTTGGTTGGTATGCATGATATCTACGAACCACTTGATCCACCATATCGCAAACCAATTCCATTGGAACATGCTGGTGATCGTATTGGTACTGATGCAATTCCTTGTGACCCAGACAAAATCATTGCAGTAGTTCCTTGTGATGTTCCTGATACTACAAGACCTTTGGCACCTATTGATGATGATGCAAAAGCAATGAGTCAACACCTTATCAAATTCTTTGAACAAGAAATCGCAGAAGGTCGTTTACCTGAAAACTTGCTTCCATTGCAATCTGGCGTAGGTTCTGTAGCAAATGCAGTAATCAGCGGATTGGCTCAAGGCCCATTCAAAGATTTGTCCATTTATACAGAAGTAATCCAAGATGGTATGTTTGACTTAATCGATGCAGGTAAAGTAACTGTATGTTCCGGTACTGCATTAAGTCCTTCTCCAGATGGGTTGAAACGTTTCTATAACAACATCGATGAATATCGTAAAAAGATTATTCTTCGTCCACAAGAAATTTCCAACAACCCTGGTATTGCTCGCCGTATTGGTGTCATTGCCATGAATACCGCTATCGAATTTGATATTTTTGGCAATGTAAACTCTACTCATATTATGGGTAGCAAAATGATGAACGGTATTGGCGGATCTGGTGACTTTGCACGTAGTGCATATCTCACTATTTTCTGTACTAATTCCGTTGCAAAAGGTGGCGACATTAGTTCTATCGTTCCATATGTATCTCATGTGGATCACCCAGAACATGACACTATGATTTTCTGTACAGAACAAGGTGTTGCTGACTGCCGTGGTTTGAGCCCAGTGGAAAGAGCTCGTTTGATCATTGAAAAATGTGCTCACCCAGACTACAAACCAATGTTAACTGAATACCTCGAAAAAGCACTCGCTGCAACTAAGAATGCCCATACACCAATGTTGCTCGACGAAGCTCTTTCTTGGCATAAACGCTTCACAGAAACTGGAAGCATGAAAAAATAACCTGTTTTTTTAGGAGGATGATGAAAACATGGCTTACGAAAACCTTAAAGCCCAAATTGCTGAGTACAATAAACTTTGTGACGAAAAGTGTGTAAAAACTCCAGAACGTCAAAACTTGAAATACAACCGTGTGTATACACCAGTTGATATTGAAGGCTTTGATTATGAACGTGATTTGGGTATGCCTGGTGAATATCCATATACTCGTGGCGTACAACCTACAATGTACCGTGGTCGTTTCTGGACTATGCGTATGTATGCTGGTTTCGCGACCGCTGAAGAATCTAACAAACGTTACCGTTACCTTATCGAATCCGGTGCAACTGGTCTTTCCTGTGCATTCGACTTACCTACACAAATCGGTTATGACTCCGATGACGTTATGGCTGAAGGCGAAGTTGGTAAAGTAGGTGTAGCGATTGACTCCTTGGCAGATATGGAAATCTTGTTCAACGGCATCGACCTTGGCAAAGTATCCACTTCCATGACAATCAACGCTCCAGCATCCGTTTTGTTGGCAATGTATATCGCAGTAGCTGAAAAACAAGGCGTACCTTCCACAGAATTGAAAGGTACAATTCAAAATGATATTTTGAAAGAATACGCAGCTCGTGGTACTTACATTTTCCCTCCAAAACCATCTATGCGTTTGATCACTAATATCTTTGAATATTGCTCTCAATACGTTCCAAAATGGAATACAATTTCCATCTCCGGTTACCATATCCGCGAAGCAGGTTCCACAGCAGCACAAGAAATCGCATTTACAATTGCTGATGGTATCGCATACGTAGAAGCAGCTTTGAAAGCTGGTCTTGATGTTGATACATTTGCTGGTCGTCTTTCCTTCTTCTGGAATGCTCATAACAATGTACTTGAAGAAGTTGCTAAATTCCGCGCATCCCGTCGTTTATGGGCAACTATCATGAAAGAACGTTTTGGTGCTAAAAAACCAAAATCCATGATGCTTCGTGTACATACTCAAACAGCTGGTTCCATGTTGACTGCACAACAAGTTGATAACAACATCGTTCGTGTTGCTCTTCAAACTGCAGCTGCTGTAATGGGTGGTACTCAATCCTTACATACAAACTCCCGTGACGAAGCTTTGGCTCTTCCTACAGAAGCATCTGTACAAGTAGCTCTTCGTACACAACAAATCGTGGCTTACGAATCTGGTTTAGCTGACGTAGTTGACCCATTGGGCGGTTCCTACTATGTAGAGGCTATGACTAATGCTATCTATGACGAAGCTATGGCTTACATTAAGAAAATTGATGAAATGGGCGGCGCTGTAGTAGCAATCGAAAAAGGCTACATCCAAAAAGAAATCCAAGAATCCGCATATAAATGGCAAATGGAAGTTGAATCTGGCTTGCGCACAATCGTTGGCGTAAACAAATTCCAAGTTGAAGAAGAAGCTCCAAAAGACTTGCTTCGCGTAGACGCTTCCGTTGGTGTTAACCAAGCTAAGAAAACTCAAGCAGTTCGTGCTAACCGCGATCAAGCAGCAGTTGACAAAGCTTTAGCTGATTTGAAAGCTGGCGCAGCTGACGAAAACGTTAACTTGATGCCATTAATTCTTGCAGCAGTTAAAACATATGCTACTTTGGGTGAAATTTGTAATGTATTGCGCGAAGTATTCGGTGAATACCAAGCTCATTCCACATTATAATATCGGCTAATTTCGGAGGTAATTATCATGGCAGAAAAACGTATTAGAGTAATCGTAGCAAAACCAGGTCTTGATGGTCATGACCGTGGTGCAAAAGTTGTAGCACGCGCACTTCGCGATGCTGGTTTCGAAGTAATCTACACAGGTCTTCGTCAAACTCCAGAACAAATCGTAGAAGCTGCACTTTCTGAAGACGTTAATGTAGTTGCATTATCCCTTCTTTCTGGCGCTCACAACACATTGTTCCCTAAAATTGTTGAACTTTTGAAAGAAAAAGGCATGGGCGATGTTCTTGTAATCGGCGGCGGCGTTATTCCTGATGCTGATATCCCTGGCTTGAAAAAAGCTGGCGTAGCAGCTGTATTCACACCTGGTACTCCAACTGGTGATATCGTTAACTTCATCAAGGAAAACGTAAAATAATTAATTGGGCAAGAGAGGGGCACAACTGAATAGTTGGCTTCCCTCTATTCCCATATTCAAAGATAGGTGGTGAGGCGAATGGATTTAGTTAAAGGCCTCTTTGAAGGCTCAAGACTAGCCTTAGCACGGTCCATCACTGCTGTAGAAAACGAGTATGAAAATGCCATCGATATTATGAAGGCTATTTATCCTAAAACGGGTAATGCTCGCATTCTCGGTATAACTGGTGCCCCTGGTGCAGGTAAAAGTACTTTGACGGATAAGGTTGTTAAACATTATCTAAATCAAGGTAAAAAAATCGGCATCGTTGCCATCGACCCAACAAGCCCATTCTCTGGTGGTGCTATTTTGGGGGACCGTATTAGAATGAATGATTTGACATTAAATGAAAATGTATTCATTCGAAGCATGGGGACGCGTGGTAGTCTAGGTGGTTTATCCAAAAAGACTGCAGACGTTGTAAAATTAATGGATGCCTTTGGCCTGGATTTGATTATCATTGAAACAGTAGGTGTAGGTCAATCTGAAGTAGATATCGTAAAGAATGCAGATACTACATTGGTTGTACTCGTACCTGGTCTCGGTGATGATATCCAAGCTATTAAAGCGGGTATTCTTGAAATCGGCGATGTATTTGCTATCAATAAAGCTGACCGAGATGGTTGCGATCGTTTGAATGTTGAAATTGAAATGATGCTTGATCTAGACTCTCGGGAAGTAAAATGGCGCCCACCAATTAAGCGTACAATTGCTAGTAAAGACCAAGGCGTAGATGAACTTATCGAAGCCTTAGATGAACATTTTGAGTATCTTGAAGATTCCGGTGAATTGGAATCTCGTCGGGCAGAACGTACTCGCGATGAAATCATCGCAATGATTAATGAACAAATTGGTCGTTATGTGGCTGATAAAATCATTACAAGCGACGAATTTAATAGCCAAGTGGCAGCTGTCAATGAGCGTACAAACGATCCATATACAGTTGTTAACGGCGTAATGACAAACGTGCTAAAGTAGACGGCGACTACATAGCATTAGAGATTTAGCCTTATAAAGGAGATAATCGAAATGGCTTTTAAAGTATTACAAGTGGATCACATCGGTATTGGTGTTAATGATTTAGCAGCAACTAAAGAATTTTACAAAAATGCTTTGGGAATTCAACATCTTCCTGAAGATGAAGTAGTAGAAGAACAAAAAGTAAAAGTATCCTTCTTCCCATGCGGCGATGCTGAATTAGAATTCTTGGAAACTACTACTCCAGACGGCCCTATCGGTAAATTCATCGAAAAAAATGGCGGTCGTGATGGTATCCAACACGTTGCTTTGCGTGTAGATAATATTGAAAATGCTATTGCTGATCTTATGGCGAAAGGTATTCGTATGATTGACGAAAAACCTCGTTATGGTGCTGGCGGTTCCTCTATTGCATTCGTTCATCCTAAAGCTACAGGTGGCGTATTACTTGAACTTTGCCAACGAATGAAATAAAATATTATTGTAACAAGTTTTTATGGAGGTGCTGACATGCAAACAGTGCAAGAAAAAATTGAGTTGTTGCACGAAAAACTAGCGAAAGTTAAAGCTGGTGGCGGTGAAAAACGCGTTGAGAAACAACATTCTCAAGGTAAAATGACTGCTCGTGAACGTTTGGCTAAATTATTCGATGACAACTCTTTTGTTGAACTTGATCAATTCGTTAAACATCGTTGTGTTAACTTCGGTCAAGACAAAAAAGAATTACCAGGCGAAGGTGTAGTGACTGGTTATGGTACTATCGATGGTCGTTTGGTATATGCATTCGCACAAGACTTCACTGTAGAAGGTGGTTCTCTTGGTGAAATGCACGCTGCTAAAATCGTTAAAGTACAACGTTTAGCAATGAAAATGGGTGCTCCTATCGTTGGTATCAATGATTCCGGCGGGGCTCGTATTCAAGAAGCTGTAGATGCTCTTGCTGGTTACGGTAAAATTTTCTTTGAAAATACAAATGCATCTGGCGTTATTCCACAAATTTCCGTAATCATGGGACCATGTGCAGGCGGTGCTGTATATTCTCCAGCATTGACTGACTTCATCTACATGGTTAAAAACACATCTCAAATGTTCATCACTGGTCCTGCAGTTATTAAATCTGTAACTGGTGAAGAAGTAACAGCTGAAGATCTTGGTGGCGCAATGGCTCACAACTCTGTGTCCGGTGTTGCTCACTTCGCAGCTGAAAATGAAGATGATTGCATCGCTCAAATCCGCTACTTGTTAGGTTTCTTACCTTCTAACAACATGGAAGACGCTCCATTGGTAGATACAGGTGATGACCCAACTCGTGAAGACGAAGGCTTAAACAGCTTGTTACCTGATAACAGCAACATGCCATACGACATGAAAGATGTTATCGCAGCTACTGTAGATAATGGTGAATACTATGAAGTACAACCATTCTATGCTACAAACATCATTACATGCTTCGCACGTTTTGATGGTCAATCTGTTGGTATCATTGCTAACCAACCTAAAGTAATGGCTGGTTGCTTGGACATCAACGCATCTGACAAATCTTCTCGTTTCATCCGTTTCTGTGATGCTTTCAATATTCCAATCGTTAACTTCGTTGACGTTCCTGGTTTCTTGCCTGGCACAAATCAAGAATGGGGCGGTATCATTCGCCATGGTGCTAAAATGTTGTATGCTTACTCTGAAGCAACAGTACCAAAAATTACTGTTATCACTCGTAAAGCATACGGTGGTTCTTACCTCGCTATGTGTTCCCAAGATTTGGGCGCTGATCAAGTATACGCTTGGCCTACATCCGAAATCGCTGTAATGGGTCCTGCTGGTGCAGCTAATATTATCTTCAAGAAAGATGAAGATAAAGACGCTAAAACAGCTAAATACGTTGAAGAGTTTGCAACTCCTTACAAAGCTGCAGAACGTGGCTTCGTAGATATTGTAATCGAACCAAAACAAACTCGTCCAGCTGTTATCAATGCGTTGGCTATGCTTGCAAGTAAACGTGAAAACCGTGCTCCAAAGAAACATGGTAATATTCCATTATAATTCGATTCGGTAATCATATCATCGAATTTGGGAGATACCTTTCTTTACTTATTTTTTAGAAAGGGGAATGATTATGGAAGGACAAGCAGTTACTACCAATCCCTGGTTAATCATGGCCATTAATATGACAGTTGTATTTGTTGTGTTGATTCTTTTAGGCGTTTTGATGACAATCGTTCATTTGATTGACCCTACGAAAAAGAAAAAAGAAGCACCGGCAAGTGCTCCTGTTGCAGCTCCTGCAGCTACTCCAGTGGCTACACCAAGTGCATCTGCTCAAAATGAGGATGAAGTAGTAGCAGCTATCGTGGGTGCCATTGTGGCGATGGGGTACTCATCTGAACAAATTGCATCTATTCGACCTACAGCAACCAGTGCTAAATGGCGCTTGGAAGGTCGTTTAAGCGGTAGAAATTAATATTTTTTAGGAGGCATTTGTCATGAGCAATGCTACAACAACTAACGGTAAAGCGCCATCTCAAGATGTGATTGCAGTTATCGTTGGCGCATTAGCGGCAATGGGTTATTCCGCTGATCAAATCGCGCATATCCGTCCAATCGTAAGCTACAATTGGAAAATGGAAGGCCGCTTACGCGGTAATCGATAAGATTAACGCTTTTAGGTAATCGATAGGATTATCAGAATTATATGTGTAAATGAAATTTAATTATTGTGTAGATATACACATTTGGAGGAATTTAAGATGAAAAAATTCAACGTTACAGTAAATGGCACAGCATATGATGTAGAAGTTAATGAAGTAAAAGCTGCAGCTCCAGCAGCAGCTCCTAAAGCAGCTCCAGCAGCAGCTCCTAAAGCGGCTCCAGCAGCAGCTCCAGCTGCAGCAGCAGCTCCAGTTCCAGCAGGTGCTGAAACTGTAAAAGCTCCAATGCCTGGTAAAATCCTATCTGTAGCAGTATCCGCTGGTCAAGCAGTTAAAAAAGGCGAAACATTGTTGATTCTTGAAGCTATGAAAATGCAAAACGAAATTGCAGCTCCTCATGATGCTGTAGTTTCTGAAGTTCGCGTAGCTGCTAACCAAACTGTATCCACTGGCGATGACATGGTTGTTCTTGGCTAATACTGAGTGTTGTCTTATGGCGCGGCTGCGCCGCGTCATATAACAATTTTATATTTGTGAAAGGGGAACGCATATGGAGGCTTTTGCTGTTGCGATACAATCTGTTATAACTGATAGCGGGTTCCTCGCATTTACAACAGGCAATGCTATTATGATTCTTGTAGGTTTGATCCTATTGTATTTAGCATTTGCTAGAGAGTTTGAACCATTATTGTTGGGTCCGATTGCGTTTGGTTGTGTACTTGCTAATATCCCTCGTAACGGCTTCGAAGAAGGCGTTATGGCGCTTATTAGTGCTGGTATCTCTCAAGAAATCTTCCCACCTTTAATTTTCCTTGGTGTAGGTGCAATGACTGACTTTGGTCCGCTTATTGCTAACCCTAAAACATTACTTTTAGGTGCTGCTGCACAAATCGGCGTATTCGTTGCGTTAGGTGGCGCTATGATGCTTGGCTTTACAGCTCAAGAAGCTGCAGCTATCGGTATCATCGGTGGTGCAGACGGTCCTACATCTATCTACTTAGCTACTAAACTAGCTCCTCATTTATTGGGTGCTATCGCGGTTGCCGCATATTCCTATATGTCTTTGGTACCGTTGATTCAACCACCTGTAATGAAATTATTCACTACGCAAAAAGAACGGGAAATTGTTATGGAACAATTGCGTGATGTTACTCGTTTTGAAAAAATCGTATTCCCAATCGTTGCAACAATCTTCATTTCCTTATTGCTTCCTTCCATTACATCTCTTTTAGGTATGTTGATGTTAGGTAACTTGTTCCGTGAATCTGGCGTAACTGATCGTTTGTCCGATACATCTCAAAATGCGTTGATCAATACTGTTACTATCTTCTTAGCAACTGGTACTGGTTTAACAATGAGTGCGGAACACTTCTTAAGCGTGCAAACACTCCTTATCATCTGCTTAGGTTTGGTTGCATTCATTGGTGGTACAGCTGGTGGCGTATTATTTGGTAAATTGATGAGCTTAGTTGATGGTGGTAAAACAAATCCACTTATCGGTTCTGCTGGTGTATCCGCGGTTCCTATGGCAGCTCGTGTATCCCAAGTAGTAGGTGCAAAAGCTAACCCAGCTAACTTCTTGCTCATGCATGCCATGGGTCCAAACGTAGCTGGCGTTATTGGTACAGCAGTAGCAGCAGGTACAATGCTAGCTATGTTGTCTAGTCACTAATAGTTTAATAATTATTCACCAAGGTGTGCCTTTTAGGGTACACCTATTGGTGAATAAAAAATCCCTTGTATAGTATGTAAACATACAGAAAAGGGGTATATTAGCAATAAATGCTTTGTCAGATCGGTCATTATGTGATGAGCAAGAATTTCACTAAATAACCTTCTAGTGCTTTCAAAATAGTAGAGGTGGTCATCTTGTTATCAATTGAATTAAAAATACTGATTTGTTTTGTATGGGCATTTATTGTTTTTTTAGTTACTGCACTGATTATTGGTGTTGAACGCAAATCACAATGGTTCCAAAGAAGAACTAAATATTCTTGGTTTAATCGCCGAGGATTTCTAGGAGAAGCATTACTTTTTGGTTATCCCAAAACTATAGAGGGATATGGGGTTACATTTTTAATGGCTTGTGCTATTAGTATCGTAGGCTATATTTTATACCTCATATAACTTAAATCAGTGCATTTCTCTGAAGGGAGATGATGATGTATGGGTGCTGCAGAACAAACCTTAATCGTCCTTGCAGTCATGGCTGTTTTATTCGTTACGGAAATTATTCCTTTAGCTATCACTTCTTTAGGCGGTGCAATTACCCTTGGCCTTATGGGGATTATTACTCCTAAGGTTGTATTCTCTGGTTTATCTGATAGTACAGTTGTGTTGTTCGCCGGCATGTTCGTTGTTGGTGCTGCGTTATTCTACACAGGTTTAGCTCAAAAGATTGGTGAAACCGTAGTTTCCCATGCAGGCACTAGTGAAAACGGTTTGATGCTTGCCATCATGCTTGTTACAGCTATAATGTCCGCATTCTTATCTAACACTGGTACAACAGCTGCTTTATTACCTGTAGTTGTTGGTATCTGTTCCGTTGCTAAGATTCCTGCATCTCGCCAATTGATGCCATTAGCATTTGCTGCTGGTATCGGTGGTATCATTACAATGGTTGGTACACCACCAAATATCATTGTAAGTGGTACATTGACTAAATTTGGTGAACAACCATTTGGTTTCTTCGAATTTGCTTGGATTGGTATTCCTTTGACTATCGCTACCATCATTTTCATGATGCTTATTGGTAAACACTTATTACCTAAACATGAAATTCAAGATGCTGGCGACGTTGAACAAGAAGTAGCAGCCGAAGATATTTCTAATGATCCAAAGAAACAATTATACTCTGGTCTTATTCTTTTAGGCGTAATCATCGCTATGATTTTAGGCGATACCTTAAAAGGTGTTGGTATTAATTTACCATTGAGCATGGTTGCCGTTATTGGCGCAATGCTTTGCGTATTGACTGGTTGCTTGAACGAAAAACAAGCTTATACGTCTATTGACTGGGTAACAATTTTCTTATTTGCTGGTATGATGCCAGTGGCAACTGCACTAGATCAATCTGGTGCTGGTAAAATGATTGCTAATGCTGTAATTGGTGTTATGGGGGATAATCCTAGTCCATACTTTGCAACAGCAGTATTGTTCATTTTGTCTTGTGTTATGACTCAATTTATGTCTAACACTGCATCTTGTGCTTTGTTGGCTCCTATCGGTATCTCCATTGCTCAAGGTATGCATGCTGACCCTCATGCTGTATTGATGGCTATCGGCGTTGCTGCATCTTGTGCATTCGGTACACCTGTAGGTACACCTCCAAATACATTAGTACTTGGCCCTGGTCAATACAAATTTACTGATTATGTAAAAGCTGGCGTTCCATTGATTTTAGTTTGTTTCGTAGTAAGCTTAATTATTATCCCAATGGTATGGCCATTCTTCCCTGGTAAATAATAGGGAACAGGTTACTCTACTATAAAGCACACACGAGGTCGAATCGTAAGATTCGGCCTCGTTTTTATATGATAATAAATATTGATAATTGAATTCCTAGTATAACACTACGTATTTTAATAAAAATGATAATTAGTGTATTCTCAATTGTTATGATATATATTTAAATATTTAAATGAAAAGCAATATCAAAATATAGATAAATATAGGGTTTATATGATAAAAAGGAACAATTAGTATGCAAAATAATATATAAGATTTTATCATTTTCGTTTGACTTTCAATTATTATTGTGTGATAATGAGAACAGAAGTTAAGGCAAGTGCCTTTTTAAATGATAATAATAAGTTTTCTTTTATAATGTTCCTATGGAGGTTTATCATGAGAGTTATTGCTGATGGTTGCATTAAATGTGGTTCTTGCGCATCTGTTTGCCCAGTTGCTGCTATTTCTGAAGGCGAAACTAAATACGAAATCAACGATACTTGCATCGACTGCGGTTCTTGCGAATCCGTTTGCCCAGTATCTGTAATTTCTGCAGAGTAATCACAAATAAAACATGCCCCTCATTGAGGGGCTTTTTATTTTGCCTAAAATCATGTAACTTAGTATAATAGGACTATTAAGATATATATTATTAAAAGGGAGTATAACTTGTTTTATTTAATTGCAATTATTTGGCTTGTATTGGATCAAGCTTCTAAATATTATGTGATGAACCATTTTGCTCTTGGTGAATCAATACCAGTTATTCACAATGTATTCCATCTTACGTATATTATTAATCGCGGTGCAGCCTTTGGCATGTTGACAAATCAGCGGTGGTTCTTTTTAGCCGTTGCTTTTGTATTAATCATCGTATATGGCTTCTATCGTAAACGTGTTAATAATGGTCCACTTTCATTACGTGTTGGGACTGCATTGTTGATTTCAGGAGCTATAGGTAATGGCATAGATCGATATGTACTACATGGGGTAGTAGACTTTTTGGATTTTAGAATTTGGCCTATTTTTAATATTGCAGATATTGGTATATGTGTAGGCGTTGTATGTGTCATATATTATTTACTAACATCTGAGCATGAGGAGAAATAGATGAACGAATATAAAGTATCTTTGGAAAAAGAGGGAAAGCGTCTTGATGTATTTCTGACGGATGTAATGGAAGGATCTCGTAGTTATATCCAGAGCCTTATCAAATCTGGTCATGTTTTGGTAAACGGCAAGGTTGGCAAGGCTAACTTACGCCTTAATGCAGATAGCACTATTTCTGTAGATATTCCAGAACCAGAAGAGGTAGAAATTTTACCAGAGGATATTCCTGTTGAATATCTTTATGAAGATCACGATATTATTATCGTCAACAAGCCTCGTGGTATGGTTGTACATCCAGCAATTGGTAATTACTCAGGCACGCTTGTGAATGCATTGCTTTACCATTGTAAGGATTTATCTGGTATTAATGGTGAAATTCGTCCTGGCATCGTGCATCGTCTAGATAAGGATACCTCTGGTGTCATGATGGCTGCTAAAAATGATGCAGCTCATATTGGCCTAGCTGAACAGGTGAAAGCACACAGTGCTAAACGAACATATTTAGCTCTCGTTCAAGGCAATATCGTGGAGGAAAAGGGGATTATTAAGGCTCCTATCGGTAGACATCCTAAAGACCGCATGAAAATGGCTGTAGTGTTTGAAAACAGCAAGGAAGCAGTGACTCATTTTAGAGTGTTAGAACGGTATGGATATCATACATTAGTGGAATGTGTGTTAGAAACGGGGCGTACTCATCAAATTCGCGTTCATTTTGCTCATATTGGACATCCAGTTGTTAACGATCCTTTTTATGGATATCGGCGTATGGACTTCCCTATAGAGGGACAAGCACTTCATTCTCATACATTGGATGTGGTGCATCCGATTACAGGTGAACCGATGCATTTTGAGGCACCTATACCGGAGGACTTTCAAAATTGTATCGCCTTCGCTAAGGAATATAGAGAACGTAGATAAGGGATAAGACTATGGAAACAAAACGTATTTTAATGGATGGAGACGCCATTAGGCGTGCCATTAGACGTATTAGTCATGAAATATTAGAACGTAATAAGGGACTTTCCAATGCAGTCATCGTTGGCATTGAACGACGTGGCGTTATGCTAGCTAAACGATTGCAAAGTGAAATTGAAGCTATTGAAGGCCTTCGTATTGCATGCGAACCTTTAAATGTAGCCATGTATCGCGATGATCGGGATACGCGACCTAAGGAAGGGGAACCTTGCTCTATTGATACTACAGAAAAAACCATTATCTTAGTAGATGATGTTTTGTATACAGGTCGTACCATTCGTGCTGCTTTAAATGCATTGATGACATCTGGTCGTCCTAAATCTATTCAATTAGCAGTATTGGTAGATCGAGGCCATCGAGAATTGCCTATACGAGCTGATTATGTGGGGAAAAATATTCCTACGTCTCATTTGGAAAAGGTGCGCGTACAGGTTCAAGAATTAGATGGAGCCGATGGGGTAACCATCGAACAATAATAGGTAGATATAAGAAATCGCATATGAAAAGACTCGACGTACATGGTCGAGTCTTTTTTTGCGGTTTATATAATATGTTAAGGCTATATTGTCATAACCTATATTTCAATATATTGTGGGGAATAGCGGAAATCTTTGTGCCCTGTGCGCGCCCTAGGGAATTTAAAACTATAAGCCTGTAGATCAGTAGCCTTCGTATCGGTTTCCATCATTCGGCGACCAAAATCGGAAACCATTGTTGATGCTTTAGCCCATTTTTGTATTAATGGAATACTCGGTGTATTGTGCTTTAACCACATGCGACCGCGCTGATTAAATGCCAATAATCGCGCGTATTGAGGCCCTAGTATATGAGCTTCTTGTAATATTGGCTTAGTGATTTGTAGCGCCGTATAGGCTGCCATGCGGCGTAGTCTTGCATAGGTATAGCGTTTTGTCTTTATCTCTTCCAGTGCGTGCGTCCAGTTTACTTGCTGCATAGACTTCTGCCAACGATGCTCAATGCCTTCTGTAAAGTCTCCATATCTTTGTAATTCTGCGACTGAAAGTAAGCGATTGATGCCATGCAGGATATCATTGTATCTTTCGTAGTCCACATAGGCTCCATGTGCTATGACCTTGTGCATATCATCTATGATTGTATGTGGTACATAGGCATCGATGGTTATGCCTTTTATGAGTGCTTTACGTAATGCGGTCCCTGAAGGAAAATCTTGTCCTTGAGAGAGGGTAGGACTATGATGTGATGATTGTCTAGTAATGGGAATTATCATAAGATTAGTGAAATACCGTTGGGCAGCGCGAATATATTCAAGGCCTAGTAGTGAGTTTGGCGCATTGTTAATAAGTTCTCCATTTTGTACATACTTAGCAATCACTTTGCGTAATGCCGTACCATAAGAAACACCAGTTTTTATATTGTGTTGAATGGCATCTTGTCCTTGTGGCGTATTTAGAAATTCAGCAGCTGTGTGCAATATGGCGTTATCATCAAGTTCAGAGCCAAAGGAAATGCTGTGAATGTGTAGAGCTTTCATAAGGCGTACCGCACCGGTACAAAATAGTTCTGCACTGCCTAGAGAATAGACAGTAGGTAATTCGATAGCGATATCGGCACCACCATGAATAGCCCATCGAGCACGGTCGAATTTGCTAAAATACGCAGGCTCGCCCCGCTGTACAAAGGAACCGCTCATAATGGCGATACGCAATGCATCAGGATAGGTAGTATTTAATGTATGTAGTTGATGTGCATGACCGTTGTGAAACGGATTGTATTCACAAATAATACCGATTGATTTCATCGTAGTTCCTTTCATAGGTTTATTTTTTATTATTATATAATAAATTAAAGAATTTATATAATGGGTGGCATGTGTAATGTATGGAATTTTTGACCTTATTGTTAGGAATTATAGAATTTCTTGTGAAAATACTAGAATGGGAGGCGGTGTAATGGTATAATTATCTGTGAATTCTGATTTGACGTGAGGTGATTTGATGAAAGTACAGTGGAAACGAGCGTTACAGACCATCGTGTTAGGTACATCCTTATTGGCTTTAGCCGGGTGTGGATCTAATAATGTGATGGATATATATAGCTTTGGTAATCAAGTCATTCGTTCCGGTCAATCGGAAGTGACTGTAGCATTGCCATATGAAATGGGGAAAACATCAGAAACGACGAGTGTTGATGGATACCCTATGGATGCGTATGGTAGCCTAAGCCAACATATGTTGATTTCTGTAGAGGCCCGTCAACCGGCACCGAATAAAGCTTTGCCAACGGTTGCACAGTTTGTGGATCAAAAGAAATCTGAATATGCAAAATTGGGTGCTACTGTTAATGTGGGATCTATCGATTTAAATGGGGTGCAAGCACAGCTTATTACCGGTGATTTTTACGTTAACAAAATTAAAACTAGTTTCTCTCAATATGTCTTTATAGATAAGGGCGTATTGTGGAATATAACCTATAGATATCCTACGGATGATCAAATAGGCGCTGATATCAGCAAACAAATTAAAGATAAGATTTACGTTACGCAAAAGAAAGAGGGTTAATCAATGAACGTATTAGTAGTTAACTGCGGTAGTTCTTCTTTGAAATATCAATTACTTGATATGACAAACGAAACTGAATTGGCGAAAGGTTTATTTGAAAAGATTGGTGATCAAGACGCTATCTTCACTCATAAACGCCCAAACGCAGACAAATTAGAACGCGTTGAACCAATTTTGAATCACAAAGAAGCATTGCGCATCTTGCTCGACATCTTAGTTGATCCTGAATTTGGTGTTATCAAATCTATGGATGAAATCGATGCAGTAGGTCACCGTGTAGTACATGGTGGTGAAAAATTCGCTGATTCCGTATTGATTACACCTGCAGTAATGGATGCTTTGGAAGAATGTGCATCCCTTGCTCCATTGCATAACCCACCAAATATTCAAGGTATCGAAGCTTGCCAAGCTATCATGCCAAACGTACCACAAGTTGCTGTATTCGATACTGCATTCCACCAAACAATGCCTAAAGAAGCTTACATGTATGCGCTTCCTTACTCCTACTATGAAGATTACGGCATTCGTCGCTATGGTTTCCATGGTACATCCCACAAATATGTAGCACAACGTTGCGCAGAATTGATGGGTAAACATATGTCTGATCTTCGTATTATCACATGTCACTTGGGTAATGGTTCTTCCGTATCCGCTATCAAAGGTGGTCGTTCCATCGATACTACAATGGGCTTCACTCCATTATCCGGTTTGATCATGGGTACTCGTACTGGTGATATCGACCCTGCTATCGTTCCATTCTTGATGGATAAAACAGGCATGTCCTATGAAGAAGTCGACAAAGTAATGAACAAAGAGTCCGGCGTATTGGGTATTTCCGGTGTGTCCAATGACTTCCGCGTAATCGAAGAAGCGGCTGCTAATGGCCACAAACGAGCTAAATTGGCTCTTAACATGTTCCATTACAAAGTTCGTCGTGTAATCGGTGCATTCGCTGCTGTTATGGGCGGTGTTGATGCTATCATTTTCACAGCTGGTATCGGTGAAAACGGTATCGGTAACCGCGATGCAATCTGCAATGGTTTAGAATACCTTGGCACACGTATCGATCCTGAACGCAATAATATTCGCGGTAAAGAACAAGAAATCAGTGCTGAAGGTTCTAAAGTAAAAATCTTCGTAATCCCTACAAACGAAGAAATTATGATTGCTCGCGATACTCAACGTATTACAAGCGCTTTGAAAAAATAATATAACCTCTTAATAGTTATCTAAACTCTTATATAGAAACCTCGCTTATATCTTAGATATAGGCGGGGTTTTTGTAGTTTTTCAGAGCTGAATCCTATATAATAAATAGTATGCAGAGTCTTTTGAAAGGGGTTACGTATGAATATTTTATATAGTGAACAATCTCAGCGCACTCGTAGTGCAGAATTATTAGTGGTGGTATTTGTTATTTTGTTGGTGGGGGCTATGGTTTTTTCAACCTATAGAAGTTTTGCGCAGGGCCATATATTATTTTCAGAATATTTCATAGAAATCATGGCGCTCATTGTCATTGTTAAACAAGCTTTGAGCCGCTATACCTATATATTGACGGATTCTGAATTTATCATCAAAGAAAAATCCTTTTTTAGAAAACGTTCATTTTCTGTAAAATATGATGATATTGATGGCATTTATGCGTATAATCGTGATTTTCTAACGAATTTACGTTATCGCTATAAATATAGAAAGTGTTCTACCTCTGATGATAGACCGATTTGGTTCATGGTATATTCCATTACTAAAGGGAAAAAGGTTCAATATGGCCGTGTTATGTTGAAAGCAGAGGATGCATTCTATGAAACACTAGAACAGTTTGTACCTAATCGTGTGCGCGTGCCAGAAGCGGATGTTATTTTCTATGCTACGGTACGTGCTGATGCGGCAAAACAAGGCATCGATGTTAAGGAATATTATGATAGTCTAATTAAAAGTGCGGAAGAACAGGAACAAGAATGAGCGGATTATATTTAGCAAGTCAATCACCAAGACGAACGGAATTATTGCATCAGGTGGGTATAGACCATACTGTTGTTACTAGTTCTTATGTAGAAGATAATGTAGTGATTACAGATCCTATTGAAATGGTGAAAGCACAAGCTCTTGGTAAAGCGCGCTGCGCAAATGATGTGACTGATGGTAGCATCGTACTAGGTGCTGATACAATTGTTGTATTTGATGGAAAGGTGCTAGGGAAACCGCATAGTAAGGATGAGGCACGTACAATGCTTCGTACATTATCTGGTCAAGTTCACTCTGTTATTACCGGTGTAGCCTTACTCATTAAGGGACGTGAAATCGTCTTTCACAATGAAACAAAGGTGTATTTTAAAACGCTACAGGATTTTGAAATCGAGTCATATATCGACTCCCTAGAACCGATGGATAAGGCTGGTGCGTATGGCATCCAAGGAAAGGGTGCTTTGTGGGTAGATAAGATTGAAGGGTCCTATACGAATGTAGTGGGCCTCCCTGTAGAGCATGTATACGAAGAATTATGTAAAGCATTAGGTGTAAAGTCTTAGATTAATATTGATGGTCATGTTAACACATCAAATAGATATTCTAATGTTATGGTAGAAATATGAGGCTGATTTGTTTATGTATTGTAAGAATGGAGAAATTCAATGCAAGTCAGAACTATCAGCGTAAAAGATATGTTGCCATTTCAACGACCACGTGAAAAATTCGTTGCTCTAGGACCTAAACAAATGGCGATGGAAGAATTATTGGCTATATTATTACGAACTGGTTTAAAAGGTCAATCATCTATCGATTTAGCACATACGATTATCGATTCTTTCACAGATGGCATTCGTGGGCTAAACCATATGACCGTAGATGATTTAGTAAAAATTAAGGGCGTTGGTATCGATAAAGCGGTTACCATTTGTGCTGCTGTAGAATTAGGGCGGCGTTTAGGTGAGTTAAAAATTACCTCTACATACGAGGATTTTTCTCAGCCTTATGTTATCGCTCAATATGTAATGGAACGCTTGCGCCATGAAACAGAAGAACATGTATTAGCGGCCATGTTGACGTCTCGGAATAAATTAATTCACATTGAGACCATATCTAATGGAGGACTCACATCGAGTCTTGTAGAGCAACGGGCTGTTTTTAGAAAAGCCATTGCTTGTAATGCGGCCGCTATTATTTTGATTCACAATCATCCGTCCGGAGATAGTAGACCTAGTGATGATGACATACGTGTTACCAAGTTATTTGTTAGTGCTGGACAATTTATGGGCATTCCAGTCTTAGACCATATCGTCATTGGTGATGGCGAGTTTACAAGCTTGAGTGAAATTGGTAAATTAAGCTAGTTGTGGTAAAATGGAATGATGATGTAATGAAGGAGATTAGCATTATGAATTCCATTTTACCGTCTTTTGGAAAAGACGTGAGTATCGATATTGGTACGTCTATGACACGTGTCATGGGGGGCACGCGCGAGACTATGATGAGCGAGCCCTCCATTGTGGCTACTGATACAAAATTAGATAAAATTGTTGCTGTCGGTGATGATGCAGATCGCATTGTACGACGCATGCCTGATATGTGGATGGAGTTGACACCACTACAAGATGGTTTTATCGTCGATTACCGCGTAATGCATACGATGTTAAAATATTTTCTTCACAAGGTATCCAATACATTGCGTAGATCTCGTGTACTCGTTGGCGTTCCTTGTGGCATGACTGATGTAGAACAACGGGCTATGATGGATGCCGTAATCCAAGCAGGCGCGCGGGAAGTCTTTCTGATTGAACGCCCTGTGGCTGCCGCTATAGGTTCCGGTTTACCAATTTTTGAGGCTCGTGGGTCTATGGTTATTGATATTGGTGAAGGAACTGCCGATATGGGGATTATCTCATTAGGTGGCACGGTTATTAGTAAGACGATACGGTTTGGCGGCGGCGATTTAGATCGCGCCATCATGCAATATATTAATCAGTGTTTTGGTTTAATGGTATCCGAGCAAACTGTAACGGATATTAAACATGCTATAGGTACTGCGGTTGTACCTGCGGAGGATTGTGAGTTTTCCTTTACTGGTCGCGATATGACAAGTGGTATAGTTAGACGCGCTGTACTTCATCAATCTGAAATCTATGAAGTGATTAATAAACGCCTTGCAGACTTTTTAGATGCAATCCAACAAATGATACGTGTTACAGCTCCTGAATTAGTGGCTGATATCATGCAGCATGGAATTGTGTTAACAGGTGGTATGGCTCGTTTGCAGGGGCTAGCAGAGCGAATTAGCTCCGAAATGGGGGTACCTGTTCAGGTTGCTTCTGATCCAGAATTAAAGGTCGTACAAGGTTTGCATCGTAGTTCAGGTCAAATTGTAGAATTAGCTCGTTTTATTATTAATTCAAAGGATAGAAGGGGTCGTGTATGATACAGTCAGATCGTAAATTATTAATCTTTGTTGTCCTCGGCTGTATTATCATGGCCCTTCTTGGTTTTGCCTGGAAACAGCGAACTAGTATCCCCTTTGTAACCGTACCATTTGAAAAAATTGTTACCCCATTCACATATGGTTCAGCTCGTGTACTTTCAACGATTCAAACCGGCATACGTATCATTGATAATGCTATATCGGGTTTTGTTGAAAGTAATGATAAGGATAATACCATTGCAGATTTGCAACAAAAGGTACTAAATCACGATGAAGTGGTGGCGGAAAATATTCGTCTTCGCCAAATGCTTAACTATAAATCGTCTCATCCAGAGTTTACGATGACCTTGGCAGGCATTATTACTAAGGATTTCGGTACATGGTCAAATACATTTACCATTGATCGGGGTGAGAATGACGGCATACAACCTAATATGGCTGTTGTCGTACCAAGTGGCGTTGTGGGCTTTGTTACCGATGTATATCCTAATTCAGCACGTGTTCAAACTATTTTGGACCCTCGTAGCGCAATTGGTGTTATTGTACAGCGTCCGGAATCACGCTTGGCCGGTGTGGTAAAAGGGGATGGTAATCATCCTAATGAGCCAATGATGGTAAATATTGCACGTGATGGAGATGTCCTTGTAGGCGATAAATTGATTACATCTGGTTATGGTGGAATTTATCCAAAGGGTTTGTTAGTGGGGAATGTATTAACCATTACAAATGATACAGAAGGTTTCGTTAAAAATGCGGCTATTCAACCGAGCGTTGATTTTAATCGCTTAGAAGAGGTATTTATTATTACTTCCTCTACAGTGCAAACACCAGATAAAGCAAAATTAGAACCTAAATTAGTTCCTCAAACGCAACGTGACCAAGTGCAAGGGGCTAAAGGAGCGGTAAATCAATGAGATATATTGCATTAATTCTCGTGTGTTGTGCTTTGTATTTTATACAGGCTCAATTATTACCGGCCATATTTCATACGAATTGGCTACCCAATTGTATACTGACTGCCGTTGTTTTAGTCACGATTTTTAAAGGTCGAAAAATGGGGCTTATCGCTGCCGTAGTAGGTGGATCCATTCATGATATTTTGATATCTAACTTTTTTGGATTACATCTCTTCCCGTATATTGTCGTAGTATATCTATTGTCTCTTGTAAAAAGTAGTGTATACGAAGAGCGTTGGTACTGGTCATGCGGCATTATCGGTGTTTGTACAATTCTAGATGGAATTATGCGCTGCATCATGATTAGTGCCAGTGGTGGTGATATCCAATTCATTTCTTACATGGGACACATGGTTATGCCAACTGTATTTTGGAATGCCATATTAGGTGGTATAGGCCATAAACTCATGGGCCTTATGGAAGAAAAAGAGGATTATATTTGGTAGTATTGCTGATTTAGTAAAGCATATAAGGGGAATCATAGGTGCTTGAAAGTTTATATAAAAGAAAAAAAACGAGCCGTTTTGATGTGCTTTTCTATATTGTAATGGGTATCTTCGTTATTCTAGGGCTCCGTCTATTTGCTATGCAAATATTAGAGGGTGGTTATTACCAAGCTAAAGCAGAGGGTAACCGCCTGCGCATTGTACCTATGACGGCTGCTCGTGGGGTTATGTATGATAGAAATGGTCAGATTTTAGTCGGTTCTAGACCGGCATATACCATTTCTATTATGCCTAATGGCAAACCTTTAGATGATGATGAATTGGCTAAGCTAGCTACATTGTTACATAAAAAGCCAGAAGAAATTCAAAAAAAGGTAGATGACCACAAACATGGTTATGAACCGATACGTATAGCTAACGATATCTCCATGGACGTGGTGACTAGTATCGAAGAACATCGTCATGAATTGCCTGGTGTTTCTATCGATGTAGAACCTTTAAGATATTATCCATATGAAACTATGGCATCTCAGCTATTTGGGTATGTTGGTGAAGTAAGTGAAGATGAACTAGCAGAAATTAAGGAACAAGATCCTAATACAACGGTTGGTGCTGGATCTATCCTAGGCCGTGCTGGTTTAGAAAAATTATATGATTCAGTGCTTCGTGGCGTTGACGGTGGTAAGCAATTAGAGGTTGATGCGTCTGGCCGACCTGTAGCAGAGGTCGATCGCAAGCATACTGTACCGGGTTCAAATATTCATCTTACTATTGATGTGAATATTCAAAAAGCGGCAGAAGAGTCTGTTAAAAAGGAATTGGATCAGTTGCGTAGTTCAGGTGCAACGGGTGCAGCCGTAGTCGCATTAGATCCTAATACTGGGGCGGTTCTTGCCATGGTAAGTGCGCCAGAATTTAATCCTAACTGGTTTGCTAAGGGCATTACATCGGCTCAATGGAATCAATTGAATAATGACAAGAGTCATCCTTTCGAAAATAAGGTCATTGCAGGTGAATATCCTCCAGGATCACCTTTTAAAATTGTAACTGGTACAGCTGCACTAGATTTGAAAAAGGTAACTCCTGATGAAATGATTTTCGATAGTGGGAAACACTGGCTCATTGACAAGAGAAATGCAGAAGGCGAAGCATTAGGTTGGTTGAACTTTAATCGTGCTTTGGCTAAATCTGATAATGTGTACTTTTACGAAATGGGGAATCGCTTAGGCATTGAAAATATCGATACCTATGCTCATTATTTTGGATTGGGCGAAAAAACAGGTATTAATCTTGTCGGTGAGGCAGCCGGTAATGTGGCAAGTCCAGAGTATAAACGCAAAGTATTTGATCAAGATTGGTATTTAGGCGAAACTTTTGATGCGGCTATCGGACAATCATTCCACTTGGTTACACCATTACAGATGGCTGTACTTCTCAGTCAAGTAGCGAATGGAGGTACTCGTTACCAACCATATGTGGTGAGCCGTGTTGATAATCCCGATGGGACACCAGCTGAAATTTTTGGACCTAAGAACCTAGGCGTACTTCCAGTACCTAAAAATATTATGGATCTCATTCGAGAAGGTCTCCGTGATGTAACTAGCGAAGGTGGTACGGCTGGTGAGTTGTTTAAAGGTTTTCCTGTAGCCGTAGCAGGTAAAACAGGGACTGCGGAAAACGCACATGGCAGGGATCATGGCTGGTTTGTTGCGTATGCACCATATGATAAGCCTCAAATTGTCATCGTTGCTCTTGTTGAGCAAGGTGGTTTTGGTGCAGGCTCTGCAGGACCGATTGTACGGGATATCTTGAGTGCCTATTTTAAGGTGCCTACTAGTAGTTCAAAAACGACTGATACAAAAACAACAACCAATAAAAAAGAAACACAGGAAATTAAGCCAAGTGTAAAGGAATAGGAAGGATATACAATGGGGGATATAATCGGTCTTATCTCAGGTAAAGGTGGCGTAGGTAAAACGACGATTACAGCCTGTTTAGGGGCTGCGCTTAGCGAACAAGGATATCGAGTTCTTCTTTGTGATGGTGATTTTGGTTTACGCGACTTAGATATTATCTTGGGAAAAGAAGATGAAGTATGTTTTGATGCATATGATGCATTAGAAGATAAAACTATGGCTGACGATGTAGTCATGAAAGTTCAGAACAATCTATATTTTTTGCCAGCTAGTCAAAGTGTGCGCTGGGAAGATATGGGACGCAAAAAATATCGAAAACTCGTGAGCCACTTAGCTAAGTCTTATGATTATGTACTTGTAGATTGTCCTGCAGGTATCGGTCGTGGGTTGGAATCTATTGTAGAGCTGGCACAGCGGTTTCTAATTGTTACTCAACCTTTGTGGGTTTCCATACGAAATGCGGCACGCACAATTCAATTCTGTCGTGAATATGGCCATCGTGATTATGCCGTTGTATTTAATGCAATCCATACAGATCGAGATATGCCGAATATGTATGATATGCTCGATGCACTCGGTGCTGAATATGTGGGCTCTATTTTACCTTATGACACACAAATACTAGATAATACACAGGATGGTGTACTCATTCAAGATATGCCAAAAGCATATCGCCATATGCTAGCTCCTGTAGTAGAGTACATAACCTCTGGAGATGCTTGGGATGAACAAGAACTTATTGAGCGCTTCAACGAAGTGACCTCTATAAAAGTTACTGAACCTTCTGTGACGGCCACATTAGCTCAGCCTGTAGAGCCCGATGATGATAATTCTACTAATCCTGTAATATATACAAATTCTTGGTCTACGCGAAATCGACTTCTTTCTGGTAAAGAAAGTATGTGGCGTCGAGTTCGTATAAAGTAGGTGCCATATGTTACAAAGAATTTGGCGTGATTGTGATTGGACAATCATCATATGTACACTATTACTTGTTGCCATGGGAGTAGTTGCCATTGGTAGTGCCACCCATATTAATCAAACTGGACTTCATTTTTCCACACTAGTAGCAAAGCAACTCATCTTCTTTCTTATTAATGTGGCCCTTGTGATTGGTATTCAATTTATGGATTATCATAAGTTAAAAGATTGGGCTAACGGCATATATATAGTAACGATTATGTTGTTGTTAGCCGTAATCTTTGTAGGGACATCTGCCTTAGGTGCACAACGTTGGATTCAGTTAGGGCCTATTACGCTGCAACCATCAGAGTTTTCTAAATTACTGATGATTATCTGTATGGCAAAGATGCTAGAGTCTCGTTACAATAAATTAGATACCTTTAAATCTCTTGTTGTGCCTATCTTATATGTAGGCGTACCTATTTTGCTAGTATTCATGCAACCAGACTTGGGAACGTCCCTCGTTTATATAGCGATTTTTGTGGGCATGCTCTTTGTTTCTGGCATACGATTGCGCTTAGTTCGTATTATCGCTACGGTAGGCTTTTTACTAATGCCGTTGGCTTGGTTTGTGTTGAAAGACTATCAAAAGCAGCGGATTCTCGTATTTATGAATCCTGATATCGACCCATTTGGTTCTGGATATCATATCATTCAGTCTAAGATTGCTATAGGTTCAGGCACTATATTGGGTAAAGGATTATTTAATGGTACACAAAGTCAGCTAAACTTTTTGCCTGAAAATCACACAGATTTTATCTTTTCTGTTATAGGTGAAGAGCTTGGTTTTATAGGCTGTATCTTTGTATTAATTCTTTTATTCATGCTTATTTATCGAAGTATAAAGGTGGCATATACATGTAATGATCGATTCGGTATGTTACTTGCTACGGGGATCGGATCTATGTTTTGCTTCGAGGTATTGGTTAATGCGGGTATGACCATGGGGATTATGCCGGTTACAGGCATACCATTGCCATTCATCAGTTATGGTGTTAGTGCGTTGACCACAAATATGATAAGTGTTGGTATTTTATTAAATATATCAATGCAGCGTAAAAAATATATTTTTTAGTTATGATTCTAATTTAGGAATGAGTTTGAAAGAAGTCTTTCACAAAAGACGGAGGATGTATGATTCAATTAGATACGTCATGGTTACAACATGTCCAAAAACCGGCTCGTTATACGGGCGGCGAATATAACAGTATAGTGAAAGATCACAGTACCGTTGATATAACTATGGCGCTAGGATTTCCCGATGTGTATGAAGTGGCTATGAGTCATTTGGGCATCAAAATTCTATATGGTTTAGTCAATCGCCGTGAAGATGCAGTAGCAGAGCGTGTGTTTGCACCATGGCACGATATGGAAGAGGAAATGCGAAAACGCAATATTCCTTTATTCTCATTAGAAACACGTACGTCTATTAAGGACTTTGATGTATTTGCGTTCACACTACAATATGAGATGAGTTTTACCAATATTCTAAATATGCTAGATTTAGCAGGTATACCGATGTATGCAAAGGATCGGGATATGGATTTTCCATTGCTCGTATGTGGTGGACCTTGTGCGTATAATGTGGAACCAATTGCGGATTTCTTTGACATTGTGTCTCTCGGTGAATCTGAAGAATGGGGCGATGAGTTTATCGACCTATTGAAAGCCGAAAAAGCGAAGGGATTCCCTGGTGGTAAAGAAGCTTTCTTGCGAAAAGCAGCACAAATTCCCGGCACCTATTGCCCAGCATTGTATGATGTAGAGTATACGGAACAAGGCGATTTTAAATCGATTACACCACGCTTTGAAGACGTGCCAGCTACGATTCAAAAACGTATTATAGAAGATGTCGAACATGTATTCTTCCCTACAAAACCGGTGGTACCGTTTTTGGATATCGTTCATGATCGGGCTGTTCTTGAATTGTTCCGTGGTTGTACGCGAGGTTGTCGATTCTGTCAGGCAGGTATGCTCTATCGTCCTGTTCGTGAACGAACTCCTGAGCGGTTGTTAGAAATTGCAAAAGAAACGATTGCTAATACCGGCTACAATGAGATTTCTTTGATGAGTTTAAGCTCTGCTGATTACTCCAAGTTACCAGAATTGGTAGATATGCTCATGGAAGAGTTTAAAGACAAACAGGTTAGCGTCAGCTTACCATCATTGCGTATTGATAGTTTCTCTATCGATATTGCTAAGAAGGTACAACAAGTGCGTAAAAGTGGCCTTACCTTTGCCCCAGAAGCAGGTTCTCAGCGCATGCGCGATGTTATCAATAAAGGGGTTAGCGAAGAAGATTTGCTAGCCGCTTGTACAAATGCTTTTAAATCCGGATGGAACACGGTAAAGCTATACTTCATGATGGGATTGCCTACAGAGACTGATGAAGATTTGGCGGGTATTGCTGATTTAGCGTATAAGGTACTCGATTTGCATCGCGATATTACGGGCAAGCGCAATGGTAGTGTAACTGTTAGTGTATCGTTTTTTGTACCAAAAACACATTCTCCATATCAATGGTATGGCCAACAAGATGTAGAAGAAATTCATCGTAAGCAAAAATATCTAAAATCGCTTATTAATAATCGCAATATTTCCTATCATTATCACGATGGATATACTGGTTATATGGAGGCTGTATTCGCTCGTGGCGATCGTAGATTATCCAAGGTATTAGTAGAAGCGTGGAAACTGGGCTGTAAATTTGATGGTTGGACAGAGTTCTTTAGCTATGAAACATGGTTGAAAGCCTTTGAAAATTGCGGTATTGATCCTGCGTATTATGCACGTCGTACGCGCGACTTTGATGAGCCATTGCCATGGGATCATTTGGACTGTACTGTAAGCAAGGCTTTCTTAAAACGCGAATGGGAACAGGCCGTTGCTGAAAAATTAACACCAGACTGCCGTCGTGGACCATGTAAGGGGTGTAATGTATGCCCTGAATTAGATACGGCTATTGTAGATTATAAGGAGGGTGGCAGAGTTGAAAAAATTACGTTTGGCCTTACATAAAGGCGAAGAATTACGATTCTTGTCCCATCTCGATTTTGCACAAGCCGTGGAGCGCATGATTCGTCGTGCAGAGATTAAGATGGCCTATTCTGAGGGCTTTAATCCGCACATGAAAATCAGTTTTTCTTCTGCATTGGCATTAGGTGTAACGGCAGAAGCAGAATATATTGATATGGATGTGTTGGAAGATGATAGCTTAGAGTCTATTATAGCGCGATTAAATGCAGTGGCTCCTCGTGGACTTGAGGTTCTCGGTGGTAAGGTCATGCCTGATAAGATTAAGAAGATGATGGCTATCTGCAATTACGCAATCTACGAAGTAACAGGTCCTGTAACGCAACAGAATATTGACTGGGACACCTTACTTAAGCCTTTTAATGAGGCTACTGAAATTTCCTATGAAAAGGTTACCCCTAAAAAGACGCGTATTATCGATGTAAAGAAATTCGTAAAAGAACCAATTGTTGCATCTGTAAAAGATGGTATGGTTACTCTTACAATGGGGATTGGTATTTATCCACAAGGTACCATAAAACCGAGTGAAGTATGGAATCTTGGTAAAGATCAATATAATTGGCCTATTACTTCTGATTACGAAATTCACCGTAAAGCGATTATGGTAGAAAATGAAGACGGTCGTTTTACACCCTTAGAAATTAATTATTAAGGCTATATTATTGATTTTGAATTGACTATAGTTGAACTTAATAGAAGGGAGGGATAGGATGCATAAAATTTTGGTCAATGTTATGCGCGAAGAAATTCGCATGGCCGTTATCGATGAAAAGGAACAGCTTATAGATTTTGTTTTGGAGCGCACTGATGAGTCTCACATGGCGAATCATATGTACAAGGGTACTGTTAAGAACGTACTTAACGGCATGCAAGCGGCCTTTGTTGATATTGGGGGCTCTCAAAATGCCTATTTGAATCTTCAACAAGGTAAGGAACAGAAAATATTGCCACGGTTATCTGTGGGGCAACAAATTCTCGTTCAAGTGGTGAAAGAAGAAATGCTTGGCAAGGGGGCGCGTGTTACAGCAGATGTAAGTTTAGCGGGACGATTTATGGTATTACTACCATATTCTGAAGGTATGCATATTTCCAAAAAGATTACCGATGAATCTGTACGTGCTAAATTACAAGAGTTGGCGGCGCCTTATGTAAAAGAAGGTTGTGGATTCATTATCCGTACGGCTGCAGCTAAGGCTAGTGCTGATGAAATCGGTCGCGATATGGATTACTTATGGCGCACATGGCAACATGTATTAAAGAGATTTAAGGTTGCTAAAAGTGGTACAGATCTTTACAGTGATGCGGATTTTTGGTTCCGCCTTGTGCGTGATTACGCGCATCGCAATGTAGGGGAAATTATCGTTGATTCTGATATGGGAGAATCTCGACTGTTGGATCTTTTAGGACACGGACCTACCTCTCAACAAATCAAAGTAACACGCCATCGAGATAGTACTCCTATCTTTAAAGCGAATCACATTGAACCTCAATTAGAAGATCTTATCGCTCGTGATATTAATCTTCCTTCTGGTGGCTCTATCCGTATCGATCATACGGAGGCCCTTACCGTATTTGATGTAAACTCGGCTCACTATACAGGGAAATCGAATAAGCTAGAAGACTTAGCTTTCACAGTTAATAAAGAGGCAGCCAAAGAAATTTGTCGCCAATTGCGCTTGCGCGATATCGGTGGTATTATCGTCGTCGATTTTATTGATATGAAGGATAAAGAGCATCAACAAGAGTTATTAAAATTATTGAGTGCTCAGGCTAAACTAGATAAGATGAAAACCGTTGTCTGTGGTATTAGTTCGCTTGGTTTAGTGGAGATGACGCGAAAGCGTGCACGTCAAGGGTTACAAACCTTGATGTTTGATACATGTCCACAATGTGGCGGTACCGGATATATGTTGTCTGGTAGAACTGTATATATGCAGATTGTACGTCGGATTCGGGAATTATTTAAATCTGGTCGCATTAAATCTAATTTAGAAATTGAGGTCCACCCGGAGGTGGCACAATATCTAACCAAATCTGTACTCGATGATTTAGGTGCTTCTATTGGTCGGAGTATTTCAATCGTAGTGAACCCACAAATTAGCCGGGAAGGGTATTCTTTGATGGCTGTAGCAGAATAAGTAAGTCGTATGTTGATAGGTGAGTATCGTGTCTGTTTTTGAAATCATTTTAATTAGTATTGGTCTGGCGATGGATGCCTTTGGCGTTTCTATTGGCAAGGGTTTGACTATGCCAGTAGGCGAAAATGGTCGAAAAGTGACCTTAGCCTTTTTATTCGGGCTATTTCAGTTTCTTATGTCCGTTATAGGATGGCTTATTGGTCGTCAGTTTATCGATGTTATCTCTGGATGGGATCATTGGATTATCTTTGGCCTTTTAGGATATCTTGGGATTGCTATGATTCGTGAAGGTCTTAGTGATGACGATGATGAAGATGATGATAAGCAATTCTTAGGCGCTTGGAAATGATTATGCTTTCTGTGGCAACGAGCCTTGATGCGATGGCGGTGGGTTTAACCTTTGCCTTTTTACCAATCAATGTATGGGAGGCATCGACCATGATTGGTGTTATTACCTTTGGTATATCTTTGATTGGTGTATATTTAGGTAAATTCATGGGCCAATTCGTAGGAAAATATGCAGATATACTCGGAGGGGGAGTCCTAATTCTCATCGGTACTAAGATACTCTTACAACACCTTGGGATTATCGGAGAGTTTTAAACTTTGTATATATATGAAAGTGTCAGAAACTGAGCGTATTTTAGGAGATTTGTATTTGACATGGATGTGTAAATACGATATACTATATTAGTATTAGTTCGGTTTACTGAACTTTGCAATCCGCGTGAAGCAGGTTTAAACGCCCGACCGAAGTTCGGGTCGGGATACCGAATTCAGCGAGTTCGATAACAAGGAGGTGTTCTCATGTACGCAATTATTAAAACTGGTGGTAAACAATATCGCGTTGCTGAAGGCGATGTAATTACTATCGAAAAATTGGAAGCAGCTGCTAACGATTCCGTAACATTCGAAGAAGTTTTGACTGTAGTGAATGACGGCGACGTTAAAGTTGGCGCTCCTCTTGTAAACGGTGCAAAAGTTACAGGTACAGTTCTTGAACATGGTAAAGGTAAAAAAGTTTTAGTATTCAAATACAAAGCTAAATCCAACTACCGTCGTCGTCAAGGCCATCGTCAACCGTTCACAAAAGTTCGTATTGAATCTATCCAAGCTTAATTATGGTTTCCATTGGAATCCAGCGGAATAGTGATGGTCAAGTAATTGGTTGTCATATGTCCGGTCATGCAGGATATGATGAGCATGGCTTCGATATCGTATGTGCTGCAGTGTCTGCCTTATCGGCAACGGCAATGTTAGGACTTACCCAAATTGCTCAGCAAGAAGGGGAATATACGAATAGCGAAGGTCAATGTGATATGGTTCTCTCTGGTACGATTAACCAGAGTGGACAGGATATTCTGGGGACTATGATCCTTGGTTTAAAGGAAATTAGCCGTCAATATCCAGAGTTTGTCCAAATACACGAAATATAGGAGGTGAACTTAATGTTTACTTTTGATTTGCAATTGTTCGCGCATAAAAAAGGTGTGTCCAGTACTCGTAACGGTCGTGATAGTGAATCTAAACGTCTTGGTGTTAAATGCCATGATGGTTCCATCGTAAAGAGCGGTAACATCATCGTTCGTCAACGTGGTACTCACTTCCACCCTGGTACTAACGTAGGTATCGGTAAAGATGACACTTTATTCGCACTTGTGCCTGGTAAAGTAGCATTTGAACGTGCTGGTCGTTATAACCGTAAAGTTAGCGTATACCCTGTAGAAGCTTAATTTTACAAAGACTATTAATCCCTAGTGGTTTTCCACTAGGGATTTTTTGCTTTTCTGTAGTATGTGTGTCTTATAGAAACATTATAATTAAGGTTAGCATTATTATTTTGACAATGATATAATATTTAAAATTATTATAGATTGAAATAACTGAATAACTAGCCACAGTGAGGCGATATATTGCTTTTAATATACATATGAGGAGATAGGGGGGCATTATGACACTGCTAGAATTATCTAATATATCTTATATTGTAAAAGACAAGTCTATTATCCGCGATGTATCTCTATCAGTAAATCAAGGCGATTACATTACTATTGTAGGTCCTTCTGGGAGTGGTAAAAGTACACTTTTAAAATTATGTAGTGATCTGATTAGCCCTACATCGGGAACTATTACTTATAATGGACGTGATTTAGCTACTATAGATCCTGAAAGTTATCGTAAAGAGGTGGGCTACTGCTTTCAAAGACCGTATTTGTTTGCGAAAACAGTACGTCGTAATATACTATTCCCTTATGATATTCGCAGTTTAGAACCGGATATGAGTCGCATAGAATATCTCTTTGACCTACTACATATGCCTCTAAATTATATGGAGCGCCATAATGATGAGTTGTCCGGCGGTGAAATGCAACGTATATGCCTTATTCGGAGCCTCATTTTTGAGCCTAATGTATTGCTTTTGGACGAGGTTACATCAGCCTTAGATGCGACGAATACATCGATTGTAGAAAATGTTATTGATGAGCTTCATAAAAAGGGAATTACGATCATCTCCATTACTCATAATGAAGAGCAAAGTTTGCGTACTGCTAATCGCCGTATCACTATCGTAGATGGTCAATTAGCTAAAGAGGAGGTATTGAGATGAGTCAGTTTCACAGTATTTCTACTATGTCCTTGTGTCTTGCATCTGTACTAGTTATTATCAGTATGTTCATGTCCTATCGGCAGGAGTTGAAGCTAGAGAAAGATATCTTTATAAGTGCTTTGCGCGCTACAATACAGTTATTTGTCATAGGTTTTATTTTAGCTTATATTTTTAGTACCGAAAGTCCTATATTTATAATTGGGCTGTTAGGTTTTATGGCTATCAATGCAGCCTATAATTCTTCAAAGCGTGGAAAAGGAATCTCTTATGCTTTATGGATTTCTTGGTTTGCTATAACCGTAGGTGCAAGTATTACTTTAACGATTCTGCTTTTAACGGGCGTGCTTAACTTTACTGCTTATCAAATGATTCCTGTTGGTGGTATGGTCATTAGTGGTGCTATGGTAGCGATTGGGCTTTGTTATCGCCAAATGCTATCAAATTTTAAATTACGTCAACAAGAGGTAGAGATTAAACTAGCACTAGGAAGTACACCTAAGCAGGCGTCAAAAGCCATCGTGCGAGATGTTATAAAGACTGGATTGCAGCCAACTGTGGATAGTGCTAAGACCTTAGGTATTGTAGCGCTACCGGGGATGATGACAGGCCTTATATTGGCTGGTATGCCACCTTTAGAAGCTGTAAAATATCAAATGATCGTTACATTTATGAGTTTATCTACCATATCGATTGCTTGTTTTATTACTTGTCAATTATCGTACAAGACATTTTTTAATAATAGAAATCAATTAAATAGATAAGCTTAGTATTTTAGATATATTTTTATAGCATAGCAAATTAGAATATTTAATCAAAACTTAGAGTAGTAACCACAAGGTTGATACTCTTTTTATATAATAAGAAATGTTTTATGTGCTTATAGGTATACAAATTATTAAAATAATTCTGTATAGTTATAAGGTTTACTTATTATGAAAGATCTCTATGATGCGTGGGGAAAAGTATCAAATCCCTATGCTTTTTAGTAGGAATAGTGGTATACTTAGTACAGTATCAGTGAAAGAACACTAAAATGGTGATGATATACTTTCACAGACCTAAATGGTGGACGTGACCACCGGAAAGATTTGAGGTAAGTACTATGTATGATGTAAAATCTCCTAAGGCGGAGGAATTTATTTCTCATCAAGAAATCCTTGATACTCTTGCCTATGCAGAGGAAAATAAAGAAAATCGTGAGTTATTAGACCAAATTTTAGCTAAGGCGGCTACGTTTAAGGGGCTAAATCATAGAGAGGCGGCAGTTCTCTTAGAATGTCCATTACCTGAATACAAAGAAAAGCTGTTTGCATTAGCTAAAGAAATTAAAAAAGCTATTTATGGTGACCGCATTGTATTGTTTGCGCCGCTATATTTATCTAATTATTGTATCAATGGTTGTGTATATTGCCCATATCACTCTAAAAACCGCGATATTAAACGGAAAAAATTGACTCAAGAACAAATTAGAGAGGAGGTTATTGCCTTAGAAGCAATGGGGCATAAACGTATTGTTATCGAATCTGGCGAAGATCCTCTTAACAATCCTCTCGAGTATATTTTGGAATCTATAAAGACGATTTACAGTATTAAAAATAAAAATGGCGAAATTCGTCGTGTGAATGTTAATATTGCTGCATGCTCCGTGGAAGACTATAAAAAATTGCATGATGTTGGCATTGGTACCTATACATTGTTCCAAGAAACGTATAATAAGGAAAACTATGAAGCCTTACATCCAACAGGACCGAAGAGTGATTACGCGTACCATACAGAAGCGATGGACCGAGCTATGGAAGGCGGCATCGATGATGTAGGTATTGGTGTATTGTATGGTCTAGAACATTATAAATATGATTTTGTAGGCCTTTTGATGCACGCCGAGCATTTAGAAGCTGTTCATGGTGTAGGTCCTCATACGATTTCTGTACCTCGTATTTGCCCTGCTGATGACATCGATGTAGATGATTTCAGCAATGCTGTACCGGATGATATCTTTGAAAAAATTGTGGCTCTTATCCGTGTATCCACACCGTATACAGGTATGATTATGTCTACACGCGAAACTCAAGAAATGCGTGAACGCGGTTTGGCATTAGGCATTTCTCAAATTAGCGGTGGCTCTCGTACTAGTGTAGGTGGCTACAAAGAAGAGGAAAAACCAGAAGATAATTCCGCACAATTCGACCGTAGCGATACGCGTACATTGGATGAAATTGTAGATTGGTTATTGGGACTTGGCTATGTGCCTAGTTTCTGTACCGCTTGTTATCGTGCAGGTCGTACTGGCGACCGCTTTATGGCTCTTGCTAAATCTGGTCAAATTCATAACTGTTGCCAACCAAATGCGTTGATGACATTAAATGAATACATCATGGATTACGGTGATGAAAAGACGAAAAAACATGGTGCCAAGGTTATCGAAGACCAATTGGAAAATATTAAGAATGATTTAGTAAAAGATAAGGCAAAGGCTTATATTGCACAAATGGAAGATGGAAAACGGGATTTTCGTTTCTAGTTTATCCTGAATATTTTCGAATGTTTCATGTGTGAATAATAGAATATAGCAATATGAATCAGCACTGTTTATTATGAGAATGATAATAAGCAGTGCTGTTTTGTTGAGAAAAATAAGTGGTGGGTATATGAAAAAGAGTGATATAACCCTTTATTTATAAGGATTCTTGTTGTATAATAAAAGAAATGATAATGATAATAGAATTATAAACTTTTTAATATTGATTACAAATTATTGAGTTATTAATCAACATCGTTGTATTTACTTATTACCGAGGTTTTGGATTATGAAGAAGAAACGTTGGCATGTTATGCCAAGGGATATAGAAAAAGAGAATACATTAATCCGTGAACTCGGTGTAAATCCGATTGTAGCGAGATTGATGGTAAATCGGAATATAGACACTGATGAAGGTCATCGCTTTTTAGAGGGTACATTGAAGGATTTGCTTGATCCGTTCACATTGAAGGATATGGAAACTGCAGTGTCTCTAATTCTTGAAACCATAGAGGCTGGAAAATCCATAGTTGTGTATGGTGATTATGATGTGGATGGTATTACTGCTACATCGCTGTTATATCGCTTTTTGGTGAAAATGGGGGCTTGCGTAAGCTATTACATACCAGAACGACAAAGCGAGGGCTATGGATTAAATCTAGAGGCATTAGAGCATATTATCTTTGATGGCGCATCATTAGTTATAACGGTGGATTGTGGTATTAGCTCTTATGAGATTGTCGAGGCTATTGGCGATCGTATTGACATTATTATTACGGACCATCATACGGCACCGCCTCAAATTCCACCAGCACGAGCTGTTATCAATCATAAACAACCAGATTGCCCCTATACAGATAAAAACTTATCTGGTGTAGGCGTTGCGTTCAAATTATGCCAAGCGCTCTGGTTGCGTCAATGCGGAGAGTGGTATCTTGATGATTTAGATATCGTTGCACTTGGAACCGTTGCTGACGTCGTTCCGTTGGTTGGAGAAAACCGTATCATTGTACAGGCTGGACTTAAGAAGATGAACGAGTTGCCTAATTTAGGCATCGACAAGCTTATCGATGTGGCTGGCTTACATGATAAAACGATTACGGCAGGGCATATTGGATTTACCTTAGCACCGCGTCTAAATGCAGCAGGACGCGTTACTCATGCCACACGAGCTGTTGAGTTGCTTGTTACTGATGATGTAGATTTGGCAGAAACAATTGCTCAAGAATTACAAGAAACGAATATGGAGCGTCAAGAAATAGAACGTTCTATTCATGAAGAAGCCCGCACTAATGTGGCTGCTCAAGGCCATTTAGCAGATTATGTAACCGTGGTGGCTGGAGAAAATTGGCATCCCGGTGTTATCGGTATCGTCGCATCGCGATTGGTAGAAGAGTTTTACAAGCCTACACTTGTTATTAGCATTGATAATGGCGTAGGTAAAGGCTCTTGTCGTAGCATTGAAGGTTTTAATATATATAATGCATTAAAATCCTGTGAAGATATATTGATTCAATTTGGCGGCCATGCCGCAGCGGCTGGATTTAGTATAGATGCTAGCCATATTGATGAATTGCGTCATCGTTTAACAGAGTATTGTAAGGTTCAAGTTTCTCCTGATGAGTATATTCCCGTTGTATCCATTGATGCCACATTGCCTGTTGATGATATTGATGTAGATATCGTAGATCGTGTGTCAGCCTTAGAACCATATGGAATGGGGAATAGCACACCTATATTTGGCGTTATGGATGCAAAGGTGCAGGACATTATACTTATGGGGCAACTTAAAAATCACTGTAAGGTGATTTTGACTACAGCCAATGGTAGCGTTGATGCTATCGCTTGGAATCGCCCCGATTTGTTTAGACATATATTTCAGGGCATGAATGTGAAAGTTGCCTTTACACTTCAAAAAAATGAATGGCAAGGTTTTGTATCGCCACAACTCATGATTCAAGATATAGAGCCTATCATAGAAGAACCTATTCAATTAAGTGCTGAAGGTTTACGTGAAATATATACAATTGTACGCCTAGCATTAAAAGGCGGCGCTAAGTCTTTATACCATGTGGAACAAGAAATTTTGCGGCGTAAATCCACCAATCAAAATGGCTCATCGGCATTGATGGCCCTTGATGTGTTTAAAGAATTAGGTATTATTAGCGAAGAAACGAACGATAATGGACAAGCGATGATCCGTTGGAATGTCATCAATGGTAAGCTTGATTTGACCACATCCGTTACGTTTATTACATATAGTCAGCAGGAGGTGATACAATGATGACCATAAATGAAGAAGGTAAAGCCTTAGTTGAACAAAAAGGCTTTAATAAAGAAGAGGCCTTAAAAGAGTTTATGGATTATGTGCATTCGTATCTAGGAGATGATGAATGCGACCAAATCATGAAGGCTTTCACTCTTGCAGACAAAGCCCATGAAGGTCAATTTAGAGCCTCCGGTGAACCATATATCATGCATCCTCTTGCAGTGGCAGAGATTTTGGCTCATTTGCAAATCGATCATATTACATTGATTGCAGCCTTGCTCCACGATGTCGTTGAGGATACGGAGTATACAAAGGAAGATATTGAAAAATTATTTGGCGCTGAAGTGGCGTTCCTCGTTGATGGGGTAACAAAATTAAATCAGTTCCAATATGAAACTAAAGAAGATCGCCAAATGGAAAATTATCGCAAGATGATTTTAGCCATGGCGAAAGACGTGCGCGTTGTCGTTATCAAACTGGGTGACCGGTTGCATAATATGCGTACCTTGAAACATATGCGTAGCGATAAACAAAAACGCATTGCTAAAGAAACATTGGAGATTTTTGCTCCTTTAGCTCATCGCCTCGGTATTTTCAACGTAAAATGGGAACTGGAGGATTTATCCTTCCGGTACCTAGAACCAGATAAATACTATGATCTCGTTGATCAAATGAAACAAAAGCGCCAAGCTCGTGAAGATATCGTTAACGATACGATGGAACAATTGACGAAGGCTCTTGGTGAGGCCGGTATCAAAGCAGATATAAAGGGACGACCAAAGCATTTTTATAGTATCTATAAAAAGATGAAAAAGGATAATCGCGACTTGTCTCAAATCTACGATTTACTGGCTGTACGCGTTATCGTTGATACGGTACCAGATTGTTATGCTGTTCTAGGTATTGCTCATAGTATTTGGAAACCGTTGCCTTATCGGTTTAAAGATTATATTTCCATGCCGAAATCCAACATGTATCAATCATTGCATACTACGGTTATCGGTACGATGGGGCAACCTGTAGAAATCCAAATTCGTACATGGGAAATGCATCGTGTTTCCGAATATGGTGTCGCCGCTCACTGGCGCTACAAAGAAGGTAATAAGGGCGCTGATAAAGAATTTGACCAAAAGGTTGCATGGCTTCGTCAAGTGTTAGAATGGCAAGATACGTCTAACCCTAAGGAACTTGTTAATGCTTTGAAATTAGACGTATTCTCTGGTGAGGTATTTGTATTTACACCTAAGGGTGATGTGGTTAAGTTGCCTATCGGTTCTGTACCACTCGACTTTGCTTATCGTGTTCATACCGATGTAGGCCATCGTTGTGTGGGGGCAAAAGTTAATGGCAAAATTGTGCCTCTTGATTACACATTGCAAAATGGGGATATCGTTGATATTATTACCTCCAAAACTGGTAAACCAAGCCTTGATTGGCTCAATATTGTAGGCTCTTCTGAAAGTAAGAACAAAATCCGCAATTGGTTCAAACGAGAAAATAAAGAAGAAAATATTGAAAAAGGTCTTGAATCCCTTGAACGTGAAGCAAAACGCCTCAATTATAGTTGGAAAGAGCTTTGTAGTGACAATCGCATTCAACAAGTTGTAAAACAGTTGAAGTCTAATACTGAAAATGAACTATATGCCGCTTGTGGCTATGGTGGTATACCGGTAAGTACCGTTCTATTGCGATTGGTTGAACTATATAAAAAATCTAAAGAGCATGAAGATGCTCGTAAAACAACGGAACAAATCATTGAAAAGCTAAAGGTACAAGGGGCCAAAAAAGCTAAGAATGGCACTGGTGTTCTCGTAAAAGGCGAGCCTGGTGTTATGGTTCGTATGGCGAAATGTTGTAATCCTGTACCAGGCGACGATATTATCGGTTATATTACAAGAGGTCGTGGTGTTTCTGTACATCGCTCTGATTGTACAAGCCTTGGTCATACACCAGAAGATCTAGAGCGTATGATTGAAGTTTCGTGGGATGAAGCATCGAGTGAATCCTTCCATGTAGGCATAGATATTCAAGCCTATGATAGATCAGGAATCCTCATGGAGGTAATGGCGGTACTTTCAGAATTGAAAATTACCATTACCAATATGAATGCCAAAGTCCTTGAAAATACGAAAAATGTAATGATCAACATCGTTGTTGAAATTCGAGATATATCGCAACTTGATTTTGTTATGACTAAATTGCGTCGTATCCGTGAAGTTTACACGGTACAACGTAGTAAAGGTGGTGCATAATGGATACATCAAATTTACTTCTCATACGTATGCCGTTGGGACCGCTTGGAACCAATTGTTATGTGATAGGCGATAAGGAACAGGGGAAAGCGTTCATTATCGATCCTGCTACGACAGAAGTGTTGGAATCCTTAAAAAAACATAATTTAAAGCCGAAAGCAGTTCTCTTAACGCATGGTCATGGGGATCACATTGGTGGCGTACAAGGCATTGTAGATGCTTACGATGTGCCTATCTATATACATCATAATGATGTGAAATACTTAAGTGATCCGGAATTGAATCTAAGCAATTATAGCAATCCCACACCTATCACCGTGAAAGGGCGCATTATAGAGGTTCATGAAGGTGATCACATCACATGTGGTGCTATTGATTTGACAGTATACGAAACACCAGGTCACACACCTGGCGGCGCATGCTACTATATGCCGGGTTTAGTATTTGTTGGGGATACTTTATTTAATCAATCTGTGGGGCGCACTGATTTTGTAGAAGGTGATTATGATGCCCTCATCAACGCGATTAAAACAAAGTTATATACATTGCCAGACAATACGATGGTATATCCTGGACATGGTCCAGAAACACAAATTGGTTATGAAAAACAATATAATCCATTTGTAGGTGCTTAATTAATTTATTTAGTAAAGGGGATAGTAATTATGAATACAACATTGGAAAAATTAAAAGAACGTATTAAAGACAAAAAATACAAATTGACTACACAACGTCAAACGATTTTACAAGCTTTCATTGATGCTGAAGAAAATCACTTGAGTGCAGAAGACGTATATGTATTGGTAAAAGAAGTAGCACCAGATATTGGACTTGCTACTATCTACCGTACATTGGATTTATTTACAGAACTAGATTTGTTAAAACGTCTTGACTTTGGTGATGGCCGTAATCGTTATGAATTAAATGACGAAGAGTTTGCCCATTTCCATCATCATTTAATCTGTGTAAAATGTGGTAAGGTTTCCGAGTTTGAAGATGATATGCTAGAAACATTGGAATCTATCATTGCAAAGAAATTGAATTTCCGTACCATCGACCATCAATTAAAAGTATACGGTTACTGCAGTGATTGCCAAGCGCATATGACGCCAGCAGAACTTGAAAAGCTCGATAAAATGGCACATCATGCTTAATGGATATCATTACACAGGGCCACTACCGCTTGGATCGGTAGTGGCCCACAACTGTGGCGCAGCCGGATTGTTTTCACGCAATGAAGAGGCTGATGTGATTCTGCGTGCTGTCGAACGTGATGATATGTATGTCTTGACCGTATTTATTCGTGGCGTTGAACATACTTTGACAGGTCCTGTATCTTCTATGGGGCGACGCTCAATAGGCCAGTCATTACTCGTATTGTTGCGTACAGAACAGGGTTTACCTGCTCATAACGAGTGGGGTACGATGGTAGGGGTGCGTCCTACTAAATTACTTCATAAATATATAGACCAATATGGTTCATTAGAGGATGCAACTCGTCACATTAGGGACGAGTTTTCTGTGTCTTTGGAAAAATTAGATATTCTTAGTCGTATTGGACAATATGAGCGTCCTTTTTTAGAGTCTTACTCTGATAAGGATATAAGCCTCTATTGTGGTATTCCATTTTGCGAAACACGTTGTATATATTGTTCATTTCCATACGGTTTGTATCAAGAGTATCATCGACAATCTGAATTTATAGCAGCCTTATTAGAGGATATAGATGATGTACGCCAGATTTGTGAAACTTACAATTTGCACACGAATACGCTCTATATGGGTGGCGGTACACCCACTATATTGAATAATGAAGATTTTTATCATGTCCTAACTGGATTATCTACATTGATACCTAAAGGGCATGAATTCACGGTTGAAGCGGGAAGACCAGATTCTATAACCCCTGAAAAAATACAGTCTATGCAACGATGTCATGTGAATCGCATTAGCATTAATCCTCAGACGATGGACGATACCATATTACGTCGCATCGGGCGTGGACACAGCGCAAAAGATATCGATGATATGTATCAATATGTTAAAAAACAGACAGATTTTGCTGTTAATATGGATTTTATAGCAGGTCTACCTGGACAAAATATAAAACATATGGTGCATAACATGGATTATATTTGTCATAATTTGCCTGAAAATGTTACAATTCATACGTTAGCTATCAAACGTGGTAGTCCGCTATATGATTTGAACATGCAACATGATGTACCTGATGAGTCCATAGTAAAACACATGGTACAGTATGCTCAGGAACGATTAGAGCAGGCAGGTTATGTGCCGTATTATCTATATCGTCAACAATATATGAGAGGTCAACTCGAAAATATTGGATATACATTACCAGGTAAAGCGTGTGAATATAATATTCAAATCATGGAAGAGCGGCAAACAATTATATCTATGGGACCAGGTGGATCATCTAAATGGATGAAGGCCCCTGCGTTTAGACAGAAAAAGCAACACATGCCAAAGGATGTAGATGTATATACAGATACATTGGATGCTTTATTAGCTAAGCGGCATGCATTATGTAAATCATTTTGGGAGGTTGTGTAATGGCTATTAAAAGACCAAGAGGTACACAAGATTTCTTGCCAGAACAAATTGTAAATTGGCATTATATAGAACAGCATATGCGCGAAATTTGTAAAGCTTATGGCTTTAGTGAAATTCGCACACCTGCCTTTGAAGATACAAAATTATTTTTACGGGGCATTGGGGAAACTACGGACGTAGTATCAAAGGAAATGTATACCTTCTCCACTGGAGACGACAAGGAACAAAGCTATACATTGCGCCCTGAAAATACGGCTTCTGCCGTACGGGCTTACCTTGAAAATAAGGTGTATGGTAAAGAAAATTTAACAAAATGGTTCTATATGGGTTCCATGTTCCGTCACGATAAACCGCAAGCTGGTCGCTATCGTGAATTCCATCAATTTGGTGCAGAAGTACTCGGATCTCCATCTCCTGTAGTGGATAGCGAAGTTATCTGTATGATTGTACAGTTGTTGAAAGATTTCGGCCTTAAGGATCTCAATGTAGAGGTGAACTCTGTAGGTTGTCCAAATTGTCGTCCTACGTATCGTCAAAAGTTGATTGAATTCTTTGAACCTAAAAAAGATCAACTTTGTGAAGATTGCCAAGAGCGGTTATATAAAAATCCATTGCGCTTATTAGATTGTAAAAATGAAACGTGCAAAGCCTTATCCGTAGGCGCTCCTGAGATTCATGAACATCTATGCGAAGAATGTAATACCCATTTTGAAGAACTTAAAACATTACTTGATGCGGCGAATATTCAATATAATCTAAATCCACGTTTGGTTCGTGGCCTAGATTACTACACAAAAACTGCCTTTGAAGTTCAATATACTCCATTAGGTGCGCAAAGTGCCGTTGCCGGTGGTGGTCGTTATGATGGCCTTGTAGAGGAACTCGATGGTCCTCATACACCAGCTATTGGTTTTGCAATGGGCATGGAACGATTGTTATTGGCTTTAGAAAAACAAAACTTGTTGCCTGAACCGACAATCGAACCAGCAGTATTTGTAGTAGCCCTTGGAGAAACTGCAAAATTAGAAGCTTTCAAAATTTGCCAAACATTGCGTAGCGCCTATATCACTGCAGAAATGGATGGACAAGGTAAAAGTATGAAGGCTCAATTAAAATATGCTAACAAAATTCATGCAAAATATGTTATCATATTGGGTGATGATGAATTGGCTAAGCAAGAGGCCATCATTCGTTTTATGGAAACAAGTGAACAAGAAACAGTACCATTAGCGTCTGTTTCTGAACGTATATCTTCTTTGGTGAAAGGATGACAAGTAGAATGGAAACAATGAAAGGCTTACACCGTACGCACGGATGTGGCACTATTTCTGAAGCAGAAGTAGGTAAAGAGGTCGTATTATGTGGTTGGGTTGAACGTCGTCGTGACCACGGCGGTTTGATTTTCTTGGATTTGCGAGATCGTTCTGGCATCGTTCAAGTTGTAGCGTCCCCAGATCATAATGTGGAATCTTTCCACAAGGCTGAAGATGTTCGTAATGAATATGTGCTTTGTGTACGCGGTAAAATTACAAAACGCGATGAAGAAGCAATCAATCCGAACTTGCCTACAGGCGCTTATGAAATGTATTGTGAAGAACTTCGCGTATTGAATTCTGCGAAAACACCTCCATTCTACATTCAAGATAATATCGATGTAGATGAAAACATCCGCTTGAAATATCGTTATCTTGACTTGCGTCGTCCAGAAATGCAACGCAACTTGATTTTACGTCACAAGGTAACAAAGGCTATGCGCGATTTCTTCGATAGTCGCGATTTCCTTGAAATTGAAACACCTATGCTTACAAAATCTACACCAGAAGGCGCGCGTGACTATTTAGTACCTTCTCGTGTGAATGCAGGTACATTCTATGCATTGCCTCAATCTCCACAAATTTTCAAACAAATTTTGATGGTAGCAGGTTATGAAAAATATTTCCAAATTGCTCGTTGTTTCCGTGATGAAGATTTGCGTGCAGATCGTCAACCAGAATTTACACAACTTGACTTGGAAATGAGCTTCGTTGATGAAGAGGACATTTACGCATTATTGGAACAAATGGTTGCAGAAGTGTTCAAAAAGACATTGGGCAAAGAAATTCCATTGCCTATGCCTCGTATTACATGGGATGAAGCGATGGATAAATACGGTTCTGATAAACCAGATCTTCGCTTTGACATGGCTTTTACAGATGTAACTGAACTCGTAAAAAATACTGAATTCAAAGTATTCCGCTCTGTTATCGACAATGGCGGTATCGTAAAAGGTATCGTAGTACCTGGCGATGCAGGTATTCCTCGTCGTGAACTCGATGATTTGGTAGCATATGTAAATCGCTACGGTGCAAAGGGGTTGGCTTGGGCTTGCTTCAATGAAGACGGTTCCATTAAATCTCAAATCATGAAGTTCTTAGGCGAAGATACAATCCGCAATATTGGTGAAAAAATGGGCGCTAAAGGCGGCGACCTTGTATTGATGATTGCTGATAAACCAGCAACTGTTGCTCGTGCACTTGGTGAGTTGCGCCTTGAAATGGCTCGTCGTATGAACATGATTGACGAAGATAAATTGGCTTTCACATGGGTAACAGATTTTCCTATGTTCGAATATAACGAAGATGAAAAACGCTATGTTGCTATGCATCATCCGTTCACAATGCCTCGCCACGAAGATCTTGATAAATTACAATCCAATCCTGGTAGTGTAAAAGCAATTGCTTACGATATGGTATTGAACGGCGTTGAAATCGGCGGCGGTTCCTTGCGTATTTATCAATCTGACGTACAAGAAAAAGTATTTAAAGCAATTGGTTTATCCGAAGAAGAAGCTAAATCTAAATTCGGTTTCATGCTTGATGCATTTAAATACGGTGCGCCACCTCATGCAGGTTGTGCATTTGGTCTTGATCGTCTCGTTATGTTGATGGCTAAACGTCAATCCATCCGCGACGTTATTGCATTCCCTAAAACACAATCCGCTTCTGATATCATGAGCCAAGCGCCATCTGAAGTAGAACCTAAACAATTAAAAGAATTACACATAAAACCAGATGTAGAGGAAGAAGAGCAATCCTTGGTATAATCGCAAGTGAGCATATTATAAAAGGACCGCAAGAATTGCTAAAATTTTAAAAGTCAAGTCTTGTAAATGATAAATCTTTCTGCTACTATTTATGTATAAGATATCCCTGCCATGTGCGTGTGATATCGCAGTTTTGAGCCAACACATTTTCTTCGGGAGTCCAGAACTCTCGTCTGAACGTTACGCCCTCACGGGACAACTGCAGGATGAGGAGGACACCCACCTGCTCTTGCAGGATCAAAACGCGGTACATTACGGCATGGTGGGGCTTTTTTGCATGTAAAGAATGAATGGAGGTAGCATGGATAGTTTATTTGATGCATTACCTACGAATAAATATGAACCACTACCAGTGCGAATGAGACCGACAGAACTTGATCATTTGTATGGTCAAGAACAGGCGGTAGGGAAGGGGACATTCCTTCGCGCCATGGTGGAAAAGGATACAATACCATCCATGTTGTTTTACGGGCCTTGTGGAACTGGTAAAACGACATTAGCCGGTATCATTGCTAAGATGAGCAACAGCCATTTTGTCAATTTAAATGCGACAAATGCAGGTATCGGTGAATTGCGAAATATTATAGAAGATGCGCGGAAACGCGTTCGTTCTTTGCAACAACGAACCATTTTATTTCTCGATGAAATACATCGCTTTAATAAGAGTCAACAAGACGTACTGTTACCCTGCGTTGAAGATGGTACGATTATTCTTATTGGGGCAACTACAGAAAATCCATTTTTTGAAGTCAATCGCCCATTATTATCGAGGCTACGACTTATTACATTGGAGGCCTTAACGCCGAAGGCAATTAGTCAAATTTTAAAGCGAGCTCTTACAGATAGCGAAGTAGGCTTAGGGGCTCGTAACTTACAGGTAAAGGATGAGTTGCTTGAGGATATAGGTATCTTCGTCAATGGAGATGGTCGTATGGCACTCAATATTTTGGAGCAAGCTGCGGCCATGGTACACGATGGCGAAGAAATCACTTTAGAAATACTTGAAAAGGTCGTAGGCCGTCGCATTTATACATACGATAAAAAAGGAGATAGTCATTACGACACAATTTCCGCCTTTATTAAAAGTATGCGCGGGTCCGATGTACAGGCTACACTTCACTACTTAGCACGTATGATAGAGGCCGGTGAGGATCCTAATTTTATCGCTCGTCGTATTGTCATTTGTGCTGCCGAAGATGTAGGATTAGCAGATCCACAAGCCTTAATATTGGCTAATGCAGCAGCACAAGCCGCGCATATGGTGGGATTTCCAGAGGCGCGTATCATTTTATCTGAGGCGGCGTGCTATGTGGCGTTGGCGCCTAAGAGTAATTCTGCATATCTAGGTATAGATGCAGCTATTTCTGATGTGCGTCATAAAGATTGTGGGCAAGTGCCGGATCATTTGCGTGATAGCCATTATAGTGGAGCTAGTAAACTAGGACATGGGCTAACTTATAAATATGCTCATAACTATCCGAATGGATACGTTAAGCAACAATATTTGCCGGATCCTTTGATACATGCTGAGTATTATAAGGGCGTCGATCGTGGGGTAGAACATAATCTATTAAAAGATTGGAACGATAGACGTAAAGATAAATAGAATGGTTAATATATGGTATAATATAATGATGATTTGAAATAGATTTTTATATAAAAGTAAGGGGTTTGTATACGATTATGGCAGAAGAGAAAAAAACTTCTACACGAGGGCGGAAGCCTCGCAAAAAACGAGCTACACCGGCACCAAAAAAAGAAGGATTTTCACTGCGCAATGAAGTGAAAGGCATTATTGTCATAGGTGTTGCCATACTGGCATTGCTAGGCTTTTTTGGCTTTAATTTAGGCATTGTAGGCGAGATATTGACGGGAATATTTCGCTATGGATTTGGCTTTGGGGGCATAATTCCGTGCATTGCTGTACTATGGCTTGGATGGCGTTTGTTATACCAAGGTAAATTTATGTCTATTACACGTCGTGGCCTTCTCATAACAGTTTTTTACTTATTAGCCATTACCATGGTTCCACTTTGTCGTGTACCTGTTGGTGATGAATTGGCGACTACAGCGCTTGCAGATCAAGGTGGTGTTGTGGGCGGTTTCTTGGCTTCCTTTATACGAACTATGTTCGGTGAAGTTGGCTCCATTATTGTTGTTGCCGTACTTATGCTTTGCTGTGGTCTCCTTATTACGCGCCTATCCTTGGGGAACGGATTGCGTAAGGCTGCTGATAAAACGCAAGTAGGCCTTGATAAGGCAAAAGAAGTGGCTGTTGAAAAGGTAGCAGTAGCCAAAGAGGTTATCGAAGATTGGAATGAACAGCGTAAAGAAGCAGCACAGCGCAAGGCTTATGACCGCGAAAAGGATACACGATACACCGATGCAGCTCAGAATGCTGTAGAGACTCTTGAAAATAGAGGCGTTGTAGCTGCTAATGATGATTATGAAGTTGAGCCAATCGATACACATACGCCTTCTTCTTGGAAAGAATTAGCCGAGTTAGAGGCTCGTAATAGAGCGGCAGAACGATTAGCACAAATCTCTGAAGAATCTGGTGATGCTGTCGATAACGGTGAAATTCGTACTGATAGTATGGATGATAAGCCAAAATCAATGCCTGCATGGCTCCATAATCATGATGAAGAACATGTCGATATTGAAGAATTTGATACAGATGATAGTGTTGAGAATGATGCGTATAGCACCGATGAATCAGGCCCAGCAGAATACTCTTATCAACCAACAACTATTGGTCCGTTAGAAACCAATCATGCGGCGATTGCAAGTGCCGTACCTGGTACAAGTGCTGCTGCTAGTTCTGTTAGTGCTGGCGCAGGCATGAGTTCTATGCCATTATCTGTACCGTCTTTGGCAAGCACTGCTGAGGATACAGCTCAGGTAGCCGTATCAAAAGATGGTCAAATTCATAGAACTTATGACAAACCATATCAGTTCCCAAGCCTTGATATTTTGGCGAAAGGGGAGGTAGGTCAAAACAATAGTAATGAGGTTGCATACAATGCGATGCGCCTAGAAGATGTATTATCTAGTTTTGGCATTTCTGCCAAGGTTGTTAATGCTACGCAAGGTCCAACGGTAACACGGTATGAAATTGAACCCGCACAAGGTGTTAAGGTAAGTAGAATTGTAAACTTAACAGATGATATTGCTTTGAATCTAGCGGCTCAACATATACGTATGGAGGCGCCAATTCCAGGAAAATCTGCTATCGGTATTGAGGTACCTAATACGAAAACCGAAGCCGTTCACTTGCGTGATGTGCTAGATTGTAGTGACTTTAAAGACGCGAGGGGCGGTATTCCTGTAGGTCTTGGTAAGGATATCGCTGGTAAACCGGTGATTACAGACTTGGCTAAGATGCCACATCTATTGGTAGCTGGTACAACAGGTTCCGGTAAATCTGTATGTGTGAATACATTGATTTCCAGTATTCTCTTTAGCCGTAAACCAGAAGAGGTTAAGTTATTACTTATCGACCCTAAGATGGTTGAATTATCTGTATATAATGGCATTCCTCATTTGATGGCACCAGTTGTAACGGATATGAAAAAAGCGGCTGCTGTATTGCGTTGGGCTGTTCGAGAAATGGAAGCTCGCTACAAGGCGTTTGCTGCATCTGGTAAGCGCGATATTAAAAGTTATAATGAAGCGCATCCTAAGTCGGCAATGCCTCTTATCGTATTGATTATCGATGAGTTGGCGGACTTGATGATGACTGCTCCTGATGATATTGAAGAATCCATTAGTCGATTGGCTCAGATGGCACGTGCTGCTGGTATTCATATGGTACTAGCTACACAGCGCCCATCTGTTAACGTTATTACCGGTTCTATTAAGGCAAACGTGCCAAGCCGTATTTCTTTTGCCGTAGGGTCCCAAATCGACTCTCGTACAATCCTAGATATGGCGGGTGCTGAAAAACTATTAGGCAAAGGTGATATGTTGTTCTCTCCAATTGGGGCTAATAAACCAATTCGTGTACAAGGTGCTTTCATCTCTGATGATGAAGTGGAACATTTGGTAGAGTTTGTAAAACAACAACGAGAACCAGAATACGATGATACGGTAACGGCTGAGGCAGAAAAGGAAACTGCAGCACAAGATAATGATGAACAAGATATTTATCGTGATGAGTTATTAGAACGAGCTGTCAATCTTGTAATGGAATCTGGTCAAGCATCCGTGTCGATGTTGCAACGTAGATTCCGTATCGGTTATACGCGTGCTGCACGCCTTGTAGATACCATGGAGGATCTTAAAATTGTAGGTCCTAATATGGGTAGTAAAGCACGAGAGATTTTAATGAGTCCAGAACAGGTGAAAGCTCGATACTTCTCTGATTCTGAGGAATAGAAAGGGATATACTGTGGCTGAGTTAGGTGAAGAATTACGTCGAGAACGAGTACGTAGAAATCTCACATTTAAAGATATTGAACAAGTACTTCATATTAAAACAACCTATTTAGAAGCCATCGAAGATGGAAACTATGCAGTTATCCCAGGACGTGTATACGCGAAAGGTTTTATTCGCAATTATGGCAATTACCTTGGTCTTGATGGAGATCGCTTAGTGAAGGTTTATCAAAATCAAGTAGGTGAAGTGGATACATTTACAATACGTCCTATTATGCGTCAAAAGAAACAGGAAACCATTAATTCTGTGCAGAGTGAGTACGTTGAACATCAGATGGCAAAACGTCGTATGTCGCTTGAAACGAGACAGAAAAAGCGACAACGGTCCATTGAACAAGAACGCATTATGCTTGCTATTATTGCCGTATTCATGGTGATATTTTTGATATGGTTGTTTTTATTCTAAGATACATCGTTACAGTTAAAGGAAGGTTATATTGATGGATACATTTTTAGTTACAGAACGCGCAGATATGGAAGCGCGCGGGTGGGCAGAACTCGATTTCGTGCTCATCAGTGGCGATGCGTATGTAGATCATCCATCTTTTGCGCCTGCCGTAATTGGTCGTTATCTAGAATCCAAAGGCTATCGAGTTGGTATTATTGCCCAACCTGATTGGAATGATGTTAATGCTTTTAAAAAATTAGGGAAACCTCGTCTTGCATCGCTTGTTACTGCAGGCAACTTGGATTCCATGCTCAATAAGTTTACGGCAGCTAAAAAAATCCGCCGTGAAGATGATTACTCACCGGGAGGTGAGTCAGGACATCGTCCAGATAGAGCGACCTTGGTATACTCTAACCGCATGAAAGAAGCTTATCGTGATGTGCCTCTTATCATTGGTGGCATCGAGGCTTCATTGCGACGTTTTGGGCATTATGATTATTGGTCTGATACGGTGCGTCGGTCTATTCTTGTAGACTCTAAGGCTGATGTACTTATATATGGCATGGGTGAATTACAGATTATAGAGTTAGCCGAAGCACTAGATCAAAATCGATTCGAAGAATCATTGCCAAATATACGTGGTATTTGTTATATGTCAAAAGACATACCATCCATTGATTGTGTTGAATGTCCTTCCTTTGAAGAAATTAAGGTAGATAAAATGGCTTTTGCCGATGCTTTTCGCATTCAATATGATGAACAAGATCCATTTTATGGACGACCTATTGTACAAAAACATGGAGATCGCTATGTTGTACAAAATGTACCGGCCTTACCATTAACACAGGAACAAATGGATGCGGCTTATGATTTACCATACACTCGTAAATGGCATCCAGCGTATGATGATAAAGGGGGCGTGCCTGCATTAAGCGAGGTGCAGTTTAGCCTCGTTAGTCAACGTGGTTGTTTTGGTAGTTGCTCATTTTGTGCTATTACCAATCATCAAGGCCGTATAATTCAAAATCGCAGCCATCAGTCTTTGATTGATGAAGCTAAGTTGATGATCAATATGGATGGGTTTAAAGGCTACATTCATGATGTAGGTGGTCCAACGGCCAATTTCAGACATTTAGCATGCGATAAACAAGCCGTCTTTGGCGCTTGTAAAGGTCGCACCTGTGCGGCGCCGGAACCTTGTGAAAATTTGAATACTAATCACGATGATTACATTGCATTATTGCGCAAGTTACGAAAGTTAAAGGGCGTAAAAAAGGTCTTCGTCAGATCGGGGTTACGTTATGACTATGTTTTAGCCGACAATAACAAAGCCTTTGTAAAGGAACTTTGTCAATATCATGTGAGTGGTCAGCTAAAGGTTGCACCGGAACATGTATCAAAGCGTGTAACGACTATGATGGGCAAGGCTGGAAAAGAAGAATTCCTGACCTTTAAAAAATGGTTTGAAGAGGCAAATCGTGAATTAGGGAAAAAACAATATTTAGTTCCTTATTTTATGAGTTCTCACCCAGGATGTACATTAGAGGACGCCATAGAATTAGCTGAATTTTTACGAGATCAGCATATGTATCCTGAACAAGTTCAAGATTTTATTCCTACACCGGGCAGTCTTTCAACGTGTATGTATTATACGGGTATTAATCCTCTTGATGGCAAGCCTGTTTATGTGGCTAAAAAAGGTCGGGACAAGGCTAAGCAACGAGCCTTGATGCAATATAAAAACATTGAAAATTACGACTTGGTAAAAGAGGCCCTTATCGAAGCTAATCGGCGTGATTTAATCGGCTTTGGACCTGAGTGCTTAATTCCATCTAGACCAATTGGACAAGGTAAAATGCAAAATCAAGGACGAAAAAAAACGGGACAATCGAGAGGCGGTCAATCTCGATATGCTCGAAGTGGTTCTCCTTCACAGGTCAATAAGACTAAGGGAGAACGTAAAAGGAGATTTACGCGATGAAACGATGGATGGCATTTATTGTGTTAATGCTTTTTGTCTTAGGTATGATGGGATATGGTATATACTTTTATCGAGAGGAGCAAATTGAAAAATCAAAAGCTCCTGTACGCGGTGAAATTACGGTTTATACTGACTTACCTAATAACTTAACAACACTATTAGCTGATAAATATTTAGAGGATAAAAACGTAAAAGTTAATATTATGCCACTCACTGAGGAGCAAATGGAACAGCGGGTTTCCTCTAAGTTAGCTGATTCATCTGGTGATGTAGTGATTACATCTGAGGATAATCTCGTCATTGGTGCTAGTAAAGATAAGTTTGCTCCTATTGTAAATGAACGCATAGATGAGGTCTTGGATCGTCTAAAGGATTCAAATAGTTATTGGGTTGGTTTATGGTATGACCCTATCGTTTTTGTACAAAATGAATCATTTTACAATAAACTAGGTCAATATATTACGACTTGGGATACCTTGCAAAAGCCTGGGAACTGGCGTGTGGTGATGACAGATTTTGGGGCTTCTCAAAATGCGGCTAATTTTTTGTACAATTTGGTGGAATATAAAGGCGAGCCAGGTGCTCTTGCAGATTTATTAGCTTTAAAAACACATGTTATACAACATTCTAAGTTCCTTTCCACACCTGTACGGCTAACAGCTCTTGGTGAATCGGATATTGGCATTGGGAATCTTTCTGATGCACAACAGTACATTCGCCATTCTTATCCTGTAAAAATGATTTATCCTAGTGATGGCACATCATTTTATGTAACAGGTGCAGCGGTGCAAAAAGATTCTAAGCATAAAAATGAAAGTATAGAGTTTATTACGTGGTTACTATCTAGTGAAACTGCAAAATATATGATGAATAATAATTTTACCTATATATTCGCTAATCCTGAAGTTACCGAACCCGTAGATGCACTAGGGCGTTCCGTAGTGTTATGGCCTGTTAATGGCGGCTATACAGTGGAGGGAAAAGAACTTTTATTGAATCACTGGGTTAGCCAAGTACGTTTTAGAAAAGATTAATAGAAGAGTATTTCTATAAAATACGTATACAATATCGTTACATTCTATAAATAAGAAAGGATTTAGAATGACCAAATCATTGGGATATATTAGCCTAGGTTGTGCTAAAAATTTAGTAGATACAGAGGTTATGCTTGGATTGTTAAAGGATGATGGTTATACCATTACCGATAATTTACATGAGGCTGACTTAATTATCATAAATACATGTACCTTTATAGAGAAAGCTAAGGAAGAATCTATCAATACGATTCTTGAAGCTGCTCAGTATAAAGAAACTGGTTGTTGTAAAGGCTTAATTGTAGCAGGTTGCTTGAGTCAACAATACCAAGATGAGTTGTTTACAGAAATCCCTGAAATTGATGCCCTTATTGGTACTGGTGCATGGGATCAAATTATGGTAGCTGTTGATGCGATTGAGCATGGCAATCGTAGCTGTATCATGGAAAATATCACTAATATCTATGATGAACGCATGCCTCGCATTCAAACGACGCCTCGCTACAGTGCGTATGTAAAAATTGCAGAAGGTTGTAACAATGGTTGTACATTCTGTATCATTCCTAAGGTGCGTGGTGCATTTAGAAGTCGTTCCATTGAATCTATTGAGGCTGAAGTTAAACGATTAGCTGCGTCAGGGGTTAAAGAAATCGTTCTCATTGCACAAGATACGACTAGCTACGGCATTGATTTAAATAATGGTAAACCATTACTTACAGAGCTGTTAAAAGAATTAACTAAGGTTGAGGGAATCGAGTGGATTCGCATGCTCTATTTATATCCAACATTCTTTAGTGATGAATTGCTTGATATTATCGTCAATGAACCGAAGCTTTGTAAATATGTTGATATACCATTACAACATGTAAACAACGATATTCTTAAACAAATGAATCGTCGTGATTCTCGTGAGGATATTGAGCGATTATTAAAGAAAATCCGCAATGCACCAACTCATGTTACATTGCGTACATCGATTATTGTTGGATTCCCTGGTGAAACTGATGAACAGTTCCAAGAACTTTGTGAATTTGTGAAGGATATCAAATTTGATAACATGGGTGTATTCACTTATTCTCAAGAGGAAGGAACCATTGCAGGGGCTCGTGAAGATCAAGTGTCAGAAGAGGTCAAAGAAGAACGTTACCATACGTTGATGTCTATACAAGCCGCTATCTCTGAAGAGAACAACCGCGATTTAGAAGGCACTATTGATTACGCTATGGTTGAAGAGTTAGAAGAAGGCGATAATGATACTGTTCTTGCAAAAGGTCGCTTGAAATCGCAAGCTCCTGATGTAGATGGGAACATGTATATCGAAGACTGTGGTGATAAGGTTAAGCCTGGCGATATTGTGCAGGTACAGGTAGAGCAAGGTTTTGCTTACGATGTAGTAGCTACTATCGTAGAATAATATTAATTGGTGTATTAGGTAATACCACTATTAACACATCTGAAGTGATGGGAGGTATTTACAATGATTGTAGAATTAATTTCTACAGGTTCTGAATTACTGCTAGGGGATACGGTGAATACCAATGTCTCTTGGCTAGCTCAGGAACTTAATAAATTAGGTTATACCATAGCGTATCAATCTGTGGTTGGCGACAATCCAGGCCGCATGGCTGAAGTGTTTAAAAAAGCAGCTCAACGTGCGGATCTTGTGATTGGTACAGGTGGGTTAGGGCCAACTCAGGGGGATATAACACGTCGAGTGTTGGCGTCATCCTTGAATCGCAGTGTCGTATATAATGACGATGCTATGGCTGAAGTGCGACAGTTTTTCAAACGAGTAGGTCGTGAAATGCCTGATGCGAGTCGTAGAGAGGCTATGTTGCCTGATGACTCTAGTGTTTTAGCCAATCCTGTCGGTGTTGCACCAGGCGTAGTAACCGTAGATGGCGATGTAACCTATATACTATTACCAGGACCTCCAGGTGAAATGAAGGGGATGTTTACACAAAGTGTAGTACCTTACCTTCATAAGCGTTTTGGCTCACAAGGTGTTGTAACGTCTTATCGATATGGCGTTTATAATATTCGTGAAATCGATTTAGAAGAACGCGTGATGGATTTAATTAAGCAACAATCAAATCCAACCATAGCCTTGTTAATAAAAAAAGGCTACATTGAATTACGCATTACTGCAAAGGCTGCATCTCTCGATGAAGCACATAGATTATTGGATCCATGGGACGAAATTATTCGTCGTCGGTTAGGTACGTTGATTGGTCGTAAATTGGATATTTCTATGGAGGAAACTCTAGGTAATACGTTAAAAGAATCGGCGGCTACCATGGCTACGGCAGAGTCTTGTACATCTGGTTTAGTTGGTAAACTATTGACAAACGTAAGTGGTAGTAGTGATTACTATATGGGTGGTATTATATCCTATAGCAATGATGTAAAACATCGGGTCTTAGGTGTGCCACAAGATTTACTCGATACATATGGCGCCGTGAGCGAACAAGTAGCCAAAGCGATGGCTGAAGGTGCAAAACGCGTATGCAATACGACATATGCGGTGTCTACAACGGGGATAGCAGGACCTGGTGGTGGTACGCCAGATAAACCAGTGGGTCTCGTTTGGTTTGGTGTAACGGGGCCACGTGGAACCGTTGCTCATAAGGCTAATCTTATTGGTAATCGAGAAGATATTCGACAAAGTGCAGCTGAATTAGCATTATATTATGTGAATTTGTATATTCAAGAAAAAGGGGATAAATAATGGCTGTTGATGGTAGACAAGCAGCGTTGGATAACGCATTAAAACAAATAGAAAAAGACTTTGGGAAAGGTGCTATCATGCGCCTAGGTGAAGCGGCAGACCGTATGAATGTTGAGGTTATTTCCTCCGGTTCTCTTGCCATTGACCTCGCCGTAGGTGTAGGTGGCTTCCCTCGTGGTCGTGTCATTGAAATTTATGGCCCAGAATCATCTGGTAAAACAACTGTTGCTCTTCACGCTGTAGCTGAAGCGCAAAAACAAGGTGGCGTCGCTGCATTTATTGATGCGGAACATGCAATGGATCCAATTTATGCACGTAATCTTGGTGTAGATATTAATAACTTGTTAATTTCCCAACCAGACAATGGTGAACAAGCCTTAGAAATTACAGAGGCGCTTGTACGTAGTGGAGCTGTAGATATCGTTGTAGTTGACTCTGTTGCTGCATTGGTACCTAAAGCAGAAATTGAAGGGGAAATGGGTGATGCTCACGTAGGTCTCCACGCCCGTTTGATGAGTAAAGCATTGCGTAAATTAACAGGTACTATCAATAAGACAAAAACGGTCGTTATCTTTATCAACCAATTGCGTGAAAAGGTAGGCGTAATGTTTGGTAATCCTGAAACAACGACCGGTGGTCGTGCCTTAAAATTCTATTCTTCTGTACGTCTTGATGTGCGTAAGGGCGAATTGATTAAGGCCAATAATGAAAATGTAGGGGCCCGTACAAAGGTTAAGGTTGTTAAGAACAAGGTGGCACCTCCATTTAAAACTGCTGAATTTGATTTGATGTATGGTCAAGGGATTTCCAGAGAAGGTACTCTTATCGATATCGGTACTAATATGGAAATTATCAAAAAATCTGGCGCGTGGTATTCCTATAATGGGGAACGGATGGGACAAGGTAAAGAAGCGGCAAAACAATACCTTTTCGATAATCCTCAAGTAGCTGAAGAAATCGATCGTATCATTCGTGATACATTAGCAGCTGAACCAGAAACATTTGATGTTGTTGGCGAAGATGCTACACCAGAAGAAGATTAATCGATATAGCATATAAAAAAGGGCTACTGTGTAGCCCTTTTTCATTGAGGTTATTATGATAGACGATATGTTTACAGAAGAGGAAAAGCAGGCTGCGTTAAATCAAGCCTATCGATTTCTTGCACAGCGCTTTTTAAGCTCTTATGAGCTGCGCCAAAAGATGAAACGAAAACAGATTCCATCGGATCTCATCGATTACGTAGAAGAGCGATTAATTTACTATGATTATATTAATGATGAGCGTTTAGCAAAACAGGTTGTATCCTATTTGATGAGAGAGCAGAAATATGGTGCATATCTTATAAAGCAAAAAATGAAACAGAGAGGACTTGATGTGCCTCATGATATTGAAAATTATGATGAAATGGCAGCCGCTTTTCGAATCGTAGATAAAAAATATGGTGAATCTATAAGCGATATTCCGCGTATAAAAATAATGAATTTCCTAAAAAACAGGGGATTTTCTATGAGCACTATTACTAAGGTTTGCGAGGCTTATCAATCTTGACAGAATGGGCTTTCAAGCATAAAATTAAAATAGCCTTGTAAACATATAATGTATTATAGGTTATTAATTTAATATGTTAAAAATCAGAAAACAAGGGGCGTAGTGCCCGTATGTGAAGATACAGGAGGTGAGACTGATTTTAGAGTATAGTCTAATTGCAGTAGTAATGGTGCTAATTGGACTAGGTGTAGGCTATTTTTTACGAAAAAATATCGCTGAAGGAAAACTGAATCAAGCTGAGCAAGAGGCTGAGCGCATTGTCGCAAATGGTGAGCGCATGGCCGAGTCTAAAAAGAAAGAAGCTTTATTAGAGGCGAAAGAAGAAATTCATAAGCTCCGTTCTGATGTAGAACGAGAAAATAAAGAGCGTCGTTCTGAATTACAACGTATGGAACGCCGTATTCTTCAAAAAGAAGAATCTTTGGATAAAAAATTAGACAATATTGAGCACAAAGAGGAAGCTTTACATCGTAAAGAAGCTGACTTAGTTCAAAGCAAAGAAAAAATTGATGCTTTGTATGAAAAGCAAATGGCAGAATTAGAACGTATTTCTGGCATGACCTTTGATGAAGCTCGGAATATCTTGTTAACCAATGTAGAACAAGAAATCCGTCATGAAACAGCTATCATGGTAAAAGAAATGGAACAGCAAGCTAAAGACGAAGCTGAGAAAAAGGCTAAGGAAATTATTTCCGGCGCTATTCAACGTTGTGCAGCTGATCATGTCGCAGAAACAACTGTTTCTGTTGTCGCATTGCCAAATGATGAAATGAAGGGACGTATTATTGGTCGTGAAGGTCGTAATATTCGTGCTCTAGAAACATTAACTGGCATTGATTTAATTATCGATGATACACCAGAAGCTGTTATTCTATCAGGCTTTGATCCAATTCGTCGTGAAGTAGCGCGAATTGCATTGGAAAAATTGATTGTTGATGGTCGAATTCATCCAGCTCGTATTGAAGAGATGGTGGCAAAAGCTCGTAAAGAGGTGGACCAAACAATTAAAGAAGCCGGTGAACAAGCAACCTTTGAGGCAGATGTTCATGGCTTACATCCTGAAATTATTAAAATTTTAGGGCGTTTGAAATACCGTACTAGTTACGGTCAAAATGTGTTAAAACATTCTATCGAAGTATCTCATTTAGCAGGTCTTATGGCTGCAGAACTTGGCTGTGATGTGACATTGGCTAAACGAGGTGGTTTAATTCATGATATCGGTAAAGCTCTAGATCGTGAAATCGAAGGTTCTCATGTGGAAATCGGTGTTGATGTAGCCCGTAAGTATCGTGAAAGCGCAGCAGTAATCAACTGTATTGGAGCCCATCATGGTGATGAAGAATTCCAATCCGTAGAGGCTGTTCTCGTAGCAGCAGCAGATGCTATCTCTGCAGCTCGTCCAGGTGCTCGTAGAGAAACCTTAGAAAATTACTTAAAACGATTATCTAAATTGGAAGAAATCGCTGAATCTTTCGACGGCGTTGAAAAGTGCTTTGCTATTCAAGCTGGTCGAGAAATTCGCGTTGTAGTAAAACCGGATAAGATTGATGAAGCTGAATCTACATTACTTGTTCGGAATATTGTAAAACGCATTGAATCCGAATTAGAATATCCTGGTCAAATCAAGGTAGTTGTCATTCGTGAAACACGCGTTGTTGATTTTGCTAAATAAGCATTATACCAAAAATTGTAGGCTGCAATATTATATTGCAGCCTATCCTTTTTAATTGTAGGCTATTATATTAGAGGATTTTTGAAAGTTTTATCGAATATAGAATTATAGACCCTTTTTTCTATGATTGTATATTCGATAAAATATAAAAATTAAAAGGAGGTGTTCTGGTGAGTCGATATTTTGAAAATGAATTAATTGAACAAATTAAAGATGCCAATGATATCGTATCCGTTGTATCAGAACACGTTACATTAAAGAAAAAAGGTAAGAATTATTGGGGTTGTTGTCCATTTCACAATGAGAAGACGCCATCTTTTAGTGTGGCTCCTGACAAGGGGTTTTATTATTGTTTTGGCTGCCATGCATCGGGAAATGCCATCAAGTTTTTGATGGAACTAGAAGGAATTACCTTTGTTGAGGCCTTGGAACGGCTTGCTAATCGAGCTAATATACCATTGCCAGAAGCAAAGCTTTCACCACAGGTGCGAGCTAGAGAGGAACGGCGAAAGAAATTATATGAGGCTTGTGATTTGGCGGCCAATTTCTTTCATAATTGCTTGCTTAAAACATCATATGGTAAGGCCGGTTTAGAGTACTTAAAAAAGCGGGGACTCACAGATGAAACAATAGAAAAGTTTAGACTTGGATTTGCCCCTGATGGTTGGGATAGATTATATAAGGCCTTTAGAGAACGGGGCATTGAAGAATCTATTTTGCTTGAACTTAATTTAATTCGCAAGAATGATAAAGGTCAGGCCTATGATTTCTTCCGTAATCGGGTCATGTTTCCAATCATGGACGGTAAAGGTCGTGTTGTCGGCTTTGGGGGCCGTGTTATGGATGATAGCACACCGAAGTATTTGAACTCTCCTGAATGCCAAATCTTTGAAAAGGGTAAAATTCTATTTGCCTTTGATAAGGCTTATAAATCAATACGCGAAGAAAAACAAGCCATTTTAGTAGAAGGCTATATGGACGTTATTTCCGCTCATAATAAGGGTGTAACCAATGTAGTTGCTTCGTTGGGGACGGCATATACAAAGGATCATGGTCACATCTTGATGCGCCAAGCAGATGAAATTATATTGGCTTACGATATGGATGGCGCTGGTCGTCAGGCTGCTGCACGCGCTATTGAATTACTACAGAATACGGATTTTAAGGTTCGCGTGTTGGCTATGCCTGATGGCAAGGATCCTGATGACTATGTGCGAAATCACGGCGGAAAAGCTTTTAAGGAATTAGTAGAAAAGGCTGTTAAGCCGCTCGACTATTTATTAAGCGAATCTCTTATTAAACACGATACGAATGACGCAGAAGGGAAACAGGCGGTTATGCAAGATATATTCCCTTATATTGCGAATATTCATAGTCAAACGGTTCGAGATGATGCGTTAAAGGCCTTAGCATTGCCATTATGGCTAGATAACAGTACTATATTCCGCTATTTTAGGAATTATACCCAAAAGGGGAATATTGAATTAGTCGATGAAAAGATTACACAGCCTAAGAAGATTGTCAGTGGTGATGAAGAGTTATTGATGGCTCATGTCATTACTGATTCAAAGGCTTTACAAGAGGTTGTACAATATTTACCGCTTGAGGACTTTCAAAATATTCAATATCGGGGTATAATAGAAAAGATATACACCTTATTCACTCAAACTGGTCAATATCAGCCGGAATCTGTGGAGGACGTATTGACGCCTCAAGAATATGAAATTTTTTCACGGCTTATGATAATTGAGGCAAATGAGGCTGTACCTGTACTTATCCGTAAAATACGGCTACATTCCCTACGGGAACAATATAAAATGCACTCAATTTTGGCCGATCAGTTAAAACGTGCAGGAGATTCGACATTTATTAGCGAATTACATAAATGTCAGGAAATACAAAATCTAATTAGAGAATGGTCTAAATAGTAAGTGATAAAGGAGAGCGCTGTGGCTAAGAAAGTACAAAAAAGTCAAATAGAGGAGATTGTGGCACAACTTCTTGAAAAAGGCCGTAAAAGCGGTGTGTTGACACAATCAGAAATTTCAGATGCTCTTCATGAGCAAACTGAGTTAACAGCAGAACAATTAGATGATATTTATGTTACTTTTAACAAATTAAATATCGAAGTTGTTCCAGATGTTGAGGATGATGATAAAGACGATGCCCTCGAACCAGACGATGATGTCGATGAGGACCATGATGCGGCGTCCGAAAAGAATATTTCTATTGACCTAAGCGTAGATGCTAGTGTTAATATCGACGACCCAGTTCGTATGTATTTGAAAGAAATTGGTCGTGTTCCATTGCTTTCAGCTGACGAAGAAATCGTATTGGCAAAACAAATCGAAGCAGGGGCAGAGGAAGATGCTACTTATAAAGAAATTCAACTTAGCAAAAAGGCTAAGAAGAAATTGGTAGATGCTAACTTGCGCCTTGTTGTAAGTATCGCTAAAAGATATGTTGGCAGAGGGATGTTGTTCTTGGATTTGATTCAAGAAGGTAACTTGGGTCTTATCAAAGCGGTTGATAAATTCGACTATACAAAAGGCTATAAATTCTCCACCTATGCAACATGGTGGATCCGTCAAGCGATTACGCGGGCTATTGCAGACCAAGCGAGAACAATACGTATTCCAGTTCACATGGTTGAAACTATCAATAAATTGATTCGTATTTCCCGACAATTATTGCAAGATAAAGGTAGAGAGCCAACGCCAGAAGAAATTGCAGAAGGCATGGGTATCACTGCTGAACGTGTTCGTGAAATTCAAAAAATTGCACAAGAGCCAGTATCCTTGGAAACACCAATTGGTGAAGAAGAAGACTCCCATTTGGGCGATTTTATCGAAGACCAAGATGCGGTGGCACCAGATGATGCGGCTAGCTACATTTTGTTGCAAGAGCAAATCGAAGACGTTTTCACATGCTTAACTGATCGTGAACAACAAGTATTGATTTTACGTTTTGGTTTGAAAGACGGTAAACCACGTACACTTGAAGAAGTAGGACAACACTTTAACGTAACACGTGAACGTATTCGTCAAATCGAAGGTAAGGCGTTAACAAAATTACGCAATCGTGGTAAACGCGATAAAATTAAAGATTTCTTATAAGATTATAGTAACCATTAGGGTTGCAGTACACATACATGTATTGCAGCCCTTTTGTGCTATAATAAAAGTAATATAATACACTAAGTTTTTAGATATATAGGGGATAATATGTATACCGTTAGCAAACGCTTAGAGGTGAGTGCATCTCATCAATTAAAATTAGATTATCCGAGTAAATGTCAGAATTTACATGGGCACAATTGGATTATAACCGTTCATGCGCGCAGTGAAGAATTAGATCATAATGGCATGGTGATTGATTTTACGATCATTAAAGAAAAGATTCATGGCCGCCTTGATCATAAACATATCAATGACGTATTAGGGGATATTAATCCTACTGCAGAAAACATGGCTAAATGGATTGCCGATGAATTAGGTCCAAAATGTTTTAAGGTAGAGGTTCAAGAGTCAGAAGGAAATGTTGCTATCTATGAACGTGATTGAACTATTTTCATCCATTGATGGAGAAGGTAAACGGCAAGGTTTTTTGACTACCTTTTTGCGCCTCCATGACTGTAATATTCGCTGCTCTTATTGCGATACATTGTATAGTTATGGTCCTGAAAGCACTTTTGAAAGCATGAGTGTTCAGGCGGTAGCTGATGTGATTGAACAATTGGGAAATCATCGCATCACCATTACCGGTGGAGAACCGCTTTTACAGGAATCAGCTGTTGTTGAACTTATTGATGAGTTAACAAGACGTAATGCGCGATATGATTTTAATATAGAAACGAATGGTACAATCATACCCAACTTTCAAAGAGATAATGTATGGTTTACTTATGACTACAAGACGCCGTCATCCTTAGCAGAAGATGCTATGAACTTAGATATATTCAAGGTGGCTACGCCTGCGGATATCATTAAATTCGTAGTTGGTTCTATGCAAGATTTAGACCGTATGGATGAAATTCTAAAAACATATCCTACAGAAGCGCAGATTTTCGTATCTCCTGTATGGGGCAATATCGAAGGGGCTACAATCGTTGAGTATATGAAAGCTCATGATTGGCAGAATGTTAGATTCCAGTTGCAAATTCATAAATTTATTTGGGACCCTGATGCGAAAGGAGTATAACATGGACATAAAACGAATCGAATCACTAGTGTATCAATTACTGGAAGCATTGGGAGAAAATCCAGACCGTGAAGGCCTCGTAGAAACACCAAAACGGGTGGCCCAAATGATGGAAGAAATGTTTGAAGGTATCCAATATACGAATGCAGACATTGCGGATATGTTTGGAAAAACCTTTGACGTCGATACAAACCAAATGGTAATTGTAAAAGATATTACTTGCTTTTCCCATTGTGAACATCACATGGCTTTGATGTACGATATGAACATTAGCATCGGCTATATCCCTCGTGGCCGTGTCATTGGCTTGTCTAAGATGCCGCGCATTGCAGAAATGTGCTGCAAACGATTACAACTACAAGAAAAAATCGGTGAAGACATCGCCGAAGTCATCTCCATTGCTACCGGCACCGACGACGTCATCGTCCATATCACCAGCTCCCATAGCTGCGTCAGCGCTCGCGGTGTAAAATCCGCCCATAGCAAAACCACAACCCTCGCTACCAAAGGCGCCTTCCAACAAGAAGATATGATCAACCGATTCCTAACACTAAAAAATGCATAGACGAATGTACCCTGTCTGAGTTCGGAAATAACCTAGTTGACGTGAGCAAGAATTTTCAGTATAATTTTATACGCAAGCTTGGGCCTATAGCTCAGGGGTAGAGCAACCGGCTCATAACCGGTCGGTCCCTGGTTCGATCCCAGGTGGGCCCACCAAACTTGTATAAATTGAATCAATGAAACCTGCTCCGACTGGGGCAGGTTTTTTGTTATAATATAGATATGAAGAATAGATAGTATGAAGTTCGGTGGACCTGTTAGTATACGAGGTGGTTATGAAAGCAAGACCTATGATGGATCGTTTAGAGGCGGTCTTTGATATCGTTCCCCATGCAGAAGCTATTGCAGATATTGGAACGGATCATGGTTATTTAGCTGTTGAGTTAATTGTGAGGGGAAAGGCCAAACGCGTTATCGCTGGTGATGTTCATCAGGGCCCTTTGGAATCGGCCAAGTCCTATGTCAAGTTTCGAGGGCTTAGCAATGTGATCGATTGCCGCCTTGGTGATGGCTTACAAGTTACTAAAAAGGGCGAATTAAATGGCGCCATTTGTTGCGGTATGGGCGGATTTTTAATGCGCGATATCGTTGAAGAAGGCCCAGAACCTCTGGAGTTCTATGTGTTACAACCTCAGAATGGCCAGGCTGAATTACGCCAATATATGGTGAAAAAGGGATACCGTATTGTCAAAGAAATTATCATGAAGGATATGGGTAAAATGTACACTGCAATTGTAGCTCTTCGTTCTGACTGTATCGATACATATGGTGATAATGCGAATTATTCGATTCATTCTGATGACCTTTATGATACATTACCGTTGACGTCCATTCTTTGGTCTGTTGGTGCATTGTTAGCCAAAGAGAAACCTGCATTGTGGAATGAATACGTAGATTTTTTGATTTACCAACGACAATGTGCGCTAGATGGCATGACAACGGAGCTTTCACATACGGAGAAATATAAACAATTACAACGTGAAATAGATGAATTGGCGAGTTTACGCTGATTATTGATTAGGAGTGATACGATGGTGTTAGCAAAACAAATTATAGAATCGATGGAACAATGGGCTCCTCCTCATTACGCTGAGTCATGGGATAATGTGGGCCTTATGGTGGGGTCGAAACAACGTAATGTATCTAAAATCGTTACGACGCTCGATATAACACCTGAGGTCATAGAGTATGCGATAGCTGAACAGGCTCAAATGATCATTAGCCATCATCCATTTATTTTTAAAGGTTTGAAATCGTTAAATTTAGATAGCTCTCAAGGAAAATTAATTGAGAAACTTATAAAAAATGATATTGTTGTATATAGTGCGCACACGAACTTAGACATTACAACCGACGGGCTCAATGATATGTTGGCAAACCGATTAGGATTGACGAATATAAGAGGATTTGTTCCGACCGGCTCTGATGCAGTATATAAAATTACCACCTTTGTACCGACCGATGCTGCCGATGCAGTACGTGAAGCAATGGCTAGTGCTGGCGCTGGTCGTATTGGCAATTACGAAGCATGTAGCTTTAGTTTTGTAGGCGAAGGTCGGTTTAGAGGTAATGATAAATCCCGTCCGGTCATTGGCGAAGCAGGATCATTGACGATTGTGCCTGAGGTAGCCGTTAATGTTATTGTAGACAGTGGTCACAAACAGGCTGTTATCAATGCAATGAAAGAGGCTCACCCTTATGAAGAAGTGGCTTATGAAGTATTTACATTACATGAACCTAATGTAGGTCGTACGTTGGGTCGTATCGGTGAATTGCCTGAGACTATGGATTTTGAAAGCTTCCGCGAGCACCTCCAAGAATCTTTGCCACATGCTAATCTTAGATTTGGAGGCATTAAAAAAGATTCTATTAAAACGATAGCCCTTTGCTCTGGTGGTGGTGCAGAGTTTATCAAAAATGCAGTTAAGGCTGATGCATATGTAACAGGAGATGTAAAATACCATGATGCACAGCTAGCTAAAGAACTAGGCTTACTCGTAGTAGATGCTGGCCATTTTGGTACAGAAGAAATTGTGGCTGATGGTATTCGCGATTATTTACGAGACCAATCTGACAAAGGCGGATGGGAAATTGCGGTACAATCCTTTGAGAATCAAGTAGATTTTTTCTTTGAATAAAAATCTGTTTTAATAGTAAATTTCGATATTCTTGCATAGTATATACAGCTATGATAAACTGAATTGAAGCAAGTATGAAAGACGGTTGCGAGTCCATTGGACTCGAGGAAAGTCCGAGCTCCATAGGGCAGGATGCCAGATAACGTCTGGCGAGGGTGACCTTAGGGAAAGTGCCATAGAAAAGGAAACCGCCACGTAAGTGGTAAGGGTGGAAAGGTGAGGTAAGAGCTCACCAGCAGTCTGGTAACAGGCTGGCTCGGTAAACCCCATCCGGAGCAAGACCGAATAGGGAAGGGTTAACGGTGGTCCCGCCTACCTTCCGGGTTGTGTCGCTCGAGCGTGCAGGCGACTGTACGCCTAGAAAGATAATCGTCACCGCGCAAGCGGAACAGAACTCGGCTTAATGATTGCTTGCTTCTTATATTGTTTATACTATTTAACACATAAAGGAGGCCTTTTGATGGCTATCACTGCTATTACAAGCGTAGAACAATTTGATGAATTAGTATTAGGTTCTAAAGAGCTCGTTATTGTAGATTTTTGGGCCGGCTGGTGCGAACCTTGCACAATTATGCGTCCAGAAGTAGAAGCTGTAGCAGCAAAATTAGACGGCCGCGTTAAGTTTTTCAGCGTAGATGCAGAAGATAAGGCTTTGCGTCCTATTCTTTTGAAAGAAGATGTAGAAGGTATTCCTTCTATGGTATTCTTTAAAGATGGTAAATTATTGGATCGCATCGCAGGTTATAAAAAGGCTGATGTACTAGAATCTTTGATCAATGAAGTGATTAAATAGTTCCAATTAATAAGAACACCTATCTGGATAATTATAGATATTATCTAAATAGGTGTTTTTTTTATCAATTTTTTTGATATATATACATAATGTCATAGTTTTATGTAATTTAAAATGATATAATGAGTTAATCGAGATAATATATCTCTCAATAGTTATAGTTGATTAGGTAATATATACATATTGCTGTAAAGTTGTTGTAAGGAGGCTGTATACCATGAAAAATCGTGTGAACAGTTTATGGACTCTCTTCCAAGAGAGACGTCTCAGTCGGCGTACATTTATGAAATCTTGCGTGGCGTTGACTGCTATTCTAGGGTTGCCACCTACTATGCTTGATACAGTTGTAAAAGCTGCAGAAACAACAGAATTACCTACTGTAATCTGGCTTCATGGTCACGAATGTACCGGTTGTAGCGAATCCTTTATTCGCTCTTCCTCACCATTTACATCCGATGTAATCTTGAATATGATTTCTTTGGAATATGATGATACATTGTCTGCAGCATCCGGAGAACCTTTAGAGGAACACCTTAAAAAAATCATGGCTGAGAAAAATGGCAAATATATCCTCGCTGTTGAAGGTGGGGTCCCATTGGATGAAAATGGTATCTACTGTACAGTAGGTGGCCGTACATTTAAGGAATCTTTAGTAGAGGCTGCTAAAGGGGCTGCTGCAATCATTGAATATGGTTCTTGCGCAGCTTGGGGTGGTATTCAAGCGGCAAAACCAAATCCAACAAATACAGTGTCTGTATCCTCTGTTGTATCTGGCAAGCCTATCATAAAAGTGCCTGGCTGTCCTCCAATTCCAGAGGTCATGACAGGTGTGGTTATGCACTACGCATTATTTGGTCAAATTCCACCTTTGGATTCCCAAGGTCGTCCTAAACAATTTTATGGCAATCGCATTCACGATACTTGCTACCGCCGTGCGTTCTTTGACTCCGGCCTATTCGTTGAAGAATTTGACGATGATGCATCTAAGGCTGGTTGGTGCTTATATAAAGTAGGTTGTCGTGGACCTCAAACATATAATTCTTGTGGTAACTTGCGTTGGTGGAATGGTTTATCCTATCCAATTCAATCCGGTCATGGTTGTATTGGTTGCTCTGAAAAAGGCTTCTGGGATAACGATGTATTCTACAAACGTTTACCAGATATTCCATTGGCGAACACCATTACTACAGCTGATACAATCGGCACAGTAGCTGCTGTTGGTGCTACCGCTGCAGTTATCGTACATGGTGCGGCAACTCTTACGCGTAATAGAATTCTTGATATAAAAGAAGAAAAACGCTTAAAAGAACAAGGCTTATGGGATGAAAAGAAACATAATAATGGAGGAGGTCACTAATGAAACGCGTAGTAGTAGATCCTATTTCCCGTATTGAAGGTCATTTGCGGGTAGAAATAAAAGTTGATGAAGCAAGTGGTAAGGTAGAGGACGCATTATCCTCTGGTACTGCTTGGCGTGGCATCGAACTTGTTGCAAAGGACCGCGATCCTCGTGACCTTTGGGCATTCGTACAACGTATTTGTGGCGTATGTACAACAACACATGCATTGGCATCATTACGTGCTGTAGAAGATGCACTTGGCATTTCCATTCCTAAAAATGCGAACTACATTCGTAATATCATGCATAGCTCTTTAGATGTGCATGACCATCTCGTGCATTTCTATCATTTACATGCTCTTGACTGGGTTAGCCCTGTAGCAGCACTTAGTGCAGATCCAGCTAAAACAGCTCAATTACAAAATGATGTATTAGCTACTTATAATGTAAGTGGTCTAGCACCAGCTGAAACAGCATCTAAGGATTCTGCATATCCTAAAGAATTCCCTAAAGCTACAACTGCTTACTTCACAGCTGTACAACAAAAGGTAAAGAAAATTGTAGAATCTGGTCAATTAGGCATTTTCTCTGCTCAATGGTGGGATCATCCTGATTACCAATTATTGCCACCAGAAGTTCATTTGATGGCCGTATCTCATTACTTGAACATCTTGGACCGTCAACGTGACGTAGTTATTCCGCACGTTGTATTCGGCGGTAAAAATCCTCATCCACACTATATTGTAGGTGGTATGCCATGTTCTATTTCTATGAATGACATGAATGCGCCTATCAATACACAACGTCTTGCTGCTGTAGAACAATCTATTGCATTGGCTAAGGATTTAGTAAGTAATTTCTACTTACCTGATCTATTAGCTATCGGCAAAATTTACGTTGAAAAAGGCATGGTCGATGGTGGTGGCCTTGCGAAAAAACGCGTTCTGTCTTATGGCGATTATCCTGATGATGCGTATACAGGTATTTCCGATGGCGATTACCATAAAAAATGTATCGTTCGCTCTAATGGTGTTGTAGAAAACTTTGCATTAGGTGTAGATAAAGCTACATTTATCCCATTAGAAGGTAAGGATTTCATGGATCCTCAATACCTCAGTGAAGAGGTTGATCACTCCTGGTTTGCATATCCAGATGGTACTAGCACACTTCATCCACTCGATGGTGTTACCAATCCTAAATTTACAGGCCCTAAATCTGGTACAAAAGAAAAATGGGAATATCTTGATGAAGATAAAAAATATTCTTGGATTAAGTCCCCAACTTTCAAAGGCAAAACAGCTGAAGTGGGTCCATTAGCTAAATATATCGTCGTATATACAAAGGTAAAACAAGGTATTATCACTGATCCAACATGGGCGGAATCCATGATGGTTCGTCAAATCGATACTGTATCCCAAGTATTGGGTGTGCCTGCTCATGTATGGATGACGACAATGGTTGGTCGTACCGCATGTCGTGGCCTTGATGCACAAGTGGCTTCTAATATTAGCCAATACTTCTTTGATAAACTCGTAGCTAACATCAAAAATGGTGATACTACTGTTGCGGATACATCTAAATTTGAACCAAATAAATGGCCTAAAGATGCTAAAGGCGTTGGCCTCGTAGAAGCACCTCGCGGTGGTTTGGGGCACTGGATTCATATCAAAGACGGTCGTTCTGCAAACTATCAATGTATCGTACCATCTACATGGAATGCATGTCCTAAGACAGCAGCTAACGAACATGGTGCATATGAAGATTCTATGATTGATACACATGTTAAGATTGCGGACAAACCTCTTGAAATCTTGAAAGTTATCCATTCCTTTGACCCATGTCTCGCATGTGCAACCCATTTATACAATAAAAAAGGCGAGAAAATCGTTTCCGTTAATACAGATGCATTGTGTAAATAAAGGGTGGTGGGCTTATGTTAATACATACTGACAAAAAAGCGTATGTCGTATTTAGTTTATGGCTGCGCATATTCCACTGGACAATGGTGCTTTCTGTAACAGCTTTATTCTGGACTGGCCTTTATATTGGTGATCCAGGTTTTGCAGCTATTACAGGTCATCCGGAACCAACTTTCGCTATTGATGGCTGGTTCTCTATGGAGACGATGCGTCGTATCCATTTTATTGCGGGTGTTATTTTGGCATTCTCCTTTATATTCCGATTTGCTGGTGCACTTTGGAATCGCGGAGATAGATTGTTGCCTAAATTCCGTCAAAAACGGTATTGGTATGGCCTTCGCGAAACAACATTGCACTATTTGATGATTCCACAAAAGCATGAACATCACTGGTTACGTAACTCTTTGGCGAGAACGGCATATATGATGGTGTACATCATGTTCTTCTTTGAAATCATCACAGGTTTTTCAATGTATGCTATGACTAATCCTAATGGTATTATAGGAACTCTTTTTGCACCGATTATTACGCTATTTGGTGGTGAATATAAAGTTCATATTATCCATCACTATATTGCATGGGGCTTCTTATTCTTTACCATTATTCACGTGTACATGGCATTCCGAGAAGATGTTATGGAAGAATCTGGCGAAGTATCCGCTATGGTTTCCGGCATGAAATATTATGCCCATGATCCTATCGATATTGAAGACCTTAACGGTAAACGCCGTCGTGGTGAACGTATCGATAAACCATCTGGTACTACATATCGTCCAAGCAATCCTGACGATCCACGAGAAAAGGAATTACAAGATGACTAATATATCCACTGAAGAACAATTTGGTGGCATAGAATACGCGGGCTCTGAGAGCCCGCGTATTGATTTACATGCCATTTATGATGATTATGAGAACTCTATTGTCGTTCTAGGGGTAGGTAATATTTTACTTACTGATGAGGGCCTTGGTGTTCATGTTGTAGAGGATTTGAAAGCTAATTATACTTTCACCCCTCAGATAAGCTTGATTGATGGCGGAACGATGGGCATGGAATTATTGACCTATATGCGGGGCATGAAGAAAATCCTCTTGATTGACGCCGTTAATGGTGGCGAAGCACCTGGCACAATCTATGAGTTCCCACATCGCGAATTAGAACAGTATTTTACGGACCATATTTCTGTTCATGAAGTAGGCATGCAAGATATATTGCGCATTCGTGCCATTCAAGAAAATCCATTGGAAGATGCTATTGTTATAGGTGTTGAACCGGAGTCCTTAGACGTAGGATTTGAACCTAGCGCGCCTGTACAAAAGGCATTACCTGAGGTAAAAGAACGCGTTCTACGTGTTCTTCGCGAATGGGGCGTACAAATCGAACCAAAATAAACTGATATGTTTATAGATAAATAAGAATAGATTAATAGGATGAGAAAGGAGGGACACTATGATTGAAAATTACAATAATGTACGTGCCGTTCTAAATGAGTTGCGTCAAGCACTAAAGCAATTACGTGAAACTGGTGCAACCTATTCCATATATATTGAGAAGACAGGTCTTGCTGAAGAAGAGCAAGTAGAGGTGCTAGAAACTTTGGGGCGTGGACATATTACGATTATCTTCAATGAAACAGATCAACCTGTAGAATGGTATGAATCTCAATTTTCTGGCATTTGGATTGGTACCTATAAAAATGGTCGTGATGACTCAATCCTACATACGGTAGAGGTAGCTCGTTATCCTGAAGTAGTAGGTGCTTTTGATGAAGATATCGTGACAGCAGAAGAAGATCTTACGACATGGATTGATGCAGCTGGACTATAAAATAAATAGTTTAATGCCTATATATATGATATGCGTAAAAGCGTATAAATATAACATTTTAATAAATAGAGTGCTTATTAATAAGTGTTTGAGATAAAATGGCAATATGAAGAGAATGAACCTCAAAATCCTGAAAAGTAGCATAGCTATGGGAATTATGAGGTTCATCTTCTTTATTGTTAACCTTTTAAATTTGCCTATATTGACTATTTAACGCTAAAATATAGAAGTAATCGACGGAGGATATATGTTAGTTTCAATTGTTGTACCTGTATATAATGAAGAAGAAAATATAGCTATTTTTTACAATGCCGTAACAAAAGTTATGACAGGTCTACCATATGAATATGAACTTATCTATGTCGATGATGGATCTACGGACTCGTCTGTTGTCGTTTTGCGCGAGATTGCAAAACTTGATACGCGAGTGAAGGTCGTGTTATTGGCACGAAACTTTGGTCATCAGACTGCATTGACATGTGGTCTTGATTATGCCAAAGGTGATGCGGTAATCACCATGGATGGTGACATGCAACATCCGCCGGCTTTGATTCCAGAACTGATACGTTTGTGGGAGGCTGGTTACGATGTGGTACGTACCATACGCGACTCTACGGAGGATGCCAGCTGGGCAAAATCCTTCACATCTAAATATTATTATAAACTGATGAATAAAATGGCAGATGTTCCCATCGTAGAAGGGGGATCTGATTTCCGTTTAATGAATCGTAAGTCGCTAGAAACTTTGAAACATTTCCGTGAACACGGACGTTTCTTGCGTGGCATCGTTGGTGCGCTTGGTTATCGCCAAGCGGAACTTCACTTTGTAGCGCCTCCTCGCTTTGCAGGGGTTTCGAAATTCAGTGTGCGCAAAATGATTCGCTTTGCTCTTGATGGGGTAACAGCGTTTTCTCGCGTGCCATTGCGTGCGGCTTTGTATGTAGGTGTCCTATGTGGTGGCTTGAGTTTTCTCTTAATACTACATTTGCTCTACGTGTACTTAACGGGTCAAGCATTAAACGGGTGGACCACTTTGGGCGTGTCCATATTATTTATCGGTGGTATCCAATTAGTTGGACTTGGTATCATCGGGGAATACGTGGGACGCGTATTCGAAGAGGTAAAACAACGTCCATTATATTGGGTGAAAGCTGCTATAAATTTTGATGGTGAAAATCCAGAAATAGCTTATGAACCATCAAAAGCTGATATATTTATAGCCAATCAAGTACCTGGCCCTGAAGAAGATAAAGACTAGCTGTATTTGTTGGATGCAAATAGAGAGACGGTTAGTATATTTTGAATAAGTAAACTCACTTTGAAGTTTTAGGAAGGAAGAATATGAAGTCAAAATATAGTAAGAGTAAAATTGCGGCATTAACATTAACATTTGTATGTGCGACTACTGCGATGGCAAGCGCTACAACATTACAATATGGTGATAAAGGTAGAAACGTAATTGCTGTACAACAACAATTAATTAAACACGGTTATAATGCAACCGATAAAAATGGTGTGTATGGCAAAGAAACGAAATGGGCTGTACGCCTATTCCAACAAGATCGTGGTTTACCTGTAGATGGTATTATCGGACCTGCAACGTACAATGCGTTGATGGGTGCTCCTCGTACAACTAAAGCAGTACTATCCAATAATGCAGCTACAAAAGCAGTGGCAACAAAATCTGCTTTCACAAATCAAAATGCACAATCTAGACGTCTTGAAGGCCAAAACGTTAAGTTAAATAATTTGAAAAAGGTACAAACGCCAAACAATATTCATGCTATTTTGGCAGAAGCCGATAAATATCGCGGTGTTCCTTATGTATTTGGCGGCACTACACCAAGTGGTTTTGACTGCTCTGGTTATGTTAAATATGTATTTGCAAAACAGGGTATTTCTCTGCCACGTTTAGCGGATGAACAATACAACGTAGGTGTTGAAGTTTCCCGTGCGAACCTTAAGGCTGGTGATTTGGTATTCTTCGAAACTTATGAACCAGGTCCATCTCATTCCGGTATTTACATTGGCAATGGTAAATTTATCAGTGCTACATCTAGCCGTGGCGTAGCCGTAGCGGATCTTGATACTGGATACTGGGGCGAACGTTACATAGGTGCAAAACGCGTTATATAATATATGGTTTCTTTATGTAGAACCATTGGCGAACTATATATGAGCCATAAAAGGGGCTATACGAATCAATTATGTTCTGTTGATTTGTATAACCTCTTTTTTTGCTTCTCTTTTTTTATAAGTAGTTGGAATCAAAAACGCTGATGAGGGTTAATTATATCTGGATATATAGAGGTTATAATAGATTTTCTATGGTTTTTACGTTATAATTAAGAGTAAATTATTTTAGGAGGAATATACACATGAAAGGTAATGAACTGCGTCAAGCATACTTGCAGTTTTTTGAAAGCAAAGGACATTTAAAATTAGATAGTTTTTCTCTTATCCCAGAAAACGATCCGTCTCTATTATTGATTGGGGCAGGTATGGCGCCATTAAAGCCTTTCTTTACAGGTAAATTGGTACCTCCTTGTCATCGTATTACGACAAGCCAAAAATGTATGCGTACTGGTGACCTTGAAAACGTAGGCCGCACAGCACGTCACCATACATTCTTTGAAATGCTTGGTAACTTCTCCTTTGGAGATTACTTTAAAAAAGATGCTATTCATTGGGCATGGGAATTCCTAACAGAAGTTATTAAACTCGACAAAAACAGATTATATGTCACTGTATATCCAGATGACCAAGAAGCATATGATACATGGCACAACGATTGTGGCGTAGAAGAAAGCCACATTACACGCCTTGAAGACAACTTCTGGGAAATCGGTGAAGGTCCATGTGGTCCAGATAGCGAAATCTTCTTCGACCAAGGCCCTGAACATGGTTGTGATGATCCTAACTGTGCACCTGGTTGTGACTGTGACCGTTACCTTGAAATTTGGAACCTCGTGTTCACTCAATTCAATAAAATGCCAGACGGTTCCTATGAGCCATTGCAACATAAAAACATCGATACTGGCGCCGGTCTTGAACGATTGGCTTCCGTATTACAACATTGCAAGACAAACTTTGAAACAGATTTGATTTTCCCAATCATCGAAGCAACTGCAAAACGGGCTGGTGTAAAATACAACGAAGATCCAAATACAGATGTGTCTTTGAAAGTTATCGCTGACCATGCGCGTGCTGTAACTGCATTGATTTCCGATGGTGTATTGCCATCCAATGAAGGTCGCGGTTATGTATTGCGTCGTATCTTGCGCCGTGCTGTACGTCATGGCCGTTTGCTTGGTATCGAAGGTCTATTCTTAACACCACTTATCGATGTAGTTGTAGATATTCTTGGCCCTGGTATTAAATCCATCGCTGAAAAACAAGACTTTGTTAAACGTGTCGTTCAAAACGAAGAAGAACGTTTTAACCAAACATTGGAACAAGGTCTTGAATTATTGAATTCCTTGATCGATACATTAGCTGCTGAAAAAGCAACCGTCGTTCCTGGCACAGAAGTATTCAAACTATATGACACATATGGATTCCCTTGGGAATTAACAGAAGAAATCGCATCCGAACGCGGTTTTACAATCGACCATGAAGGCTTTGACGCTGCCATGAAAGAACAACGTGAACGCGCTCGTGAAGCTCGCGTAAAAGAAGATGCTAAGGTAGCAACACCAGATATTACATTCTTAAAAGATGAAGAACTTGTAGAAAATGAAGCGGAAACTGCATCCTCTGTATTGATGCTTGGTAAAGGCTCTGAACGCTTGCAAACCGCTGTTGATGGTGATGAAATCACTGTTATTGTACGCACTACACCATTCCATGCAGAAGGGGGCGGTCAATTGGGCGATACAGGCTTCATCGTTGGACCTATGGGCAAGGTAGAGGTTCATAATACAAAACGCTTACCAGAAGGTACTGTATATCACATTGGTACTGTTGTAGAAGGTTCTATCTCCGAAGGCGATGATGTAACACTTGAAGTAGATACAGCTCGTCGTGCAGCGATGGCTCGTAACCATACGGCAACTCACTTGTTGCATGCTGCATTAAAACGCGTGCTTGGCGAACATGTTAACCAAGCAGGTTCTTTGGTAACACCAGATTACTTGCGTTTTGACTTCACACATTTCTCTCCTGTAACACAAGAGGAACTTGATCAAATCGAAGCTCTTGTAAACGAAGAAATTCTTAAGTCTACAGATCTTGCTATTGCTGAAATGTCTATGGACGAAGCAAAAGCAAAAGGTGCTATGGCACTGTTTGGTGATAAATATGGCGATGTAGTTCGCGTAGTAGAGGTTCCTGGTTTCTCCGTTGAATTGTGCGGCGGTTCTCATGTGGGCAATACAGCTTTCATCAGTTCCTTCCGTTTAACATCTGAATCCGGTATCGGTTCTGGTGTACGTCGTATTGAAGCGATTACAGGTCGTGCCGCTCTTGATGTAGCAAAACATGATCGTTTGGCTATCGAACGCATTGCTAGTGAATTAAAAACTAAACCTGCCCAAGTAGAAGAACGTTTGCACCAAGTATTGGCAGAGGCTAAAGAAACAGCTAAAGAATTAGACCAAATTCGCAAAGAGGTTTCTGCCGCAGGTGCTGCTGATATCGTAGCTGGTAAGGTTATGATTGGCGATGTAGCATTTGTTGCTGCGTCTGTGAAAGCATCCTCTGTTGATGAATTGCGCGACTTCGCTGATATGGGCCTTGATAAATTAGAAGGTTCTGGCGTAGTACTCGTAGGTGCCGTTATGGGTGATGACAAGGTAAACTTTGTATGTAAAGTTTCCAAAGATGTTGTCGGTAAAGGCGTAAAAGCAGGTAATATTGTTAAAGCAGCAGCTCAAGTAGCTGGTGGTAATGGCGGTGGTCGTCCAGATATGGCGCAAGCAGGCGGTAAAGAACCAGCTAAATTGATGGATGCCTTAAAAGCAGCTGGCGAAGCTGTTAAAGAAGCTCTTAACGCATAATACGTTCTATAGGTATATCTTGCATATGCTATAATAGAAACATACAATACATATATGTGGGCCACGTACGTGGCCCATTCATACAAAGGAGGGATACCCATGAAGGTTTCAGATGAAACTATGTTATTCCGTAAAGTAGACGATGAACCGATGACTGCCGAAGAGGTATTAACTCGCGTTTATAAATCTATTCAAGAAAAAGGATATAATCCTATCAATCAAATCTTAGGTTATCTTATCTCTGGGGATCCAGCGTACATTACAAGCTATAATAATGCACGTAGTGATGTTCGCCGTTTAGAACGGGATGATTTAATCGAAGAATTATTAAAAGAATACGCAAAGGCTAAACAACTATAATGAGAATTATGGCATTAGACGTAGGTAGTCGCACCATTGGCATCGCATGTAGTGATGCGCTATTGATGACTGCTCAAGGTATAGAAACGATTCGTCGTACATCCTTAGAAAATGACTTTAACCGATTGTGTGAATTGATTTCAGAATACGAAGTGCATGAACTCGTAGTGGGCATGCCGAAGAATATGAACGGCACCAAGGGTGATCGCGCTGAAAAAACGGAAGAATTCGTCGAAAAAATGAAGGCTGTCATCGACTTGCCTGTTACATTTTGGGATGAACGTTTATCTACCGTTATGGCCGAACGTCAACTTATCGCAGCTGATGTGAGTCGTAAAAAACGAAAGGGCGTCATCGATAAAATGGCTGCTGTCGTTATTTTACAAGGCTATTTAGACAGGCTACAATTTAGTAAATCTTAATTCGCATAGATATCTAATGCGAATATCATAGAGGTGCTTATATACATAATAAAGGAGGGAATACCCATGGTTGATCAAAATTACGAAGGTGAAATTTTCTATCTCGAATTTGAAGATGAAGATGGTAACAAACAATATTTTACAGAAGATGTAATCTTGAATCATGAAGGTCAAGAATACGCTGTACTTGTTCATGTACAAGATGAAGATCATGAAGGTCAAGATGATACATATATGATTTTGGCTCGCATCGAAACAAACGATGAAGGCGTAGAAGAATACGTTCCATTGGATGAAGATGACGAAAACTTTGATGCATTGGTTACGATGTACGAATCAATGGGTGAAGAGGAATAATTTCTAAGCTCTCAAAGACTCTAGTATAACGGTTGTTATACTAGGGTCTTTTTTGTAATTGTAATCTCTTGTGTACTAATTGACTCATGGTTATTTTGTATGATAGATAATATAAAAGAATAGATACATCGAAAGCCTTTAATATGGTATAATAAGACGATATACAATGGTTTGTAATAGAAAGGAACTCATCCATGAGAAAGGCCTTAAAATATGTTTCCGTAGGTGTTCTTAGCCTTGCTATTTTAGGTGGCGGTGCTTTAGGTGCATCTTATTTTGTACCGAATACCTTTAACGATGACGGAGGATCTCAAGTCCTCGTAATAGGCAAGGATGCAACAGGAACAGAAATTGCCGATATGCTCTATGAACATGGACTAATTCGGTCTACACAGGTGTTTAAATTATGGTTAGCTCTTAGTGGAACCGGTTCAAAACTACAATCTGGTCACTACCAGATTCCAAATAAGGTATCGGTCCATGAATTAATTAACTTATTACAAGAGGGTCACGTTGAGTCCATTAAATTAACGATTCCTGAAGGATATACCGTAGGGGATATCGCCATTGCTCTTGAAAAAGCTCAAATTATGAAAGCTTCCGATTTCTTGTCAGAGGCGAAAACATTCGTCCCATACCCATATATGAAGGGTACTAAACCGACTACATATCCTGTAGAAGGTTTCCTTTTCCCAAGCACTTATGAAGTGCCAGTTGGTGCTACGCCAAAGGATGTCATTTTGATGATGTCTGAGCAAATGAATCGCTATTTAACACCAGCTGTTAAAAAGCAAATTCAAGCACAACACATGAGTATTCATGATTTTGTAACCTTAGCATCCATCGTTGAACGTGAATCATTATATGATGCGGATCGCCCAACTATTGCGGGTGTATTTAAGAAACGCTTAGCACATGGTATTCCATTGCAATCTGATGCAACCATTTCTTATGTTCTTGGTTATGCAAAGGAAAATGTAACGATTGGAGATACGCAGTTACAAAGTCCTTACAATACATATGTAAGTAAAGGATTACCGCCAGGACCAATTGCGAATCCTGGTAAAAAGGCGTTAGATGCGGTACTTCATTCTGAAGATACAGATTATCTATACTTTGTAGCAGATAAAGATGGTCATAATCATTTCTCTAAAACCTATGCTGAACATTTGGCTGAGGTTGAAAAAATTTATGGTGCTGAACAAGCGAGTGCAGGCTCTTCTAATCAAGGTCAGGCTCCTGCATTGGCACAAGCTGGTCCTAACTATGACGTGGCGGCTACATCCGAACCTGATTATAACTATAGCTCTGCAGAGGCTGTAGCAGCGGATTCTCAATATGTAGATGTAGAACCAACATATACATATACACCGACAACTGTACCTGCAGCAACTCAAGTAACGCCAGCGCCAGCAGCACCAGCGGCCACTGAACAACGGGCTACAACATCATCGCCTAGCCAAATACCAGAAAGCATGCAACAAGTAATTCCACAGCAATCAGCACCGGTCCAATCGGCGCCAGCAGCGGAAGAACCTCGTGTGATCAGACCTAGTACACAAACGGTACCTGCTTCTGGTAATAATCAAGGCGGCGTTGATAGATAATCAGCGTATTTAGATACTGTAAACTATTATATTGTATTAGCATGTCATATACGCACATACCTTGTGCGCATATGATTACTTTCATAGTCAAATATATAGCGGGAATTTATAATACATTTTATGGAATTAAATGAGATATTAAATGAGCAGCGTATTTACGCGATGATTAATAATGTACCAATCCTTCGGGAATCTGAGGTGCATTTATTTGAAGAATTGATTGGATTATACCGGCCCACCTCTGTGCTAGAGGTGGGCACCGCCATTGGTTACTCTACATTACTGATGGCACCTCTTATTGAGCGAGGCGGGAAAATCACATCTATTGAATTGGATGAGGTTCGCCATGAGATGGCGAAATACTATATAGGTCAATCTGAGTATAAGGATCAAATTACGTTGATTAAAGGTGATGCGAAGGACGTATTAACTCAAATTAAAGGTGAATATGATCTCGTATTTCTCGATGGGCCTAAGGGACAATATCTGAATCAGCTAGAGGTTATATTACCTCATGTGAAAGAAGGTGGCATCATCCTTGCCGATAATGTTCTCTTTAGAGGTTATGTGCGTGGCGACAAAGAGGCTCCGCATCGATTCAAAACTATTGTTAAGCGATTACAAGCGTATTTAGCATATGTAGAAAATAAAGAATTATTTAACACTACCATTTACCCGATGGGAGATGGCATGAGTGTGAGTGTGTGGAAAGGACACAACAAATAATGGCAGATCATTTTATGGAATTGCTTTGTCCAGCAGGTAATATGGACAAATTAAAAATGGCTATTCGCTATGGTGCGGATGCCGTTTATTGTGCAGGCAAACGATTTGGTTTGCGTGCTGGTAACTCCAATTTTTCCGACGAAGAATTGAAGGAAGCCGTTCAATTTGTACATGAATATGGCAAAAAAATCCACGTTACATGTAATATCATTCCTCACAACGAGGACTTTGAAGGTCTTGAGGACTATTTGAAATTTCTTGAAAGTATCGGTGTAGATGCGATTATCGTTGCTGATATGGGCATCTTTAGCTTGGCTAAACGGGTAGCTCCAGGCCTTGAACTTCATGTGAGTACACAAGCATCCACGACGAACTGGCATACTGTGCAAATGTGGAAGGAACTTGGTGCGGCTCGCGTTGTAGCAGCTCGGGAAGTATCTGTAGCGGATCTTAAGGAAATGAAGGAGCATGTAGATATTGAAATCGAATCCTTCGTACATGGCTCCATGTGTATTTCTTATTCTGGACGTTGCTTATTGTCTAACTACATGACAGGTACACGCGATGCTAACCGCGGTCAATGCTCTCAATCTTGCCGTTGGAAATACAGCATTGTAGAATCCAATCGCCCTGGTGAATATTATCCAATCGAAGAAGATGAACATGGTACATACATCTTTAACTCCAAGGATTTATGCCTCATTCATCGCATTCCAGAATTGTATGAAGCAGGCATCGATAGCCTTAAAATCGAAGGTCGCATGAAATCCGTTCACTATTGTGCAACGGTAGCCAAGGTGTACCGCACGGCTATCGATACATATTTGAAAGAACGTGAAAATTGGTACGTTCGTCCAGAATGGATTGCAGAATTGGAAAAAATCTCCCATCGCCCTTACACAGATGGCTTTGCGAATGGTCGTCCTGATGAAAGCGCACAAAACTATGGCAAATCTACAAATACCCAAACCCATGATTTCATCGGCTTAGTGCTTGGCTATAACGATGAAGAAAAATATGTAGACCTTGAACAACGCAATAATTTTAAGGTAGGGGATAAGGTGGAGTTCTGCCAACCTAAGGGTGAACTCGTAGAGGCTGTTATTGAAAAAATGACAGACGAAGATGGTAATTCCATCGACGTAGCACCTCATGCGCAAATGAAGGTTCGTTTGTATATGGATACAAAATTGGAACCATATTCCATGATGCGCCGCGAGTGCAAGGTGAAAGCAGAGTAACATGGTACATGAAAATACTGCTACTATGTCAATGCTTGATGAAACGACTTCGTTACGCGATAATCAAGAACCATTGATTCCGTCTCGTTCACTGTCAGGCTTTCCTGAACCGCCTTCGTATAGTGGCACAGGGGAGGAAGGGTATTTGTACTTTCACATAGATCCAAAACATACAAATTATGTCAATCGCATCTTAGAAGGATATGAATACGTAGGTGTTATGACTAGCCTAGACAAGTCGGGACGCTGCATGGTGCGGTGTACACCGGATACGCGCAGCCTAGCCAGCGAAATCCTATCTCGCTTGCCAGAGGTTACCTTAGAAATATAGTTCAATAACATCGATTAGAGAATTATCCAAATTTAGGAGAATAATAATGAAATGTAATGTATTAAAACGCGCATTTGTTTTAACAGCACTTGGTGCTTCTATGGCAACCGCTGCTTTTGCAGCGCCAAATGGTCCTGTCATGATTCCACAACCAGGTACGGTTGTGGTGATTAACCATAATCCAGATGTAACATTTGCTGGTAATATTAACTTTGATGTTGAAAGCCAAGAAAACAATAATTTGAAAATTGGTTCTACTGTTGTACCAAATGTATTATATGGTGCCGTATTCAACAAGTCCGGTGCTCCTGATACAATCGTGCCAGCACAAACCTATGTATTTACAGGTGCTAAAGAAGTGCCTGCTGCGTTGACATCTCTTAGCGATGAAGGTAAACCAGGTGCAACTTGGTCCGTGGAAACAATTAAGAAAACTAAATCTGGCGATATTCACGTGGCTAGCCGTGGTGTACCGGAAAAACCATTGGGCGTGCAAATGGAAATCATTAGAGATACTTTCACAATGGGCGCTATCGACAACAGTAAAACTGTACAAGGCCAAAACAGTAAGGGTACATTGTACATGACCGTGCCTAAGGATTTAAAACTCAATCCTAGTAACGATATTCCGGCGGACGTGCGCGAAACCATGCCGGCTATGCTTCGTGGCCGCATGGGCGAATCCATGATGGTTAACCTATTGCCACTAAACGATGAAGAAAAACAACAACTTCTCAACAACCCACATAATGCGAATGCCATCGTATTTAACCGCGCTATGGGCATGGCGAGCAGCATCGGCAATTCTGCTAAACAAAGCAAAGTCTACACATACATGAAAGACCATTACCTCAACATGATTATTGTTGCAAAAGATTACGATGATAATGGTGCTCGTGGTAGCGGCGTCTTGATGGTATCTAAACAAGACAATTCCGATGACGTAATGTTGATCCTATTCAAGGGGCCAGACATTACAAACTCTAAAATTGAAAAAGTAATTGGATCCATGCTATCTGCGCACTTTGAACGTAAATAGATAGTTCTTGGAAATACTACAGGCCGGTACTAATTTTGGGACGCACTAATAGAGTGTGTTTAGAAATAGTACAGGCCTGTTCTATTTTTTAGAAGGTACTTATATAGTTGAAATTTTTTAGTACCTATGATAAGATGTCTTTGTAAAAGTGATGCAAAGGACATGATTCTCATATCCCTGTGTACCAGAGAGAGGCAGATGCTGGAAATGCCTTACACATATATTAGAGTTACCCCCTTTAAACTGATTTGTCGAACTTAAAGTAGGCAAATACGGCAGCCACCGTTATCGGGCTTAATGAAGTGAATGAACTGTATCCTTGTGATGCGGTGAATTAACTAGGGTGGAACCGCGAATGATCTTCGTCCCTTGTTTTGTAGGGATAGGGGGTCTTTTTTTATTACAAAAATCCAGTCTATCCTAGATAATAAATTGGAGGAAATTAAAATGGCAGATGTAAAAATCATTTTACCTGATGGTAGTGCAAAGGAATACGCTGCTGGCACTACTCTTGGGGAAGCAGTAAAAAATTTGTCTAATAGTTTGGCTAAAAAAGTGTTAGCAGCCAATGTAAATGGAGAATTAACAGACCTTCGTGAAGAACTTGTAGATGGTTCTGAAGTAGCGTTTTTAACATTTGAAGAAGATGGTGGTAAACACACATTACGTCACACAGCTTCTCATGTTATGGCACAAGCAGTTAAACGCTTATGGCCAGAAGCAAAATTAGCTATCGGTCCTGCTATCGATAAAGGTTTCTACTATGATATCGATATGGAACATACATTGACTCCTGAAGATTTGACTAAAATTGAAAAGGAAATGAGCCGTATTGTAAAAGAAAACTTGCCTATCACTAAATCCGTAATGTCTCGTCAAGAAGCTATCGAGTTCTTCAAATCTAAAAACGAAGATTACAAAGTAGAATTGATCGAAGACCTTCCTGAAGATGCTGTGATTTCTTGCTATACTCAAGGCGACTTCACAGACCTTTGTGCAGGCCCTCACGTTGCATCTACTGGCAAAGTGAAAGCTTTCAAATTACAAAGCATTGCAGGTGCATACTGGCGCGGCGATGAAAAGAATAAAATGTTGCAACGTATTTACGGTACAGCATTTGAGAAAAAAGAAGAACTTGATGCATATCTTCACATGCTTGAAGAAGCTGCTAAACGCGACCATCGTAAACTTGGTAAAGAACTTGGCTTATTCGTTATCAAAGAAGAAGGTCCTGGCTTCCCATTCTTCTTACCAAAAGGGATGGCTCTTCGCAACGAATTGGAAAACTTCTGGCGTGAAGTGCATCATGATTTCGAATATGATGAAATCCGTACACCAATTATTTTGAATAAGCACTTATGGGAAACATCTGGTCACTGGGATCATTACCGTGAAAACATGTATACTACAATCATTGATGACGAAGAATATGCAATTAAGCCAATGAACTGCCCAGGTGGCATCTTGGTTTACCAAAACGAAATGCATTCCTATCGTGACTTGCCACTTCGCTATGCAGAACTTGGTCTTGTTCACCGTCATGAATTGTCCGGTGCACTACATGGCTTATTCCGGGTTCGTGCTTTCACACAAGATGATGCACACGTATTCATGTTGCCTGAACAAATGCAATCTGAATTGATGAAAGTTATCGAATTATTCGACCGTATTTATAGCCAATTTGGTTTGAAATATCATGTTGAATTGTCTACTAAACCAGACAATGCAATGGGTGATGATGCAATTTGGGAAGCAGCTACAGAAGCATTGCGCAATGCTATCGAAGCAAAAGGCATTGATTATGTTATCAACCCTGGCGACGGCGCGTTCTATGGTCCTAAACTCGATTACCATATCGAAGATTCCTTGGGCCGTACATGGCAATGTGGTACTATCCAATTGGATATGAATTTGCCTGAACGCTTCAACGTAGAATACATTGGTGAAGATGGTCAAAAACATCGTACTATCATGATTCATCGTGCATGCTTTGGCTCTATGGAACGTTTTATCGGTATCTTGACTGAACACTATGCTGGTGCATTCCCAACTTGGATGGCACCTGTTCAAGTGAAAGTATTGCCTATCTCCGAAAAACACGTGGAATACGCTAACCAATTGGCAAAACAAATGCGCCATGACTACGTTCGCGTAGAAGTAGACGATCGCAACGAAAAAATTGGTTACAAAATTCGTCAAGCACAAATGGAAAAAGTTCCTTACATGCTCGTTGTTGGCGATAAAGAAATGGAAGACAATTCCGTTAACGTACGTAAACACGGCGGCGACGAATTAGGTACAGTTCCATTCGATGCATTCTTCAACTCCATTAAAGTTGAAATTAAAGAACGTAACTAATTATTAGCTTACTAGCAAAAGAATACATGTTACAAATGTAAAGGCGCGGTCTTGAGACCGCGCCTTTACTATATGCATTTATAGGTTCTTAAGCGATTCCAATCCAGTGCCAGTATGTAAGGGCGAATATGAGCATCATTACATAACCGATGATGGTTAAAGGAATACCTGTTGTCATAAATGTTTTTACATCGAATGTATCTGTACCGTAAGCCACCATGCCTTGTGGTGAGTTCACTGGTAGTACTAGACCGAAGCAAACTGCATATTGCATAAGCATTGTTACACCGAGTGGATTGAGACCTTCTGCGGAATGGCCCATAACGATGGATATAACGATAGGAATCATGGCAGAGGAGAGGGCTGTGGCTGAAGCAAATCCAAGGTGGATTAAAATCAGGAAGGCAGCCATAATAGCGATTAAAAGGAATACGCTTGCTGTTTCAAGGGAAAAGGCATTTACAAATACTTGAGCGAGCCAGGTGGCCGCTTTCGTTTTAAGTAATACGGAACCAAGACCGATACCAGCACCAAACATGACAATGGAGCCCCAATCTATGTTGGATTGGGCAAATTTCCATTCCAGAATACCTAGTTTAGGGAAGAAGAATAGTGCGATGGCTACGATTGTTGAGGTTGTAGTATCGATGGTATGTAATTTACCTCCCGTCGCCCACAATGCTAATAAACCAATAGAGATGCATAATAGTTTCTTTTCATCGAATGTCATTGGACCGATTTCTTTACGCATTTTAGCGAGTTGTACATCACCGCCAACGAGCTCTTTAAATTCAGGTTTAATTAAAGCTTGCGTTACAAAGTAGGTAATGATAGCCATAATAATTGAGAACGGTGCAGCTGCTGTGAGCCAATCAATCCAGCTTACAGATGTGTTCATCTGTGTTTGCATAAACCCAACAGCTACGAGGTTTTGGGCTGCTGCTGTTTGAATCATAATATTCCAAAAGGTATCTACCTGTACGGCGCCTACCATGAGGAGAGCTGCTACGCGGCTTTTACGTTCAATACCTAAGTTTTCCACGATACCGATAATAATTGGAGCAAGACAAGCGATACGAGCTGTTGCACTCGGTACAAAGAAGGCTAGAATAAGACCTGTAATAATAACACCTAAATAGATGCGGCTTACCTTTGTGCCTACGCTAGATAATACGAGCATGGCAATGCGACGATCTAGTCCCGTTTTACGCATGGCTACGGAAATAAACATAGCGGCACCTACGAGAATCATCGCAGGAGAAGAATAACCTGAAATAGTCAGCTTTAAGGCATTCGCTGTGCCCATAGCTTTTGCTGGCGCCTCTGGATTTGGAGAGAAGCCTAGTAACAAGGCTGTGAGCGCCGTAATCATGGTCGCACTTACCGGATAGGATACAGCTGACGTCATCCATAAGATAATAGCAAAGGCGAGTACACCAATCATACGATGACCACCAGTAGATAATGTTTCTGGTGTTGGTAATAATAAAATGCCACCGAGAACAATGAAGGAAAGAATGAGACCGATATTTTGAGTGGTTGTACGTACCTTTAGAGGAGGGGCACTATTTGTTGTATTCATGATAAAACTCCTTTCAATATGTTTAATGCTTAATTAATATAAATATTTTGCTAGTTATCGTTAGCGTAAATAAATATATATTTATATTTATTATTGTTATCGTGTTTTTTAGAAAATTAATTATAAATCTATAAGTCTATTGTATACTTAAAGCGGTCTACTTGTCAGTAATAACACATATATACAAAACATAGATAGTTTGTTATACTATATGAGTTGTAATAATAAATTTATCAAGAAAAGCTCAAGATTATTGTTGACTTTCACGGTTCGATTTGTTATTATAATTAAGTAATTTATGAAGCAGAGGCCATCCGCCACTCACCTAATACCTAGAAGTATGAGGTCATATATAGAGAACTCTATTCGGATGGTGTATGCCATCCGTTTTTTTTATTCTCTTGGAGGTGAAGGCTATTAGCAAGGATACACCACGCATTAATGAAGAGATTCGTGCTCGTGAACTTCGTGTCGTAGGTCCTGAAAACGAACAAATCGGTATCATGTCTGGCCGTGAGGCATTGGCATTGGCTGAAGAAAAGCATCTTGATCTTGTGGAAATTGCACCTAACGCTAAACCACCAGTAGCTCGCATTATGAACTACGGTAAATATCGTTATGAACAACAAAAACGCGAGAAAGAAGCGAAAAAGAAACAAAAAATCGTAACTTTAAAAGAAGTTAAGTTACGTCCACATATTGAAGACCATGACTTTTACGTAAAAATGAAAAACGCATCCAAATTCTTGGGTGAAGGTAACAAAGTAAAAGTAACTATCATGTTCCGCGGTCGTGAACTTTCTCACCCTGAACTTGGTATGGCCGTGTTGACACGTTTTGCTGAAGAACTCAAAGAAACGGCGTCTATTGAAAAAGCAGCTAAATTAGAAGGTCGTAATATGACCATGATTTTAGTAAGTAAATAGGATATTGGGAGGATTATAATTATGCCAAAAATTAAAACTCGTCGCGCAGCGGCTAAACGTTTCGCAGTAACTGGTACTGGTGAATTCAAGCGTGCAAAAGCTTTCAAAAGCCACATTCTTGAGAAAAAATCTCCAGCTCGTAAACGTAATTTACGTAAAGCTACATTGGTTGCTAAATCTGACTACAAACGCGTAGTTAAATGCTTACCATACGCTTAATCGCTAACTATTAGATTGATATATCGTAATTTAGGAGGAATATACAATGGCAAGAGTGAAAAAGGGCGTTACAGCTCATGCACGTCATAAAAAGATTTTGAAATTAGCTAAAGGTTACCGCGGTACTCGTTCTCGTTTGTTCAAAAAAGCTAACGAAACAGTAATGAAAGCGTTGTACTACGCTCGTCGTGACCGTCGTGCGAAAAAACGCGAATTCCGTCAATTGTGGATCGCTCGTATCAACGCAGCAGCTCGCATCAATGGTACAACTTACAGCCGTCTCATTGCTGGTTTGACTAAAGCAGGCGTTGAAGTTAACCGTAAAATGTTGGCTGACTTGGCAGTTAACGATGCAGCAGCATTCGCTAAACTTGTTGAAGTAGCTAAAAACGCTTAATAGCATACCATAACGAATTAAGGACTCTCTTTGGAGGGTCCTTTTTTGTATGGTGAAAGCCTCCTCTAGTACAATGGTACAGAAACAATTAAAAGGAGATTTACTAGTTCATGGCGAAATACTCAGTATAGATATTTCGTTAACAAATCTCATATAGAGGAGGGATTAGTATGAACGTATTAAAGAAAGCTTTAGTTTTAGGGGCCGTAGGTGCTATGTTAGTAATACCAGGCTATGCAAAGGTTGTAACTGGTAGCCAATCAGATGCCAATTTAGATTTAAAATATCCTTTGGTATATACTGATTCTGCTTATGCTCAACAAGCGATTAATACAGCTATCGCAAACTATGTGCTAGAAGCAAAGGATATGTATTACAACCAACATATTTATAAGGTGGCTCAAAATTATAAGGTAACCTATGAAGATAGCCAAGTTGTTTCCATTCTATTGACGACCTATCATTACTATGCCGGTGCCGTTCATGGTATGACTAATACCAGAGGACTTGTATATAATAAAATAACAGGTCAACGTGTTCCTCTATACAATTATGTAAAAATCGCTAATGCAGAACAGTTGGACAGAGGATTACGATCTTATGTGTTAGATTACTACACAGGTTCCCATACAAAGAGCCGTATTCCTCAAGGCTGGAGTGTAAAATATGTAACTGATAACTACTGCCTACGCGGTAAGGGGAACATCGATCTAGTTTACCAACCATATGAATTAGGACCTTATTCTAATGGCACTACCTATATTGGATTTACACCGCAATCTATTGAATACTTTAATCGCATGAACTCGTAATAAAGGTGGCGTTATAGTTGTATGTAACATTATTAATGATACCCATCGGACTGTTCTTACTGGTGATTAGCCTTCGGTATATGGTAAAAATTTTTACTATCTCGGACATACATGATATGCCTTATAGAACAGACAAAGGGATATTTACTATACAAACAGCTGGTCGCTATGATATATGGCTTAATGGTAATCGGTTTAAAAAAGCTCCGTTGGGTCTTTTTGGTCTACAGCTTATTAACTGTGAAACGGAAAAGGAAGTTCCATTAAGAGCTAACTTAATACCCATTAGCGTGGCTAAAGTAATCGACGTACGACTCGAGCTCTATACATTTTATGCTAAGCCGGGGATATATCAAATCGTATTTAACGATAACCCTAGTCCGATGGCTAAGATCTTTGGCAACATTAGTCGATTTTTGATGGGGGGTAATGATGATTATAGCTCTTATTCCATCAGAATCTATCCACATCAATCTATGATCTATTCGATCCTTAGCATATGGGGGTTTATATTTGGAATTATGGCCGTACTGTGGGGGATAGCAGGACTAGTTATACATTAAAAAACGCCTAACGTGTAAGCACTGCGAATGCTTTTATACGTTAGGTGTTTTATCTAAATAAAACATAAAAGCCTATAGCACTAAAATAGTACTATAGGCTTTTGTCATGTCTAATATTTTATCTTCTGTATCCGCCGCATCCTCTAGTATTAGAATTTGGACCGCAATAGTTTTGGCTATTATTGTTGCATGGTGCATAGTTAACATTGTTATTGCAGTTGTATTGCGTGCTAGTATTGCAATTGTATTGAGAATTATTGCATACATAATCGTAAGCAAATCCTGTGGACACTACAGCTGTCACGGCTAGGGCAGTCATGACGAGTATACGTTTTGTAAATTTCATAGTAATCATCTCCTCCTTTCTATATTTATATTGTACTACAATAAGTCAAGCAAAATATGATATTCTATACATATACTATTTGAGAGAATTTATGTGAAAGGAAGAATTGTTATGATGAAACGTGTATTGATGGCTACGCTCTGTTTAAGTTGTGTTGCATTGGGTGGTCACGCAATTGATATTAATATACCTGGTGCAGATCCGATGGTATCAAAGGATGCGTATCAGAACTATCGTAAGACTGATGCAGATGCACAGCAGATGGAACGGGAGGTTGAAAAGGATATAAAAACATATATGCCAAAAGAAGTGGTAGGTAACGGTGAATTAGATTTAAATGATGTCATTTATTCTAATCGTGAGTTGAACCATGCATTGGACTTTTCTTCATCCGTATTTATATTGAAAGAGGATGGGGCCAATGTAAAATTTACTGTGCCATACTCGAGTCGTTATGGTAATACTGAGAAGATTGCAGATGGTACACCTGCTTTCAGAAATGCAATGATTATGAGCCCCGACGGTGTGATGGCTTATGAATTACGTCATCAACCAACAGGAAATAATTGGGAAGATAGTAAGATTCCTTATAGCAAGCTGACTGTTGATGATATGAAAGCTATTGCAGAGAAAACAGCCGGCGTATTTCGTGGTGATGATTATTCATTATATGCTGGTAAATTTACGTATCCTACGGTTGAAAAAGCAACATGGGATGTAACGTATGCTAAGGATGCACCAATGGTAGGGAGCCTTAATTTTACGATGAAAAATACACCGACGATTTCGTATCATATAGGTTATAATTTTATGCCTAGAAAACAGTTTAGTGTGTTAAAAGCACAAGGTGTTGATAAGACTAAAGACATAATAATGTCCCCGTTGGTAAACTATGTATTACCATCCATTGAACCAGCGAAGGATATACTTTCAAAAAGCAAAGCTTTGAAAATTAATGATTTTACATTCTTAACGCTAAAAACAAGTAAAATGATGCGAGAGGATAAAAATAATTCGTATATGTATGTATACGATAGCGATCAGTATAGAGAAGGTATCATGGTGATGCCGGTTGAGGCGGAAGATATACAACATCCAGAGAAGATTTTCCCGAAAGCCGTACGCAGTATTATTCTAACTGACAAGTATTCGATGCACCAACCAATCCAATTTGCTACCGTATGGAATGATGCTATGCCATCAGTATATATGCAAATTAAGCGCCCTAAAACAACGATATATATGTTAATATCCCATGATAAACAATACGTATACAATCACTTTATTATGACCTATAATACTAGCTCTTTGATCGAAAAAGATTTGCGAGATATTGTGCAATATGTAGACACTAATAATGATAAGGACTACTATAACACATTCCAAGGTGGGCTTGGGGCTAAGATGCCAAACGATATGGCGACGGTTGATATTAAGAATGCGAAATACTAGATAATGTAAGGAGGCTAAAAATAGCCTGTGAAGTAACTAGTACCATAGGTTAGATTTTTTCATGTAACTATAGGCTCTCTATTGCGAGGCATATACCTTGTGATAGAGGGCTTTTTGGTATGATGAAAGTTATAGCGAAACCTATTGAATATTAAGTAATTTTCTTTATTTCTTGTAGAAAAAGGCGTATACTATAGATAATAAAATAGAACATATATTTGCATTAAAAGAGAGGAGGAAATTTTATGAGTGATGATGTAAAAATGTTTGAAGGTAGTCAAATTCGTTCTGTTTGGGATAATGAAAGGGAAGAGTGGTATTTTAGTGTAGTTGATGTGATAGGTTCTCTGACTGAAAGCAATAATCCGCGTGATTATTGGTATCGTGTGAAAAAACGTATGTCAGAAGAAGAACGAAGTGAGTTGTCGACATTTTGTCGACAACTGAAACTTAAGTCGACAGATGGTAAGTCATATAAGACTGATGTCGCTGATATGCAAGGTATTTTTCGTATAATCCAATCTGTGCCTTCGCCTAAAGCGGAACCGTTTAAAATGTGGTTAGCAGAAGTTGGTAAAGAACGTATTGATGAAATCATTGATCCGGAACTCACGATTGATAGGGCTTTAGAATCATATGCTCGTAAGGGCTATAGCCGAGAATGGATTAACCAACGATTACAGGCCATTCAGGTTCGTAAAGAATTAACCGATACTTGGCAAGATCATGGTGTTAAAGCTGGTAATGAATATGCTATCCTAACGAATGAAATCTCTAAAGCTTGGTCTGGAATGACGACTAGAGAATATAAGGACTTTAAGGGGCTAAAAAATGAAAATCTACGAGATAATATGTCTACTACAGAACTTATCTTAAATATGTTAGCCGAAACGGCTACAAAGGATATTGCGGAGGCAACTAATCCTCAAGGATTAGAGGAGAATAAAAAAGCCGCTCAAGATGGTGGATCTATTGCTGGTGATGCACGTAAATCTATTGAAGTTAGAACTGGTAAGCCTGTTATTACCCCTAAAAACGCTATAGACTTGGGACGACTAATTAGTGATGTGGTGAAACATGATAGATGAACGACTTGAACGGATGAAACGAAAACGTAATTGTAGAGTACATTTTGATGCAGATTCTTTTCAGATATCTGATTGCACAGTAGCGCCAGTACACGATATACCTGATGTAATATATGAAAATCAGGAGTTTGATTTTTATGTTGAGTTTACCTATGATGTATATTTGTTTCGCATCATACATAGTCATAATTGTGTTGTAAGTATTTATCCTGCAAAAGCTGATGGCATCATATATATCGTTAGTTCTATGCCTGTTTCTAAAGATAATATCAAAGAGACAATTCAAAAGATTTTACATGCGTTAGAGCAATATGGCTTTCCGAAATTAAAGAACCCTAAAAGTAGTATTACATTTAATATATAGTGAGGAAGTAGAGCGTAAAGAAAATAATACCACATCAGATAGGGATTTTTTGTCCTGTATGATGTGGTATTTTGTATATAATATATATGTCATTTTATATTATTGGGTATTATTACGAATTTTGTGCGTTATTATTCTATAAAGTAAAGCGTACTTTAAAATTTGGATGAATAATTATATAATAATTACAAATGTAACATTAATTTGAAATGAGGCTTATATGCAATTATTAACAGTGGATATTAGCGAAGAAGGGATTGCTAATGATTCTGGAACGCTGTTGACAATTTTACTAAAAGATCGGACTACAAATAAAAATATTGTATGGGCTTCTCCTTCTTATGAAGGTATGGGGAAGCCTTTTTGTGCTGACCAACCTATTAAAAAGAATTTAATTATAGGTCCTTATGATTCGATTATTCAACCACGTGTTGAAAAGAATAAACGAAATCAAGAACTACGTACTCGTAAACGTGGTGAAGTATTTACTCCACCTTGGCTTGTTGATAAGCAAGTATCTATTGTACTGGATGAAATAGGGGACATTTCATTTGAAAGCTTCATTGCTTTACGTTGGTTAGAGCTGGCTTGTGGTGAGGGGCCATATATAGTAACTCGTTATGATTCTATAACTGGCGACATTATTCCTGTTGATAAACGTGTTGGTTTTTTAGATCGAAAATTGCAAAGAATAGCTGAACAATCAAATACGGAGAAAGAGTTTATAAAATGGTCTAAAATAGCTTATGAATCTAGCTATGGCTATGAATTACAAGGTGATTCGTTACTCTTAGCGCGTGAAAATTTGTTATTATCATTCTGTGAAAATTATGATTATAAATTTGGTAAATTACCGACTATGAAGGTAATTAAACAGATAGCAACTATTATCTCTTATAATATATTCCAAATGAATGGATTAACTAAGCAAACCCCATATTCAGATGATTCAAAGGGCAATATTCAACTTAATCTATTTGATAATGTAAATAACCAAGAGCAACAGGGAGATATGTTTACTCTTGTCAAAAATTGGAAAAATAAAGTGTTAGTATCTATGGATTCAATTTCTAAGGGAGATGAAATAATGAAGTTTGATGTAGTAATTGGGAACCCGCCGTATCAGGAGGAGACTAAAGGTGATAGCTCAAGTAGTAATCCTATCTATAATTATTTTATGGATGAGGCTTTCAAACTTGCTGATAAGGTATGTTTAATTACACCAGCAAGGTTTCTATTTAATGCTGGACAAACTTCTAAAGCATGGAATAAAGAACGGTTAAATGATCCTCACTTTAAAGTAAATTATTATGAACAGATTAGCTCTAAAGTTTTCCCTAACACAGATATAAAGGGTGGAGTGGCAATAACCTATAGAGATTGTGAGAAAATACTAGGACCAATTGATATTTTTATTTCTATTCCAGAACTTGGAAGTATCTATAAATCTGTTGTTAAAGGGGATAGATTTGGTGAATCTATTACATCGATTATATATCCAAGAACTAGTTATAAACTAACAGAGAAATTACATAGAGATTTCCCAGATGCTCATAAATATTTAAGTAAAGGGCATGAATTTGATTTATCATCGAATATATTTGAAAGACTATCTTTTATTTTTTTTGATGAAAAGCCTAAAGATGAATTTTCATATATACAAATTTTAGGTAGATTTAAAAATGAACGTATTTTGAAATGGGTAAGAAGTGATTATATAATTAATCATCCTAATTTAAATAAATATAAAGTATTTCTACCCAAATCAAATGGTAGTGGTGCAATTGGTGAAGTGCTTTCTACACCCCTTGTCGGGGAACCCCTTGTCGGGGGAACTGAAACTTTTATGAGTTTTGGTGCATTTGATTGTAAACATGATGCGGAATCTTGCTTGAAATATATAAAATGTAAATTTGCCAGAGCCATGTTGGGCATATTAAAAATAACACAAGATAATCCTGTTAGTGTTTGGCGTTTTGTTCCGTTGCAAGATTTTACGATTAATTCAGATATTGATTGGTCTCAATCCATTGAAAACATAGACCAACAATTGTACAAAAAATACAATCTTTCACAGGATGAAATAGATTTCATTGAATCAAAAGTGAGGGCTATGGACTAATGGGGACAGAGATTAAAACAGGGAAGGTTGTAGAACCTAAAATCTATGCATATACTACACCACAAGTTACCACTAATGATGGATGGATTAAGATTGGGTATACGGAACGGGATGTGGAGACTCGAATTCGTGAACAAACTCATACAGCGGCTATTCAAACAGAAGTATTATGGAATCATTTAGCCGAATATGTAGATGGGCCAGAAAAAGGTCTAAATTTTAAAGACCATGACTTTCACGGTTTCCTAAAATTTCATGATATAGAACGTAGACCGAAAACAGAGTGGTTTTATTTCAATGGTACGCCGGAGAAATCAGAAGGTTTATTTAACAAGTTTATTCATCATGATGTATCAGGTTATCAATCAGGGAAAAGTAATGAATATACGTTACGTTGGGAGCAAGATGAAGCTGTTACGAAAACAGCGGATTATTTCACTAGTCATGAAAATAGCGAATTTCTATGGAATGCAAAACCTCGGTTTGGTAAAACATTATCAGCCTATGATTTAGTTAAACGATTAGGTGTAACAAATGTTTTAGTGCTTACCAATCGTCCAGCTGTTGCGAATTCATGGTATGACGATTTTGATCAATTTATTGCGGGTAATACAGAATATAAATTTGTTAGCAGTACCGATTCTTTAAAAGACAGACCATCTATGAGCCGAGAACAATTTATTGAATATCTTAGTGAACATGATGAGGCAAAACAAATTGCTTTTATCAGCTTACAAGATTTAAAAGGGTCTAAGTATTTTGGTGGCGAATACGATAAACTAAAATGGGTAGCTGATTTACATTGGGATTTAGTTATCATAGATGAAGCTCATGAAGCGATAGATACACGTAAATCCGATTTTGCATTTAGCAATATACATAGACGTTGGACCCTTCATTTGTCAGGTACACCATTTAAATCAATCGCCAAAGGTCAATTTAGTGATGAACAGATTTATAATTGGTCATATGCAGATGAACAACAAGCCAAGAAAAATTGGGATAGCACGTGTGAAAGTGAGAATCCATACGAAGCATTACCTCAATTGAATATGTTTACCTATCAAATGTCTAAGATGGTTTTAGATGTCATTAATGATGGTGTAACTGTTGATGGTGAAAATTATGATTATGCATTTGATTTGAATGAGTTTTTTGCTACTAATGAGAGTGTTGAATTTATTCATAAAGAGGCAGTTGTAGCGTGGCTTGATACATTAACACACAATGAAAAATATCCATTCTCTACAAAAGAGCTACGTAATGAATTAAAGCATACATTCTGGATTTTAGATCGTGTCAATTCAGCTAAAGCTTTAAAGAAATTGTTGGAAAATCATCCAACCTTTGAAAATTATGGTATCGTACTAGCCGCTGGTTCTGGCAATGCCTATGAATCAAAAGATGAAGGAATTGAAAATATTAGGTCTTTATCTGCTGTTCGTAAGGCAATTAAAGAGCATGATAAGACAATTACGCTTTCAGTAGGTCAATTAACAACAGGTGTAACCGTACCTGAATGGACTGGCGTTATTATGCTATGTAATATGAAGTCACCGGCTCAGTATATGCAGACTGCTTTTAGAGCACAAAATCCATATTCCTGGACAGAAAAAGGTAAACACTATAGAAAAGAACGGGCTTATGTATTTGATTTTGCACCAGAACGTACACTGATTATTTATGATAAGTTTGCTAATGATTTATCTATGGCGACTGCTAATGACCATGGTACGACTGATGAAAGAAAAGAGAATATCGGTGAATTATTAAACTTCTTCCCTGTTATAGCTGAGGACTCATCAGGTCGAATGGTAGAGATTGATGCGGCTCAGGTAATGACAATTCCGAAACAAATTAAAGCTCAAGAAGTTGTTAAACGTGGTTTTATGTCAAATCTTTTATTCGATAATATTGCTGGTATTTTTAGAGCAACTCAAACTGTTTTAGACATTCTAAGTGAGTTGCCTGAAGCATCTCAAGGTAAAGTTGTCATGGAAAATGATGACATAGATATTGTTGATGTTGATTTAGATGATGATGATAATCCAATTGTTCTAGACGAAATCGTTATTAATAAACAAGAGGCTTTATTTGGAGATAAATTAAGAAGTTCAATTAAAAATATTGAAAACACGATACGTAATGAAGATTTAAAACCGACATTAGAAGATATGCTAGCTCGTGTGACTGCACCTGTTATTACACCTATTGTTCAGGAAATGCAAGAAACGTATGGCCTTAAAAATCGAGCAGCTCAACGAATTGAAAAAGATATTAAAGATGCAATTAAGACGGTAGCTGAAGAAAATGATAAGGCACAAAATGTTGCTATTGCACATAAAGAAGCTGAATATAAAGAGAAAATTGAAGCTGCTAAATCAGAAGAGGAAAAGCTAGCTATTGAAACTGAACGAGAAGAAGTAATTAGTGCTGTAAAAGTAGAATATAAAGATAAATTTACAAAAGATATTAGTACAACATTACAGGAATTGCCAAAACAGATTATTAAACAGCAGGAAGTAGAAGCTCTACAAAACCGAATGAATAGTGATGAAGAAAAAATCCGTGGTCATTTACGTGGCTTTGCTAGAACAATCCCGAGTTTCCTTATGGCCTATGGTGATGAGCAACTTACACTAGACAATTTTGATACCTATGTAGATGAAGATGTTTTCCATGAAGTTACTGGAATCACATTAGATCAATTTAGATATCTACGTGATGGTGGAGATGACTTTAATGGTCATTTATTTGATGCGCCGACATTTAATGAAGCTATACTTGAATTCTTACGTAAAAAAGCAGAACTTGCTAATTACTTTGAAGATAATAAAGAAGATATCTTTGATTACATTCCGCCACAACAAACAAATCAAATCTTTACACCTAAAAAAGTAGTAAAACGAATGGTTGATGAATTGGAAAAAGAAAATCCTAATATTTTTGCTGATTCAACGAAAACCTATATTGATCTCTATATGAAATCTGGATTGTATATTGCTGAATTGGTTAAACGTTTATATAACAATGAATTTATGAAACAACAATTCTCAGATGATGCAGCAAGGTTAAAGCATATTCTTGAAAATCAAGTGTATGGATTTGCACCATCTACTATTATCTATCGGATTGCTACAAACTTTATCTTTGGTCCAATTAGTGATGATGTAAGTAGGAAGAATTTTGTGCAGGAAGATACAATACCTTATGCTAAAGATGGGAAAATACAAGATTTAGTAAAAGCATGGTTTGTTTAATAATTAGTAATATGAAATTATAATAGATATTATTGAGGTACAAAGATTATGGAGATGTTATTTGAATATTTAAGGCGTTATGATATATGGAATAATTTATTTCCAGGAATGATTTTTATATATAGTTATAATGTATTTTGGAACGTATATGATTGGAATCAGATACCAATTGTTTACATCTTTTTTATGGCATATTTTATTGGAATGATAACAAGTAGAATTGGATCTATATGTATTGAACCGCTACTAAAAAAAATCAAATTTATAAAATTTATTGATTATAGCTCTTATTTAACTGCTATCGAATGTGATAAGACTATCATTGAACTAAATACAGTTAATAATGTATATCGTACAATTTTAACAGGATTAATAATCTTTTTTCTAGTATTTATACAGAAAGAAA